>Ga0316205_10004565_pt1 | contig 12020 bp, 4 predicted proteins | sample 3monthpyrite_MG_FD_204941 | JGI IMG/M metagenome (GOLD analysis project Ga0316205, IMG submission 204941) | Microbial mat bacterial communities from mineral coupon in-situ incubated in ocean water Damariscotta River, Maine, United States -... | ecosystem: Environmental > Aquatic > Marine >... | reverse complement strand
GCCGTTACTACCCTGAGCGCACAAGGAGCTTCTCCAGGTCCTTTTGAACAAGCAGTAGATTACGAAAAAGTAGAGAACGCACGTAAGCTGACGGAGCAGGAATTTTCCTATAATGCACAACTTGGTTTTATATCGCTAAATCTTCCTTTAAACAATGATGAGGTCTTGGCTGTTGCATATGAGTATACGTACCGTGGAGAAACGCATCAGGTTGGTGAGTTCTCAACTGATGGTATCGCAGGTCAGGAAGCACTGTTTTTGAAATTATTGAAACCAACATTGACAAACCCGAAGAATAAGATTTGGGATTTGATGATGAAGAATGTCTACTCTATTGGTGCTTATCAGGTTGACCAGCAAGGATTCAAATTGGATTTATTGTATAATAACCCTGCAACATCTTTATTGGTGCCTTTCTTTCCAGCAGATAATTTGGGGAACAATATTCAGGGGATTGAAGACCAGCAGCTCGTTACACTTCTGGAAATGGATAAGATCAATCAAACAAATCAGCCATTCTCGGATGGGGTGTTCGATTTTGTTCCGATTCAATTTAATGGAAATCGTGCTGAAAATGGAGGTACAATTAATACTCGAAACGGTCGAGTTTACTTTTCTACGGTTGAACCATTTGGAAAGACCCTTGCCGATAAGCTTAAGGCAGCAAACGTATCTGACGTGATTATTGATCGTGTAGCCTATACAGAATTGTACGACTCGACAAAAACAGCGGCACAACAAATTCCAAGTAAGAATCGATTTACATTCAAAGGGGAATACCAATCTTCTGTTAGTTCGGATATTCCATTGAACGCATTGAACGTTCCAGAGGGCGCAGTTACCGTTACTGCAGGTGGAATTAAGTTGACAGAAGGAGTAGATTTTACCGTTGACTACAACCTTGGTCGTGTGAAGATCCTGAACACGGGTATCCTAGAGTCAAACACACCAATTAAAATTTCGATAGAAAGTAATTCTGTTTTTGGGTTCCAATCCAAATCGCTGGTCGGGGGTAGGGTTAGCCGAAGGTTTAACGATCAGCTGAATATTGGCGCCACCTGGATGCGTATGATGGAACGTCCAGTTACGCAAAAGGTAGACATTGGTAGTGAGCCTTTCAAAAACAACATTATCGGCTTCGATTTCCAATACCGAACGGAAGTACCTTTCTTAACGAAGTTGGTGGATTACCTTCCGATTATTTCAACCAAGGAGAAATCAACCTTCTCATTGAGTGGGGAATTTGCACACTTAATTCCAGGTCAGCCTAAAGCAATTGAAAAAGAAGGAACATCCTACATTGATGATTTTGAAGGTGCACAAAGTACTATCGACCTGAAAACGGTAGCTGCATGGAGGATGGCATCGATCCCAAAAGGTCAACCAGATTTATTCCCTGAAGCAACAGATACTAAATTGTCTGCGGGTTACAAGCGTGCGAAAACGGCGTGGTATGTGATTGACCCAGTCTTCTATCAAAATAACGGCTTTACACCTGAGCACATTGCAAATAGTCCGGAAATGCTCGCGGATAGTCGTATGAGAGCAATTAGTATTCAGGAGTACAAACCGGGTTACAATCCTGAGTACGGGGCAATATTGAATGCTACACCGCTTGAATTGGCATACTACCCGAAGGAGCGTGGGATGTACAATTATGACACAACTGCTTTGAATACAGACGGAACATTCTCAAATCCTGAGAATCGTTGGGGAGGAATCATGCGTGCATTAACCACAAATGATTTCGAACAAACCAATATAGAGTACATCCAGTTTTGGGTGTTAGATCCATTTAATGAAGACGCAGAGGCTGTAGATCCAAATTCGGTACACAATGGTGGAGACTTGTATTTCAACCTCGGAAATATATCTGAAGACATTCTACCTGATTCACGAAAAACGAATGAAGCAGGAAACTCACCAACTGGTGCCAGTATTACCGATGATATGGACACCACAGATTGGGCAAGAGTAACTACCCAGCAAATTGTGGTCAATGCGTTTGATAATGATCCTGTGGCACGTGTAAATCAGGATATCGGGCTTGATGGCTGGAACAACACTGATGAAAAGATTCATTTTGCTAGTTATGTTGCCTGGGTTCAGTCTTCAGGACTGGATGCTACTGTAAAGTCTCGAATGATTGCCGATCCATCGCAAGATGATTACAACTATTATTTAGATGATAACTACGATACACAAGAGTTAGACATACTTGAACGCTATAAGAAGTTCAATGGAATGCAAGGAAACTCGCCAACGCCTGAAATGTCTGACACGGCCAACGTTGATGGATACGGCACCATGGCTACTAACTCGCCAGATTTAGAAGACATTAATGGTGATAATAACTTATCCGAGTCAGAAAGTTATTTCCAGTATCGGATTAGTTTGCGACCGTCGGATATGGTTGTCGGTAAAAACTTTATTGCCGATATGCAACCGCATGATAAAGGAGATGGAACAATTGATAACTGGTATTTGTTTAAAGTTCCCGTGAACGATTATGAAAGAAAGGTAAATGGAATCACTGATTTCAGATCAATTCGTTTCATGCGTATGTTCCTGAAAGACTTTGATGAAGAAGTTGTATTGCGATTTGGATCGTTGGAGTTCATCCGTGGTGAATGGAGAAGATACCTTGACGATTTAACTGAACCAGGCGAGGGAGTTGTCGTAGATCCAAACTTAACAACATTCAACATTGGTGCAGTAAATATTCAGGAAAACGATAAGCGCGCTCCAATTCCATACGTAGTTCCACCAGGAATCATACAAGAGGTTGATCCATCACAGACAACTCAACGCTTATTGAATGAACAATCATTGAGTTTGGAGGTGTGTAATTTACAAGATGGTGATTCACGAGCAGCATACAAGAATGTAAAGTTTGATGTTCGTGCATACAAGAAATTGAAAATGTTCGTTCACGCTGAGGAAGTTGATCCAACAATGCCATTGAATGATGAGGATGTTACCGTGTTTGTTCGTTTAGGAACAGATTTTACAGATAACTATTATGAATATGAACTTCCGCTGCATAAGACAGAATGGGGAGCATCTTCTGATGGTGATATCTGGCCAGAGGAAAACAATATTGAAATTGTCTTTGAGGACTTATTAAGCCTTAAGAAAAAACGAAATCAGTTAATTGAAGATGGTTCAACCGCCGTGTCTTACGTCTTGGAATATAGTAAGTATGATGATGAGTTGGATCGAATGCTTCGCGTAAAAGGAAATCCGAATCTTCAGGGGTTAAAGACAATTATGATTGGTGTGCGTAATCCACATAAAGATTCGCATGACTCTGAGAGTTGGACAGAAGATTCTCAACCAAAATGTGCGATCGTTTGGGTGAATGAATTGCGACTGACAGACTTTGTTAGTGAAGGAGGTTCAGCAGCCATTGCTCAGATGCAGGTACAGTTGGCAGATTTCGCGAATGTGAGCATGTCAGGAAATTATTCAGGAATTAATTGGGGATCTGTTGACAGTAGAGTTCAGGACCGTCAACGTAATGAACAAATTGGATTCGATATGAATGCCAATGTTCAGTTAGGTCAATTCTTCGGAAAGCGTGCGAAAGTCACTTTACCATTCTTCTACGGATATTCCCTCGGAATTATAAATCCAGAGTATGACCCTTACAATCCAGACATCAAACTGAAGGATTACGAGGATGCCGCTACGCGTAGAGAGCGTGCAAAGGCAGGTCAGGACTTCTCAGAACGTAAGTCTTATAATTTCACAGGTGTTCGTAAAGAGATGAAAGCTGGCGCTACTCCACGTTTGTGGAGAATTTCTAACTGGTCGGCCAATTATTCTTACTCAGAAAGCCTTTTCAGAGACTTCAATACCAATTACGATAGAACAAAAACGTGGAGCGGTGGTTTGAATTATAGCTATGCGTTTAATGCGAAGCCGATCACACCATTTAAGAAGGTGAAGTTTATGAAGAAGTCAAAATGGTGGGGTCTTGTCCGCGATTTCAATTTCTTCCTAAAGCCGAAGAACATTACGTTTAGTTCAGATGCCATGAGAAGCTATAATGAGCGTCAAGTGCGTAATAATATCGCTGGCTCTACATTCGAGTTCGATCCAGTATTTGTGAAGCGTTTCAACTGGAACCGTAATTATGGTCTCGCATATGATTTATCGAAAAAATTAAAATTCAATTTCACAGCAAGTAATCAGTCCATTTTTGAGGAAGGAAACCATGTCGTTGATCGAACAGGAAGCGATCTAGGACGTGAGGGATATCAGGAGTTTTCAGATTCTGTTAAAACGCAGCTGTCAACCCTTGGAAAGACAATGGACTACACGCATAACTGGAGTTTGAATTATACACTTCCATTGGATAAGATTCCAGCGACTGATTGGATGAATGCAAGTGTTAAGTACTCTGCAAATTACAACTGGCAACGTTCACCACTTGGTCAAACTGAGTTTGGAAATACGGTTCAAAATAGTCGTAATATCAATATGACTGGCCAAGCGAACTTTACAAACCTGTACAACAAAATTCCTTTTTTCAAGAAAGTGAACAGCGGTGGAAGAACAGGTGGTCGAAGAGGCAATGCCGTAGATTCCAAACCTTCAGCAGGAGATGGTACAGCAGAACCACTCACCTATGAAGTGAAGACACTTGAGCCAGAAATTCCGTTGGACAGTATGACGGTGAAAGAACTCAAGATATTTGAGCGTAAGAAGAAAAAATTCGACCGTAAGGAACAGCGTAAGAAGCGAAAATTTGAGCGTAAGCAGGCGCGTTTGGCGAAGAAGAAAGATAAGGTGAACCCTGTTGTAGGATTTGCTGCACGAATGCTTATGACGCTTCGCAGTGTGAATGGAACCTATGCACTTACCGATGGAACTTTGCTTCCTGGTTACAATCAAGACACGCGAGTCCTAGGATTTAGCCCAACCTTTGGTTCAGAAATGGCTGGGTTTATCTTCGGTCAACAACGTTATGACGTCTGGGGTAGAGAAACTGGATACAACATTGCTGAAATTGCAGATGATAAAGGTTGGTTGGTTGATACTGAAAACTTGAATAAGCAGTATACAAATTCACATACGAAGAACTTAAACGTACGAGCAAGCCTTGAGCCAATCAAAGATGTTTCAATTGAACTTTCAATCACGCGAACATTCAGCAAAAACTCAAGTGAATTCTACAGGTTTAACCCAGTAACGAATGACTTTGAAAGTCAAAGTAGAGTGGAAACTTCAACGCTGACGTACTCGAACGTTTCCATTGGTTCTGCCTTTATCAAGCTTGGAAACGAATACCAGTCATCGACATTCCAGCGCTTGTTAGATAACCGTCAGAGAGTCTCTGAAGCATTGGGTGAGCAGAATGGTAATTCTGTACTACAATCGACAGGATATTACGATGGATATGGTGGAAGTCAGCAGGAAGTAGTTCTTGGCGCTTTCCTTACTTCGTATACGAATAGATCAATTAGTGACAAGAACATCAATCCACTTAAAAACCTTCCATTGCCAAACTGGTCTATCAACTACAATGGACTGAAGAAGTTTAAATTCATTAAGAAACACCTTCGAAACTTTGTGTTGCGTCATGCTTACAATTCAACGGTAAGTATTCAAGGAATGCAGACGAACTTGAATGCTGAGTTCGATGCAAATGGCGATGCATTTGCACGTGATTTGAACAACCAATTTATAGCGGGAACACAAATTCAGAATGTAACCGTAATGGAGCGTTTTGGGCCGCTGTTTGGTTTCGATGCAACATGGCTTGTTAAAGGTCAGGGATTGATCACGAAGTTTGAATACAAGAAGGATCGTAGCACAACATTGTCTTTGAATAACAATCAGGTGACCGAGGTTCTTGGAGAAGAATGGGTGATTGGAGTTGGTTACAAATTCAAGAAAGTGAAACTTCCGTTCAAGAAGTGGAACGTTGATGCGAGTCCAGTAAATGTAAGATTCGACATGTCGTTTAGAGATAACCTGACAGTGATTAGAAAAATTGTTGAGGAAACAGATCAAGCCACTGCTGGTCAGAAAGTGATTTCAATCAAAGCTTCTGCAGATTACAACTTGTCACGTTACCTAACGATCATGTTGTACTACGATCAGACCTTGAACACACCAAAGGTTGCTACATCGTATCCTACAGGGAACTTGAATGCTGGACTTCGTCTCCGATTTAACTTGGCAGGTGTTCAGTAATGGTTAAAATTCGAGAAGCAGAACGAAAGGATGTTGCGACGATTCTTGATTTGATCAAAGGATTGGCTGAATATGAGAAAGAACCTCATGAAGTAAAGAACACCGTAGAAGGACTCACACGTCATATTTTTGAAGAGAACTACTGTGAGGCGATGGTTGCCGAAGAAGCGGGTGAGGTCATCGGATTTGCGATCTATTACACATCCTACTCCACATGGAAAGGACCATGCATCTATCTTGAAGATTTATATGTACTTCCAGAAAAAAGAAACCTTCGCGCCGGATCAAAGTTATTTGACGCCGTAGTCACTATTGCAAAGGAGCGGAATGTTTCACGAATGGATTGGCAGGTGTTGGATTGGAATCAACTGGCCATCGACTTCTATGAACGAAAGGGTGCCACAATCGACAAGGATTGGTACAATGGGCGCATGTTTTTCCGAGAAAATGAAGGTAAATTGACTCAGTAGTAAACACTATCAATTACATTCCCCAAACTATCAAATGTCAGGTGACTGCCCGACAAAACATCATTTTTATAGTGCTTACGTTCAAAGAGCCACCCGTTTTGGGTATAATTGGTTTCTTCTCCTTCCTTCTGTCCTTTTTCAAAATGACCGATCCTAGATAGCTTACCATTGTCCCAATAGGATTTGAACACGCCGTGCTTTAAGCCGCTTTGATAATCGCAGACATAGCCGAGGTTACCATTGTCGTAGTACCAATATTCCTTTTCGCCCTTTAATTTAAGTTCTTTGAAGTGTTCCATCAGGGCATCTGCAACGACTTCGTGTCCTCTTTTATTGAGATGTGGATCGAGAAAGGAGCGCTCGTTGGAAGTGATTTTCCCTGTTAGATCCACGAATGAAATCCGATCAAACAAGGAAGAGCCATGTTCTTTCTCTAGCAACTTCTGTACCCCAGTTATAAAACTATTGTGGCAGTGTTCGGCCTCCAAGGAAAACAGAATTATTTGGACGTTTTTGGGAAGAACCTCCGTTTTTTTTAGAACGTTTAAAAAGGCTCGCTCCTGACTTACTTTCAATTCCTGTTGTGATGGAGTTCTTACTCTGAATGTCTGGCCAGTGGCTGAGGAACCGAATGAAGGAACAATATGAAAAAGATGTTTAAACAAGTAATAGTCAGTCGTTTTTGCATGATTTGCAACCGTTTTGTCCCAGACTTCTTTGTTTGAAACGACCAATGAATCTTCGGCCATCATAAACTGCTTATTCTCATTGAAATCATTTGGACAATATTGAATGAAGAGGTATTGAAGACAGTCCAAATTGACCTTTTTCAAGGAAAGTACTTCTCGCGCTGTTCCATAGGACGACACACCAGTATTTAGGACTTTAATGCCAAGCTTGTCCTCAATCAAACTGGGGAAGGATTCGTTTTGATCTACTCCCCATCCCATGGTATACGAATCACCCAGCGCAATTATTTTTGGGCAATTTAGAGATGCTTCATCGTCTCGAAACCCTGCCGAGTTGACCGTATACTCATTATCAAATTCGCGATTCGAAAAATGAAATTCTCCTTGGTTCAACTCATAAAAAAGAGCATCGCTGTAATGTGTGCATTCGGGCAAAAACTGAATAATTTTCCTGTCTTTATTTTCATAGTATGACCGCAGTGATTGTTGCAACCATGTTGGAGATTTGGAGGGATTGTTCAAATAGTAATTGATGCCGAGTTCAATTAAACACAGGAGCGTAAAGATTACAAGGAGGTTATACCCAATAATTCGCACATACCGCTTTAATTTTGAAGGGCTTTTACTCATCAAAGACATCTAAGCTTAAAGCAGGTCATTCGCAAGATTGGCTAATTCGGAGCGCTCTCCTTTTTCCAGTTTTACATGCGCGAACAAGTGTTGCCCTTTCAAACGATCTACCAAATAGGCGAGTCCGTTACTGTTTTCATCTAGGTATGGAGTATCTATTTGATTGATGTCCCCTGTGAAGATGATTTTTGTGTTTTCACCTGCTCTTGTAATAATTGTTTTGATTTCGTGCGGCGTCAGATTCTGGGCTTCATCGATGATGAAAATAATGTTCGATAAGCTTCTTCCACGAATAAATGCAAGCGGCGAAATGATAATTTTCCCGTTCTCCTCCATCTCTAGGATTGCCTTGTGTTTGCGCTCGTTTTCGCCAAATTGCGCTTTAATAAATTTCAAATTGTCCCACAAAGGTTCCATGTATGGTCCAATTTTATCGCTGGCATCTCCCGGTAAAAATCCTATTTCTTTATTCGAAAGTGGAACGATAGGTCGAGCGAGTATAATTTGGTGAAATTTTTTGCTTTGCTCAAGGGCTGAGGCAAGTGCAAGAAGCGTTTTACCTGTTCCTGCGACACCTTGTAGGGCAACCAGACGAATAGCTGGATTCAAAAGAGCATTGAAAGCGAAAGCCTGTTCTGCATTTTTCGGTTTTATACCGTAAACAAATTCTTTCTCAATGCGTTCAATTTGATCAAGATGAGCGTTGTATACGGCTAAAGAAGACGATTTCCCATTTTTTAAAATGTAATAGCCATTGGCAATTTTTCGCGTTCCCAAGATGCCATTTTCTTCGATTTTACCTTTGGTAAAAATTTGACGAATTTGATCTGAATCAACATTTTCGATGGTATGAACACTTGATTCTTGTGTCGTATCCGCAGCCACCTTTCCTGTCTCATAATCCTCGGCATTTAACCCAAGTGCCTTAGCCTTGATGCGCAGGTTGATATCCTTAGTCACCATGACAACGTTTTGCTCCTTTTCCTTTTCTTTCAGAAAAAGAGCTGCGTTGATAATCTTGTGATCGTTTTTCCCTTTGGCATAGATACTTTCCGCATCAATCCCTTCAGGATTCATTTCAAATACGACTTTAAATTTCCCAAGACCCTTTCCGAGCGAAATCCATTCTTGTAAACTACCGCTTGCTGACAATTTATCGATAAAACGAATGACCTCCCTTGCAGAAAAATTCTTCGTATCGTTTCCAATTTTGAATTTGTCAAGTTCTTCCAATACCGTAATCGGAATAGCAACATCATTCTTACCGAATGTTGTAATTGCCTGATGATCATGCAACAACACGGAAGTGTCGATTACAAATATTTTTTTTCCTTTGGCGGCTGATGGATTTTCGGAATCAGTGTCTTTTTTTGGCATAGGCGAATTTTACCATTAAGTTAACGGGATATTGGACATTTTACCAGAAAAACTGTGGGAGTTATTGACACGCGGATGTTAAAGGGAAACCTACTCTATTCCTAGAATGCTTACCGCTCAAGTTCAGGAATGTTGTCTGAGATAATTTTTTTGAGCGGGAGTTGAATTCTTCCGAAAACCGTTTTCGCCGATGTCGAGTCCAGATAAAATTGCACGGGTGTGTAATTGAACGACCACATCACATTGTTGACGCTATCTTTTAGCAATTCGGGACGGTATTTACTCGTGTGAAAAACCAAGGCACTGTCACTCGTATGCATCCGAAGTGGAGGAGAGAAGAGCAGTCGATACTTCTGACCATTTCCCGTTAAAATCCCTTTCGATTGCAATTGATCAACCAAGGGAGGGAGCTGTTCATTCATTGATAAATAAAGTGAAAATCCAGAAACTTTCACATTCCGATATTTAGTTACTTCGGTGATATTAAAATTTTCGTCCAGCTCCGATTCTATGTATTTTTCTCGAATCGTTTCAATACCCCCCTGCCGAAATGCAACATCACCTTCCCAAGCGTTTAGAAATTTCTCGACTGGGAAACCAACTTTTGCTCCTACCTCTTTGAGACCTTTGTAGATTGGAGCGTTTGGTCTTTTACGCAATTTGTCAATATCAAAATGCAAGTTGACCAAGTACTTCGTAAATTCCTGTGGATCATAAGAAAACCCAGCTTCCTTCGTTTGAAATGGCAGGGAATCGAACTGGGTAATGGAGGTATTAAAAATGAGACTACTTGAATCGTTGGAAAGAGCAATCTTGGCTGATTCGATACCGTATTTATCAAATTTATCGGAAGTAATGCTCGCAACAAGACCAACCGCAGCATCTGTGTTTTCATTCACAAAAGCGCGCCATCTGGGAGAAATTTCATTATGCTTTGCGAATACTACACTTTTTAGAATGGTCGCCAGATGGTTTCCGTGATAAAGGAAGATCCAATCATCACCGTAAACGATATGTGCGTTGTATTCGGGAGAGCTGTACACGGGTGTTTTATGAACTTCTCTTGTTTTGATTTCCATGAACTTCTTCAAATGATCAATGCCTTCGCGCACTTTGCTGCTATCGCGCACCGATAACATTACGCCCCAATCGTCTGGCAAGTTATCTTCTTCATTCATAAAGAAAAACACGGGAGATTGTACATCGAGTCCATAGTTTTTTCCTTGACTTAAAATGAAATCGGGAGAGATGAAATCTCTAAATGGAATTTTGTAATAGAACATTGTTTCAGAAAGTGAAGAAGAGAGTTCTAGTACATTCGAAACCCCAATAATTTCAGCTTCGGGAAGCCGATCATATATTCGAGGAGGCAGTTCGCTTTCTCCACGCCATGGTTGCCATATAAGCAGTGCCGCTAAACCAGCGGCGAGCGCGAAAATTATAAGGAGATTCCGATACATTCCGAGTACGCGTTACTTTGAGATAACGTATAAGCTATTGATTAAATCCAAAATATATGTTGAGGCATCAGTAGCGCCATCAAATTCATATGCTAGGTTAAACGAAGTTTTATCGGAAGTTGTTTCAGATGAAGTGAATTCAATTTTTCCTGACTTGCCACGAAGGACATCAATCAACTCATTTTCTTCATCATTGAATAGCTCGCGTGGTACATTTTCGATCGCTTTTCCAAGGTCTGCGTATGCATAAAGGAAACCACTCTTTTTTGCCTTTTTCACCTGTGCCTTGCTCAGTCCGTCTGAACCGTATCCATCCGAATGATTCATTACTAAATCTTCGTCATTTGTGAAAATCAACAAGCCATTTTTAGAGAGGACAAATAAGGGTGCCGAGTTCAGAATGGCTTTATTGAATACCCAATAATCACCTTGTCGTCTGCAGTAGCTGTTTGTGCGCTCAATATGTCTAAGTATTTTTTCAGGAATGTCTGAACGCTCAGTTGAGAAACCAAGTGTAAAGAGTGGCATGTCTTCTTCCGCCTCAACTTCTTGTTCCGTATACTCAAAGGTCTCCTCATCGTATTCAAATACAAACTTCTTTGTTTTTACTTTTTGGATACCGTTGTAAGCACCAAACATATTGCCCTGATACGTATCGAAGAGTGCATCTTTATTTACTAAATCATCCCAAAGTTCAAGAAACAAGAGACTTGAAGAAAATGATCGACTCTTATCGGCTTCACTTTCCAACAGTGGGTGCATTACTTCGTACATCTGTTCGTATGCTTCACGCATATTGAGTCGGAATGTAAAGAAAGAACTATTGTCCTTAGGCACATACTTTAAGGCGTTCTTATCAAACTTAGCATCGGTCATTTTGGTGTAAATGGATCCCAGTTTATCACCGTAGTGTGCATTAAGATTAAGTTCGATTGAATTATCATTGATAACCAAATCACCCAGCATCACATTGCCGTAGTACAGCTCCTCCAACTTTCGATAGAAACTTGGATAGAGCGAACGTAAATAGAGAAAATCATTGTTTTTACGAAGTGTACGTGAATTATCAAAATAGAAAGTTCCTTCAGAAGGGCGCGCCACTTGTTTTTTGAAATCACTCGAAAACTGGATTAGGTTCTCTCCTCTAACGAAAAGATCGTCGCAAACGGAAATCAAATGCTCGGCTTGTA
>Ga0316205_10004562_pt1 | contig 12022 bp, 10 predicted proteins | sample 3monthpyrite_MG_FD_204941 | JGI IMG/M metagenome (GOLD analysis project Ga0316205, IMG submission 204941) | Microbial mat bacterial communities from mineral coupon in-situ incubated in ocean water Damariscotta River, Maine, United States -... | ecosystem: Environmental > Aquatic > Marine >... | reverse complement strand
AACAGAGCATCGAACTGATCCAGTGTTTCGTCTGCCTCAATACTCAGACCCGGCCAGAGATATACCGTTCCAGGCTCAGTCGATACGGCACGAACATCGCCAACCCCCGCCCTGGAAAGAACCCCATAGGGCACCAGAAAGTCCGTGACCTCGGTGCCACCATTTTGCGCAACCACCACAATGGTCCGATCCTCCGCGCGCACCTCCCCAACGGCAGCCAGCGTCACAAGCACCATAAGAAAAAGGGTGAGAAACAGGGCCATCCCTATATGGCCGGACGGCAGATGAAACCTGAACATGGCTTTTCCTTTCAAGGGTCAAATACAGGATCAAAATGACCTTGCATTCGAATGGCAGCAATGACACGATTAAGGCATATTCTGCCAATCTTAGTTTGGAGTTCCCCATGCGCCCAGCCGCAACAGCCCCCGTCCGCAAGATCGTCATCTACACCTATCAGGGCGGCATGATGTTGGACGTTGTCGGGCCTGCAGACGTTTTTGCAACGGCCGCGCAATTTGTCGCTTACTCAGAAAACGCGCCTGCGCCTTACACGATTGAGGTTGTCGCCAACGAGGCAGGCCCGGTCACCATGTCGAACGGCGTTCAAATCGTTGCGGCGAAAAGCTTCCGGGATGTGAAAAGGTCCATCGACACTCTGATTTTTGCCGGGGGTTCCGAAGACGGAATTGCGGAGGCAGAGCAAGACCCTGCCCTGCACCCTTGGATCAAACGTAAAGCAGACACGGTGAACCGATTGGCCAGCGTATGCTCAGGAGCCTTCTTTCTGTCACGGACAGGACTGTTGGACGGACATCGCGCGACGACTCATTGGGTTGCCTGCGAAAGACTTGCCAGAGATCACCCGAAAGTCGATGTGGTAGATGATGCGATCTACGTAAAAAGCGGCGACACCTACACATCCGCAGGCGTATCCGCAGGCATAGACCTGGCACTCGCCATGGTGGAAGAAGATTTGGGACGCGAAGTCGCCATGCAAGTGGCCCGGCATCTCGTGCTTTTCCTAAGACGTCCGGGTGGGCAATCACAATTCTCAGCGCAGCTTGCAGCCCAAACCGCCAAGACGGAAAAGTTCGACGCCCTGCTCACTCACATTGCCGAACATCCGGAAGACGATCTGACTGTTCCCGCTCTAGCGGAGCAGGTTGCCATGAGCCCGCGCAACTTTGCCCGCCTGTTCCGACAACAGGTCGGCGAAACACCCGCCAAATATGTTGAGCGCGCGCGCCTTGATGCCGCCCGCAGACGTTTGGAAGAAGATGATGACAAGGTAGAGGCCGTCGCCGCCGCAACCGGATTTGGCACCGCCGAAACCCTACGCCGCACCATGAAACGACACATGGCGACAACACCGGAAGCCTATCGAGCAAGTTTTGGAGGATAATTTTTATCACCCTCTTCTAACTACACCTCCAATGACGCAGGGTCCGCTTGGCCCACCTGGCGCAGCAGCAAAACAGCGCAGAAAAGCAGCAAAATCTCCTTGATTTGAAACAAGAGCGTGATGAATTTCTGTGCCAAGCTCTCAAGACAAAGAGCACTTTTGCGGAGGACCCCATGCGCATTGCCCAAGACATAGCCGAAACGATTGTTGACCCCAAAGCCTACGCCGCGGGCACGCCCATCGACGACGCCTTCAAAATACTGCGCAAAGAATCACCCTTCGCCATTGCAGAACCAAAGGGCATAGACCCGTTCTGGGTGGTCACCAAGTTCGACGACATTCAGCTGATCGAACGCCAGAATGAACTGTTCCACAATGGAGACCGCTCCGCCGTTCTCACCACTATTGAAGCCGACAAAATGGTCCGCGAAATGATGGGCGGGTCGCCCCACCTTGTACGCTCGCTTGTGCAGATGGACAATCCGGATCACATGGCCTACCGGCGCCTCACGCAGGCGTGGTTCCTGCCACAAAACATCAAGAAGCTTGAGCCGCGCATCCGTGAAATAGCCCGCTCTTTCCTGGACCGCATGGCAGCCTTCGGCACAGAGTGTGACTTTGCCCGCGATGTCGCTTTCCTCTACCCGCTTCATGTCATCATGGAAATCCTGGGCGTGCCCGAAAGCGATGAACCAAAAATGCTGAAGCTCACCCAGGAACTGTTCGGCGCTGCTGATCCGGAGCTAAGCCGGAGCGGCGACGCTACCCAAGGAACGGAAGCAGGTGTCAATTCGATCGCGGAGACCGTTGGCGAATTCATCGAATATTTCAACGCCATCACCGAAGACCGTCGCGCCAACCCACGCGATGATGTGTCCAGCGTGATTGCAAACGGCCAGATCAACGGTGAGCCGCTCGATCATTTTGCCGCCATGTCCTACTACATCATCGCCGCAACAGCCGGCCATGACACCACCTCCAACACCACCGCCGAAGGTCTGTGGGCGCTCTGCAACCACCAGGACGAACTCGCGAAACTGAAAGCAGACCCGTCTCTGATCAATGGCCATATCGAGGAATCCATTCGCTGGACGACCGCGGTGAAGCATTTCATGCGCACAGCGACGGAAGACACAGAAGTTGCAGGCCAGAAAATCGCCAAGGGAGATTGGCTGATGCTCTGTTATCAGTCCGGCAACCGCGACGAAGACCATTTCGACGATCCGTTTACCTACAAAGTGGACCGCACACCCAACAAACATGTCGCGTTCGGCTATGGCGCCCATGTCTGCCTTGGGCAGCATCTGGCACGCATGGAAATGCGCATCCTCTGGGAGGAACTCCTGCCCCGTCTGGAAAGTGTTGAGCTGAACGGCACACCGAAACGGATGGAATCCTCTTTCGTCTGCGGGCCAAAATCAGTCCCCATCAAATTCAAAATGAATTGAGGCGACACAAACATGGCGGAGACTGGTTTCAAAACCTGGCAGTGTCGGACCTGTGGCTATCTCTATGACGAGGCGGAGGGAGACCCGACTGAGGGTCTCGCCCCCGGCACCCGCTGGGCAGACATCCCAGACGACTGGGTATGCCCGCTCTGCGGCACGCCCAAGTCTGACTTCGACATGATTGAGCTTTAGAACTGCTTCTACCCCACCTCCCGCACATCTGCGAGGAATGTGCTGACATGGGTACGCAGTGTTTCAGATTGCGCACTCATTTGTACAACCGATTGCGTAACACGCTCTGCTGTGGTTCCTGAAAGATCTGCCGACTTCTGCACCCCAGTCATCGCTTCGGCGATTTCCTGCGTTCCCAGAGCCGCCTGCTGCACACTCCCGCTGATCTCTTGTGTCGCACTTCGTTGTTCATCGATTGCGGAGGCCACAGTCGCAGCATATGCGTCGATCTCTTGAATCGTCTGAGATATGTCGCCGATGGCCGATACAGAGTCTTCAGTCACCGACTGAATCGCAGTGATTTGCTCACTGATTTCGCCCGTAGCTTTGGCCGTCTGCGTAGCCAATTCTTTCACTTCAGCTGCCACAACAGCAAATCCCTTGCCGGCCTCGCCTGCACGCGCTGCTTCAATCGTTGCATTGAGCGCAAGTAGATTGGTCTGTTCGGCAATGTCATTGATAAGGCTCACCACATCTCCAATCCGTGTCGCGGCCTCCGCCAAGCCATTCACCGATTGCGTCGTCCTATCCGCGTCTTCGACAGCTTTCTGGGTGATCTGTGTCGTGGTTTCAATATTCTTCGACACTTCCGCAATCGAGTTTGACATTTGCTCTGCCGCCGACGCCACCACCTGAACGTTGGTACTGGCTTCCTCAGATGCCGCCGCCACCGACGCTGTCTGGGTCTGACCATCCTTCGCCACATTCGACATATCCGCAGCGGCTGTATCAAGTGTGCCCATGGCATCACCGATAACATCCATCACAGAGGCAACCGACTGGTCGAATGTCTGCATAATTTTCTCAACTGCAAGGCGCCGCTTTTCTTTCTCCTCTTCGTTCGCTTTTTCTTGCATTGCCAGCGCCTGAGCCTCTTGGGTCCGTTGTCTGAGCACGTCATAGGCGCGTGCCGTCTGGCCGATTTCGTCCTGCGTGCTGATGTCCATTTCCTGGCTCGTATCACCGTCTGCCAAGACGGTGAGCGCACCGATAACCCGCAGCAAAGGCTTGACCACCGCGCGAACGACGAGGAAAGAAATGAGACCCCCTGTAACCACGGTAGCCAGCGCCATAAAGACAACCGTCATCACGGCACTTTTCTCATGATCCAACACTGCCTCGAGCGACTGCGCAGTCAGCTCTTCAATGTCAAACAGGATCTCTTCGATTTCATGATCAAGCGCCTCTTCCTCTGTAATGACGTCCGGCACTATGTCGCGCGCGCGCGCAAGGCGGCCGTTCTGAAGCAGGTGATTCACTTCATTGGCGTGCTCTTCATACTTCAAATGCGCACCATCGAAATGCTTGAGCGACGCCAGTATCTGTCGATAGCGCTCCCGGGTTTTCTCATCATGGCTAAGCGCAATTGCCTCTTCAGCAATCTTCTCCGCCTTGACCACATCAACATCGACTTGATGACTGTATTTCTCAAATTTTTCGATGTTTTCAGCAAGCGACTGCCGGTCTGATGAGCCTGGCTCCGCAAAACCAGCACGCAAGCCGCGCTCGAAATAGACCGCTTGCTCAAGCTGTGCGAGTGCCACCTTTGTCACCATTTCGGTGAGCGGCATGTGCTCCTGCGAGATTTCTTCAATCTCTGCTGTGATTTCGTCCATCGTCCAGAGAGTGACTGCTGCCGTGGCAACAAAACACGAAATCAGAAAAACGATGACACCATAAAACTTATATGAAACTGAAAACCGGCCGAGAAACTTGTGTCCCGCGGAAAGGGCCCCATTCATTGGCTTTCTCCGAAGTAAAAAGCCACCCGCCGCTATATTCCTCATGAAGAGATACCAAAACGCTAACGCGGGGAAACAATGATGTTCTTTTCCTCCGCTGCCAAAGCCACACCCCGCCGAGACGCTCGGATTGAGCAAACAAGGCCAGGCGCCAGCAGAGCGCGTCTTTTTGGCCACAGGCCCTGACAATCACGGGTAACTGCCGAAAATTAAGGCACACGATGTCAATTACGCGACACGCTAATCCTGAAATCTCCATTAACGAGTTTGGTGCGCCGAATTAACCATGACAGAATTATTCCTGTCGCAAGGGAACTCGGGGCTAAGCATGCAGGGAAACACCAAAGGAAAAGCGACAGTGATTGGAGCGCTCATGAGCGTTTTGGCATTGAGCACGGAAGCCACCCAAGCGGACCAAAACACCGCCTGCTTCTTCAATGGCCCCAACTTCGAAGCCGCCGCTTTTTGCACCTCTGCGGGCACACGCAAAGGATTGGTCGAGCACCCCTTTGGCAAACGGTTTCGTTCCGTTCAGCTGACCGGCAGCGCCGTCGTCCATATCTGCGAATATTCCGGCTTTGGCGGTCGCTGCATGGTGTTGGAGAAAAGCCAGCCCGACCTTGACGCGCTCTACGTGAACAATGTCGAGTCTTACGAAGTCATGACAGTGGAAAGCTCCGGCGCCCGCTTCTTCAACCATGTGGGCTATGCCGACAGCGGTGTTCACATCGTGGGCGACTAAAAGACCGAGGCGACCCCATCGCCTCAGCCCTTAGTGCACTCGTCAGTCCTTCTGAGAGACAAACCAGACATTCATCGGATCATGTGGCAACACATGACGCTCAGAACTTGAGAAGCCGGCAATCTTCAGCATCTCCAAAGCTGTCTCCCATCCCCACATGGTGCCAAGTCCTTCGCCCCCCTGTCCGAGAGACACGGGCATACAGTGACTGAAGGAAACCGAATAGAGGAAGGGCGCCATTGCAAAGTCGAAATTATTCTCAAGCACGGCTGAACCGCCAATATCCTGCATGAGATACGCGCCGCCAGATCGCAAACAACCATAGAGACCTGTGATGAGGCCCTGCGGGTCTTTCTGGTCATGCACCGCATCGAAAGACGTCACAAAATCAAACGCATCTTTTGCGTCATAGCCCGTCAGGTCTTTGGTTTCAAACCGCAGGTTTGTGAGACCTTTCGACTGCGCCAATTCTCTACCAGCCGCCAGTGCGTCCTCACACAGGTCATAACCAGTAAAGCGGCTCGTAGGATAGTGCTCCGCGAGGGCAACAAGGGCTCGGCCTTCACCGCAGCCTGCATCCATCACGTCAATGCCGGCCCGAAGACGATCATCAAGACCTGGGACCATGGGCACGATCACATCAAACAATTGCGCGACCACCGTCTGGCCACTGTCTTCGGCCATCACCTGATGGAAGCAGGGATAATCGTCATAGCTCGTTCCTTCGCCGGACCGAAAACACTCCAACAATCGCTCTTCACTGGCGCCGATTATGGACACCAGCTGCGCAGTGCCGGCAAAGTTCCCCATAGGTGCCCCGCGGGTGAGCGCCGCCGCATGCTCAGATGGCAAATGATAGAGCGCGCCCTCAGGCTCGTAGCGAACAATACCGCCGGTCACCATCGCGGCCAGCCACTCACGGACATAGCGTTCAGATAGCTTTGCCGCTTTTGCAATCACCTCCGACGTAGAGGGCGGCATGTCCGCCATCCGGTCGAACAGCTCCATCTTGTGCCCAAAGGACAGCATCACGGCCAGAGCGCCGGCATTGAGGATGCCTGCCATGTCACCAGCAAAGCTTTCGGCGGCAGCGGTATCAAAGGCCACAGCATCAACAGAGGGGGAAGGATCTAAAGAAACATTCATTGGAAGCTCCATGAAGTCGGGGGAATGAGCGACCGCTTCGGCCCGCTCAGAATTTGCGCGGAACCTGACTGAATAGCCCCCCGCCCAGAAGATCCAATTCCCCACCCCTTCAAGGCTCGTTGGTGCCTACAATGTAGGTTCTTCGCCAACATTTGGCGCCCGCGTCCCTCCTGACAAATACTGACAGGTGAGGCGCCCTGCCCCCTTTGAATGCGGGCGATTCCGGGCCATATTGACCTCATGAGCTCATCAAAGTCACAGTCAGGTTTCTCCGAAGCACCGGGCGCGAGTTTCGTGCCTCAAAGCCCTGCGCCTGAAAACGCCGTGGTAGAGCGCGCGCCAAACGGCGACCCCCTGGAAGACTTCACGCCCCACAGGCCTGCGCGCCCGGAAAAGTCCGAAGGCGGCATCGCCTTCAAGCTCGTCTCGCAGTTTGAGCCCAAGGGTGACCAGCCCGCCGCCATCAAGGAGTTGGTGACCCAGGTGAAAGACGGCGAGCGCGACCAGGTGCTGCTCGGTGTCACAGGCTCGGGCAAGACCTTCACCATGGCGAAGGTCATCGAGCAGACCCAGCGCCCCGCGATTATCCTCGCGCCCAACAAGACGCTGGCCGCCCAGCTCTATGGAGAGTTCAAGAACTTCTTCCCGGACAATGCGGTCGAGTATTTCGTGTCCTATTACGACTATTACCAGCCCGAAGCCTATGTCGCCCGCACTGACACCTATATCGAAAAAGAAAGCTCCATCAACGAGCAGATCGACCGCATGCGCCACGCCGCCACCCGCGCCCTGCTGGAGCGCGACGATGTCATCATCGTGGCGTCCGTCTCCTGCATTTACGGCATCGGCTCGGTGGAAACCTATTCGGAGATGACCTTCACCGTGAAGGTGGGCGACAAGCTGGACCGCAATCAGCTGATCGCCGACCTGGTGGCGCTGCAATATAAGCGCAACGACAATGCCTTCCAGCGCGGCACCTTCCGCGTGCGCGGCGACACGGTGGAAGTCTTTCCGGCTCACCTGGAAGACCGGGCCTGGCGCGTCAACATGTTTGGCGACGAGGTGGAGGAGATTGTCGAGTTCGATCCGCTGACCGGCCACAAGACAGACCGCCGCCCCTTCATCAAGCTCTACGCCAACTCCCACCACGTGACGCCCGGCCCGACGCTGCAACAGGCGGCGACCCTGATCAAAAAGGAGCTCGGCGAGCGCCTTGATGAACTCAACGCCCAGAACAAGCTGCTGGAAGCCCAGCGGCTGGAACAGCGCTGCAATTTCGATATTGAGATGATGCTCGCCACCGGCAGCTGCGCGGGCATTGAGAACTATTCCCGCTACCTCACCGGCCGCAAGCCCGGCGAGCCGCCCCCCACCCTGTTTGAATATATCCCGGACAATGCCCTCATCTTTGCCGATGAAAGCCATGTGAGCGTGCCCCAGATCGGCGGCATGTATCGCGGCGACTATCGACGGAAATCGACCCTGGCGGAATTCGGCTTCCGCCTGCCCAGCTGCGTGGACAATCGCCCGCTCAAGTTTGAGGAATGGAACGCCATGCGGCCGCAGACGGTCTATGTGTCGGCGACGCCCGGCCCCTGGGAGATGGAGCGCACCGGCGGCGTCTTCGTGGAACAGGTGATCCGCCCCACAGGCCTCATCGACCCGCCGACGGAAATCCGCCCCGTCGACACGCAAGTGGATGATCTGATTGACGAGTGCAAACAGGTGGCAGCGCGCGGCGGGCGCATTCTCGTCACCACGCTCACCAAGCGCATGGCCGAGGACCTCACCGAATATATGCACGAACAGGGCATCCGCGTGCGCTACATGCATTCGGACATTGAGACGCTGGAGCGCATCGAGATCATTCGCGACCTGCGCCTTGGCGCCTTTGACGTGCTGATCGGCATTAACCTGCTGCGCGAGGGCCTCGACATTCCCGAATGCGAGCTGGTGGCGATCCTGGATGCAGACAAGGAAGGCTTTCTGCGCTCAGAAACCTCGCTGGTGCAGACCATTGGCCGCGCGGCGCGGAACGTGGATGGCCGCGTCATCCTCTATGCGGACAAGGTGACGGGCTCCATGGAGCGCGCGCTCGCCGAAACCGCCCGGCGGCGGGAGAAGCAGGAAGCGTATAATAAGGAACATGGCATCACGCCGGAAAGCATTCGCAAGAATATCGGCGACATCATGGAGAGCATGTACGAGAAAGACCATGTGATGGTCGACACGGGCGATGAGACCGTGGAACTTGTCGGCCACAATCTGCGCGCCCACATTCAGGACATGGAAAAGCGGATGAAGGACGCCGCAGCGGATCTGGAGTTCGAGGAAGCCGCGCGCCTCCGCGACGAAATCCACCGCCTGGAACAGACGGAACTCGCCATCGCCGACGACCCGTTCGCGCGCCAAAGCGCCGTCGCCGCGGCGGCCTCAGACAAATCCCTTCCCCCTCAGGGGGAAGGTCAGGATGGGGGTTCTTCAAAAAAGACCCGCCCCCGCGCCCGCTCAGCCCAGGGCAAAGCCGGCACCCGCACGTTCAAGAAGTCCGGCCAGACCAAACCACGTCGCCGTAAAGGGCCATGACTGACGACCAAACTACAGCCGTCACGCGTCCTTGGCGCGGAATCGCGTTGAGCGCAATTACCACAGCCAGCATTGCTGGGTTTCTCCTGATGATTGCGTTTTTGTTTGGCTTCGCAGTGGATGAGTACATTCCCTACAGCGAAGAAGTCCTAGTAGTGGCGGTCTTCGGCGTGATGTTTGCGGTCTTATCAGCTCCCCTTATCTGGATATCGCTAATCGTCATCGGCTTGCCAATTCATTACATTTTGATGAGAACAGGCTTCTCAGGACTCAAACTTTACGCGGTTGCAGGTCAAGTAGCGGGCTTCCTTTGTGCGAGCCTCGTACAGGTCGCAGTTCCACCTAATCCGACTGGCGGCGGCACGCAATTTTTGGTGATTTTGCTGTATGCCGGAATGGGAGGCATCGCGGCTGCACTCGCGTTGCACTTCAGCCAGGCTGAATCCGCATAAGAATTCTTAATCTCATCCAGCAAACACTCGGCCTCATCCTGAGGAGGCACGTAGCGCCGTCTCGAAGGACCACACCCCACCACTGTCACCCTCGGGCTTGACCCGAGGGTCCAGGGGATCACTACTCGGAGGATGCCATGACCAAGTACGAACCGTTGAGAACATTCCTACAAAACCGAAAAGAGACCACATGGCAAGCGACGTTTGCTGACGTTGAAAACGTCCTTGGATTTGAATTACCTCAGAGCGCATTTGTTCATCGCGCATGGTGGGCCAACGAGATATCTCCCAAGGGAAGCCATGTGCACGCGGTATGGATCAACGCAGGTTGGCAGACCGAACAAGTTGATCAGGCCCGCAATCGGCTCACTTTCCGCAGAATAAGTTAGTCCTGAAAGCACACCACCGCCGTCACCCTCGGGCTTGACCCGAGGGTCCAGGGGCGGAACGCACAGGCTTCAGTTTGGAACCCTGGATGCCCGGAACAAGTCCGGGCATGACACCTTTGTTTTCAGAAGCCGCGGCAACTACAAGACGAACAGCAAGACGAGCAGAACCTCGCCTATCTGCCGCCTCACGCAAGAGCCTATTACGCCAATGCGGACGAGCGCATTCAAAACGCGCTGGCCCATGTGAACCCGGCGCGCGCGGTCTCTTTCCTCCTCAAGACTCCCCAAAATCAGAAATGGGACCCCATGCAGGGCAAGAGGCGCTCATGCGCGCGCTGATGGCAGAGCGGCAGCACCCGCCGCTATTGGCTGGATGTCTATGGGGAGTTGGTTGGGTGAGCTGGCACTCAATAGGAAGAAACTAAAATCATTGTTATACCAAACACGATTTGGCATAATCTTCAGCTGGTCGAATTGTCTCTACACTGAGGATCACTTCAAATGGCCAAAACAAAGGCTCAGACTGCAAGCACCGACGAAAACGAACTTAACTCGCCCAACAATCTTGTTCAGAATTTTATAATTCGGGTTCTTCGGATTTGGTCTTACGTTACGCGACCCGTCCGTAGATGCGCACGCGTTATCCTTTGGACAATCAATAGTTTCATGCTACCGCACAAAAAGACCGGGCGCCCCAACATATTTGCGCTGGTAATCTGGTTAGGACTGAATGTGGGCCTAGCTTTCTATTCGTTCCTACACCTTTCAGACCTTGCTCTTTTTTCTCTCTCTTTTCTTCTGGGCACCCTGCACTTTCTGATTATCTGGACAGCATTTCTGGTGATTGGAGAGGAATTGGACGTATGGAACGGGTACATTCGTGCCGGGATAAACAACGAACCTGATGAGCGGACTTTTCCGCGAGGCAAAGCAGTCAAGTCAGTGCCTCTTATCTGCGTCTCAGTGACCCTTTACGTCGTATTCATCGCAATCGCGCTCCATACTGTGCATGCAAATTTCAATATCTTCGGTGAAGACAATCTAGCAGCGCTTCCGCCTTGGCAATATCTGCTCACCGTCGCAAGCCAGATACCCTTTCTTCGAAGCGCCGTCGGCAAAATCGAATTTCTGGGCTTGCCTGAACTCACTGGTTGGACCGGATTGACCATACTCGTTGTCATCAACGCCGCAAACACCTCGGTGCTGATTGCTACGATCACATCCTACGTTCGCCAGAAAAGCGAAATCCGAAAACTGCTGGATACGATACAGTCAGGCTCAGGCGACAAGGATCTTCTGAACAAACGCGCCTCACATGCGCCGGACGAGATAAAACTGGGGTTGATACACCTTGCACTGAACGCAAAAGAAGCCCCGGTTCGACACAGGGCGATGTCCGTCGCCAGATACAAAAGCATCTTAACCTTTCCCAAAACCATCATTTATCACTTGCACGAAGAAACGGATGAGGACAACAAAACTCACGCAGTCGATATCTCCAGGCACATCATCAATGCAAACCTTAAACTTGACCATAAGCTGCTCGGAGAAACCCTGGGTAAGGTCGAATATCAACTAGACCGCCGAAGGCAGAAACACAGCCAAGAGATCCTTACCTCTCTGGTAGGTTTGCGAACCATCTTGAACCAGCGAATACAGAGTCTGGCGTCCTCCTGAAGATAAGAGCTACATCCGGGTGCCAGACCATCAAAAAACTTATCCTCCCCCCTCCCCGAGACCCCATTTAATAGGGCATCTCCCGCCCATGTGAGGGGCGTGTCGACCGTTCCGATGTGACGGGTGGGAGCGCGGCGTCCGAGGTAGTGAGGGGTAACGGCCTCATGAGTCGGAGCTGCCTGTCTGGGGCCGGGGCAAGGAGAA
>Ga0316205_10004561_pt1 | contig 12022 bp, 24 predicted proteins | sample 3monthpyrite_MG_FD_204941 | JGI IMG/M metagenome (GOLD analysis project Ga0316205, IMG submission 204941) | Microbial mat bacterial communities from mineral coupon in-situ incubated in ocean water Damariscotta River, Maine, United States -... | ecosystem: Environmental > Aquatic > Marine >... | reverse complement strand
CCGTGTCTAAGGAAAAATTTGAACGTAACAAGCCACACGTAAACGTGGGAACGATTGGTCACGTTGACCATGGAAAGACAACGTTAACGGCAGCGATTACCAAGGTCATGGCCGAAGCCTCCGGTGGAGAAGTGAAAGCGTTTGATGAAATTGATAACGCGCCGGAAGAAAGAGAGCGTGGTATCACGATCTCGACATCACACGTTGAGTATGAATCAGCGAACCGCCACTACGCGCACGTTGACTGCCCCGGACATGCTGACTATGTCAAGAACATGATTACCGGTGCGGCGCAAATGGATGGCGCGATCCTGGTGGTAAGTGCAGCAGACGGCCCGATGCCTCAGACACGTGAGCACATCCTGCTGTCACGCCAGGTCGGTGTACCTTATATAGTGGTCTTCATGAACAAGGCTGACATGGTAGATGACGCCGAGCTGCTGGAGCTGGTTGAAATGGAAGTACGTGAACTGCTCGACAGCTACGACTTCCCGGGCGATGACACCCCGATCATTATCGGTTCAGCGCTGAAAGCACTGGAAGGTGACACGTCTGATATTGGCGCGCCATCGATCATGAAACTGGTTGAAGCGATGGACACCTACATTCCCGAGCCAGAGCGTGCCGTGGATGGAGACTTCCTGATGCCGGTAGAAGATGTCTTCTCAATCTCAGGTCGCGGTACCGTAGTAACGGGTCGTATCGAGCGCGGTATCGTTCACGTGGGTGATGAAATTGCCATCGTCGGTATCAAGGATACATTGAAGACTACCTGTACCGGTGTTGAAATGTTCCGCAAGCTGCTGGACGAAGGTCGTGCCGGAGATAATGTCGGTGTTCTGTTGCGTGGTACCAAGCGTGAAGAAGTGGAGCGTGGTCAGGTACTGGCGAAGCCGGGATCGATTACGCCGCACACCAAATTTGAATGTGAAGTGTATGTACTGGGTAAAGAGGAAGGCGGTCGTCATACACCGTTCTTCAATGGCTATCGTCCACAGTTTTACTTCCGTACTACTGACGTGACCGGTGCTTGTGATTTACCGGAAGGTGTCGAAATGGTTATGCCAGGTGATAACGTGCAGATGGTGGTAACACTGATTGCACCGATTGCGATGGAAGAAGGTCTGCGCTTTGCGATTCGTGAAGGCGGTCGTACTGTAGGCGCCGGTGTTGTAGCTAAAATAATCGAGTAAACGACTATGTCCAAGCAAAGAATACGTATCCGACTCAAGGCTTTTGATCATCGACTGATTGACAAGTCTGCTGTTGAAATAGCAGAGACTGCCAAGCGCACAGGTGCCCAGGTTCGTGGTCCTATCCCGCTGCCTACAAAAAAGGAGCGTTTTACGATCCTGATATCGCCGCATGTTAACAAGGATGCGCGCGATCAATATGAATTGCGTACGCACAAGCGCCTGATGGATATTGTAGATCCAACGGATAAGACTGTCGACGCGTTGATGAAGCTGGATCTGGCCGCTGGCGTAGATGTACAGATTAAACTGAATTGATTGCGAAACAAGCAACAGGGGTTTGGTAATGACTATTGGTGTAGTAGGTCGAAAAGCAGGCATGACACGTATCTTCACTGAAGAAGGTGCTTCTATACCTGTAACAGTGATTGAAGTTGAGCCTAACCGGGTGACACAAGTGAAGGCGGATGAGACTGATGGGTATCGTTCGATTCAAGTGACAGTAGGACAACGCAAGGCATCACGTGTAAACAAGGCAGCCGCAGGCCATTTTGCCAAGGCGGGTGTTGAAGCTGGACGCGGACTCTGGGAGTCGCGCCTGGATGACGGTGAAGGTGAAGGCATAGTAGTAGGCTCAGAAATCAAGGCCGATATCTTTGAAGCCGGTCAGATAGTCGATGTGACAGGTACTTCAATTGGTAAGGGTTTTCAGGGCGGTGTCAAGCGACATAACTTTCATATGCAGGATGCGACACATGGTAACTCCTTGTCACATCGTGCAGCGGGTTCGATTGGTCAGAACCAGACGCCTGGACGTGTATTCAAAGGCAAGAAAATGGCTGGCCACATGGGTAGTGTGCGCTGCACTACACAGAATCTCGAAGTTGTCCGTGTTGATGCCGAGCGTAACCTGATATTAATAAGAGGCTCAGTGCCTGGTTCCAAAGGTGGCGATGTAATCATTCGCTCCGCTGTAAAAGCTTGATAGGAGTAGATGATGGATCTACAAATGCAAAATGCCAAAGGTAACGCGAAACTGACTGTTTCTGATGCTGCATTCGGCCGTGATTTTAATGAAGGCCTGGTTCATCAAGCGGTGGTGGGTTATCTCGCAACGGCAAGGGCAGGAACGCGTGGTCACAAGAGTCGATCTACTGCGAGCGGTGGTGGAATAAAACCTTGGCGACAAAAGGGGACAGGACGCGCACGTTCTGGTACAATTCGCAGCCCGATCTGGAAAGGCGGCGGTAAAACCTTTGCGATCAGCGGTGGTCAGGATCATTCTGTCAAGCTGAACAAGAAAATGTACCGTGCAGCAATGCAGTCCATTCTTTCTGAACTGGTCAGGCAGGAGCGTTTGGTCGTGATTGAAGATATCGCACTGGATACACCCAAGACCAAGGACTTGCTGGCGAAAATGGCAGCTTTGGGAGTTGCTGATAAAGTTTTAATTGTGACAGAGTCGGATAATTTGAATCTGTTTTTAGCAGCACGTAACTTGCCTTATGTGGAAGTTGAAGATGTGGCCGGGCTTAATCCTGTCAATCTGGTCGGAGCCGAGCAGGTAGTGATGACAGAAGCCGCAATCAAGCGTGTAGAGGAGTTACTGGGATGAGCCAGGAAAGACTGATGAAAGTATTGTTGGCGCCACACGTTTCTGAAAAGACGACGCGGGTTGCTGATCAGGCTAACCAGGTTGTATTCAAGGTTTTGCCGGACGCTAGCAAGATAGAAATCAAAAAAGCGGTTGAGCTGCTTTTTGAAGTGAAAGTATCTTCAGTGCAAGTGTCCAACATGAAAGGCAAGTTAAAGCGTTTTGGCCAAAGCATCGGACGTAGAAAGAGCTGGAAAAAAGCCTACGTTACATTGGCAGAAGGTCAGGATATAGATTTTATTGGCGGCGAAACTGCTTAATAAACTGGATTAAATGAATCGAATTTTGGTTGTAAGATCATGGCGATAGTAAAAGTTAAACCGACATCACCCGGCCGACGTGGCCTGGTAAAAATTGTCTCACCGCATTTGCATAAAGGTGAGCCTTATGAGCCATTGCTTGAGAAAAAGAGCAAAAACGGTGGTCGTAATAGTTACGGCAGAATCACGGTTCGTCATAAAGGTGGTGGACATAAGCAACGCTATCGCGTTATTGATTTTAAGCGCGACAAGACAGGTATTCCTGCAGTCGTTGAAACAATTGAGTATGACCCGAACAGAACGGCGCATATCGCTCTCGTGCTTTATGCAGATGGTGAGCGTCGTTACATACTGGCGACCAAAGGTTTGCGTGCCGGTGATCAGGTCATGTCAGGTGTCGATGCAGGAATTAAAGCAGGCAATGCTATGCCCATGCGTAATATTCCGGTCGGTACTACAGTACATAATGTTGAAATGAAACCTGGCAAAGGTGGACAAATAGCACGAAGTGCAGGCACTTCGGCGCAAATAGTTGCCAGAGAAGGCGCGTATGTAACATTACGGCTGCGCTCTTCTGAAATGAGAAAGGTATTATCAGACTGTATGGCCACCATAGGCGAAGTCAGTAATGACGAGCACAGTTTGCGTAAGTTGGGTAAGGCTGGTGCATCTCGCTGGCGTGGTATCAAACCGACCGTTCGTGGTGTTGCCATGAACCCGGTTGATCATCCGCATGGTGGTGGTGAAGGCCGTACTTCAGGTGGACGACACCCAGTGTCGCCATGGGGAACGCCAACGAAAGGTTATAAAACTCGTAAGAACAAGCGTACTAGTCGCTTGATCGTACGCCGTCGTACTAAAAAATAAGGACTGAGGTGTAAACTGTGCCACGTTCAGTAAGAAAAGGCCCATTTGTCGATCTGCATCTGATAAAGAAAGTAGATGAAGCAAAAGCCACAAATAGTAAAAAACCGATCAAGACTTGGTCGAGAAGATCAATGGTATTGCCTGATATGGTGGGTTTAACCATCGCAGTACACAATGGCCGTCAACATGTGCCAGTACTGATATCAGACAACATGGTAGGCCATAAACTCGGCGAATTTTCGGCAACCCGCACGTTTAAGGGTCACGCCGGTGATCGTAAAGCCAGGTAACGGAGTGTTGAGATGACATCAGCAAAGTTAACAAATGCAAAAATTTCAGCACAAAAAGTCCGCCTCGTTGCTGATCAGGTGCGAACCATGCCGGTAGAGCGTGCGCTGGATTTACTGACTTTCAGTAATAAAAAAGCTGCAGCCCTGGTTAAGAAAGTGCTGGAATCCGCCATCGCCAATGCCGAGCATAATGACGGCGCTGACATTGATGAGCTGAAAGTTAAAACAATTTATGTGGACGAAGGTCCTACTCAAAAGCGCTGGAGAGCCAGGGCCAAGGGCCGTGGAAACAGAATTCTGAAACGCACCAGTCACATTACCGTGACTGTGGCTGAGTCGTAATAGGAGCAGACCGTAATGGGTCAAAAAGTACATCCAACTGGTATTCGACTGGGTATATCAAAAGACTGGACAGCACGCTGGTACGCTGGTTCAGATACATTTGCAGATACCCTGGAGCAAGACCTTAGAGTTCGCGAGTATCTTAAAAAGAGACTGGCACAGGCTTCTGTAAGTCGTATTCAAATAGAAAGACCGGCTCGTAGCGCGCGCGTCACTATCTTTACTGCCAGACCAGGAATGGTGATCGGCAAGAAAGGTGAGGACATTGAGAAGCTGCGCAACGATTTGATCAAGATGATGGAAGTACCTGTTACTGTCAACATTGAAGAGATACGCAAACCTGAACTCGATGCAGAGCTGGTAGCCGAGAGTGTAGCGCAACAGCTCGAGCGCAGAATCATGTTTCGACGTGCTATGAAGCGGGCTGTTCAAAATGCAATGAGACTGGGTGCATTGGGTATCAAAATCAATGTATCGGGACGCTTGAATGGTGCAGAAATCGCACGTGGCGAATGGTACCGTGAAGGCCGAGTGCCACTGCATACATTGCGTGCCGATATTGATTATGGTACGGCCGAGGCGAATACAACCTACGGTATTATTGGAATCAAGGTTTGGATCTTCAAAGGTGAGGTGTTTGCAAATGCCGAATCTGAAGCTGACAGCCAAGCAGCAGCAACAGCCAGCTAACGGAGTTCTGGATAATGTTACAACCAAAGAGAACAAAGTTTCGTAAACAAATGAAGGGCCGTAATCGTGGCCTGGCCCAGGCTGGTAATAAAGTCAGCTTTGGTGAATACGGACTTAAAGCGGCAGAGCGTGGACGTATCACTGCTCGCCAGATTGAAGCGGCACGTCGTGCATTGACGCGTCACATTAAGCGTGGCGGTAAAGTCTGGATTCGTTTATTTCCAGATAAGCCCATTACCAAGAAGCCTCTTGAAGTGCGTCAGGGTAAGGGTAAGGGTAACGTTGAATACTGGGTGTCATTAGTTCAGCCAGGATCCATGTTGTATGAGATGGAAGGCGTTTCAGAAGAAATTGCGCGTGAAGCATTTCGTCTGGCAAGTGCGAAGCTGCCCATCAAGACTATTTTTGTAAGTCGGACGGTGATGTAATGAAAGCGAGCGATCTTCGTCAGAAAAATGAACAGGATTTATCTAAAGAACTGGATGGTCTGTTGCGCGAGCAGTTCAATCTGAGAATGCAGCAGGGAACCGGGCAACTGGCAAGACCTGATCAAATGAAAAAAGTGCGTCGTAACATTGCACGTATTAAAACTGTATTAAATGAAAAATCCCGTACAGGTGACGCGTCATGAGTGAAGCTGCCCAGGTAGAAAAAATTGCACGTACCATATCAGGTCGCGTCGTGAGTAATAAAATGGACAAGACGATTACTGTCCTGGTTGAGCGTAAGGTAAAACATCCTATCTATGGAAAGTTTATCAGGCGCTCTACTAAAGTTCATGCACATGATGAAAATAATGTGTGTAATGAAGGTGACACCGTTGTAATTGAGCAGTGTCGGCCTATATCAAAATCCAAAAGCTGGAATTTGGTAAAAGTAGTCAATTAATAAACAACAGGTTGGGGCTCGCAACAGGCGAGTCACAGCAAATTTTTAATTTAAGTATTTGGAAGTTAGCCATGATACAGATGCAAACAGTACTTGATGCGGCGGATAACAGTGGTGCTCGCCGTGTACAGTGCATTAAAGTGCTGGGAGGCTCGCATAGACGCTATGCCGGGATTGGTGACATTATTAAAGTCAGTGTCAAAGAAGCTATTCCGCGCGGTAAAGTCAAAAAGGGTGAGGTTTATAACGCCATCGTCGTTCGTACACGTAAAGGTGTGCGTCGTGCAGATGGTTCACTGATCCGATTTGATGGCAATGCAGCTGTTTTACTGAATGCGAACCTGCAGCCTATCGGTACTCGTATTTTTGGCCCTGTAACACGTGAGTTGCGTGGTGAGAAATTTATGAAAATTATCTCACTGGCACCTGAAGTGCTTTAATCGGAGACTGGATTATGCGCAGAATTAAAAAGGGTGATGAGGTAGTAGTAACTACCGGTAAAGACAAGGGTCGACGTGGCACTGTAAGTAGCGTTATGGCTGACGGTCGATTGATCGTTGAAAATATTAATGTTGTCAAAAAGCACGTCAAAGCCAACCCGAATGCCGGGGTAGCTGGTGGCATTGTTGACAAAGAGATGCCTATTAGTGGTTCCAATGTCATGCTGTATAATCCAGCCATTGATAAAGGTGACAGAGTTGGCTTCAAGTTCCTCGAAGATGGCAGGAAAGTTCGTTATTTCAAGTCGAATGACGAAGTGATTGATGCGTAAGGGTTGATGTAACGATGGCTAGATTGCAAGAATTATATAAAACAACTTTGGTTGACCAGATAAAGAATGAGCTGGGCCTGAAGAATGTAATGGAAGTGCCCAGGATCACCAAGATCACCATTAATATGGGTGTGGGTGAAGCGCTGGCAGACAAGAAAGTGCTTGAGCATGCCGTTAGCGACATGGAAAAAATTTCCGGCCAAAAGGCAGTCATTACCAAGGCACGCAAGTCCATTGCTGGTTTTAAATTACGTGAAGACTGGCCGGTAGGTTGCAAGGTGACACTGAGAAGGGAGCGTATGTATGAATTCCTCGACAGGCTGATCAGTATTGCCATACCACGAATTCGAGATTTTCGTGGTTTGAATCCAAAGAGCTTCGATAGCAATGGTAATTTCAGCATGGGAACCAATGAGCAGATCATTTTCCCGGAAATTGACTATGACAAAATTGATACGTTGAGGGGTTTGGATATTACTATTACAACCACTGCGCGTAATGCAGATGAAGGAAGGGCCTTGCTAAAGGCATTTAACTTCCCCTTTAGAGGCTGAGGAAATTTGAATGGCTAAGACAAGTATGATCAATCGCGAAAAGAAGCGAACTCTGACTGTAAAGAAATACGCAGCCAAGAGAGCAGCGCTGAGAGCGATAATTAAAAGCCCGGCATCCAGCTATGAAGAAATAACAGCTGCAGTTCATAAACTGGCGGCATTGCCAAGAGATGCCAGCCCATGCAGAGGACGTAATCGTTGCAGGCTGACAGGCAGGCCACATGGTTTTTATCGCAAGTTTGGTTTGTCACGTAACAAACTTAGAGAAGCCACTATGCGCGGAGATGTACCCGGCCTGCGCAAGGCTAGTTGGTAGGAATTTAACAGGATCTTATTTAGGACGTATCTGATATGAGTATGACTGATCCCATTGCAGATTTACTGACCCGTGTAAGAAATGGTCAGTCTGCTAGTAAGGCAGAGGTTTCAATGCCTTCTTCCAAAGTTAAGATTGAAATTGCAAAAGTATTGAAAGACGAAGGTTACGTCGATAGTTATGCAGTTCATGACGTAGAAGGTAAAGCGAATCTGGTTATCAAATTACGCTATTACCAGGGCAAGCCTGTCATTGACAAGATTAAACGAGTCAGCAGGCCTGGATTACGTATCTTTAAAGGTAAAAGTGAGTTACCCAAAGTGAATGGCGGATTGGGTATTGCTATAATTTCTACCTCTAAAGGTGTTATGACAGATCAGGCAGCACGCATCGCAGGTGAAGGCGGTGAAGTAATCTGCACGGTTTCGTAAGTGGGTAAATGGTAAATAAAGATGTCCAGAATTGCGAAGAATCCAATTAGTGTACCGAAGGGAGTAGAAATATCCCTCTCAGGTAATTCCGTAAGCGTCAAAGGGCCGAAAGGTCAGATGAGTATGGACTTGCACGGTAGTGTTGAAATGAGTCAGGAAGGCAGCGAGTTGCTTTTCAAGCCGAGCGGTGATCAGAAGTCAGGCTGGTCTATGTGTGGTACCATGCGTTCCCTGGTGAGCAATATGGTCACCGGCGTCAGTGAAGGTTTTAATAAGAAACTGCAGCTGGTCGGCGTAGGTTATCGTGCACAGGCTAAAGGTAATGTGCTGAATCTTGCGCTGGGCTTTTCACATCCAATCGATTATGCAGTACCGGAAGGTATCAGCATCGAAACGCCAACCCAGACTGAAGTTGTGGTTAGCGGCTGTGACAAACAGAAAGTTGGACAGGTTTCAGCAGAAATTCGTGCTTTCAGGCCACCAGAGCCATATAAAGGCAAGGGTGTTAAATATGCGGATGAAACGATCATTCGTAAAGAAGCTAAGAAGAAGTAAGGTAAGGGTGTAAGTGATGGATAAGAAATCTGCACGAATCAGACGCTCACGCAAGTCCCGTAGTAAAATCAGGGAGCTGGGTGCGATACGTCTTTGTGTATATCGTACGCCACGTCATATATATGCGCAGGTGATCTCGTCAACGGGCAGTGAAGTGCTCGCAAGTGCGTCAACGCTGGACAAGACATTACGCGCAGATGTAAAAAGCACAGGTAATGCAGATGCAGCGATGCAGGTCGGTAAGGCGATAGCGGAGCGAGCAAAAGCAGCAGGCGTTACCAAAGTTGCATTCGATCGTTCAGGTTTTAAATATCATGGTCGAATCAAGGCCTTGGCAGATGCAGCACGTGAAAACGGGCTAGAGTTTTAAGGGTAAATGTTATGTCAGTAGCTGAAGTTACAAATTCAGGTGATGGATTATTAGAAAAACTGGTAGCCGTAAACCGCGTCGCAAAAGTTGTTAAAGGTGGCCGTATATTCGGTTTCACTGCACTGACAGTGGTTGGCGATGGTAATGGCAAAATTGGCTTTGGCTATGGAAAGGCACGCGAAGTTCCGGTGGCTATTCAGAAGGCTATGGAAAAAGCGCGAAAGAATATGAAGCAGGTGGCACTGAATGGTGGCACGCTGCAATATGATATTACATCCCGACATGGTGCCAGCAAGGTTTTTATGAAGCCGGCCTCTGAAGGTACTGGAATTATCGCAGGTGGTGCTATGCGTGCCGTATTTGAGGTGGTAGGTGTGCATAACGTACTTGCCAAATGCATAGGATCACGTAATCCGAATAACGTTGTGCGCGCCACTATACGTGGATTGGCCGATATGGCCTCTCCGGAAAGTGTTGCTGCTAAACGCGGTAAAAGTGTTAAAGATATCGTGAGTTAAGCCATGGCTGAGCAAAAAATAAAAGTAACTTTGGTAAAAAGTATGAATGGGCGTATCAAGAGTCATCAGGATTGTGTAAGAGGTCTTGGTCTTCGGAAGATACGTCAGTCTGTAACGGTTGATGGTACTCCTGAAAACCGCGGCATGATTAATAAAGCCTATTACATGCTTAAGGTGGAGGAAGCCTGATATGCGTTTAAATACCCTCAAGCCTGCTGAAGGTAGCAGAAGTGATGCGAAACGTGTGGGTCGTGGAATAGGTTCAGGCCTGGGTAAAACCTGTGGTCGTGGACACAAAGGCCAGAAGTCACGATCTGGTGGTTTCACCAAGGTCGGTTTTGAAGGCGGCCAAATGCCTTTGCAGAGACGTTTGCCTAAAATAGGTTTCCGATCACGTAAAGCAAAACGTACCGATGAGATTCGCTTGTCCGAGTTACACCTGGTTGAAGGTGGTGTCATTGACATGTTGTCTTTAATAAAAGCGAAACTGATTACGGACCGTATTGTTCGTGCCAAAATCATAGATTCTGGCAAAATTGAGCAAGCGGTTACAGTTAAGGGAGTGCCTGTTACAAAGGGTGCTCGGGCTGCGATAGAGGCTGCTGGCGGCAAGGTAGAAGATTAAGTTGGCTAAAGCAGGAGCTAATTTGCCGGGCGGCCTTGGTGGTGCAACACAGGTAAAGGAACTGCGTAAGCGCTTGCTATTTGTTCTGGGCGCTCTGTTTGTTTTTCGTGCAGGGACTTTTATTACTGTACCTGGCCTGAGCCCTGTTGAGCTGGCTCAATTATTTGAGTCGCAACGAAATACCATTCTTGGCATGTTTAACATGTTTTCGGGTGGAGCGCTGGAGCGCTTATCAATTTTCGCGCTGGGGATTATGCCCTATATATCTGCCTCTATTATTATGCAGTTATTGACGGTCGTGATTCCTTCCCTGGAAGCGATGAAAAAAGAAGGTGAAGCCGGCCGTAGAAAGATAACGCAATACACACGTTATGGCACGGTGGTTCTGGCTACTTTTCAGGCACTGGGTGTTGCCGTCGGCCTTAGTAGACAACCGGGCCTGGTTACAATCGATGCGGGTAGTTTTTACTTTACTACCGTTATTATCCTGGTGACCGGAACGATGTTTCTGATGTGGCTGGGTGAGCAGATCACCGAACGTGGTATTGGTAATGGTATTTCGATGCTGATTTTTGCCGGTATCATCGCAGGATTGCCAAGTGCAATCGGCACGACGCTGGAACTGGCCAACACGGGTGAAATGAGCATCTTTATGGTGCTGATATTGTTTATTTTGACATTGGCAGTAACCGCATTTGTGATTTTTGTAGAAAGAGGTCAGCGTAGAATTACCGTGAACTACGCAAAGCGCATGCAGGGCCGTAAAATGTATGCGGCACAAAGCAGTCATTTGCCACTGAAGTTGAATATGTCAGGTGTTATTCCACCGATATTTGCTTCCAGTCTGATCCTGTTCCCTGCCACCATGGGTCAGTGGGTCGGGAATAGTTCGGAAGGGATGGCATGGCTGGGTGATTTTGCGCAGTTATTATCGCCAGGGCAGCCGATGTATGTGCTGGTCTATGCCATGTTGATTATATTTTTCTGTTTTTTTTACACTGCGTTGGTATTTAATTCGCGTGAGACTGCAGAAAACCTTAAAAAATCTGGTGCTTTTATACCAGGTATACGTCCAGGTGAGCAGACAGCCAGATATATAGATGCTGTATTGTCGAAATTGACGATGGCGGGTGCAATTTACATCACCTCAGTGTGTTTATTGCCGGAGTTTTTGATTCTTTACTGGGATGTGCCATTTTACTTTGGCGGTACATCGTTGTTGATTATTGTAGTTGTTGTGATGGATTTTATGGCGCAAATGCAAGCGCATATGATGTCGCAACAGTATGAAGGTTTGATGAAAAAGGCCAACCTGAAAGGTTACGGTCGATCAGGCCTGCAATAGATTAATTTTTAAAATCAAAGCGTTACCTATGTTACGCGGTTTATTTTTTAGTGGAGTAGGCAAATGAAAGTTCGCGCATCAGTCAAAAAAATGTGTCGTAACTGCAAGATTGTTCGTCGTAATGGTGTTGTGCGGGTAATCTGTAAAGAACCTCGCCATAAACAGCGCCAGGGTTAGACAAAGAATATTTATTTTTAGACAGTTTTAAGATATCATGTCGCGTTTGCCGGAGTCGCATCCGGTTATTGCGTTTGTGCAAGAGGAAGATTTAAATGGCTCGTATATCAGGAATTAATATTCCAGACCATAAGCATGCAGTGATTTCACTGACATCCATCTACGGGATTGGCAG
>Ga0316205_10004560_pt1 | contig 12024 bp, 11 predicted proteins | sample 3monthpyrite_MG_FD_204941 | JGI IMG/M metagenome (GOLD analysis project Ga0316205, IMG submission 204941) | Microbial mat bacterial communities from mineral coupon in-situ incubated in ocean water Damariscotta River, Maine, United States -... | ecosystem: Environmental > Aquatic > Marine >... | reverse complement strand
ATTGCTATTTTATTTGCTTGAACAGCATCAACCAATTCTTTTTCACTAACCCATTTAGCATTAATTTCATTGCGTTCTTCTTTAATATTAGCGACTTCTTTTGTTAATGAAGCTAATTTTTTTTCATCTTTTTCACGTTTAATAGCTTCTATTTCAATTTCTAACTGCATAATTTTACGATCCAATACATCTAATTCTTCAGGTTTGGAATTTATTTCCATTCGTAACTTGGCTGCAGCTTCATCCATTAAATCAATCGCTTTATCAGGTAAAAATCTGTTTGATATGTATCTTTGAGAAAGTTCTACCGCAGCAATAATTGCATCATCTTTAATTTGTACTTTATGATGACTTTCATATTTTTCTTTAATACCTCTTAAAATTGAAATGGCGCTTTCTGTATCTGGTTCATCAACATAAACCTTTTGAAATCTACGCTCTAAAGCTTTATCTTTTTCAAAATATTTTTGATATTCATCTAACGTAGTGGCTCCAATTGCTCTTAATTCACCTCTGGCTAATGCAGGTTTTAAAATATTCGCAGCATCCATTGCTCCCTGACCACCACCAGCACCAACTAACGTGTGAATTTCATCAATAAATAAAACTATTTCTCCATTTGATGAAGTAACTTCTTTCACAACCGATTTTAAGCGTTCTTCAAATTCTCCTTTATATTTGGCACCTGCAATAAGTGCTCCCATATCTAACGAATAAATTTGTTTGTCTTTTAAGTTTTCAGGAATATCTCCTTTAATAATTCTATGTGCTAAACCTTCTGCAATAGCCGTTTTACCTGTTCCAGGCTCACCAACTAACATTGGGTTATTTTTGGTTCTTCTAGATAAAATTTGAAGGATTCTACGTATTTCTTCATCTCTACCAATTACAGGGTCTAATTTTCCATCTTTTGCTAATTGATTTAAATGTCTCGCAAATTTATTTAACGAATTGTAGGTATCTTCAGCACTTTGTGAAGTGACTTTACTTCCTTTTCTTAATTCTTCAATAGCTAACTTTAAATTTTTCTCAGTAATTCCTTGATCTTTTAAAGTTTGAGAAGTTGTATCCTTAGTTTTTAAAATAGCTATTAATAAATGTTCAATAGAAACATATTCATCATTCATTTTTTTTGCTTCAGATGCTGCTGTATTTAACATTTTTGAAGCATTTCTAGACAATGTAGTATCTCCTGTTACTTTTGAATAGCTCTCAATAGTTTTATCAATTAAACTTTTAATTAAATCTAATTGTAATCCTAATTTCTTAAAAATGAAGGTGATTACATTCTCATCTATTTCAAAAATACCTTTTAAAATGTGTGAATTTTCTATTTGTTGATGTCCATAACTTTCTGCAATTTGTTGTGCTTGTTGTATGGATTCTTGTGATTTTATAGTGAAATTATTAAAATTCATAACGTTTGTTTTAATGTTTATAATTTAACATTCAAAGAGTATTCCAATTAAATGAAACACCTCAAACAAGTCATTATGTCTTATTTTTAAAGGGTTTAGCGACATTTTGTCTTTTAAAAAAGTTATAATTACATTTGTCGTCAAATTTATAAAAGAACAACAATGGGATTATTTAATAATTTATTTACTAATACGAGTGATAGTGATAATAAATCCAAAATAAATTGGATTCCATTAACCGAAAACACTCAGCTAAGTGAACTAATTTCAAAATCAACCATAAAACCAGCTTTAATATTTAAGCATAGCACAAGATGTGGCGTAAGCAGAATGGCACTTAAAAGTTTTGAAAAAGCATACGACTTAGAAGAGCCTATTTTAGAAATGTATTATCTGGATTTATTATCTTACAGAAACATTTCAAACGAAATTTCATTAAAATTAGGTGTACATCATCAATCCCCACAAGTTTTAGTGGTTAAAAATGGTGAAATTGTATATGAAGATTCACACTACCAAATTAGTTTTTCAAAAATTAAATATGTTTTAGGTTTAAAATAAAGTGTTATCTAAACCTATTACTATTAAGTATCCTTTTTATCTTCTTTTTTAAATCTTCACCACTATCATAAATCATTTGCTCATTACTAGGAAATGGTAAATGTTTATATTTTAAAAACTCTAAATTATCTTTCTTTATTGCATTTTTGTTTCCAGAATAAGTTGCATAATGGTGTTCAAAAATAAATTCACTAGCAATAGGGAAGGCTTGAATTAACTGATTAGTTTTTAAATCGAAGTATTTTACTTGCCCAACTACTTGAACCGATTTAAATTGCGTGAACTTTTTTAATCTACTTTTAATAGTTTTAAATTTATCAACTTTAATGGTGTTCCCTAAACTATCTTTTACTTCATTTCCATTCTCATCTGTTAGGTATTCCCAACCATCTTTTACTTGTTTTTCTTGAATTATTATTTTTTCTCTAACTTTTTCTGGAGAAATATTAATTTCTCTAAGGTTTAATTCAAGTTCGAAATCATAATTCTGATTTTGTTGTTTATTACTGTGATAAACTGTCCAAAAATCATCTAATCTATACGTGTCAAAATTCAATAAATCATCTTCTAAGCGCATTGGAATTACCATATTTGTTTTGTTTTGCATGTATACAAAAACAAAATCAGTTCCCTTAAAATGGGCTTCTTCCAATAAATTTTGTGTGTCTTTATAATCAGGATTTATATCATTTAAATACTTTAGATCGTTAAAGGTATTTCTAAAGTCATTCTTATATACAGAATTAACTAATGCTTTTTTTGCTTTGTTATATAGATATTCTGATAACTCATTTTTAGTTGTTAAAATATCGCTTGAGTAATCTATAAATTTAAATTCAGCGTTTTGATTTTTATCTAAAATGTATAAAGGAAGTAATGGTTTTATTCGCACCTGTCTATTATCCAGATTATTGTAATTATTAAAAATCTGTTCTAAACTAGCATTATTCCCATCTTTTTTAAGAAACTCAATTCTTTCTAAATCCCTAGTTGTTGCTTTTTCAAATGCTTCTTCAAGCATTAGAACGTACGGTTGATTACTTTTTTTGTTTTTGTTACTTCTTAAATGTTTTAAAGCAATCTCTATAGCCTCATCATAATTTCCATAATTTATGGCTTCCTGTGTTTTTTTTACGCTACTACAACTACTAATTGTTAAAGTTATAAGTACTAAAAGTATTATTTTATTCATATTGGGATTATTTAAGGTTTGTTATTGTACTTCAGTTTACAATATCAATGCCAAAAGTAACCAATAAACCCTAAAAAATTAATTTTAGGGTTTATTTAAATTTATACTAAATAGCACTATTTTAATGCCGGTAAAATTTTACCAGTACACTTTCCAAATCCAATTCTAACTTTATCGTTATTACAATAACCACGTAAAATTACATGATCTCCATCATTAAAGAAAACACGAGTAGAACCGTCTTTTAAAGTGATTGGATCTTTACCTGCCCACGAAAGTTCTAGCATAGATCCATAACTGTTTTTTGTAGGTCCAGAAATAGTTCCGCTACCCATTAAATCACCTGATCGTACAATACATCCATTTACGGTATGGTGAGCTAGTTGTTGCTCCATTGTCCAATATAAATATTTAAAATTAGATTTACTTAAAACATTTAAATCGCCATTTTCAGTTTCTAAAGTGGCTTCTAAATTAATATCAAAACTATTATCTAATTGTTTTTGTTGAAGATAGGGAAGTGGTTTAAGATCTTGTTTTGGACTTTCACATCTAAAAGGCTCTAAAGCATCCATAGTTACAATCCAAGGTGAAATTGTAGAAGCAAAGTTTTTTCCTAAAAATGGTCCAAGAGGAACATATTCCCATTTTTGTATATCTCTAGCACTCCAATCATTTAATAAAACCATTCCAAAAATATATTCTCCAGCTTCATCAATTGAAATAGGTTCACCTAAATTATTTGCATCTGTAGTTATAAAAGCAGTTTCTAATTCCATATCTAAACTTTTTGAAGGTCCAAATACTGGCGAATCTTCACCTTTAGGTATAGATTGTCCATAAGGTCTATGAATTGGTGTTCCTGATACAACAACAGAAGATGAACGACCATGATAACCAATTGGCATATGAAGCCAATTAGGCATTAAGGCATTTTCTTTACCTCTAAACATAACACCAACATTGGTAGCGTGTTCTTTACTTGAATAAAAATCGGTGTAATCACCAACATTTATTGGTAATAGCATTTCAACTTCATTTACATCAAAAATTATTATTTCTCTATTTTTTGCGTTATCTCTTAAAATTGAATTTTCTGCATCAAAAACTTCGGCAATTCTATTTCTAACCAATCGCCAGGTTTTTCTTCCATCAGAAATAAAATCGTTTAAAGAATCTTGCATAAACATATCATCCGTAAGTGGAATTCCATCAAAGTAACCTAATTGATGAAAAGCACCTAAATCTATAGCGTATTCACCAATTCTAGTTCCAATTGTTATAATGTCATCCTTGGTAAAGAATACTCCAAAAGGAATATTTTGAATAGGAAAATCACATCCCTGTTCTACTTTTAACCAAGATTTTCTTGTTGGATTATTAGCTGTTATTAACATATTTAAAATTATTTTAGTCAGTTATCAAATATTCATATCAAATATATGAGATAATTGTTAAAAGAAAAATGAAATTAGTACTTTTGCCATTAATTTTTTAAAAACACTAAGTAATGCAACGTGACCAACTTATTTTTGATTTAATTCAAGACGAAAAAGAAAGGCAAACTAACGGAATAGAATTGATTGCTTCTGAAAATTTTGTGAGCGATCAGGTTATGGAAGCTACAGGATCAATTTTAACCAATAAATATGCTGAAGGTTACCCAAATAAGCGCTATTATGGAGGTTGTGAAGTTGTTGATATTATTGAGCAAATAGCTATTGATAGAGCAAAAGAACTTTTTGGAGCTGAATATGTTAATGTTCAACCTCATTCAGGTTCTCAAGCAAACGCAGCAGTTTATCAAGCGGTTTTAAACCCAGGTGATAAAATTTTAGGATTTGATTTATCTCATGGAGGACATTTAACACACGGTTCTCCTGTTAATTTTTCTGGAAAACTATATAAAACATCTTTTTATGGTGTTGATGAAGAAACTGGTGTTTTAAATTATGATAAAATTCAAGAAATAGCTGATAAAGAAAAACCAAAGTTAATAATTGCTGGAGCATCAGCTTATTCAAGAGATATTGACTTTAAGCGTTTTAGAATAATTGCAGATTCAGTAGGTGCATTATTATTAGCCGATATTTCTCATCCTGCAGGTTTAATTGCTAAAGGTATTTTAAACGATCCAATACCACATTGCCATTTTGTAACTACAACAACTCATAAAACACTAAGAGGTCCTAGAGGTGGAATTATTATGATTGGAAAAGATTTTGAAAATCCATTTGGTTTAAAATTAAAGAATGGTAACCTTAAAAAAATGTCAAGCCTAATAAATTCTGCTGTATTTCCTGGAAATCAAGGTGGACCTTTAGAGCATGTAATCGCAGCAAAAGCAATTGCATTTGGAGAAGCTTTAACAGATAATTTTCTACATTATCAAATACAAGTAAAGAAAAACGCAGCTGTTATGGCTGAAGAATTAGTTAAAAAAGGCTATAAAATTATTTCTGGTGGTACGGATAATCATAGTATGTTAATTGATTTAAGAAATAAAAATATTAGCGGTAAGGATGCTGAACAAGCACTTGTAAAAGCAGATATAACTGTAAATAAAAATATGGTGCCGTTTGATGATAAATCACCATTTGTAACTTCAGGAATAAGAGTAGGTGCTGCTGCAGTTACAACTAGAGGTGTAAATGAGGATGATATGAGAGTTATTGTTAATTTAATTGATGAAGTTATTAATAACCATGAAGATGCTACTACTTTAGAGCGTGTTGCTGAAAAAGCAAACATTTTAATGGCGCATAGACCTTTATTTACCTGGTAAACAAACTTTAAATTCTATATTAAAAAGCTCACTATTAAGTGGGCTTTTTTTATGAAATATTTATGATTTTAGTGTGCTATTAGTAACAAGAATTTGGTGCAATATTTCGTATATTTAAATCGTTATTTAAGAATAATAAATATTAATTATAATAATATTATTAATATCAATTATATTTATTAAAAAACTTAATTAATATGAAATAGATTTGTAATAGAAATAATTAAAATTTATAAAATAAAACATATGGAATCACAAAAAGAAATTACGTCAATGCCAAGAATTGGAGATAAAGCTCCTGAATTTCAAGCAGTAACAACTCAAGGAGATATCAATTTCCCTTCAGATTATAAAGGAGATTGGGTTATTTTATTTAGTCATCCAGCTGATTTTACACCTGTATGTACTTCAGAGTTTATGACTTTTGCAACAATGGAAGATAAATTTGCAAATGCTAATTGTAAGTTAGTTGGTTTATCTATTGATGGATTATACAGTCACATTGCTTGGTTACGCTCAATTAAAGAAAAAATTGAATATAAAGGAATGAAAGATGTTGAAGTTAAATTCCCTTTAATTGAAGACATTACAATGGATGTTGCCAATAAATATGGAATGGTTCAACCTAATGAAGATACTACAAAAGCCGTAAGAGCGGTATTCTTTATTGATCCAGAAGGAATAATTAGAGCAATTATTTATTACCCATTAAGTTTAGGTAGAAATTTTGACGAATTATATAGAGTTGTTGTTGCTTTACAAGCTGCTGATGAGTTTGGAGTTGCTACTCCGGCTGACTGGTATCCTGGTGATGATGTTATAATTGGCCCTGCAGGTTCTTGTGGAACTGCTCAAGATAGAATGGAAGGTAAAGAAGAAATGGACTGTAAAGACTGGTATTTCTGTACTAGAAAAATTAGTAAGGAAGAAGTATTAGGTAAAGTTTTAAAAAAATAATTACCCAATTAAATAATTAAAAATCCTGCAATAGCGGGATTTTTTTATTCAATATCTTCAGCACGATCAATAATACTTTGTGGTATTGATTTTTTTGCTTTTGCTCCCATTTTTTTAAGCTTCTCTACACTTATTATCAAGTTACCTTTACCATCAACAAGTTTGTTCATAGCAGAAGAATAATCTTTTTTTGCATCATCTAATTTTTTACCAACACTCGTTAAATCCTTAATTAAACCCTCGAATTTATCATATAAAGCACCAGCCTGACGAGCAATTTCAATAGCGTTACGTTGTTGTTTTTCATTATTCCACATAGAATCTATTGTACGTAGTGTAGCTAAAAGAGTAGTAGGAGTAACAATTACAATATTTTTCTCAAAAGCTTTATTATAAAGTTGATTATCAGCATTTAAAGCCACAGCAAAAGCTGGCTCAATAGGAATAAATAACAACACAAAATCGGGTGATTCAATTTTATAAATATCTTCATATTTTTTTTCGCTAAGTTGCTCAATATGTCGCTTTAACGAATTAACATGTTCCTTTGTTGCTTGTAATTTTTCTGTTTCATCTTCAGAGTTAACATGCTGTTCATAAGCTGTTAATGAAACTTTTGAATCAATTACCATTTTTTTATTATCTGGTAAATGAATAACAACATCGGGTAAAATTCTTTTCCCTTCATCGTTTGTAAAACTTTGTTGTACAAAATATTCACGATCTTTTTCAAGACCAGATTTTTCTAAAACCCGTTCTAAAACCAATTCGCCCCAATTTCCTTGAGTTTTGCTATCACCTTTTAATGCTTTAGTTAAATTAACAGCTTCTTTGCTCATTTGCTCGTTAATAGCTGTTAAACCTAGTATTTGCTGACGTAATGCAGCGTGATAATCAATACTTTCTTTATGTGTATCATCCACTTTCTTTTCAAATAGCTGTATTTTTTCTTGAAGTGGATTTAAAATATTTTTTAAATTTTCTTTATTTTGTTTCGTAAATGTTGTTGATTTTTCTTCAAGAATTTTACTTGCTAATATTTCAAAATCTTTGGTGAATTTTTCTTGTAATTTTTCAACTTCAGCTTTATTTTCTGAAAGTTTTTCTTTTAAATTGTTTAGCTCAGAAACTTTTTGAGTTAGCTTCAAATCTATTTCATGTTTACCTTCGTTTAAAGAGTTTTTTTCAGAATTTAACTTACTTATAATTAATTGATTATAATTAGAATCTTCAAGTAATAGTTTATTCCTAACTTCTAGTTCCGAAGTTGCCTTTTCAAACTTATTTTTAGTCATTAATTTACCAATTACAACCCCAATAACTATGGCTATAATAAAAATAAAGATTGTAATAAAATACTGTTCCATAATTTAATTGAAATTAATAATTTGATAACCATCAGATTGATAATAAACTAGTGCTGTTAAAGCTGAAAGTGCAAGTTTAATATCTGTAGATTTATTTTCGGCTTTAAATCCATTTGCAACATAAGATTGCCCACATACAAATAATTCTACATTAGCTTTCTTAAGTTCTTGCAATAATTCACTGTTAGGGTTCTCCTTTTTAAACTGATTTTTAAAAGCAATATCAGTTATGGTATATTTTGTTGCTGCTCCATGTAAAATAACTACTACTTTCATGTTTTTTAACAAAACTCCTTGTTGTGCATGCATATTTAAATAACGTGCAACAGCATTAAGTAATGGGTTCACACCACCATCCTTAGATTTATCAGTAAAAATGTCGAAAATAACCTTGTATTCAGTATCCGTTTTTAAAAGTAAATCAGGACTTTCAACTGGGTAAACTTTGCCATAATCTTTTATAATTTCTGCTTTTTGGGCTGTTAATGATGAAAAACTAGCTAAAATAAGCCAAAACATTACTTTTTTCATTCCATAATAATTTTATTATTAGTTTATAAATGTAAGATTTTTATCTTTGTTGCAATAATTTGGAGTTTAAAATAAGAGCCGAGTTATTAACAAGAATATGAAATATTTTTCTCGATTTATATTGTATACTATTTTAGGTTGGAAAACTGTTGGTGACTTTCCTAAAAAGTTAAAAAAATACGTTATTATAGCTGCTCCACACACACATTGGTTAGATTTCCCTTTAGGAATTGCAGTTAAATTTGCACAAGGAGCACCAATAAATTACATTGGTAAAGCTTCATTGTTCAAACCACCTTTTGGGTTTATTTTTAGATGGTTAGGAGGTTCACCAGTGGACAGAACTAAAAGTAATAATAGGGTAGATGCTATTATTGAAGTTTTTAATAACAAGGAAAATTTTATTTTAGCATTATCTCCTGAAGGTACACGGAAGAAAGTTGATAAGTGGAAAACAGGTTTCTATTATATTGCTAAAGGTGCAAATGTACCTATTGTGATGGCTACTTTAAATTTTAAAAAGAAAGAAGTTAAAATCTCAGAGCCATACTATTTAACTAACAATATGGATGATGACTTTAACTTCTTTCAAGAATTTTATAAAGATGTTGAAGGTAAAATACCTGAAAATTTTTAAGATTTATAAAACGGTAGCCTAACTACAACAGCTTCTAGAGCTTTTTTACGAACTTGTATAAAAATTTGAGTATCTCGTTTAGCATATTGTTTTGTTACGTATCCTAAACCTATTCCTTTTTTAAGTGACGGACTCATTGTTCCAGAAGTAACTTCACCAATAACTTCACCATTTTCGTTTACAATTTCGTATCCATGACGAGGAATTCCTTTATCTGTTAATTCAAATGCAACTAATTTTTTTGTAATACCTTCTTCTTTTTGTCTTTTAATTTCTTCAGCATTTACAAAATCTTTAGTAAATTTTGTAATCCAACCTAAACCAGCTTCAATAGGAGAAGTTGTATCATTAATATCATTTCCGTATAAACAGAATCCCATTTCTAAACGTAAAGTGTCTCTAGCAGCTAAACCAATTGGTTTAATACCAAACTCGGCACCAGCTTTAAAAACAGCATTCCAAACTTGCTCAGCATCTTTATTTTTAATGTATAATTCAAAACCTCCTGAACCTGTATAACCTGTTGCTGAAACAATTACATCATCCATTCCTGCAAAATTGCCAATTTCAAAAGTGTAATATTTTATTTCAGATAAGTCAATTTTAGTTAAAGATTGTAATGCTTTAACTGCTAACGGACCTTGAACGGCTAATAAAGAAAATTCATCAGAACTATTTATCATTTCTACACCTAAATCGTTATGTTGAGAAATCCAATTCCAATCTTTTTCAATATTTGAAGCATTCACAACTAACAAATATTCTTCACTATTAATTCTATATACTAATAAATCATCAACAATTCCGCCATCAGCATTTGGCAAGCAACTATATTGCACTTTTCCATCGGTTAAAACAGAAGCATCATTTGAAGTAACTTTTTGAATTAAAGCCAAAGCATTTTTACCTTTCAAATAAAATTCACCCATATGTGAAACATCAAAAACACCAACTTTGTTTCTAACTGTTTCGTGTTCAATATTTATACCTTCGTATTGAACAGGCATATTATAACCAGCAAATGGTACTATTTTTGCGCCTAGCGCTTCATGAATATGAGTTAATGCAGTATTTTTCATTTATTTATTTTTAGTGCTGCTAAATTAGTAAATATTCAATAATTGAGTTGGTAGTATTTTACCTTTTTATCAACCAATATTAAAGGTTGAAAATGAAAAAGTAAAGTATTTATTAAATAAACTCTTTAGAATAAAATTACTGAAGTGCCTGTTTCCAATCAGCAATCAAATCATCAATGTGCTCAATTCCAACTGAAACCCTTAAAAGATTGGAAGGAGTAGTACTATCTTCTCCTTCAACGGATTTTCGATGCTCAACCAAACTTTCAACCCCACCTAAACTTGTAGCTGTAGTGAAACATTTCAGTTTTGTTGAAATTTTAAATACTTCTTTTTCAGTTCCATTTATAAGAACTGAAAGCATTGCTCCAAAACCATTTTTAAATTGTTTTTTTGCTAAATTATGTTGAGGATGACTTTCTAAACCAGGATAATATACTTTTTCAATTTTTGAATGCTTTTCTAAATATATAGCCAATTTAAAAGCGTTATCGCTCTGTTTTGATACTCTTAAGTGTAATGTTTTAATTCCTCTGGCTATGAGCCAAGAATCAAAAGGTGAAGGGACAGCTCCAAATAAAGATTGTATTGATTTTATTTTTTCTCCTAAATTTTTATCATTTAAAACAATGCAACCACCCAAAACATCACTATGACCACCAAAATATTTTGTAGTTGAATGAATTACAATAGTTGCACCAAGCTCTATTGGATTTTGTAAAACTGGTGTTGCCCAAGTATTATCTACAGCACAAATAAGATTATTTTTTTTAGCAAGGTTAGCTATGGCAGAAATATCACTAATTTTTAATTGTGGATTTGAAGGAGATTCAACCCATATCAAAGTTGTATTCTTTTTAATAGCCTTTTCTACTGCATTTAAATTACACATATCAACTAAATCATACGATAAATTCCAATGAACAAAAATCTCATTTAGTAACGCTTTAATTGCATAATATATATCGTTTGGTAAAAGAACGTGATCTCCTGCTTTTAAAGTTTGAAATACTGCACTAATAGCTGCCATTCCTGAAGAAAATGCAAAAGCGTGTATCCCATTTTCCAATAAAGCAATGCTTTCTTCAACTATTTTACGGTTAGGATTATCACTTCTTGAATATATAAAATCGTTTGTATAAGCACCTTTATCATTTCTTTCATAAGTACTTGATAAATAAATTGGTGTACTTACTGGTTTTGAATTTGTGAATTTATTTTCAGTGCTTTTTATTGCAAGTGTTTCAAATTTAAGTTTAGATTTCATAGCAATTAAGTTTGCTGAATTAATTGAATATAATTTCCGCAAGTATCATTAAAATAGCTTCAATTCCACAATCTTGTTTAGTTGGTTTTTTTATAAATTCAATACCTAAATTTAAAATTTCTGTATAAAACTTAAATACACTTTCAACATTTTTTACAGGAATGCTTACCATTGCTAATTTCATGCTATTATTTTTTAAGTTTATAAGGAAATTTCATTTCTGTCTCTTT
>Ga0316205_10004559_pt1 | contig 12027 bp, 9 predicted proteins | sample 3monthpyrite_MG_FD_204941 | JGI IMG/M metagenome (GOLD analysis project Ga0316205, IMG submission 204941) | Microbial mat bacterial communities from mineral coupon in-situ incubated in ocean water Damariscotta River, Maine, United States -... | ecosystem: Environmental > Aquatic > Marine >... | reverse complement strand
TGTGCGTTGCAAGACTGCCATTACACCAACAGCCGACATATTCCCGTAATCTCGAAGGACAGACAATGAATGGCAAAAAAATGGTTCTGGTTTGTCACAAACATCACGGTAGGCATCGATAACTTTTTTTCCCCCGGGATGGAAAATCAGCCCATCGAGTTGGTCGAGGCTGGTCCCGTGAAGAGACAGAAAAGGTTCTACGACAGAGCCCAGGTCATTTCGGATCAAGTTTGGTATATCCCGGGAAAATATAACCGCTAACCCGTCATCCTCAACCCGCCACCCCATAACATCTTCAGAATCAGGCCAGAGATGCTCATGGCTGGGCCCTATTAAAACCGCCCTATCCTCCCCGTCTGGTCCGATCACCAACGCCGCAGCACCATCACCAAACAGGGCGGAAGCGATAATATTCGATTTGGTAATGTCCTGTGGCCTGAATGTAAGCGCGCATAGCTCTACAACAAGCAGCAAAACTTTCCGCCCCCCGCCTGAGCTTGCCACATCTGACGCTCTGGCGAGACCGCTTACACCGCCTGCACAACCAAGGCCGAAGACAGGAAGACGAATGACATCCGGGCGCAATCCGATACGTTCAACCAGCAATGCATCAAGGGTTGGGGTGGCTATACCAGTGCTGCTGACCGTAATCACTGCATCTATCTCTGCCGCCGCCGTACCAGCCTGCTCAAGCGCGCGCTCTGATGCCTGCTGTAATAATTCCAAGGCATTTTCCCGATAGAGCTGGTTTCGCTCAGGCCAGTTGTGTTGGTCGGCATACCAGTCAAGAGGAACGCAAGAATATCGTGTTTCAATTCCCGCATTGAGATAGGCACCGGAAAGCCGCTCGAACATTTCCGGTTTATCATGAAAGACATGGGCGCAAAGCTCACGAACCTCAAGTTGGCTTAGAAGGTAGGGAGGCACGGCAATAGCGACGGAATCGATATGAATTGAAGCGGTCATGCCTCTCCCTTTTTTTGCCTTATCAACAAATTTTCAATAGTGCTCACGCTCGTTCCTTTGCCCTACAGCGCCGCCGTAAACTCCTCATATTTTTTTGCCAGTTCACGCACAGAAGCTTCAAACAGTTGCTCACCGATTTCAGGCGTTGATAGGGTCGGGTCTGAACCGATGCGGCCATCGGCGAAGCGGCGGCGGTAGTCATCAGCATCATAAATCGGGCCGACGGGGGCGATTTCCGGGGTCAGTTTGTCTCTCCTGACACGTGCACCATCTTCGGGGTAGCCGAAATAGGTCAGCGAAACTTCAGACGCCGTTGCATGGCGGCCTTCTCTATCGCCAAACTCCTGAGCAGAAATTTCCCTGATCGCTTCACCAAGCCACCAGTTCTCTATACAGCACCTTACTGAAGGCCGGTTCTGGCCCGCCGTGCCCAGACTGGATTCCGAATAAATCTCGGAAAACGCAGCCTGAACTGTCGCAACATTGCCACCATGTCCATTCAGGAAGAAGAACCGGTCAAACCCCTGACGCGTCAGTGAGTTGACCATATCACAGATAACCGCCATCAACGTTGATGGGCGGAGCGTGATGGAACCCGGAAACCCCAGATGATGTTGAGCCATGCCGACATTGATCGTCGGGCCAACCATGACGCCAAGCCGCTCGCCAATCTCGAAACTGATCAGTTCCGGGCAAAGGGCATCCGTGCCGACAAACCCCGTAGGACCGTGTTGCTCTGTTGATCCAATGGGGAGGATGATCCCGGACGAATCTTTCAAATAATCTTCGACTTCCGGCCAGGTGCTGAGTTGCAGGCGCATGGGTTTCCTTTCAATACTTACGTGTTTGCTGACTTCTGTCAGTCTAGCGTCGTTTCAGGTCGCGGACCAGAAAACGTGCGGGGTGAATGGCCTCAATTACCTGTTTTTCTGCAGGGATTGGCAAGCCGAACATTTGTGCCACCAGAATTTCCGCGGCCAGGGTCGCGATGGCAAAACCCCGCGACCCGAACGCTGTACAGACATAGAGCCCTTTTGGCCCGTTCAGATCAGACGCCAGGGGATAAAGATGAACAGGACGACCGTGGCGAAGGTCACCGTATGCCTCCTCGAACGCAGCATCATCAAACAGCGGTCCGATAACCGGTAAATGATCAGCCGTTGTTGTCCGAAGAGACGCCCGGCCACCGACGACATCACGCCCGAATATGTCTGCCAATGCCTCATTGCGTTGCCCGAGCAGCGCGAGATTTTCCTCATGATCTTCATTCCGCACCTCACGCCATGATCTGTCCTGCCAATCCGGGCAAATCTGATACGTCGCACCGAGAACATGAACATCACCATTTTCTGATGGCACAGCAGGCGTCACATAACCACCATAGGACAATCCCACCTTCAGGTGTCTGGACGTGTCAGTCGAGGCCACAGAAGTGACCTGTCCGCGCTTGCCATGCAGGGCGAGATTACAATTTGGACTTAATCGTGTGACATCAACACCGTTTGCGAGAATGACAGCATCCGCTTCACCAGTCACGTCCCCACCACTGGAAATCAATTGCCAGCTGTCCCCCACTCTTCTGAGTTCCGCAATATCAGCATTAAAATGACACAAGGTATCTGCCAGCAGAGCGTGACAGACTGCGGCGGGGTCTATTGTTCCAGCCTGAGGAAATAAAACACCGGGGGACGTTAAATCGATCCCGGTGATATCAGCCATCTCAACCGCCTCAAGAATGCGGGCGTGAGAGGCAGGCAAGGCGTTATTCGAAATCCAGTTCTTATACCGCTCAAGAAACGCATCATCACGGGCCAGCGTGACAATACCGCGCGGGCCTTTCCAGATACCTTCAGAAATTGCCCCATAAACCTGCAAGGCATGAAGATAGGCATCGGTTTGAAAGCGGGCGAAGGGCGTGCGCGGGTCTGCTGGGCGGGGTTGTAGGAACCCTGCCGGATTCCCAGATGCCTCACCAGCAGGTTCCGGGTGGCGCTCATATACACATACTTCGGCATTTGTACGTCTCAGTGCGTTTGCCAATGCTGCCCCGGCAACGCCACTGCCTATGATTGCCATGCGCGCTGTTTGAGACATTGCCGCCGGGAGATCATACCAGGGTGCCAGGCCTGATTTAATCTGCTCTCCCTTAAATTCACCCCGCAGGCATTCGCGTTTTCCGCCATAGCCTGGTGCTTTTTCCATATGAAAACCGACATCTTGCAGGTCGCGGCGTACCTGCCCGGCGGCAGTGAAGGTGGCGACCCTGGTGCCAGTCATTGATGTTCTTGCCACATGCCCCAAAACCTCTGGCGTCCACATATCCGGGTTTCGGCCTGGGGCAAAGCCATCCAGATACCATGCATCCATGCGCCCGATCAGACGTTCTGCCATGACCTGAACCGGACCAAACAAAAGCGTCAGTGAAACACGGCCACCGTCCAGCACAAGTTGATGAAACCCCGGATGCAGGACAGGAAAACTCCGTATCAGAGCATCACTTAATTCAGTCAGTTCCGGGAATGATTGAAGGGCACGGGCCATATCATCAGCGGACATGGGGAACCCATCAATCGCAACATAGTGCAGGCTGCTACCGGCTGGTGAGGTGGAGCGCCATTCCTGCCATGTTTTCAGAAAACCCAGACCACTGCCAAAACCAAGTTCGCCAATCGTAAAGTGTTCAGCACCTGCCCAGACATCTGGCGCACCAATTCCTTTCAGGAACACATGGTCAGTTTCCGCCAGACCGTCATCAGATGAAAAATAGACATCGTCAAAACGGCCGGATTTTGGCCCACCTGCTCCATCATCAGGCCAGGTCAAATCTGGAGGGGAAATGCAGTTGTCAACGTCAGCGCTCATCCTCCGACCATAACAATATCTATCTCAAAAACTATACTTTTGCAGAACACTGGATCACGATATTCTGTCTGGGAATGATAAGCGACATCATTACAGAGGAGGCATAGATGGCGAACTCACTTAACGTAACTATTGATGGTTTTAACGATGGTGAACCAATTCCTGAAAAATTCGGGTTTTGTGCGCCTTGTGCTGAAAACCATGTGAAAATGAGCACAAATATCAATCCTGCCGTTAGCTGGTCAGGCGCACCCGATGGCACCAAAAGTTTCGCCATCCTTTGCATTGATCCCGATGTCCCATCGAAACCCGATGACGTTAATCAGGAAGACCGGGCCATCCCGGCCGACCTGCCGCGAATTGATTTTTTCCACTGGGTTCTTGTTGATATCACATCCACCTCAAGCGGCATTGCAGAAGGTGCGGACTCCAGTTCTGTCACACCAAAAGGCAAAGACCTGGGTGCAACAGCGAACGGCATTCGTGGATATAACAATTTTACGGACTGGTTCGCGGGCGATGCCGATATGGGCGGCGATTACGGCGGTTATGATGGCCCCTGCCCGCCCTGGAATGACAGTATTATTCATCACTACCATTTCAATGTTTATGCGCTGGATGTGGAAAGCCTTGGCCTCTCAGGACGCTTTGGTGGTGGTGAGGTTCTTGCGGCGATGGAAGGACATATACTGGCCGAAGGCTCTGTCGTCGGCACCTATACTCAAAACCCTGATATCGGGTAATTACGGAGCCGGTGGCAGCGATATAGGGCAAGGCACAGACGCGACTTCGGTTTCACCGTGCACGGTCAGTGTAGCGGTCAAACCCATTGAAGTATCGATAACCCAGCGCACCTGCTTTTCGGCTGCGCTGTTCCCGGCATTTACGACTTCCGGCAAGATATGTTGCTGAAGAAACCCGGCCAGCCCGGCAAGGGCGCGTCCGGTGACAGCTGTTTGATCCGCTGCCACATCAAATTCCGGTGAGCGCTCAACAGCATCAGCAAAATCAACAAGAGCATCCATCATCTCTGTAATCTCAGATGATGAGCGTTCGGTTCTGTTTGCAACGAACCGCAGGTGGGAAATAAAGAAATCGTACTCAGACATTGTTGATATCCGGCGGTAAAAATGTGTCAGCGTTTGTTTTTCTCGAAAAACTCAGCTGCTTCATTAATACGCCCGGACGACATCAGCAAGGCATTCAGGTGTTTCGACATCACCAACGCATCGCTAATGGGCATACCTGCCGTGGCACGTTGCGTTTCCTTGGTCAGTTTTACTGCCGTTGGATCAAGCCATGTGAGGCCAGCGACAAACTTTTCCCTGCCTGCATTCAAGTCTTCGGGTGTGTCGAAAAGCTGGTTGATCAAACCTATACGGTAAAGATGATCCGCATCAAACAGGTCGGCGGATAATAACAACTCCAGAGCCTGACGGGGGCCAAGAAGGTGATTGAGGATAGCTGTGTTAACCGCCGCCGGGAACCCGCCCCGCATTTCTAATGCGCCAAACTTTGCACTTCGGTCCGCAAGCACGAAATCACAACCCATGGAAAGCGTGAAACCGCCCGCAACAGCATATCCACGAACGACCGAAACCGTGGGTTTCGACATGCTGCGAAGCTTCGTGAAGATGCGGGTATAGGCTTCATCATTGGCGAGAGTTTCATCCAGTGTAGCATCTGCACTCGCTTCTTCAAGATCGCGTCCGGCGACAAAATGATCACCGTCACCGGTGATGACAAGGCACCGGCAATCAGCATTTTCTTCGGCTTCATCAATGCCGTCAGCCAACTGCCGAATGGTTGCCCAATTCAGGGCATTTCGTTTTTCAGGCCGACTTACGACGAGCGTGGTGACGTGATCTTCATGGCTTTTGTTAATCATACCAAATCTGGTTTATTCAATCAGCATCGCAGCAAGATCGCGGTCTTTCTTGAGTTTGATATTCCGTCGAATAATGACATATATCGAAAGAACAGTCATTGACAGGAAGGTCCAGCAGATGGGATTTCGAATGAAGATCGAAAAATCACCACGGGTTAGCTGGAGAGATTGTCGGAAACTGTCTTCCAGTAACGGTCCCAGGATAAAGGCGATCAGGAAGGGCGCTGCCGGGATGTGGAACTTCAGCATGAAGTAACCAACAAGACCCATGACAATCATCACAACCAGATCAAACATTGTGTTCCCAACGGCGTAAGCTCCGAATACACAGAGCACGAGAACAATCGGATACAGGAAGCTGTTCGGCACATCGGAAATTCGGGCAAACAACTTGATTCCGGCCTTGCCAACGATCAGCAGGTAAACTGAACTCAGCATAATGCCCATGAAGATGGCATAGACAATTGTGATGTTCTGCTCAAACAGGATCGGCCCAGGGCGTAAGCCATGGATCATAAACGCGCCCAGAATAACGGCTGTAATGACATCACCCGGAACGCCCAAAGCCAGCAACGGAATCATGGTGGACCCACAAACACCGTTGTTGCCGGATTCTGCCGCCGCAATACCTTCAAGCTCACCTTTGCCGAAATTATCGGCGACCTTGGATGTCCGCTTGGCCTCACTATAGGAAAGAAACGCTGATGGCGCGCCTCCAATTCCCGGGATTGCCCCCATTACAACACCGATCAGGCTGCCCCGAAAAACACTTTTAAAGCAGCGTTTCCATTCACCCATGGTGACACCTTCATCGCCCAGGCCAACGAAGCGCTTTTTGTGCTCATATTTTTTGGTGTAATGATCAATAATTTCAGGAATGGCAAACAGACCGATAAGCACTGGAATGAACTTCACACCACCCATCAGTTCCGTTTCTCCAAAGATCATGCGCTCTGTCCCGTAGATCAGATCAAGACCGATGGTTGCCAGCAACAGACCGAAACATGCCGAGATCAAACCGCGTGCCAGACTGTCTCCGGCGACACCTGCGATGATCGTCAACGAAAACAGGATCAGAGAGAAAAATTCGGGAGGGCCAAATTTCAGAGCAAAGGATGCGATGAAACCGGTAAAGAAGATAAGGGCAATGTTGGACATGAAGTCGGCAAAGCAGGATGAATAAAGTGCCATATGCAGCGCCTTATTGGCTTGCCCCTTCTGTGTCAGCGGGAACCCGTCCAGCACCGTACAGGCCGCAGCTGGTGTCCCCGGTGTCTTGATCAGGATCGCCGGAATCGAGCCGCCGTAAATACCGCCTTTATAAACACCAATAAGGAGGAGGATGCCGGTAACCGGTGGCAGGTAGAACGTAAACGGTAACGTCAGGGCAACGCCCATGGTCGCGGTCATACCGGGAATGGCACCAACGATACAGCCAATAACAACGCCGATGAACACAATGGCGACGTTATCAATTGTTGCAAATAGTTGAAATGCAATGGTGATATTTTCAAGCATACCGATGGCTCCTATTCAAAGATGCCAAGGGGCATCGGGATACTCGCCACCTTGAGAAAGAAATAATAAAGCCCAGTTGGAAGAAAAGCCGCGATTGGTAAAATGATTTTATACCGTCGCTCACCGCAAAGTACGGCGAATGTCACAACTGATATCGAGGAGGCCAGGATCATCCCGAGCCAGTCGATAAGAAAATAATAAACAAATAAATTAGCGATTGCGAGCATGGCCATCAGCACAGAACGCCCCATCGGATGATGGTGGTTCTTGATATTTTCAATGGCCGCCACCTGATCTTCAGTTAGTTCTTCTTTCGCTGTTTTAAGCCCCTGAATAAACAGATATGCGCCGATAAACAGAGAAAACCAGACAATGATCTTGATCCAGAAATCAGGCGATAGAGCCAGAACTTTATTGGATTTTGGCACCTGGACACTGATGGGGATGATGACAAGCAGCATCAGCAGAGAACCAGCAGATATCACGGCACCAAGAATAGCGTCGGAAAAACGAGCGAAGAACATAATCTACCCTCACATATTTTTATCAGTTAGGGAAATGGCCGAAAGGAAATTACTCTCCTCCCGGCCATTTTGCTGTTTCCAGCGAGAGAACCCGTCTACTCGATACGCATATCCAGATCGGTAACAAGAGTATTGAACGCATTGAACTGCGCATCGACGAATTTCTTGGTTTCCGGTCCATCAAGAATGTATGGAACCGAACCCAAAGCCTTGGTGAATTTGTTCCAGGCTTTGTCTTTTTTCACTTTTGCCAGAGCTTCGCGAATCTTGCCTGCAACTTTCGGGTCCATGTTCGGAGGGCCATAGATTCCGCTCCAGCCGATCAGAACTTCAATTTCCGGGAAGCCAAGTTCACGAGCCGTTGGTGCGTCTTTTGCAACAGCCTGACGTTCTTTGGTCGTGATCATCAGAGGACGAAGCTTTCCGCCAGCGATGTGACTGGCCAGCGCTGAAGAGTTGGTGCAAACCAGATCTACGTGACCCCCAACAGCAGCCGTCGCCGCATTTCCCCCACCTTTGTACGGGATGTGGTTCATGGCATCTTTCGGATTTTTAACACCCATCAGCTTCAGAACCAATGGAACAGCAACGTGCAGCATGGAGCCAACACCAGCTGAGCTAAAGCTCATTTTACCCGGGTTTGCTTTAACGGCGTCAACCAGCTCTTTCATGGATTTATAAGGCTTGCTGGATGCCGTAGCACAGATCACGGGGTTCAGTTCAATAACGGCCAGCATGGTGAAATCATCATACTTGTAAGGGATGTTGGCCTTCATTGCCGGGGATACGGATTGTGATCCGATACGTGCCAGCAGCAATGTGTATCCATCCGGTTTGGATTTATTGACGTAGGTTGATCCGGTAACACCACCAGCACCCGTGCGATTAACAACCATAACCGGCTGCCCAAGGTAACTTGGCAGGACCGAAGCCATGGTTCTGGATGCCATATCAGAAGCACCACCAGCACCATAAGGTGCGACCAGAGTAATTGGTTTTGATGGATATTCAGCGGCATTTGCCGTGGACAGTGAAACAGCGCCCGCAAAAGCAAACGCAGCAGCACCTGCAATCAGGGAAGTTTTGAATTTTGTACTGGGCATCATATGAAGCATCTCCTGTGAAAAGAATCTTGGGTCGGAAATTCCGACCCGGATTATCTTAGCGCCGATTTTACCAGCGTCGTTTTTTTGAATTCGTATTGTGCCAGCAAACTAAGCACATTTTCAACTCGCCCGTCAACTATTCAAAACACTGTTTCGCAGTGCAAAATATAATAAGCTTTAACTTTGCCCTATATCATCCCCATGGGCGCGAGATAAATGCTCAACCATCAGGATTAACTGCTCCCCCATATTCTTGAGCTGATCCGGGTCCAGGCGGTTTGCATACCCACCACAGTTAAATGAAAGAATTGTTCCGTCATGCAGCTTCAACGGCACCCCGACAGCATTGTACTCAGGCACCCAGTCTCCTGCTGATAATGTATATCCGTTATCAGCATAGGAGCGTAAAGCATCATCAATTCCGCGTTCTATCTCACGCCACCGGCTCTCATCATCAGCGCGGACTTCCGACAACAGCGTTTCTCTTTCCTTGTCATCAAGGGCAACAATATAGGCGCGGCCTATTGCCGTTGTTGCAATATCCCGGGCAACACCAATGTCCAGGGGCCATGTCGCCATTGTCCGGTGACGCGCCCGTTCAATAATAATCATGCTCAATCCATCTCGCATCCCAAGCACGACTGCACCTCGTACAAGATCGGCAAGTTCCTGCATTAGAGGGCGCGCCAATTCGCGAATCGAGAGCTGGCGCAAAACGGGATACCCCAGTGTCAACAGATGTGGATGCAGAAAATAACGGCCTGTATCATCATCAAGATGCAGATAACCCAATGACAGAAGCGTAAAGGTTAATCTTGAAACTGTCGGTTTCGGGAAACCTGTCCGCCGTGAAAGTTCGGCATTGGTTAAACCACGGTCCTCCGCCCGGAATGCACGTAAAACCATAAATCCACGCGCCAGTGATTTAACAAACTGTCTATCATCAGCAGCTTCAGCCGATGCCGCCAATTCAGTATTTTTCCGTATTCCCAATATCGCCCCCTGATCATCGCGTGTCTGCGGTCTTAAAATCAGCCTCTTGACAACATAGCACAGCATGGAGGATGTTTAATAGCTTTTTGCGAAATTTAATTTTGCATTGCAAAACATTTAGCATTTCACCATTTGATCGAATTTGTCTGCTGATTTTCTATGAGGTTTTCAAGTGCCTAGCGTTTTACCATATTTGCTTCGCCCAAATTCAATCGCCATTATCGGTGCTTCGCCCGATGCCAATAAGCTTAATGGAAGGCCATTTCATTTCCTCCGGCGGGATGGGTATGCTGGAAAGCTGTTCCCGGTAAACCCCAAGTATACAGAAATTGATGGTATGCCTTGCTACCCTGATATTGCGTCCCTGCCTGAACCGCCGGATCTGGCGGTTGTTGCTGTCTCCGTTAAACTGGCAACGGCAGCGGTCGCTGATCTTGGCAAAAAAGGAGTCCCCGTCGCAATCGTGTTCAGTTCCGGTTATTCTGAACTTGGAGAGGAAGGTGCCAGACTTGAGCAAGAACTTTTGCAGGCCGCCAGAGATAACGGCATCCGAATTTGTGGCCCTAACAATCTTGGACTGATCAATGCTTTTGAAAACATCACTGCGACGTTCAGTCAGTATGCTGATAAAACACCGATCTCGGGACCGGTTGCTTTTGCCAGCCAGTCAGGCGCTTTTGGGACCGGCATTGCCGCCATGGCCCGCAGCCGGGGTATCGGCCTTGGATATTTCGTCAATACGGGCAATCAGGCGGATATTACACTGGTCGACACCTTAAGCGAGATTGCAGATGACCCCCGCATCACTGTGCTTTCAGCCTATATCGAAGGGTTGCGCGATGGCGCGGAACTCATTTCACTTGCCCATAAGGCCCTGAGCGTAAAAAAACCTCTGATCATCACCAAAGTTGGGCGAAAAGCGGCTGGTGCAAGGGCGGCAGCCTCTCATACAGGATCACTGGCGGGACAGGACCGGGTGTTTGATGGTGTTATCCGCCAGCACGGCGTCATACGTGCACAAAACGAAGAGCAAATGCTCGATATGGTATCCGCATTCGCCTGTTGCCCGATTCCCAAAGGCAATGGCATTGCCATGATCACGCAATCGGGTGGTGCCGGGGTTTTGATGGCGGACCGTGCGGAGGAACTTGGGCTTGAAGTGCCTGTCCCTTCTCCTGAAACCCAGGAAAAGCTTAGCGCGGTTATTCCATCATTCGGATCAACATCCAACCCTATTGATGTCACAGGGCAATTTCTGGCGGATCCAAAAATCCTTAGCGATTCCATCAAAATAACTCTGGATGATCCGGATATCGACAGCTGTATCGTCTGGCTGCAACTGATGCATGGATATGCCGACATGCTTGTTGATATCTTCAAAGACGTGAAGGCATGTGTAAGTAAACCATTTGTTGTTTGCTGGCTGGAAGCACCGCAAGCAGCTCGAGAACAATTAAATGAAGCTGGTATTTGTGTTATCGGAGCCACAGAACGGGCAGTTGATGCCGTTTCCGGTTTGGTCAAATATGGTCAGGCACTAGCGCGACATGATGGAAATCCGCCCCGTCCTTCTTCCTCCACAAGCAGGCAGGAAGCAGAAAATGCTGTTGTAGTTCCATCCATACCCGCTGCAAAAATGTTAACCGACATGAACATCCCACTTGTTAAAGCAGAATTGGCAAAGACCCCGGAAGATGCCCGCAACATCTCGGAACGGCTTGGTTTCCCGGTTGCGGTCAAAATTGAATCCCCTGATATCCTTCATAAAACCGAAGCTGGAGGTGTTCGTCTTGGCTTAATGGATGGCGATGGTGTGGAAATTGCCGCCAGAGAAATACTGTCCGCCGCAAAAACCTATGACCCTAACGCTCGAATTGAAGGCCTTGTCATACAAAGCATGGCTGCCCCGGCAACCGAACTGGTTCTCGGAGTTCGGCGCGACCCGGCGTTCGGGCCCGTCGTAATGGTTGGTCTGGGTGGAATCTTCGTTGAAATTCTTGAAGATGTCAGCTTTGCCGCTGCCCCGATCACACCACCACAGGCAGGATTGATGCTGGATGGGTTACAGGGACGGGCTATTCTTGATGGAGCACGTGGAAAGCCTGCCGTTGATCGTGAGGCGCTGATTGAAATGATTTGTGATCTGTCAGAGTTCGCTCTCGCCCACCCT
>Ga0316205_10004558_pt1 | contig 12029 bp, 4 predicted proteins | sample 3monthpyrite_MG_FD_204941 | JGI IMG/M metagenome (GOLD analysis project Ga0316205, IMG submission 204941) | Microbial mat bacterial communities from mineral coupon in-situ incubated in ocean water Damariscotta River, Maine, United States -... | ecosystem: Environmental > Aquatic > Marine >... | reverse complement strand
TTTGGAACAAAACAATCTGTGAATGCCACAATTATTGTAAATCAAAAATTGTTTGACGGCTCATATTTAGTAGGTTTACAATCGGCAAAAGTGTTTTTGGAAATTTCACAAAACGCTAAAGAAAAAACTGATCTGGAAATAAGAAAGGGAGTAATTAACGCCTATGGCAATGTATTGCTAGCAGGAGAAAGTGTAACCATTCTTGAGCGTAATATTGCTGTGCTCCAAAAAAACCTTGATGAAACCACCAAAATATATGAAAACGGTTTAGAAGAAGAAGAAAGTGTTGAGCAGCTACAAATTACACTATCAAGTGTAAAAAGCAATTTAAGCAATACGTCCAGACTAAAAACCTTGGCTCATCAAATGTTTAATATTACTTTAGGCATTGATTTAAATACGAGCACTCAACTTACGGACAATTTGGAAACCCTGGCCGCACAAAACATGGTCTTGAGCTTACTTGACGCCAGTGAAAACATAGAAAATACCATTGATTATAAAATTGCCGTAAATGACAAAGTGTCTAAAGAACTCCTGTTAAAACTTGAAAAAAGTAAAGCATTACCAACGCTAGATGCATTTCTTAATGCAGCCTATGATGGTTATGATGACAATTTTAACTTTTTACAAAAAAATCAAGATTGGCTCGGATCTTCTTTACTTGGCGTAAAAATGAATATTCCCATATTCAGTTCACTTGGCAGAAGCGCAGCAACACAACGCGCCAAAATAAATCTCGAAAAATCAAAAGACGATTTAACTGAAACCGAACAGCAACTTAAATTTCAAATCGTATCGGCAAAAAGTAATTACCAATTTGCCATTGAAGAATACCAAAACAAACAGCAAAACTTAAATCTTGCAGAGCGTATTGAGCTAAAAAACCAAACAAAGTTTTTTGAAGGGATAGCCTCAAGTTTTGAGTTAAGACAAGCACAAACTCAATTGTATAGTTCTCAACAAGAATATTTACAGGCTATGCTTGAAGTCATTAATAAAAAAGCAGAACTGGAAACTGTATTAAATGAAATCCCAAAAAACTAAACAGGAAAAAATGAATCACATGAAAAATATATTAACTATAATACTAGTCACTCTTCTTTTAGCAGCTTGTGGCAGCGACAAGAAAAATTCTCTAGAAGACATTATTGCTGAAGGTGATTTAACAACAATTCGTGCAAAACGAGGTGAAGTTGTAGCATCACAACAAGAAATTGTAGAACAACTACTACTGCTTGACGAAAAAATTGCAGCCTTAGATACCATAAGGAGAATTCCGCTTATTACCACATTTACCGCCAAAGAAGAAGTTTTTAATCACTATTTAGAGCTTCAAGGGAATGTGCAAACAAAACAGAATATTGTTATTTATCCAGAAATGTCTGGAATTTTAGAGCGCGTATATGTTAAAGAGGGACAGCATGTTAAAAAAGGACAAACGCTAGCAAATATTGACGATGGTGGTCTAGGACAGCAAGTGGCGCAATTACAAATTCAAGCAGATTTGGCAAAAACCACTTTTGAAAGACAAGAACGTCTTTGGAATCAAAAAATAGGTAGTGAGATTCAATATCTTCAAGCCAAATCTACTTATGAAGGGCAACAAAAAGCAGTTAATCAGCTACAGAGTCAACTAGCAAAAACATCAGTAAAAGCTCCGTTTTCTGGTATCATAGATGATGTAATAGCCGAACAAGGAAGCGTCGTAGCTCCAGGTCAATCTCAATTAATGCGTATTGTAAATTTAAACAACATGTATATTGAAACCGATGTCCCAGAAAACTATCTTACTAGTGTCACTAAAAATAAAAACGTTCTGGTAGATTTTCCCGTTTTAGACAAAAGAATGGATGCAAAAATACGACAGGCCGGTAATTTCATTAATCCTGCCAACAGGACTTTTAAGGTTGAGATTGCGGTACCAAATACCGATAATGCCATCAAACCTAATTTAACAGCCAAACTTAAGATTAATGATTACACGAATGAAAAAGCCATATTAATTCCACAAAGCATTATCTCAGAAAATGAAAATGGGGAACAATATATCTATGTAATAAAAGATAAAAACGGTAATAACGAAGCAATCGCACAACGCGTAATCATTAAAACAGGAAAAACACAAGGTGATGTTATTGAAGTTGTAGAAGGGGTTTCTAATGGTTCAGAAATTATTCAAGAAGGAGCACGTAGTGTTAAAGATGGTCAAACTGTAAAAGTGCTAAACCAATAAACTGAAACTATGACTGATCAAAAAAGGAAATTAGACAAGGAATTCGGTTTATCGTCTTGGGCAATAAATAACAAAACGACTATTTATGTCCTGATGATTATGATACTGTTTATGGGTGTTTCTGCCTATTTCAGTATGGCTCGAGAAAGTTTTCCAGAAATTAAAGAGACTAAAATATACATCAGCTCTCTGTTTCCAGGTAACACTGCCGAGGATATCGAAAAACTAATTACAGACCCTCTAGAAGACAAGCTGAAAACAGTTAGTAATGTGGTAGAAATAACATCAACCTCTCAAGAAGATTACTCTATGGTAGTTGTTGAGTTTGATGAAGGTATTACCGTTGACCAAGCCAAGCAAAAGGTTAAGGACGAAATAGATTCGGAAACATCAGGGGAAGACTGGCCAACTTTTAATGATGCCAAAGTAGAGCCTAATGTGTTTGAATTGAGCATGAGTGAAGAAATGCCAATCTTAAACATTAATATTTCTGGTGACTACACTGTAGAAAAGCTTAAAGAATTTGGTGAGTATTTACAAGATGAAATTGAAGATCTTTCAGAAATTAAGAAAGTAGATATTAGAGGTGCTCAAGAGAAAGAAGTAGAAGTCGCTGTAGATATTTACAAAATGATGGCAGCTAAGGTGAGCTTCAACGACGTAATTGGTGCTATAAGCAATGGTAATGTTACAATGTCTGCAGGTAATTTTATTACAAGCGGACAACGACGTACCATAAGAATTTTAGGAGAAATTGAAGACCCTAAAGAGCTTGAGAATTTTGTAATAAAGTCAGAAAATAGCAGCCCTATTTACTTAAAAAATATAGCAGAAGTTGAATTTAAAGAAGAAGACATTACAACCTATGCTAGAGAATTTGGTGAACGTGTTGTAATGCTCGATGTAAAAAAGCGAGCAGGAAAAAACATGGTTGCAGCAGCAGAACAAATTCAAGTAATTGTTGATGATGCTATAGAAAATGTATTCCCTACAAGCCTAAAAATTACCATTACCAATGATCAATCTTCTAAGACTATCGGTCAGGTAGACGACTTAGTAAACAATATTTTATTCGGTATTATTTTAGTGGTTACGGTGCTCATGTTCTTTTTGGGGTTCAAAAACGCGCTTTTTGTAGGTTTTGCAATCCCGATGTCCATGTTTATGTCTTTAATGATTTTGAACATGTTAGGTTACACTATGAATACCATGATTCTTTTTGGACTTATTATGGGTCTTGGAATGCTAGTAGATAATGGTATTGTTGTTGTTGAAAACGTCTATCGTTTAATGGACGAGGAAGGTCTAACTAGAGTCGAAGCTGCGAAAAAAGGAATTAGCGAAATTGCATTCCCAATAATTATCTCAACAGCAACTACAGTTGCGGCATTTATTCCGTTAGGATTATGGCCAGGACTCATGGGGCAATTCATGATTTATTTCCCGATAACACTGTCGGTTGTACTAGGATCTTCCCTTTTTGTAGCCATATTTTTCAACTCGGTTATGGTCTCACAATTTATGACTACTGAAGATAAAGACATGCCACTAAAACGTATTGTAACCATATCTTTGATTGTTGCAATTATTGGGCTCTTGATTATGCTAGTTGGTGGTGATTACAGGGCTATTGGTAGTGTTATGATCTTCACAGCTATTATGCTATGGGTATATAGATTGTTTTTAAGAAAATGGGCTAATTCATTTCAAACAAAAGCACTCCCTTGGTTAGAACGTTTTTACGAACAAATACTGCGCTCTGCATTAAAAGGTTGGAGACCATATGCAATAAGTATTGGTACAGTTATTTTATTATTTATCGCCTTTGGAGGGTTTGGAGCATCTGTTGCTAGCCAACGTACAAAAGTAGAATTCTTTCCAGATAACAAACCCAACCAGATTATAGTCTATATTGAATATCCCCAAGGTACTGACATTGAAAAAACAAATGTTATCACAAATGAGATTGAGCAAAAAGTATATGAAGTTATTAATGAAAGTACTTATGTAGATAATGGTTATAATTTTTTAGTAGAAAGCGCTGTCTCTCAAGTAGGTGAAGGTGCCGGGAACCCTAATACAGACGGTGGTTCTACTGCCGAAATGCCACATAAAGGTAAAATTACGGCATCCATGCGCGAATATAAATACCGCCGCGGTGAAGACAGCGAATTGTTGCGCCAAAAAGTACAAAAGGCATTAGTTGGTATCTATCCTGGGGTTTTAATTTCGGTTGAAAAAGATGTTAATGGACCACCCGCAGGATCGCCAATTAATATTGAGATTGAGGGCAATGATTACCATGAATTGATAGTTGCCGCCGAAAAAATGCGTGAGTTTATCAACACTAAGAATATCCCCGGTATTGATGAATTAAAGATTGATGTTAACAAAGATAAACCTGCAATGCAAGTTGTTGTGGACAGGGAAAAATCTGGAGAGCTTGGCATCAATGCTGTACAAGTTGGGCAACAATTACGAAGTTCTATTTTTGGCAGCAAAGCAGGAGTTTATAAAAAAGCTGGTGAGGATTATGATATTTATGTGCGTTTCAATGAAGAGAACAGGTATAATACTAGTGCTCTTTTTAACCAGAAAATAACCTTTAGAGATCCGGCTTCAGGGAAGATTAAGGAAGTCCCTATTTCGGCAGTGGCAAAACACACTAACAGCTCTGGATTTAGTGCTATTAAACATAAAGATCAAAAACGAGTAGTAACGGTGTACTCTGCTTTAGCTCCTGGCTATACAGATGCTGGTGCCATTGTAGGGCAGATTCAAAATGAAATGAAAAATTTTACTGAATTACCTAATGACATCAAAATAGATTTCACAGGCCAAATAGAAGAGCAAAATAAACAAATGGCATTCTTAATGGGTGCATTCTTTACAGGTCTAGGCTTAATCTTTTTAATCTTAATCTTTCAATTTAACTCGATAACCAAACCAGCTATCATAATGCTTGCTATCTTTTTAAGTTTAATTGGAGTGTTTGGTGGGATAGTACTTACAGGTAGTTCTTTTGTAATTATGATGACCATGATGGGTATTATCTCACTAGCAGGTATTGTGGTAAACAATGGTGTGGTACTCTTAGATTATACGCAACTCCTCATAGATCGTAAAAAAGTTGAAAAAGGCTTAGATGAAACCGAATATTTAGAAAATCATGATTTATTTGAAAGTATTGTAAGAGCAGGTAAAGCACGTTTACGTCCTGTATTATTAACTGCCATAACGACTATACTTGGGCTTATTCCTCTAGCAATAGGGCTTAACATTAACTTCTTTACACTGTTTAGTGAGTTTGACGCTAATATCTATTTTGGGGGAGATAATGTTATTTTCTGGGGGCCTTTAGCTTGGACCGTTATTTACGGTCTGTTTATTGCAACTTTCTTAACCTTAATTGTGGTTCCCGTTTTATTTTATTTATCGATGAAATTAAAGTTATGGTTTCGAGGAAAAAAGACAAGTGAACTATTAACAGAAAAACAAGAGTTGGGTTTTATAGAGCAAATAGACACTTAAAAGCAAAAAAAAACCTCAACAATTGTTGAGGTTTTTTTATAACTAAAACTTTTTAAAATCTATAATTTAAACCAATACTAAAGTTTGTTCCTAATTGGCCTAGTTGTTGAACTTCTGATGAGTACACAAATCTGCTTCCAGCTTGTGCAGTTCCTGTAGATGCTTTTGTAACATCAGGATATACATCAAAAAGATTGTTAACTATTCCTGTTAAACTTAACTTATCTGTAAAATTATAACTCAAACTTAAATCTGTTGCCATTTTAGAAGATAAGTCTTGATCAAACTCTGCACCATTAGGAGAAGTAATAGTTACTTGTCCAAATAATGTATTATAAAGCCCAATGTTAACTTTTTCAGACTCATAATCTAAAGCTAAAATTATTTTAGATTTAGGTCTAGAGTTTGTAATTAAGCCTTTCTCTTCTCGTGCAAAAATATTGTATCCAGCTGCATCTAATACATTTGGTGTGTCAATAGCATCAATATCCGTTTTATTAAAATTGGCAGCTAAACTCATGTTTAAACTTCCATCTCCCATATCAATATTGTCATAATTTAATACTATATCAACACCTGTTGTTTTTGTATTACCCGCATTAATAAAAAACTGTACCGCAACTACACCATTATCTGCCAAAATCTGTTCAACAGGGTTTGTAACAACTGCTGGGTCAGAACCTGTTGGAGGTGAACCATCTTTATATCCAATTTGAGATGAAAATAGAACACGATCATCTACCTTAATTTGATAAAAATCTGCCGAAGCAGAAAAATTTCTATCAAACTTATATGTTAAACCAGCAGCAATATTTTTAGACGTTTCAGCAAATAACTTAGGAACTCCTAAATCTTGCACTGCTTGACTATTATTTGCTAAAGTTCCTTGCAATAATGGTTCTGAAGATCCTGCTACAATAATATACTGACTATTTGTTAAGTAACGTTGGTGTAACGTAGGCGCTCTAAAACCTGTACTATACGATGCTCTAAACGCACCTTTATCTCCTAATTTTTGGCGACCAAATACTTTCCAAGAAAAATTATCTCCAAAATCAGAGAAATCCTCATAACGTCCTGCAACTCCTAATAATAAATCATCAGACACATCAAAATCTAAACCTGCATAAGCAGCAAAGTTGTTTCTGTCCCATTCTCCAGCTTCTTCTGGCTTAATACCAGCAAAAGAATCAGATCCTCCACCATAATAAGATAATGGATTACCTTCTCTTCCTTCAAATTTTTCTTTCTTATACTCCAACCCAAAAGAAGTACTCACAATTTCAGAAAACACTTTAGAAAAGTCTAAATTCCCTATCACATTACTTAAACTATAGCCTCCAGGATTAAATGTTCTAGGTGATGTACCATTATCACTTAAATAATCTCTATTAACCGAGTTGTTTACAGTATAATCTACACTGTTTTTTCCAAAAGTAAGACTCGCATCAGCATTCCAGCCTTCTCCTAAATCCATTTTTAAACCAGCAGCATTTATATTATCTACAATTCTCGCCTCAAAAGTTGGTTGATACCCTTGAAAATTTTCTGGGGTTGTAATAAACCCAGCATCAGCAACATCTCGTCTCCAATATGGCGCTCTATAATAGGCAAAACTACGACCTGTACGTAATGTATAGCCATGAAATGAGTAAAACTCAGAATTCTCTCCAACTGGATGTGATATATTAACAAATATGTCTCCCTTTTCTAAATCTGGCTGACCTACATGCATTCCTAAATCTGGATTGTTTTGAGCCCAAGCAATTTCATTAGGTCTAGCATCACCTGGTAAATCAGCAACTCCAGGAGTTCCTGCTCTATTTGTGAATTTTTGGTTATAGTATCCTAAAGTAAAGTTTATAAATCCTCCATCTCCAAAACCAAATGTTGTATTAAAATCTGTTGCAAAATTAAATCCATCGCCTTGAGAAGTAATACCGCTTTTAGCAGTAAATGTTGAAAACTGTGCATCTTTTTTCAAGACCATATTAATTACACCTGCAATGGCATCAGATCCATATTGTGCAGATGCTCCATCACGTAAAATCTCAACACGCTCTATAGCTGCAGTTGGAATACTTTTTAAATCAATACCAACTTCACCTTTTCCTGGTGTTCTATTTAAAAACACTTGTGCACTTTGGTTTTTACGTTTTCCATTTATTAAAACTAATGTTCTACTTGGACCTAATCCACGTAAATCTGCTGGATCGTAATGTGCTGTTGCATCAGAAATGGCTTGATTTTGCGCATTGAATGATGGCACTTTAAAAGTTAACATCGCTTCAATGGTCGGTTGCCCACCACCTGTTAGCTCTTGTACACTAATGTTATCTATTGGTACAGGAGAATCTAAAATTGTTCTTGGTTTAGAACGGTTACCTGTAAGAACTATAGCATCTAGCGCAACACCGTCTTGCATTGATACATTGATGCTTTTGGCAGAACTTACACTAACTTCTTGCGCAGCGTAACCCACTGAAGAAAAAACTAGAGTTGTTGGAAATGCATTAACATCAATGCTAAAATTTCCATCAAAATCGGTTGTTGTACCTGTTGTTGTACCTTTTACAACAACGTTTGCTCCTGGTAAAGGATTACCTGAGCTGGCTTCGGTAACGGTTCCTGTTACAGTACCTTGAGCAAGAATACTCAATGGGAACATGACCATTACATACATTAAAAATTTTAAATAATACTTTTGTTTCATATTAATATTTTTTCTGATTAGATCTTCAATTTGCGAAAAAAATATCGTTTTAACAATTTTTTAGTAAGAAAACAAGGGTTTTGACAATATCACTCGTAAAATTTCAAATTATATTTCAGGGATTTATTGATTTTTTATTAATATCAAATTATAAAGTAAACACTGCATATTGCGAGTATTCTTTTTAAATTTGCACATCAAATTTTTAGACATGTATAGAAGTCACAATTGTGGTGAATTAAGAGCATCACATATAAATACAGAAGTAACACTTTCAGGTTGGGTTCAAAAATCTCGTGATAAAGGATTTATTGTTTGGATAGATTTACGTGATCGCTATGGTATTACGCAGCTTATTTTTGATGAAGAACGTACTGACAAAGCAATTATTGAGCAAGCTCAAAAGTTAGGCCGTGAATTTGTAATTCAAGTTAAAGGTACCGTGATTGAGCGTGCGTCTAAAAACCCTAAATTATCAACTGGTGATATTGAGATTTTAGTCTCTGAACTCAATATACTAAACGAAGCCTTACTCCCTCCATTTACAATTGAAGATGAAACTGACGGTGGAGAAGAATTACGGATGAAATATCGCTACCTAGATATTAGACGTAATCCTGTAAAAGACAATTTAATTTTTAGAGCCAAAGTAACTCAAGAAGTTCGAAATTACTTATCAAAAGATGGCTTTATTGAAGTTGAGACACCATATTTAATTAAATCTACTCCTGAGGGTGCCCGTGATTTTGTGGTGCCTAGCCGAATGAACGAAGGTCAGTTTTATGCCTTACCACAATCTCCTCAAACCTTTAAGCAATTGCTTATGGTTGGTGGTATGGATAAATATTTTCAAATCGTAAAATGCTTTAGAGACGAAGATTTACGTGCAGACAGACAGCCAGAATTCACACAAATAGATTGTGAAATGGCATTTATAGAACAGGAAGATATTTTAAATGCTTTTGAGGGATTGACCCGTCACTTATTAAAAGAAGTGAATGGTGTTGAAGTCGATAAATTTCCACGTATGCTTTATGATGATGCTATGCGATTATATGGGAATGACAAACCAGATATTAGATTTGGTATGGCGTTTGGAGAACTTAATGATGTAGTCCAACACAAAGACTTTAATATCTTTAATCAAGCTGAATTGGTTGTAGGGATTGCTGTTCCAAACGGAAATAGTTATACTAGAAAAGACATTGACAAATTAATAGATTGGGTAAGGCGTCCACAAGTTGGCGCTTTAGGCATGGTCTATTCACGCTGTAATAATGATGGCACTTTTAAATCATCAGTCGATAAATTTTACGATCAAGACGATTTAGCAAAATGGGCAGAAGTTACTGGCGCAAAAGCAGGCGATTTAATCTGTGTGCTATCTGGAGAAAAAAACAAAGTAAGAGCACAGTTAAGTGCTTTACGTATGGAGCTAGCAGAACGTTTAGGACTAAGAGATCCTAAGGTATTTGCACCGCTTTGGGTGATTGATTTCCCATTATTAGAGCTAGATGAAGAAACTGGGCATTACCACGCCATGCATCATCCGTTCACATCACCAAAACCAGGGCAAATAGAATTATTAGATTCTAAGCCAGGCGAAGTAAAAGCCAATGCTTACGATTTAGTTTTAAACGGCAATGAAATTGGCGGAGGCTCTATTAGAATTCACGATAAAGAGACACAGGCTATTATGCTTAAACACTTAGGTTTTTCTGAAGAAGAAGCCAAGGCACAATTTGGGTTTTTAATGGATGCTTTTGAATATGGCGCCCCACCTCACGGTGGTTTGGCTTTTGGGCTAGATAGACTTGTTGCAATTCTTGGCGGACAAGAAACTATTCGAGATTTTATTGCATTCCCAAAAAATAATTCGGGTCGTGATGTCATGATAGATGCCCCTGCACCAATTGATGATAAGCAGCTAAAAGAGTTAAGCTTGAAACTCAACTTAAAATCATAAATTTAAAATCCTGCAAAACGCAGGATTTTTTATTAGCTTTATATAATGCCAAAACAACCCATAATAAAACGCTTATTAATTTGGAGATACAAACATATCTCACAAAAGAATTTCGTTTTTTTACTAAGTATTTTGGTTGGGTTACTTGCTGGGCTAGCTGCTGTAACCCTAAAAAATATCACCTTTGCTATTGAGGTTGTATTAGAAAAAGGCATCATCTTTTCAGAAAATCAGCTCTACTTTATTTTACCAGTAATTGGCTTATTGTTTGTGTATTGGTTTGTTAAATATATCTCTAAAAAACCTATAGAGCATGCCATACCATCTATATTATATTCATTATCCAAAAAAGCAGGTGTTTTAGCACGGACAAAAATTTACTACCCATTAATTGCTGCTCCTTTAACGGTTGGTTTTGGAGGCTCGGTTGGGCTACTTGGTCCTGCCATAGCTTCTGGTGCTGCAATAAGTTCTAACCTTGGTAAATTATTTCATATTGATAGTAAAACAAAATCGTTACTCATAGGTTGTGCCGCTGCTGGAGCCATTTCTTCTATTTTTAAATCGCCTGTAGCCGCCATTATTTTTGCTGTTGAAGTCTTTAGTTTAGATTTAACTTTCGCTTCATTATTGCCATTGTTATTAGCTTCAGTTTCATCGGTACTAACTTCCTATTTCTTTTTAGGTGATGATTTATTATTTAATTTTAATTTTTCAGATAAGTTTGAAATAAAAGACACCTTGTTTTATATTGTTTTAGGGGTTGGCACTGGCTTTGCATCTATTTATTTTACTAAAATGTACTTTGCCATATTAAAAGTCTTCGAACGTTTTAAAACGCGATTCCAAAAACTACTTATTGGCGGCTTGGCTATTGGAGTGATGCTTTATTTTATTCCGCCGCTTTATGGTGAAGGCTTTGGATTTATCAACGATTTACTGTCTGGAGATCATTTACATGCCATCGGCTCTAACCCATTTAATGCTTTTATGGATAACATTTGGGTAATCATAGCTTTGTTATTCGGCATTACCGTTTTTAAAGCCATCGCCATGACCACAACATTTGCAGCAGGTGGTGTTGGTGGAATTTTCATCCCAACCATGGTTATGGGTAGTGCGCTAGGGAATGTAGCGGCAAAGATTATCAATAATATTGGCTTCGGATTTCAAGTGTCTGAAACCAACTTTACCCTTTTAGGAATGGCGGGATTAATTGCAGGTGTGCTACATGCTCCATTAACTGCTATATTCTTAATTGCTGAAATTACTGGCGGATATGAACTTTTTGTGCCTTTAATGATTACAGTATCAATGTCGTTTATCATTACCAAAAATGCCATGGAACATACCATTTATACGCGAGAACTTGCCCAAAAAGGACAGCTTTTAACACATGATAAAGACCAAAGTGTTTTAACCTTAATGAAACTTGACACGGTTATCGAAAAAAACTTTATTACCCTAAAACCTGAAATGACTTTAGGAGAGATGCTTCATGAAGGGGTCGCAAAATCTACTAGAAATCTATTTCCCATAACCAATGACACTGGTGAATTTATTGGTGTGATTTTGTTAGATGA
>Ga0316205_10004557_pt1 | contig 12034 bp, 15 predicted proteins | sample 3monthpyrite_MG_FD_204941 | JGI IMG/M metagenome (GOLD analysis project Ga0316205, IMG submission 204941) | Microbial mat bacterial communities from mineral coupon in-situ incubated in ocean water Damariscotta River, Maine, United States -... | ecosystem: Environmental > Aquatic > Marine >... | reverse complement strand
GCAGGGCTGGGCTATCTGTGGATCGTCAGCCCCGGTGGGGTGTTCGCCCTGGCCGCCGCGATGGCGGCGGTGTCGCTGATCCTGGCGCTGCTGATCCCGCGCCACCCGACCAAGGGGCATGAGACAATTTTCAGCCGCGCCGCGCCCGTCGTGGCTGAATAGACTTGGCCGCAGAGGCCAAATTTCTGACGGGCTCAACGCTGGGCCATGTCATTCGCATGACAATGACCGGCGCCACCGGCATCACATTCGTCTTTATCGTGGACGCGGCAAACCTGTTCTGGATCTCTCAACTGGGCGACCCGGCGCTGGTTGCGGCCATTGGCTATGCCTTTGCCATTCAGTTTTTCAGCGTATCCATCGGCGTGGGCATGATGATCGCGGCCACCGCCATGGTTTCGCGCCAGATTGGGCAGGGCAATACATCCCTGTCGCGCCAGACGGCCACGGCCTCGATGATCCTGGCGGCCCTGGTCCAGGCGCTGGTGGCGGCGATTGTCATCTATTGGCGCCGTGAATTGCTTGGCCTTGCGGGCGCGTCAGGGGAAACGCTGGCACTGGCGGCGCGCTATCTGGCGCTGAGCCTGCCGTCGCTGCCGATCATGGCGCTGGGATTGATCGCTTCGGCCGCATTGCGGGCCGCAGGCGACGGCAAACGGGCGATGTTCGTGACCTTGTCATCGGGGGGCGTTGCGGTGCTGATGGATCCGGTGCTGATCTTCTGGCTGGAACTGGGCCTCGATGGGGCAGCAGCCAGCCTGTTTTTGTTTCGGATCATACTGGCGCTGGTCGCTTTGCGCTTTGCGATTGGCACCCATGATCTGCTGGCCCGCCCGAGCATGGCCGCCTTCTTGGCGACATTGGCGCCTTTCACCTGGATTGCCGCACCGGCCATCGCCACGCAAATGGCAACCCCGTTTGGCAATTTCGTCGTCACCTCGGTGATCTCCGAATTTGGCGATGACGCGGTGGCAGGCTGGGCCGTTGTCAACCGGCTGACGGTTGTGGCCTTTGGCGGGGTTTTTGCGCTGGCCGGTGCCATCGGTGGCATTTTTGGTCAGAACTTCGGCGCGGGCCAACTTGACCGGGTCCGCTCAACCTATCGCGACGCTCTATTGTTCGTGCTGTTATATTGCACATTGGCCTGGGCCATTTTGTTTGCCGCGACCCAGCCCGTCGCCCAGGCCTTTGGTCTGCGCGGCGCTGGCTATGACGTGCTGGTGGCCTATACGCAGATCGGGGCGGGTGCGTTCATCTTCACCGGCACCTTGTTTGTGGCCAGCGCCGCCTTCAACACCTTGGGCCGACCCGGCCGGGCGACCTTGATGAGCTGGTTGCGCGATGGTGTCCTGATCTGGCCCGTGGCGACCTGGATGGCCGGGGTCTGGGCCGCGCAAGGGGTGATCTATGCCCAGGCGCTGGTGGGCGCAATCGCGGGCGTGCTGGCCGCGTGGTGGGGCTGGACATTCGTGCGCACCCTGTCGCCCCTGGCCCCGGAAACGCTTGACCTGACCACACGGCGTGGCTACCGCGATCCGAACCGCTACAGAAGAAGATGACCATGCTCACCTATACCGCCTTTACCGTCGTTCCATCGAAATCCGGCGCCGAAGCCCTGGGCGAGGCATTGGAAAACCTCGACCCCGCTCCTACCGGCGTTGGCGTGTTCGAAATTGAGGATGGCAGCCAAACCTGGGAAGTGGGCGGCTATTTCACCCAGCGGCCCGATGATGTGGTGCTTGACCTTTTGGCCGCCGTTCACGCCGCGCGCGCCTTTGTGATCTCTGAGGTGCCAGAGACCGACTGGGTTGCCCATGTGCGCCGCGAATTGGCGCCCGTTCCGGCGGGCCGGTTTTTTGTGCATGGTGCCCATGACGCAGATCAGGTGCCCGCAGATGCCGTGCCCCTGGTGATCGAAGCTGCAATGGCTTTTGGCACAGGCCATCATGGCACGACGCAGGGCTGCCTGCGTGCCTTTGACAAATTGCTGGAGCAGGGCTTCCACCCCGAAACCGTCGCTGATATCGGCTGTGGCACGGCGGTTCTGGCGATGGCGGCGGCCAAGGTTCTGCCGGCAACGGTCCTGGCAAGCGATATTGATCAGGTCGCCGTGGATGTGGCGCAGGTCAATGTGATCGCCAATGATCTGGCCGGTCGTGTCACCTGCCTCGAAGCGACAGGGTTCGACCACCCGAAATTGGCCGAAAATGCGCCTTTTGACCTTATCTTCGCCAATATCCTCAAAGGGCCGCTGATTGACCTGGCCCCGCAGATGGCACGCCACTCCACGAAGGGCGGACATATCATCTTGTCGGGCCTTTTGGTGGAGCAAGCTCAGGAAGTCACCGATATTTACCTGCAAAACGGATACAGTCTGCAAGACCGTCTGGACATTGTTGAATGGACGAGCCTGACCCTGCGAAAAAACTAGCAAGAACCTGCCGATGGCTGTCACATGGGGCGAATCGGCCCAATTTCCGACACAATTCGCCGGGATGTTGGTCGAGCGACACACAAACGTGAGGTTCAAATGGCTGACGCTAAACAAATTCAATTCGGTCATCGGCTGAAGCGGATTGATCGATCTCATCGCCGCCTGGCGCAGGGATATGTCACCTCGGTAAATCACGATGGTCTCATTATCGCGCGCCCCGCACGACGCTCCTCGGGGATGCCACTGCGCGGAGTCTTCTTGTGTCTGACGGTCCTTTTGACATTCAAGGCATTCGTATATGCCCAGATCGGTGCTGCAGCCTATGCAGATCGCGTGGCGCTGCTGGAAAGTGGCACCATTGTCGAAAAACTGGGCGCCTATGTGATGGTCGCTGATCCAGTCACAGTCTGGTTGGCACAACAGATCAATCTGGTGTTCTGATTTCCTGAAAACCTGCTTGCCGTCATGGCAACAAAAAAAGGCCCCGCTCATCCAGCGGGGCCTTTTTGTTCAGTTCTGTTTCCGGCGGATCAGATTTGGTCGATCAGGCCACGATCCAGGCCGATATCTGCCAATTCGTGGTCGCTGAGTTGCGCCAGAGCTTTGCGCGTGGCGCGGCGATTGTGCCATGTCGCAATTGCTGAAATCGTGGCGTGCCCCAACCCGATCAAGCGGGTTGCCATCGGGGCTGTTTGCGCGGAGTTTGCTTCGTAAACGGCCATGTCGCTGTTCCTTTCGAGTTGGTCTGCGTTTTCGTTCGATCTGCGCCAACTAGGGGTGCTTGCCGCATTGAGCAAGCGCGGATTTTGCATAGCCCATATGCATTTTCTGCATGTCTCAAAGGGCGCCATAACGCCCTGTTAAGAAATCGAAATTTGAGCTGCCATTTTCGGTCGCAAACAGACCGCGGGGCGACGATTCTTGCCCATTTTGCAGGCGTAAACCGGGTTGTTGCCTTTTTGCGTGGTCACAACTAGCGCTGGCGGATGTTCGCGTTTCGTGCTAATTGTCGAAAAAAATACAGGCACAGCAGGAACAATGCGGATAATCGGAATAGATCCGGGGTTGCGAAACGCAGGGTGGGGCGTGATCGAATCACACGGTTCGACGGTGCGCCATGTCGCCAATGGCACCTGCGGATCCAAGGGCACGGATCTGGGTGCGCGGCTGAACTCGTTGTTTGAACAACTTTGCGAGGTGATGGCCGAATTTGCACCCACAGCCGCCGCCGTCGAGCACACCTTTGTCAACAAGGACGGCGCCGGGACGTTGAAATTGGGTCAGGCGCGTGGGATTGCCATGCTGGTGCCCGCACGCGCTGGCATCGAGGTCGGCGAATATGCTCCGAACACCGTCAAGAAAACTGTCGTCGGGGTGGGTCACGCTGCCAAGGCGCAGGTCGAGATGATGGTGCGCCTGCAGTTGCCGGGCGTGCAGATCGACAGCGCCGACGCTGCCGATGCTCTGGCCATCGCGCTTTGCCACCTGGCCCATCTGCAAACCCGAAGCCGCACAAATCCACGCCCGGTGCGCGCATGATCGGGCGCTTGTCAGGTCGGATTGACTATATCGGCGCCGAATATGTGCTGCTGGACGTCAAAGGCGTGGGCTATATCGTGCATATGTCCGAACGCGGTTTGGCCAGCTTGCCGGGCACAGGCCAGCATGTTTCGTTGTTCACCGAATTGCTGGTGCGAGAGGATTTGCTGCAATTGTTCGGCTTCACCACGATGATCGAAAAGGAATGGCACCGCCTTTTGGTGTCGGTCCAGGGGATCGGTGCCAAGGCGTCAATGGCGATTCTGGGCACCTTGGGGCCAGATGGGGTCAGCCGGGCCATCGCTTTGGGCGATTGGAACGCGGTCAAAAAGGCACCCGGCGTCGGGCCGAAAATAGCGCAACGTGTTGTCAATGAGCTAAAAGACAAGGCGCCCGCCATCATGTCGATGCACCCGGGCGCCATGCCTGCAGCAGACGCGCCAGAAGAAACCGAGGTGATCGAGGCCCATGGGTCCGCGGAAGCCATGACCACCATCGTCGCGCCGCATACCAGCGGCAATGCCCAGGCCGAAGCGATGTCGGCGTTGCAAAATCTGGGCTATGGTCCCGCTGATGCCGCCGCCGCCGTCGCCGAAGCGCAGGGCGAAGGCCCGGATGCAGACACGCCAGACTTAATTCGGTTGGCGCTCAGGAAATTGGCGCCTAAGAAGTGAGTATGGCACAAGACCAGCCCGATCCCGACCTGCGCGCGGATGCGCGGCCCGAAGACAATGACCGCGCGTTGCGTCCGCAAATGCTGGACGATTTCGTGGGCCAGGCCGAAGCGCGCGCCAACCTCAGGGTCTTTATCGAAAGCGCGCGCCAACGCGGGCAGGCGATGGATCACACCTTGTTCCACGGGCCCCCGGGATTGGGCAAGACAACGTTGGCGCAAATCATGTCGCGCGAACTGGGGGTCAATTTTCGCATGACCTCTGGTCCGGTGCTGGCCAAGGCCGGCGATCTGGCCGCGATCCTGACCAATCTGGAAGCGCGCGATGTGTTGTTCATTGATGAAATTCACCGGCTCAACCCGGCGGTGGAAGAGGTTCTGTATCCTGCGCTGGAAGATTTCGAACTGGATCTGGTCATCGGAGAGGGCCCGGCCGCACGCACGATGCGCATTGAACTGCAGCCCTTTACGCTGGTCGGCGCAACGACACGGCTGGGCCTGTTGACCACGCCGCTGCGCGACCGTTTCGGCATCCCGACCCGGCTGACGTTTTACACCATCGACGAACTGCATTCGATCGTCGAACGCGGGGCGCGGCTGATGGGGGTCCGCGCTGATGCCGACGGCATTCGCGAAATCGCCCGGCGGGCCCGTGGCACGCCGCGCATTGCGGGCCGCTTGCTGCGCCGCGTTGTCGATTTCGCACTGGTCGAAGGCGATGGCCATTTGTCGCGCGCCCTTGCGGACATGGCGCTGACACGGTTGGGCGTGGATGTGCTGGGCCTGGACGGCGCCGATCGACGCTATATCAGCCTGATCGCCGAGAATTATCAGGGTGGGCCGGTAGGCGTTGAGACGCTGGCCGCGGCATTGTCGGAAAGTCGCGATGCCATCGAGGACGTGATCGAACCCTATTTGCTGCAACAAGGTCTGATCCAGCGCACCCCGCGCGGGCGCAAACTGGCCGCCAAAGCCTGGGCGCATCTAGGGCTGCCTGCGCCCGATGAAACCCCGCGCCGAGACCTGTTTGACGACCCAGCCGGTTGAACAGCCGCCAAAGGCTGCCTAGAACGGCGCAAAGCGCAAAAGGGGATCGCGGCGTGAACGAACTGGCCGAATATTTCAAACACAAGGATTGCGATTTTCGCATTGCCCGGTGGCAACGGCCGATCGCGCCGGTGGTTTTTGGCGGCGACGAGGCCACCTTGTCGGTGTTCAAGGGCGCGATTGAGGCTCTTTGCCAATTGGCCGGCCACCCGATCGCAGAGACCGACCCCGAGCAGGGCTCGAACCTGCTGGTGTTCCTGTTTCGCGATTGGTCAGAGGTCATGGCAGTGCCCGACATCGACAAACTGGTGCCGGGCATGGGCAACAAGGCGGTGCAATTTGCGCAGCGCAATACCACCCAGTATCGCCATTTCCGATTTGAAGAAAACGGGGCCATCCGCGCGGCCTTCATCTTTATTCGTGTGGACGCAGTGATTTCCGAGATGCCAGCCGACGAATTGGCGCTGGCACAAGCCACACAAATCATCACATTGTGGGGACATCTGGCCTTTGCCAGGCAATCCCCGCTGGCCCGCCTGCCCGATGACAAGGGCGCGGTGCTGCGTCCCGAAATCGGCAATATCATTCGCGCGATCTATGATCCGGCCATGCCTGTGGCCAGCGAAGACCCCGTACAGTTGCTGCGCTTGTCGGCGCGGATCGGCACTGTGTCATGATCCACCGATTTACCTGCCGCATCTATTACGAAGATACCGATTTTGCCGGGATCGTCTATTATGCCAATTACCTCAAATTCATCGAACGCGCGCGCAGCGAATATGTTCGCGAGCTGGGATTGGACCAGACAGCGACCAAACGCGACACAGGCGTCGTCTTCGCTGTTCGCCGCGTTGAGGCGGATTACCTCAGTCCGGCGCGATTTGATGACGTGATCGAAGTGCGCACGGCCCCGATCAAGGCCAGTGCCGCGCAGATCGTCCTGGATCAGTCAATTTGGCTGGACGATCGGGCGCTTTTTCAAAGCCAGGTGACGCTGGTCGCGCTCAAACCGAATGGGCGGCCCACCCGGTTACCCAAGGTCCTGGTCGACGCTGCCGGCCGCACGGCCCCAAGTGATCCGTGACCACGCCATTTCGTGCAGAAAATAGCTCAGGAAACCCAGCACGGCGCCGGCAACCGCAATGCCACCGCCGGCTGCGACCGAGCCTGTGAAAACGTAGCCGATGACCGCCATCGAAACCAGGCCTGACAATTGCCAGGTCAACGATTTGGCCAGCAAACGAGTTTTGGTATCCACAATGTCGCCTTTCACCTGCTTCTCAGGGTGTGCCTAGCGCCGAAAGCAGGTCTTGGGAATTTGGGGTTTTTGCTGCATAAACTATGCAGTGCAGAAATAATTCAACAAATGGTGATAAAAATGGACAAACGGGAAAGATCTGAGATATTTGCCGCGCGCCTCGGCCAGGCGATGGAACGCCGGCAGGCCACCAAATCCGGACTTGCCCGCCTGGCCGGGGCCGATCGATCGACGATTGGGCTGCTGCTGAAACAGGATCTGCCGCGTCTGCCCAATGCCCAGTTGGTCGCCGATATTGCCGCAGCTCTTGGCGTCAGTGCCGATTGGCTGCTGGGTCTGACGGACCGGCCCGAGCGCCCCGGTGAGATCATATCGGCGGCCATGTCGCTGACCGCGGCAGAACGCTCGTCGGCCGATAGCCAGATCCGCGATTGGCATGTTTCGGCATTGGGCACCAAGATTCGCCACGTGCCTGCCACCCTGCCTGACATGCTCAAGACCCGCGCCACCCTGGAGTGGGAATATGCCCATTTGGGACCGGAACACCTGGCGCAGGCGGCCGCGGCCAATGAAGGTTTGCTGGACTGGCTGACCAATGGCTCATCGGATTATGAGATCGCCATACCCATCCACGAGGTGATCGCCCTGGCCGAGGGCAGTGCCTATTACGCGGGGCTGGGCGTGCCGCATCGCAAAGCCCAGCTGGCCCATATTGCCGCGCGCGCCCAAGAGCTATATCCGCGCCTGCGCATCTATCTGTTTGATGCCCACAAGGTCTACAGCGCCCCGGTAACAGTGTTTGGCGCCCAACTGGGTGTCTTGTATGTGGGGCGTTTTTATCTGGCGTTCCGCGAGAAAGCCCGGATAACGGCGATGTCCGGCCATTTTGATTGGCTGGTGCGCGAAGCCGTGGTTGACGCACGCAACGCTGCACAATTCATTGCCGAACTCTAGCACACGGGCCGCGACTTATTGCCGAGTGAAGTTTTTGTGACGCCTTTCCCCCTTACAAACCGCCGCGTTTTCGGGCAGATTGATGCCAAGGCCGCAGCAAAAGCGGTCAAGGCAGTAGAGCAGAACATATGGAAACTGAAACCCTTGCAGCGGTGCAAGAGATTGACTTCTCTTTCTTGGCGCTATTTTTGCGCGCCTCTTTCACCGTCCAACTTGTCATGATCTTGCTGATGGTTGCGTCTTTCTGGTCATGGGCAATCATCATTCAAAAACACCTAAATTACCGTGTGGCCCGAAGTCAGGCCGCCGTATTTGACCGGGCATTCTGGTCGGGCGAACCCTTGGACGAGCTATATGACACGCTCAAACAAGCGCCAAACGGTGCGTCGGAACGGATTTTTGCAGCGGGCATGAGCGAATGGCAGCGCAGCCACCGAGACGATGGCGGGCTGATCGCCGGGGCACAATCGCGCATCGACCGGTCGATGGATGTGGCCATCGCCAAAGAGGCGGAAACCATGAACGGCGGTTTGTCGTTTCTAGCGACGGTCGGCTCAACCGCGCCGTTTGTCGGGCTGTTTGGCACGGTTTGGGGCATCAAGACCGCCTTTGAGGACATCGCGATCCAGCAAAACACCAACCTGGCCGTGGTGGCGCCGGGCATTGCAGAAGCATTGCTGGCCACGGGGCTGGGCCTGCTGGCGGCAATCCCGGCGGTGATATTCTATAACAAGCTGACTTCCGATAGCGATCGTATCATCGGCAGTTATGAAGCATTTGCCGATGAATTCGCGACGATCCTGTCGCGCCAATTGGACAGCTGAGCATGGCGGCGAATGTCATAAAGGGGGGTGGCCAGTCGGGCGGACGCGGGCGGCGGCGTGGCCGTTCGGCCCCGATGGCCGAAATCAATATCACGCCCATGGTTGATGTGATGCTGGTGCTCTTGATCATCTTCATGGTTGCGGCACCGCTGCTGACAGTTGGCGTGCCGGTGCAATTGCCCGAGACAGCGGCCAACGCACTGCCAACCGAACAAGAAGAGCCACTGACCATCACACTGGCCGCGGATGGCCGCCTGTTGATCCAATCCACCGAGGAGACCCGCGAAACGCTGATCCCGAAATTGCGCGCAGTCGCGGCAGAACGCAGCGACAACAAGGTGTTCTTGCGCGCCGATGGCACGATTGCCTATGCGCAGGTCATGGAGATCATGGGGGCTTTGAATGCCGCGGGGTTCAACAATATCGGTCTGGTCACGGATCCGGGCGGTCCGCGGCTGGACGGGTCTGACGGGTAGGTCACGCCGGTGGGGCAGGGTGCATATATTTCGGGCATCGCGCATGTCGCGTTGATCCTTTGGGCGCTGGTGGGCGGCCTGTTCCTGCGCGCCGATGACCCTTTGCCGGTGGAAACCATGGATGTGTCGGTCTTGACGCCAGAAGAGTTCGACCAGCTGGTGGCAGCGGCGCAACCGGCCCCCGCGCCCGATCAGGCTGTGACGCCTGAACCTGCGCCCGAACCTGACCCCGCGCCCGAACCGCCACCCGAAACGACGCCCGAACCTGTGGCAGAGCCAGACCCGGCCCCGATTGAGCCTCCCGCTCCGGAACCGGTGCCCGAGGTCCCCGAATTGCCGGTCAGTGAAACCCCGACACCGCAACAAGCAGATATCGTCTCAACCGAAGTGACACCGGCTCCCGAACCCGAGGCGGCACCCGCGCCCGATGTCGCCACCCAAAGCGCACCTGACGAACAAGCCCAGCCCGAAAGCCAGCAAACCGATGCCGCAGCACCCGAGGCGACAACCACCGAGATTGTGACAGAGGCGGAAACGCCCAGCACCGCGGCGCCCACGCGCTCGATGTTGCCCGCCGCGCGCCCCTCATTTGAAGTGGCCGAAGTGCAGCCAAAACCCACGCCAGAACCCACGCGACAACCCACACCGGAGCCCGAGCCAAAGGACGATCCGATAGCCGAGGCTCTGGCGCAGGCAACCGCAGAGGCACCACCCAGCCCGACGCCCAAGGGACCACCGCTTTCCAGCGGTGAAAAAGACGCCTTGCGGGTTTCAGTGCAACGCTGCTGGAACGTCGGTTCGCTGTCCACAGAGGCATTACGCACCACTGTCACGGTTTTCGTGGCCATGCAGCCAGATGGCAGGCCGGTCACGGGCTCTTTGCGCATGGTCGATTTTCAGGGTGGCAGCCAAGCCGCCGCCAGCAAGGCCTATGAGGCCGCAAGGCGGGCGATAATCCGCTGTGGATCAAGCGGATTTGACCTGCCGCGTGAAAAATACTCGCAATGGGCGGAAATAGAAATGATATTCAATCCTGAACAGATGAGGATCAAATGAGAGCCACAAATTTTCTGGCGTCGCTTGTGTTTGCCGTGGGCGCGATTAGCGCAGGTCCGGTATTGGCCCAGCAAAGCAATGGCCCCTTGCGTATTGAAATCACCGATGGCGTGATTGAGCCTATGCCCTTCGCGGTGCCGGTTTTCATTGCCGAAAACGCCGCCGCGCAGGACGTGGCACTGCAACTCAGCCAGGTCGTGGCCGCCGATCTTGCCTCTACCGGGTTGTTTCGCGAGATCCCGCCACGGGCCCATATTTCGGCCCCCACATCATTTGACAGCCCGGTCCAGTTCTCCGACTGGAAAGCGATCAATGCCCAGGCGCTGATCGTCGGCTCGGTGCGCCAATCCAATGATGGGAGGCTGACGGTCAAATACCGCGTCTTTGATGTGTTCGCCGATGGTGAGCTGGGCGATGGTCAGCAATTGGGCGGCGCGGCCGGGTCTTGGCGGCGCATGGCCCACAAGATTGCCGATACCGTCTATTCGCGGATCACCGGCGAGGGCGGGTATTTTGACAGCCGTGTGGTGTTCGTTTCGGAAAGCGGACCCAAGGACAACCGGCGCAAGCGCCTGGCGATCATGGATTACGACGGGGCCAACCTGCAATTCCTGACAGACAGCGCCTCGATCGTTCTGGCACCGCGCATCTCGGCCGATGGCACCAGCGTGCTGTATACGAGCTACGAAACCGGGCAGCCACAGATCTTCTTGCTGGATGTGAATTCGGTTTCGCGTCGCCCGGTCGATATTGCCGCCAGCGCCATCACCTTCTCACCGCGATTTGCGCCTGACGGCCGCTCAATGGTGTTTTCGCTGACCGAGGGCAGCAATACGGACATCTATCGTGCCTCGCTGACGGGTGGCAATGTGCAACGCCTGACCTCTACCCCGTCGATCGAAACCGCGCCCAGCTATAGCCCGGATGGCCGCCAGATCGTTTTCGAAAGCGACCGCTCGGGATCGCAGCAATTGTATGTGATGGGCGCGAACGGGGGCGAACCGACCCGCATTTCCTTTGGCAAGGGCCGCTATGGCACCCCGGTCTGGTCGCCGCGCGGCGATCTGATTGCCTTTACCAAGCAGTCCAACGGGCGGTTCCATATCGGCGTCATGCGCACCGACGGATCCGAAGAGCGCCTGTTGACGGCTTCCTTTCTGGATGAAGGCCCGACCTGGTCGCCCAACGGGCGCGTGATCATGTTTTCGCGTGAAACCCAGGGCACGGGCGGCGCATCGGCGCTGTATTCAGTTGACATATCCGGGCGCAATCTGCGCCGGGTTCCCATAGAGGGCAATGCCTCGGACCCGACCTGGACACCCCTCTTGCCTTAGCGAATTTCAACCGGGGCCCATTTGTGCTAACAGACACAGCAACGGGCCAATAACAGATGGAAACTTGATCATGAGACCTATCAGCAAAATTGTATTGATTGTCGGAACCCTTGTTCTGGCGGGCTGCGCCGGCGGCGGATTTGGAAAATTCGGCAACAATGGTGGCAGCGGTGCGGGCGCGGGTGCCCTGGGCGCGGGCGCCGCCAGCGACCCGTCCTCGCCGGCCTATTTCGAACAGACAATCGGTGATCGGGTGTTGTTCGCAGTCGATCAAAGCACGCTGAGCCCTGAAGCCACGGTCATCCTGAATGGTCAGGCGACCTGGATGCTGGCCAATACCGAATTCAACGCCACGGTCGAAGGCCATGCCGATGAGCAGGGCACACGCGAATACAACCTTGCCCTATCGGCGCGGCGCGCCAATGCCGTGCAGGAATAT
>Ga0316205_10004556_pt1 | contig 12036 bp, 9 predicted proteins | sample 3monthpyrite_MG_FD_204941 | JGI IMG/M metagenome (GOLD analysis project Ga0316205, IMG submission 204941) | Microbial mat bacterial communities from mineral coupon in-situ incubated in ocean water Damariscotta River, Maine, United States -... | ecosystem: Environmental > Aquatic > Marine >... | reverse complement strand
CCATTGCTTGCCTCAGCCTGTGCAATTTCACATTCGTGATGAGGAAATTTCAGATCCATTCCACCTCCGTGTATGTCAAAATTCTCACCAAGATATTTTGTGCTCATTGCCGTGCATTCAAGATGCCAGCCCGGAAAACCATCTCCCCATGGGGATGGCCATCGCATAATATGTTGTGGTTCAGCCTTTTTCCACAAGGCAAAATCCTGAGGACTTTTCTTATCGCCCTGAGCTGTAAGTTCCCTTGTATTTGAGATCATATCTTCCAGCTTTCTGCCACTCAGCTTGCCATATTCATAATCTTCATTGAACTTCTTAACATCAAAGTAGACAGAATCGTTAATTTCATAGGCATAACCTTTTTCAAGGATATCCTTAATGATCTCTATTTGCTCTATAATATGGCCTGTTGCTGTTGGTTCAATACTAGGAGGTAAAAAGTTAAATTTCTGAAGGATATTGTGAAAATCCACGGTATAGCGCTGCACAACCTCCATAGGCTCTATTTGCTCTAACCGTGCCTTTTTGGCAATTTTGTCTTCCCCTTCATCAGCATCGTCTTCCAAATGGCCTGCATCTGTAATATTCCTTACATAACGCACCTTGTATCCCAAATGCCTGAGGTATCGGAAGATCATATCAAACGACATAAAAGTTCGGCAGTTTCCCAGATGCACATTGCTGTATACCGTGGGGCCACATACATACATACCTATGTGCCCTTCATTAATAGGTTCGAATACTTCTTTGGTACTGGAAAGGGAATTATAGACTTTAAGGTGTTGTGTTTTATATAATTGCATTCTTGCTATAAACAATTAGAAATTGGTCTCCAGATTGATATAGTCCAGGAATTCACGTCTTGTACTTTCCTCTTTGAATTTACCGCCGTATTCCGCCGTGACGGTGCTGCTGTCTACATCTCTTATACCACGTGAATTCACACACAAATGCTTAGCATCTATCACACAGGCAACATCATCTGTGCCCAATACTTTCTGTAATTCTTTTACAATTTGGATATTCAGGCGTTCCTGTACCTGAGGGCGTTTGGCGTAATAATCAACCACTCTGTTCATTTTCGAGAGACCAACTACGGTACCCTTAGAAATGTATGCTATATGTGCTTTTCCGACAATAGGCAGAAGATGATGTTCGCAGGTAGAATAGACGGTTATATTTTTTTCCACCAACATCTCACCATATTTGTATTTGTTGTCAAACGTTGAGGATTTTGGTTTTCTCTTTGGCTGTAACCCACCAAAGATTTCCTTCACATACATTTTTGCTACCCTGTCTGGGGTGCCACTCAAGCTATCGTCCTCCAGGTCGAGGCCGAGCGTAAGCATAATTTCCCTGACATTATCCCGAATGCGTTCAATTTTTTCTTCCTCGCTCAATACAAATGCGTCTTTTCTCATTGGGGTAACTTCAGATGAGGATACATGGTCGTTTCCCAAGTCCTCTAAACGTTCTTCCAATGTTCTGTCTAATTTCATCTGAATACCTGTTTTTGGAAAGGCAAAGATATACATAATATGGCACTTTATACTATGTTTAGGGCCATACACAACATAAATTAGTGTTAAGCAGAAGTACTGGGTATTTTTATAAATTCCAAATCGTATGCCTGTAAATGAGAGCTAAAAGCTTAATATTCTGGTTTTTAACAATTATAGGAACCTATCCTCTTATGGCTCAGGTGTCCGCTGATTGCGGTAATGCCGTACCCATATGCAATAATACCCCGGTTAACGGGGGTACCCAGGGATATGGTATTGATGATTTCAACGGAGCCACAACAAGCGGTTGCCTGGAACAAACATTAACCGGTTCAATAGAGTCTAATTCTGCATGGTATCGTTTTCGAACAGGGGCATCGGGACAGTTAGGATTCAATATAGGTTTTGATGCCTCTGAGGACTGGGATTTTGCCTTATACCGGGCTACAGACTGTAGCAGTTTGGGAGACCCCGTCCGTTGTAACTTCTTTGATAACAGTGATGCGGAAACCTTTATGGGAGTAGGGGAAGACCCAAGCGGAAATACAAATACGGTGCTTTATGAAGATTGGTTAGAGGTAATGCCCGGAGAGGATTACTATTTAATGATCAATAACTATAGCAACATTAATTCAGGTTTTTCAATTCAATTTTCGGGAGATATTTTTACAACCAACCCATTTGATGCGTTGGATTGTTCCATTATAAACAATCTCCTGGGACCTCCGTTGGCCGCATGCGATAATGAGAATGTTATCCTGGATGGAACCACATCCAATGCTGTAAGTTATACCTGGTATAGTGACACAGGATCAGGTTTTCAACCAATAACAGGTGCAACCGGTCCAACGCTGCAAGTAACGGTATCTGCCATGTACAGGGTGGAAGTGATTACAACGACCATGACCAATATAATAAGCGATGTTCAGGTGGCCTTTAATACATCCCCTATTACAAATCCTGTCTCAGATGAAATTGTTTGTTCAGAATCTGCGGTATTTGATTTAACTCAAAAGGATAGTCAGGCCCTGGGTACACAAGATCCTACGGCTTTCATGCTTACTTACCATAGTTCACTAAATGACGCACTTCTTGGCGTAAATTCATTAATATCACCATATCCGGTAAGTATAGGAACTGAATCCGTTTATGTTCGCACCACCTCATTAGCAAATCCGCGATGTTATGACGCTTCTGAACAGTTTCAGCTAAGTGTTGTGGAAACACCGGTTTTAAACTTTTCTACCGAGATTTTTATATGTGAAGATTCAGCAGGTGTAATCATCGGTGAAACAACACCTAACTCCCAATATACTTATTCCTGGGATACAGGAGAATCAACTCCCGGTATCACGGTCTCGCAGGCAGGAAATTATTCCTTATCGGTTACTAATAATCAATTGGGACAAACCTGTTCAACAACCAGTTTAATTACAGTAGTTGTTTCTGAAACTCCGGTAATAACGGATGTTCTTATTGATGACCTTCAAAACAATAATACGGTAGAAGTTATCACGGACGTGATAGGTAGCTTTGAATATCAAATAGACAATGAACCATTTCAGTCAAGCAATATCTTTACTAATGTGCCACCTGGAGTGCATACGGTTACAATTAATGATCTTAATGGTTGTGGTTCTATAACAGAGACTATTACAGTAGTAGGATTCCCTAGTTTTTTTACACCTAATGGTGATGGAACCAATGATTATTGGCATATTTTGGGAGTATCCAACCTGGAAAATCCTATTGTCTATGTATATGATAGATACGGCAAGCTCTTAAAACAGTTAGATGATAGCACGCTGGGTTGGGACGGTACTTTTAATGGCAGGGAATTGCCATCTTCAGATTATTGGTTTAAACTCATATATACAGATTTACAAGGCCAGCTTGTTGAGGCCAAGTATATAAATAATCATTTTGCATTGAAAAGATAAAAGTTTGCATTTATCACGGTCCGTTGTTTATCGATAAAGTGCAGAATAACTTCCGCAAAATATACTAAATTTTAGACCTGAGAGTTATAGTATTGATTATTTATATAATGTTAGCCCCTTAATCTATGCGAACACTCGTTAGCTCCCTGTGCTGCACGCTCCTTTTTTCTATTGGAGTTATGGCGCAGAACTCTGCAGATTGCCGAAGTGCCATCCCTGTTTGTGCCGATGCGCCAATTCTATCATTTACTGATGGCCTTGGTGATGTTGACGATTTTGATCCTGATGAAATAAGACAAAGTGGTTGTTTGGAAAAAGGGAGTGTTAGTTCTGCAAATATTGAAAATAATACATCCTGGTATGTCTTCAGGGCGGGGACAGACGGTCAGATTGGTTTTGATATAGAAGCATTACCAGCCTTGGGTACCACAATAACCTCAGAATATGATTTTGCATTGTATGGACCAGATACAGATTGTGCCGATATAAGTAATGGAACGGCGCAACCCATTAGATGCAATTACGAAGTAAATAGTACAAACTTTACCGGAGTAGGGGTTAACCCTGAAAATGGTCAGGAAGGGGCGCCACCTTTAACCGCCAACCAAAATACTTATGATGAATGGATAGACGTTACGGCCGGAGAAGTCTATTACCTTCTGATCAACAATTTTAATACTAATTTTGATGGAAATCCTGAACCTTTTTCGTTGACCTTTACCGGCAGTTCTGTGGATGCAGATCAGAATACAGCGCTTGACTGTACACTTAGGGATGAATTTTTAGGGCTGGATATTATTGCCTGTGAAGGTGATCCTGATATTACTTTAACCGCATTGAATTCGCCGGCCGGGCCCGATATTGCCACGGTCACCTGGACAGTCGATTACGATGATGACGGAACTATAGATGCAACTCTTCCGGGCACAGGCCCACTTGGTGCAGAGTTAATAGTGAGCAGCCCAACCTCAGGGAGGTACTTTGTTTCAATATTAACGACACTTGCCACTACTATAACAGATGATATTTTAATTACATATTATGGAATTCCGGTTTTGTTACCGGACCCGGATGGGATAGTCATTTTAGATGACTTATCTGACAGTAATAATGTGGAGTTTTTTGTTGATGGCGATGGAGATTATGAGTATGCCATAAACGGTGGGGAATTTCAGGATGAATCTGTATTTCTGGATGTCCCTCCAGGGTTTAATACTGTAATAATAAATGATAAGAATGGATGTGGAACCACAGAGCCCATTGAATTTTTGGTAGTGGGATATCCTAAGTTTTTTACACCCAACGGAGATGGTATTCACGATGCATGGAATATTAAGGGAATTGAGACACTTACAGATCCCGTAGTTTTTATTTTTGACCGTTATGGCAAATTATTAAAACAACTAGACCAAAGTACAATAGGGTGGGACGGTACTTTTAACGGCCGGCCCATGCCCTCATCCGATTATTGGTTCCGCCTTGAGTACGCACGTGATGAAGACGGTGTACAGGTGGCCAATACCGTTCGAACTCATTTTTCACTTGTGAGATAAAAAAAGCCCTGAAGTAATTCAGGGCTTTTTTCTTTATTATTTGAGTTTAGAAATTAATGGTGTACCCGAAGCTATAATTATTCATAATACCATTTACACTTGCCGGCGTTGATATTCCCACATCTGCAAGTTGAACATTAGCATCTCTTTCAGACCTGCTATACGTAAAGTCTAATCTGCTCCCTCCGAAGTTATAACCTATACCGGCCGAAAACCCATTTAAATCGCTTATGGTAATTCTATTTGCATAAGGACTTTGTTCATAGCGATATCCACCACGCAGACTTAATTGTTTTATACGGTATTCGCCACCAACTCTAAAAGTAGATACTGCCCTAAGTTCTCTGCCAATCTGTGAATTAACTGTAGAAAAACTAGCATCGGATGTAGGTCGTAATTCGGCATTAGACATATCCTGATAACTGTAATCAAAACTTAAAAGGCCATTGGGGCCAAACACAAGTGCCATACTTCCATTAAACTTGCCGGGAGTCTTTACTTTATACCTTGGGAAAAGATTGATAATGTTGAAATCTATAAATCTTATATCCGGATTTTTAACAGGAGAATCTGAATTAATTCTTTGTGATAAATCATCTGTTAAATCATACCAGGTAGCGGATTGATAACTTCCTCCAAGTCTTACATATTTATTCAATTTTGCAATTAGCCCCAGGTTGAATGAAAACGCGTTACCTCTAGACACAAGCAGGTTGTCAAAATTAATAGTTTGAATTTCTGAAGCTGCATCAAAACCTCTTTCACTTAACTGAGTGTATTTCTCATAATAAATACTATGAAAATTCAGTGAAGCTCCCATATATAGAAAATCCTTGTATTGAGTGCCAAAATTCATAGTGAACTTGCTGTTATACCCTCTTGTCGATTGTAAAAATTCCTGATTTACGTTGTTGTATTCCGCATTTGATATGTATTCGGTATTGTTGTCATCATCAATATCTACCGGATCAATTACCCCGGACTGAAAACCTAAAAATGCCTGCTGTGGTCCAAAACCAAGACTACTCCCTATATCAAGATAGGCTTCTTCAATCAACTCACCATCCTGCACAAACAAAGGTCCTAATGGCTGACCCTGGGCATAGGCAAGAAAGTAATTGTCTATACCTTCATTACCATTCCCGGAGGCAAAAAACTGATTGCTAAAATTATTTACCAGATCATAGTTAAAAGCTAAGGAGTATTTCCTCCAGTCAGAATTTTTATCGTAATTTTTAAATACCATAACACCCCCTACCTGATTAATTTTAAATGAATTGAGTCGGGTGCCGCTTGTGCTCCCAAAGTAGGTTGCATCGTTATTGCGATTGTAGTTTGTTCCGGTCATCGTAAACTGACTATTATTGAAAACCGCTGATCCTGCTGAATTGATATTCAATGCCGAAAGATCACCCCCAAGAGCTCCAAAAGCCCCGCTTAAACCCTGAAAGCGTGTTGTTCCATGAGTGTTTTCAATACTATATCTGAGTACGTCATCAATATTCTGTGCAGTTACAGCCCCACATATCAATACCAGGATGAAAAATATATTTCTTTTCATTTTATAAAAATTTAATTCTACTGATTTTTGGAATTATTGTCTGCCGCCCCTGCTTCCACCAGAACTTCTCGAACCACCGCCAGAACTTCTCGAACCACCGCCAGAACTTCTCATGCCACCACCGGAACTTCTCATGCTGCCAGAAGATCTTGAAGATCCGCCGGAACTTCGATAGCCACTTGAACTTCTGGATCCTCCAGAACTTCTATAACCAGATGAACTTCTGGACCCCGAACTTCTATAACCAGATGAACTTCTGGATCCTGAACTTCTTCCGGAATTATAGCCGGAGGTTCTTGGAATAGAGGATGACGACCTGGAATAACCAGAACTTCTTTGAGTGGAATTTCCATAAGCCCTTCTTGCCGTATTTGAACTACTGGTAGTCCCTCTGTTATATCTGCTGGTTCCCTGAGGATATCTTCTGTACGTATTGCCGTTTCGTGCGCTACTTGAATATCCCGGAACAGATCGGGTACTTCTACTGGATCTGTATGCCCTGTTTCTATTTATAGCATCAGCACTAACTGTTCTTCTTGCCGTTGTGCCTGATCTATTTGCACTGGAACTTCGTGCTGAGGAAGAAGTTCTGGTTGTGCCAGATCTTCCAACATTGGATCTGGAACTGGAAGCTGTTCTTCCATTTCCTGATGTTGCACTCGATCTTCCTCTGCCTGATGTGAGATTAGATCTACCTCTTAATGAATTTGAAGTTAAAGCATTATTATAATTATTGCCGTAATAACCTCTTCTGCCATTGGTGTATGAAGCTCTTCCATAACCATAGTAAGGATAACCATAACCATAACCATAACCGGGATAGCCCCAGCCATAACCGGGATAGCCCCAGCCCCAGCCTGGATAGCCCCAGCCCCAACCGGCACCCCAGCCCCAGCCTGGATAGCCCCAATAACCTCCATATCCATAGTAAGGATATCCGTAATAACCACCCCAGCCCCAGCCAAAGCCTATACCAATGCCAACACCACCCCAGCCCCAACCGGCGCCGTTGTAGTTATTGATGGTGACATTGGATGGATTATCACCCCATCCGGCATATCCGTCATAATCATTATAGCCCTCGTAATAATTTCCTTGGGGTACAGGAACAAGACTGTCATTTACAACATCTCCTCCATAATAGTCATCTGCATCCGTAAAGACTTCATCCTCCATGAATTCATCTATCTGATCTGCTTTCTGGCCAAAATAATCACCGTAAATTCCATCACCCTGCTGTTGTTTAGGCTGTTGTTTTTGCTTTGTATAGACCTTTTGGGTCCCTTCAGCATAGATACCATCTTTATCATAATAGGAAGCCTCCTGATAGGAACCACAGGAAACCAATAATATGCCTGCCACAAGGAGCGTTGCAGTCATTATTAATTTAGGTAGGGGTAGAGATTGTATCATCGCTTTAAATTTATATTGTTGAACATTCTAAAAATAGTTAGTTTTACCGAACTATTTTGATAATAAGATCACAAGATTTGTGCCAAAGTATATTTGATGGGAAAAAATTTAACTAAAAGAAGCGAGGATTATTCCAAATGGTATAATGAACTCGTGATCAAGGCTGATATGGCCGAAAATTCAGGTGTTAGGGGATGTATGGTAATAAAACCTTATGGTTTTGCCATATGGGAAAAAATACAGGCGGGCCTGGACAAGATGTTCAAAGATACCGGGCATCAGAATGCCTATTTCCCGTTGTTTATTCCAAAATCATATCTGAGTAAAGAAGCCAGTCATGTTGAAGGATTTGCAAAGGAATGTGCGGTAGTCACCCATTACAGGCTAAAAAGTGCAGAAGACGGCAGTGGTCTTGTAGTAGACGAAGACGCTAAACTGGAAGAAGAACTTATTGTAAGGCCAACCTCTGAGACTATTATCTGGGATACCTATAGAAAGTGGATTCAGTCCTATAGGGATCTTCCGCTCTTAATTAATCAATGGGCTAATGTGGTACGATGGGAAATGAGAACACGCTTGTTCCTTCGCACCACTGAATTCCTCTGGCAGGAAGGTCACACGGCTCATGAGACTGAACAGGAGGCAATAGAAGAATCTGAATTGATCCTGAATATCTATGCGGATTTCGCTGAAAATCATATGGCCGTCCCGGTGATCAAGGGAACAAAAACGGAAAGTGAACGCTTTGCGGGAGCAATAGAAACCTATTGTATAGAAGCCTTAATGCAGGACGGAAAGGCATTACAAGCTGGAACATCACATTTTTTGGGTCAGAACTTTGCCAAAGCTTTTGATGTAAAGTTTGCAACGAGAGAAGGAAAACAAGAATATGTATGGGCCACATCCTGGGGTGTTTCTACACGCCTGATGGGTGCTCTTATTATGACACATAGTGATGATAATGGTCTTGTTCTACCTCCTAAACTGGCCCCTATACAGGTCGTTATAGTGCCTATATACAAAGGTCTGGAACAATTAGATGCTATCTCCGAAAGAGTAAATCCCTTGGTTAAAGAATTGCAAAATAAAGGGATATCTGTAAAATACGACAAGCGCGATACCCATAAACCCGGATTTAAATTTAATGAATATGAATTAAAAGGAGTGCCCGTCAGAATTGCTGTTGGGCAGCGTGATATGGAGAATGGAACTTATGAATTGGCACGCCGGGATACTCTGGAAAAAGAAACTGTGGAAGCAGACGGGGTAGTTGCAAAAATTGAATTTTTACTCGAGGACATACAGCGAAATATATTTGAGAAAGCCCTGAATTACAGGAAGGAACACATTACCGAAGTTGATGGGTATGAAGAATTTAAAAGGGTTTTAGATCAGAAAGGAGGCTTCATTTCAGCACATTGGGATGGTACTTCGGCTACGGAAGATAAGATAAAAGAAGAAACAAAAGCAACGATTAGATGTATTCCATTAGATGCCATTGAGGAAGCTGGTAGCTGCATGGTTACCGGAAAACCTTCTTCAAAAAGGGTGCTCTTTGCCAAGGCATATTAAGTGTAGTCAAAAAAATATATAATGGAGTTGGTATAGTAAAAAATAATTGTATTTTTGCATCCGCAATTATGCGATCTAAAGGCCCGTTCGTCTAGGGGTTAGGACGCCAGGTTTTCATCCTGGTAACAGGGGTTCGATTCCCCTACGGGCTACAAAGAATACTGAAATATTGAAATGTGATTAATGAGGACATGTTGAATAATGCATGTTTCATTTATTACTTGAACGTTTAAAAAAAAATTAATGGCCCGTTCGTCTAGGGGTTAGGACGCCAGGTTTTCATCCTGGTAACAGGGGTTCGATTCCCCTACGGGCTACAAAAAAAATATGAAGCCCGAATAAACAAAATTTAAAAAAAGATGGCAAATCACAAGTCGGCATTAAAGAGAATCAGAAGAAATGAAGTTGTGCGATTACGTAACAGATATCAGCACAAAACCACAAGAAACGCAATTAAAAAATTGAGGAGTGAAACCGACAAAAAAGCGGCGGAATCACTTTTGCCAACTGTGGTGAGCATGATAGATAAGCTTGCTAAACGCAATATTATACATGCAAATAAGGCGGCTAATTTAAAAAGTAAACTTACAAAGCATATTGCTGCAATATAAGTATTGGAAAAATCTATTAAAGCCCTTACCTAACGGTCAGGGCTTTTTTTATGGCGTATAGTGCCGATCAATATACTGGATGGCCTCGGATTCACTCATCGCCGCAAAGCTTTTATATCTCGAGTGAACATCTACGATTTCATCCATTGCTTTTTCAACAAGTTCTAGATTTTTCCATTTGCTTAATGAGGAGACCACGATAGCTAAACACCCTTTTTTATAAGCAATCTGGCCAAGGACATGAATCAGGGTATTGCGCACTCTTGAAGTTTTATCGAATTGTAGCTCCTTTAGAAGTGGGAGTATATCCTGAGGATGAGTTCTTCCCCTTAATTCTATCCCGTGACAAATTTCACGCCGTACTTCCTTATTGGGATGATGAAGATATTTTTTGGCCCATTTCAAAGCGGGTTTGGGATTTTTAGCCCCCACTTTTTTAAGGGAACCAATCACGGCATTCCGTACGATATGGTGCTTATCAAACAGAGCAAAATCAAAAAATTCACAAACGCTATCAAAATCTGTTTTACCAATTTCACCTGCCGCATTCATTGCAGTTTGTCGCTCTTTTTCATTTTCTGAACTTAGCATAGCTTTGATAGTTTCCAATATTTTTAATTTTAAGGAATTATCGGTATTGAACAACTTTCCTGTTACTGTATAGGCTGCCTTGCGAACGTAAGTATCCTCATCAGAGAAGTATCTTTTTATCGCAACAACGCTGCTATGGTGTAGATCATCAATTATGGCGTTCCGGATGTCGGCTACCAGTCTTTCCCTTTCAATCTTGGATAAATCGTAGAATCCCATCTGGTAAAATTATAAAAAGCTTCTAACTACATGCTTCACCGAAATTTACCGGCTTAATCATAAATGCGAATTATCTCACCATTAGCCTTCCCTTCGACACTTCGAATATATCCCCTTAACATTTTATCCATTGGTATGGGGTTATGGCCAGGGAAATAATCCCCGTATTTCTCTAAGGCGTCTTCAACGACCCCAGAGGATACCGCATTCACTCGAATTCCATTGTTAAGTTCAAGGACAACTGACTTGACAAAACTATGGAGTGCCCCGTTAACCATAGCAGCACTGGTAGTCATGATAACGGGATCGTCTGCCAGTATACCTGTTGTTAAGGTTATGGAACCATTAGGGTTGAGGTATTTTTTCCCTATTCGCACCAAATTTACCTGTCCCATTAATTTACTGCGGATCCCAATATAAAAGTCATCTTCAGAAAGATCATTGAACGTAGCCCACTTGGCTTCACCTGCAGTACAAATTATGGCATCCAATGCCCCAATTTTTTTAAAAAGTGCTTCAATTGAATCACTATTTGATATATCCACCAGCTGATCACCACTGCTTCTCCCGGCTATTAGAACTTCGTGTTTTAAGGAAAAGTAAGAATTAACTTTGCTTCCAATGGTTCCTCTTCCTCCGATAATTAAAATTTTCATAACTGAGTTATAAGATTAATAGCTTTCGTCTTCTCATTATTCTAAATCCGAAAGCAAAGTAGTCATACATTATGATAATTAAAAGCAGATGGACAATTCTTACACACGGATAAGTCAAATTGTATTGTGCAATATCAGTCTGTTTTAATACGGGTGTAACCCATTAGGTGTAGTACTTATGCCAAATAAAAAATCCCAATGATTTATAACCATTGGGATTTACTTTTTTCTGGGATTTTTTTACTGGCTCATGGTCAATAAAAACTCCTCATTATTTTTGGTCTGCTTAATACGTTGCTCCATGAATTCCATAGCCTCAACCGGATTCATATCGGCAAGATATTTCCGCATTATCCACATACGTTGAATTGTATTTTCATCCAATAAAAGATCATCTCTTCTTGTAGAAGAAGTTACA
>Ga0316205_10004555_pt1 | contig 12038 bp, 14 predicted proteins | sample 3monthpyrite_MG_FD_204941 | JGI IMG/M metagenome (GOLD analysis project Ga0316205, IMG submission 204941) | Microbial mat bacterial communities from mineral coupon in-situ incubated in ocean water Damariscotta River, Maine, United States -... | ecosystem: Environmental > Aquatic > Marine >... | reverse complement strand
CCATAAACTGCCGCATCTGCAAGCATATCAAGAGAGTCCGCAATTAGCGCGGTTGACTCTGCATACATACCCAACCCAATTTCTACAAAGAACATAACAGCATTGATTAATAACAACTGCTTCAGGACCCTAGCCTGACTCTTATTTTTTATTTCAAACTCACAACCACAATCTGACATTATTGACCCCTGAAGCTCTTGTTTACAGCCATTCTATATTCATATGAGTTAATTCAACTTCCCGCAATTCAAGCACCATAGTTTCAATAGCACGGTATTGTTTTTCAATAAACTGTTTATCATTACTGATCATTGCCACCCCCATGACTGAACGCTGCCAGTCATCCAGCGCACCGATTTCCGAGACAGACGCATTAAAGCGATTTTTCAATCGCTCTTTCAGGCTTTTAATCTGCTTTCGTTTTTCTTTTAAAGAATGCGACATTGGAATAAACAATTCAATTGATATAACACAAACAACGGCCTGACTCATGATAACTTCCGGTAGCTCTTAAACGGGCTTTAATAAATTATAGGCATAAAAAAAGCGAACCTGATAGTCCGCTTTTTTATAACACCTGAAATTTGATCAACAATCAGATCATGAACGATGTTCTTCTTCCGATTCAAACCATTTCAGTTTGTTATGTAATGAAACCACTTCACCAACAATAATCAGCGTCGGCGCTTTAAGCTCATTGTTTTCAACGATAGATGGCAAAGAAGATAAATTGCCAATTAAGGTCTGATGATTTGGTGTGGTGCCCTGAGAAACCAGCGCAGCCGGTGTTGAATCAGGCAAGCCATGAGCTACCAGTTGTTTACAGATTTCATTAACACCGCGCAAACCCATATAAAACACGATCGTCTGATTTGGAATAGCCAGGCCTTTCCAGTTCAAATCGACTGTGTTATTTTTTAAGTTACCCGTTACAAAGACCACAGACTGTGCATAATCACGATGCGTCAATGGAATACCTGAATAGGTTGAACAACCCGCCGCAGCCGTGATACCCGGTACCACCTGAAACGCCACGCCTTCATCAGCCAGTGTATCGATTTCTTCACCGCCACGACCAAAGATAAACGGATCGCCGCCTTTAAGACGCAGTACACGTTTACCTTGTTTGGCATGAGTAACCAGCAACTGATTAATACCTTCCTGTGGCACCGCATGATTATCACGCTCTTTACCAACATAAATCAGCTCGGCATCACGGCGCACTAACTCCATAATCGCCGGCGAGACCAGACGATCATAAACCACGACATCGGCCTGCTGCATTAAACGCAAGGCACGGAATGTCAGCAGATCCGGATCACCAGGACCTGCACCAACCAGATAAACCTCACCCTCAAATTTAGGCTGCGATTTACCTTCATCAATGGCTTTTTCCAGTGCGGCCTGTGCTTTGTCCATTTTGCCGGCAAACACATGTTCAGCAACAGGACCATTTAATACGCTTTCCCAAAAATCACGTCGTTGCTCGACATCACCAAATGTCTTTTTGACTTCTGAGCGATAGTTTTCAACCAGCGAACCTAACTGGCCATATTCCGCAGGAATGCGACCTTCTAACTCGGTGCGGATCAGCCGCGCTAAAACTGGCGAGGTACCACCGGTAGATATCGCAATTTGTACCGGCGAACGATCAATAATCGACGGCATGATAAAGCTGCACAGCTCCGGGTGATCAACAACATTAACCGGTACATTCAGCTCGTGCGCCAGCTCAGAGACGCGGACGTTAACATCTGAAACATCGGTCGCTGTGATAATAACTTTTCGATTTGCTACATCGGTGTCCTGAAACTCACGTGCTTCGTGAGTCACTTTGCCCTCTTTTACCCATCGAGCCAGCTCATCACACAACTCTGGAGATACTACCGTGACATCGGCTTCAGCTTTCAATAATAGAGAAACCTTACGTGCAGCAATACCACCACCGCCAACAACCAGGCAGGACATCTGCTTAAGATTCATATAAATAGGTAAGTAATCCACCGGGTACTCCTTAACGAGCAAGAACAGGCAAAAGCCAATTGATAACACAATGAGACCAAACTTGATCTCTATAAGGATACATTAATATACGCCTTAGCAACAATATCTATAAAGGGTAGTAGAGCTGCTCCTTTACTCAAGTGTTGTCACTTCACCGCTGAGTATAGGATCCAGCTTGCCAGCGCGCTCCAGGGCTGCAATATCGTCATAACCACCTAAATGCAGGTCACCAACAAAGATTTGCGGTACTGTGCTGCGGTTGCTCGCCATCTCCATTTCCTGCCATTTTTCGGCACTGCTGGCATCAATCTTCTCAAACTCAATACCTTTACTGGCCAATAAACGGTCAGCGCGAACACAATACGGGCACATGCTGGTGCAATACATAAGAACATGCGGATTCGACATACTACTAACTCTCCTGGCTAACCCAGCCTGCATCTCAGGCTGAGCATAATAATCATTACTGAATTATTTCAACGACACTACTAACATCAACCGATTCAAAGGAATCTTTTAACCAGCGCTGTATCGCATTGTGTATAAAATCTTCAATGCCTTCATCACCCCGCCCCTTGCTCACTCTTGATAAAATTAACTCAAGCTTCACGCTCAATGGCGTGTAATGCAGCGCCAGATCATGCAGGGCATTTGCCGTTCCAAACCGAACAGCGGGCATAGTATAAGCGATTGTTTGTACAGTCTGAAATTTCACACTGGAAAAAACCTGCCTGAGTTTGCTCTGAAACTCATTCCTGACCAGACGACAGACCAGCCAGGACATACTCTCAGTGGCATCAATCAAATCCGGATCCAGCCCGGTTTGCCCCGTAATTTCACTGGCAAAATAATCCAGTGCCGGGTAATAGCCCATTTTATGTTCAACAACATACTCATGTATTTGCCGGGCCAACTCACCACCAATCACAACCGGAGATGATGGTGAATGCTGCAATACGACCTCTTCAGCCAGCTTCACTCTGACAGTTGCCAGATATTGCTTTAAACGAACTTCTGCCATTTTACTGCCTGAGCATGGCCACTTGTTGCAACATGGGCTTACTCACTGGCTCCAGTTTTTTCCGCATCACCGTACCAATCGCATCGGTCACTGCAAAAATAGGCCCGACCACTTTTTCATCCATACAGGATAAAATCAACATGGCTTTTATTCTTTGTTCCAGATCATCAGACACCGCATTAATTTCAGCCAGATATTGAGCAAGCGGCTGAGAGCTGTCAGCGCACAACTGATCGATATACTCGATAATTTCCTGCACATCCTGGCTCGGTGGCGGAATCGTAATGTTATTAAAATAATTGGCAACACTGTTCATTAATGCCACCACCACATCCTGATTATTCGGACGCTTAAAAGCCGCTTGCACTGTATTCAAAAATGCCTGCCCCTGCTCACTGTGAACCTGCAATAACATATTTGCTAACGGGTTTTCAGTTAATGTACTAAGCGACTGACTTAAGTCCTCATATAATGCATGTGGTGATTGCGCATCCGGAATTGCATGTGGTGTTGTTGCCAGAAAGCCAACATAAAAACTGGTTTTAGATTTGGCTTTATGCCAGAGCTTCAGTCGCTCTTCATCTGAAATAAGGCCGGGCTTTAGCACCAGCATGACCGACTCAATCATGTCACGCTGATCTTCTTCAAATGGTAAAAATTCGAGCAAAAAAGCCGCCAGTTCTTTACCCAGATCATCGTCAACCACACAATCTTTTTCCAGCATACGACGCGCCGTTTCCGCCGTTGGCATACACCACCATGCATGACGTGCCTGTGTTGCATTTAGGCCCGGCGCATGCACCAGCGCAACAACAGCTTCCGGCTCACCCAACAATAAAAGTCGGTCCAGACTTTCATCTTTAGCCTGCCCCATGCGTGTCCAGCGACTTAAAAAAACCGGATAACCTTTCGGGGAGCCCAGCACTATTGTTGATAAAAGTTCACGGACTTCTTTCAGGTATTTTTCATCTTTTGCATTAGGGTTGAGCTGCACATTCGCTTCACCTTTATCGGTTAATGCATGCACACTCATTTTGGATTCATCAATGCGCACAGCTTTAACCGCCTGCTTCATCATCACATTGAGTCGTAAACTGTCTTCGGGGGATAGAGGCATAATCGTTCTTTTTTAATTTTAAAAATAAAAACCTGCCACAAACGACTGCATGGAAGCAGGTGGTAGTGCAATCGTCTGCAACGGGTTTTCTAATTCAATTGTATTCGCCGTCCAAACGGCACTTTGGCTTTCCCTTTTACCAACCATATTACAGGATAAACAGGCTCCTGTTTTGGGAATTCGCCTTCAGCATCGGTGAAATAAATCAACAAGTCTGGCATTGTGTCCTGCTCATTTGTCCAGTCAAATACCGGTGTAAATCGCGTACCGCCACCGCCTTTTAATTTCATACTGGCAGCAGAAAACTCATCCCAGGGTTCAAACGTCCATGGACCGCCTTCTGCCAGCTGCGCATCACAGGCCTGCAAGGTTACTTTCGCACGTAGCGTACTTTTTATTGCATCGATTTCAGAGACGAACTCATTAATTTCTTTGTCACTGATCGAGCCACTGGTATCCAGCGCAACAACCACATTAAGTTGCGCACTTCTCAGGCTGGGAAACAAAGCCGGATCACCGCGCCGCGAGGAAGGCCTTGAATAGGAATAATCATCACGTGCAATCGCGCTCATAAACTGAGCCAGCAAATTACGCCAGGGCAGTTTTGGTTGCAACATAAAATCAACCAGACGCATCATGTTATCGCCCAGTTTGCCAGCCGTCATGGCTGACTGTGCTGCCCCGGCAAGACGTTGTTGCCAGAGAATATTTAAAGAGTCTTTTTCGGATTCACTCAGTGGCTCTGGCTCATCGGCATCCTGAGAGCCATCAATATCTGGCTGGTCGGTGTGAGTATCACCCCCCATTGAAGACTGCTGTTCTTCTTTGCCACTACCGCCCTGACTATCATCCTTATCTTCATTTTCTTCGTCAGGTTTACCACCACCTTTGCCGGTTTGATTGTTTTTCCCCTGATTATTCTGTCCCTGATCTTGTTTACCGTCATCACTGCTGTCGTCTTTTTCGTTATCGGTTAAATCACGATCGGTATTATTTTCATTCTCTTCCAGCAGCGGATAAATTTCTTCTGCGGTCATGTCATCGTATTGCTGCATGACAATAACATCCATCGGCGGCGTTAAACCTTCAGCGACCAGTATCGGATTGATGGCAAACTCACAAGCCATACCCCAAAGGTGTTTAATACGATGACCACGACGGGCAAAATGCGATAAGCCACAATGCAGTGCTTCACGCGCCATCACGAACTGCACATGATCATCACTGATTTTTTCAATGTATTCTTCGCTGTAATAAAACTTTTTAGCATCAGTAAATGTCGTTGGACACCAGTCAGATTTTGCCGCCTTCATAGGCAGACGCAAAACCAAAGCACCAAGAAACGGCTTATCTAAAATAAGTTTGGTACGGGCAGCAGCTAATTTTTTTTCGATTTCTTCTGACATGTATTATTTACCGCAAATAAACGCAAAGAACGCGAACAAAAATATAAGATCATTTGCAACACTGATAATACTGCCAATCAAAAATTTGCGTGGATTAGCGTTCATTCGCGGAAAATATAAACCAGACTTAATACAACATGATGTCAGCAATGGCATCTGCCCAGCTGGCAAATTCAGGCACGGCAAATATATCTTCGCCAATGGCACGGTGCATATCAGACACCAGCATTACACCCATTTCTCGTTGTGGGAAGCTGCGGGCATAATTAAGAATGCGGCCATGAACAGCTTCCGCATCCGCGGTGCTCTTGGCACGAATTGCACGACCGACTAATGCCGTGGCAGTAGCGTATTGCAGATCAATTTCTTTTGGTGCAGGCACATCTTCACCGGCAATGATCGCATCCAGATCAGGCATGTGCTCCATGTTCTGAATAAAGGCATTTAACTCAACACCGGCAGCCGGGCCAACACATGCCTGTAAGGTACCCAAAAATAATTCCGGGTGATCCGAGAACTTTTGCAGCGCGTTGTGAGTAAACTCCCACGAACGTGGTGACGGGAAAGCAACCGGGTTGTGTGCCGGATCAAAATCAAACAATAATTCAGGACGAAAACGCAAGAAAGCAATAATACGCTCATCGATTTCACAGGCATAAGCCCAGGCAACCCAGTCATCCAGATTGACTTCCAATTCATAATGCTGGAATCGATTCGCCAGTGGAGCCGGCATCGCATAGGTTACACCGCGATCTCCCTGTCGGTTACCGGCTGCAAAAATAGCCCAGCCATCCGGCACTTCATAATCACCCAGCTTACGATCAAGAATAAGCTGATACGCCGCAGCCGATACACTCGGTGGCGCTGAGGTAATTTCATCCAGAAACAAAATACCGGCTGGCCCATGACGCTCAGCATCCGGTAACATAGAAGGCAAAGCCCACTCAACCATGTCCTCAACTCGGAATGGAATACCACGCAAATCACTCGGCTCCATCTGCGACAGACGAATATCAATCGCCGGCACCTCGTGACGATGCGCCACCTGCGCCACAATCTGAGATTTACCAACACCGGGCGGACCCCAGATCATCACAGGTGTGTGATAACCATGTTCGGTGCTTTCGAATTCTTTATTTAAAACTTGTGTAATTTGAGCGGGACGCATAGCAAATCCGTGTATTTATAACTAAAGACTAATTTATGAATAGTGTAGCTTTCTGTGCGACTCAGGTGAGTACGAGACAAGGCGAAGCCTCATTTTCAAAGCGGAGTTTGCAATGAGCAAATGAGCATTTGAAAATGGGGCTTCAACGCCGTATCGTGCCGCCTGAGACTGCTCAGAATTAAAAACCGGCTTTTTTGTAAAGCTCTTTGGCCTTAGCCGGGTCTTTTTCCACACCATTGCCTTCTTCGTACATCATCGCCAGTGTGGTCAACGAACCTACAAGGCCCTGATCAGCGGCTTTTTCAAACCATTCGATGGCTTTTGCATAGTCCTGATCAGCACATTCGCCAGTCATGTACATAAAACCCAGACCGTGCTGGGCAATGGCATAACCCAACTCTGCGGCTTTTTTCATCATTTCATAGGCGCGCTGGTCGCTTTGAACCACACCCAGACCATTTTGGTACATGATGGCACAACGATGCATAGCATCTTGATTGCCTGCTTCGGCTAATGGCGACAGAAACATCATGGCCTGAGCAAAGTTTTTCGCCTCAAAGGCCGCCAGACCGCTGGAATAGTCCATATCTAAATCATCACTCATTTTCACACCTATCTGGTTATTTCGATGCTTATTATCTCCCAGGAGGAAGAGCCTTAAAAGACTGATTGGATGCACATACTAGAGTGTAAGTTATTGATTTGGAAAGCGTAATGAAAAAGTGTGAAGTCACCTCGTTGGTGATAAACACTTGTTTCATATAGCTTGACGAATCAAAAGCTTGCGCTATGTCGTACAGCCGGTCAGTATTTTAAGGCTTATATAAGCATTCGTTAAAATTTCGATGGACAATACTAAAGCAAAAGCGTAAGGTAATCGACCCCATAAATGTGCCGGTATTCAACTGAATTCAAGGGCATATAGGGTAGATACCCTCCCTATGGGGATATATTGAGCATTATACGTCAGCTGTATAATGGACGGAATTTGCTAAAGCTAATTTGAGTACTATATTAAGGTACTCAGGTTATTGTAAGAGAATCGGTTAACCGCTCTTCTCATATTTATTTCAACAGACATTAACTTTACTGTATTTAGGAGAGAGTTATGGATCAATCTTATTACGATTTTACTGTAAAAATGGAAGAAGCTGGTGTTAACCCAGAGTACATCATGGGCTGGCAGGGCGGCTACATTTGTAACCCAATTCGTGAAGAGCAGCGTGTAAACGAAGCTTATGAAGCAGGTTTCGAAGACGGCACTGAACAGAACATGGATAACTTTTCTAACTGGAAGTAATTCCTTAAGAGTTGTTATTAAAAAAGCGGACATTAAGTCCGCTTTTTTTATGCCTGTTATTTACCCAAACCTCATTTATCAGTCAAATTGACTTAATTACAAGTTAAGACGGGTGGACCCGGATCATCGGCATCACATGTATATGTAGTATCACAATTCACAGCAGCCACACTACTAAAGCTCAGCTCGCTGCCATTGGAGAAAATCACCTGAACATCAATCAGCTGACCACAGGTATCAATAGTAAAGGTTCTGCTTGCACCTGCTGCCAGATCAACACTGGCTAATAAATCTATACTGCGATCCAGTGCTGGCGAGGTTGAATTGGTCGGTGTGACATAAACAGACCAGATGGACAAGGGAGTCGCACCTAAGTCGGTCATGTTATTAACGGTGAGGCTTGCTGTCTGGGTTTCTGCGTCACGGTCACAGGCACTGATCGCGACTAATAACACCAGACAAAGAAATGAATTTCGAATTCGATACAACATCAGCTTCCTGTCTTTCTGTATTTATTATTACATGAGCTTAACGATTCCGGCGAAATCATCAAGTAATAAAGACACAAAACCGATGTTATTACAGATCGGAGGAAGGTTAATCCGGGGTAGATTCGAACTCGATACCCAGCAAACTTTTCATCGCTCTCTTTAAAGTAGCCAGCGCTTCCGGAATTTCTATCTCAATGGTTTGAGCCGGTAAGTATTTTTCATGCCGCTCCCCCATCACACCAACCAATGAATTTCCAAGGTGTCGCTGAAAGCCATAGCCGGGCTCCAGACCTTTAAATGAATGCTCAGAGTATTCCGCCATGCGCTTATTTAAGAAATCGATGAACGGGGTTTTATAATCCTGCCCACGCCCTTCACAATCTTCGCGGTTTTCCTGAACCGTATCAGCCAGCTTTAATGCCAGCGCGACAATAAATTCCTGACGCTCTTCATCACTCATGCTTTCAGACACAATCCGGTCAGTAAAGGCCACCATAAAGGCTGAGAATTCTGCCATCACGTCAATACGCTGCGACTGCGTATCAGTCTGATAATCCTCATTTTCCAGATTTAAAAGGCTTTTGGCCGCCACTCTCCAGAGTGAAAATCCCAGCGCTCCAGCCAACTCTTCCAGAGAGCGATCTTTGTTTTTATTGGCCCATTTTGTCTTTAAACGCACAACAACCTCTAATTTGTCACAATTTGTTTGATATCAAAAACTACGCGAACGGCAATTGTATACTAAGCCACTAGTCTTAATTCAGTGAATATTATAATGGATTACTTAAACATCAATGAATAGCCAGATACAAAGCATCACAGATACGGTACAGAATAACTGCCACATATCCGATGCACGTCATGCCAGTGATTATACCTTATGTATTTACCTGCTTAAAATGCGCGAATACTACCGCTGGGAAAAATCTCTCAGCCCCGATGACGAATTAAACCCTGATCATGTTGGTGCCTGGCTAACGGAACGCGAAGGTTTGTGGGACTCTATTGAATCCGATGATTTTTCACCAATCGATACCGGTGAAAATATCTTTCAAAACTTTGATGCTGACAACATCAATAATGAATTACTTAAACACGGCTACATTTATAGCGCTGGATATGGCCTCAAATCCAAACCGATATTTTTTCTGGCTGAGCTTGAACAGCAGATGACTCAGAATGAGTACAATATTTTTATCTCTGGCCGGGAATTAGCCAGAGACCTGACGGCTCCGGTTGCGATGTCGCAACACAATAATATTTTTATTCGCAGAGAATCTTTACAACGCATGATCTGGGAGAAAAAAGTCGAATGGGGCTGGCATCAAAACAGAAATGCCATGTTCAAAGCCATGAATTTTTATGACTTCACAAATGATGCTGAGTCTGCTCTGGAAGAAATGACCAGCGCCGAATTAAACAGTGTTATCTTGCATGAAATCGGGGAAATTAAATCCGCCGCCGAATTAAGCAACTGGCACCAGATGCTAACTGATCTGCCTCGCTCGCAGGCAGAAATTATGTCCCGTGCCGTTAAGGACCTGTTCTCAGATGCCATTTCCACACTGCCGGCACTGATTAATAATCAGCAAGATGCCTGCCTGCATTTTTACTTTGCCAATTTTACGCATATGCGAAAAGAGTTATCCCCTGCATTACTACAGGCTTATCAGCAATGGGATGATGACGGTGATTATTCAAAGCTTCTCAATGTGGTTAACCATTCCGGACATCACTGGTTTGATGTAGCACTGGACATACTCGACACCTACGAACACCACGGTGAAAATTGTACCCAGCACATTGAATCATTAGTAAAAGAAAACACCTTCTGCTAAATACTGTAAAATACAGCTCATTCATCTTTCATAACTCATGGCAGGCTCATTCCATGGATTCAACATCCTTACAAAACTCATTACAAACCATCAAAGAAGTTAAGCCGCATTCTTTTATCTTTACCAAAGACAAGGCCTTGCCTGCTGATGTCTGCAAAGAAATGATTCGCCGCTTTGAAGCCAACCCGGATGATCAGTACCTTGGGCGAATCGGACAGCAATTTACTGAAGAAACCAGCATTAAAAAATCAACCGATCTGGTTGTCTCTGATAAAGAGCACTGGAAAGACATCGACAAATTATTGTTTCAGTCTCTGGGAAAAGCGATTCAGGAATTCCGTGAAACATATGCCTATTTCAAAGGCCCTTTTAAGGATAACGGTTATGCGATTCAGCGCACCGATCCCGGCGAACATTATCACTGGCACATAGATGGCGGCAGCCATGATTTTGCATTACGCCAGCTGGTGGCAGTCTGGTATCTGAATGATGTAGAAGGCCCGGGCGGTGAAACCGAATTTTTGTTTCAGGATGTAAAAGTCAAACCTGAACAGGGAAAACTGGTTTTATTTCCACCGTTCTGGACACACGAACATCGGGGCGCAACCCTGGAAAAGGGTGTGAAGTATCTTGCTACTACCTGGGTTGTATTTGCCTAAAAAGAGCAGATCGCAAAAAACACTGTTCACGATTTATTTTTGAAAGGGTGAAACCATGTAACTATAAAACATGGATATACCAGCAGCATCGTTCGCTACCGTCAAATTTTCTGAGCTTCTGGCCACCAACTTCAGTGATGCCAGACCATAAGCAGCAACTGTTGTTCCATCAAAAACATCAATCGCCTCATATGAAATTATACCGATGCCTTTTGCGTAATAATCAATATCTGTCACCGCAGCAAATGTCAGATCCTGACTGATCCCCAGCTCTGAATTCTTCTGATTTGCGTCATACCCTGAGTGCAACCAGACCATGGCTATCACATTATTAAAGGTTCCGGCAGTGACCGTGAATTCAGGTATCAACACAAAAATCACCTCTCTGCCATTAATTCGATAAACCTTGTCTGTCTGATAAGCCTCATCAAACACAACACGGGGTGAAAGCGGCCGATTATTATATGTATACCAGGTGATCACTCCTGAATCCGCACTAAATACAATACCTGTGCTCTCGTTACCTAATTTTGATAGCCCTTTATAAGGACCATTATTAACTGAACTGAGAGACAATGAAAACTTACTGGCACCTGTATAATTCCATTTTTCGCCGGTATCAATAGTTGGAAAATAGTCTTCAAATGAAAAAGTTAAGGCATACACATTCCATGTGAGAAAGCTGGCTAAAATGCCCAATACACTGCGCGCAAACATGTAAAAAACCTCATATTATGGAATTTCTGTTATTTATCATATGATCTTCACCTTATCGTTAGCTTAAACCAAGACAATAGATACCAATAAATTGACAATCACCATCCGATCACCTCAGACAGACGAAGAATGGAGCCAGTATTACGATCTGCGCTGGCGCATACTCCGCGCGCCCTGGCAACAAGCCAAAGGCAGCGAAAAAGATGAACTGGAGGAAAATGCTGTTCATATAGCAGCTATATCAGATAATCAAGTTATAGGCGTTGGCCGCATGCACACAACCGATGAAAGATCTGCGCAAATTCGTTATATGGCGG
>Ga0316205_10004553_pt1 | contig 12040 bp, 11 predicted proteins | sample 3monthpyrite_MG_FD_204941 | JGI IMG/M metagenome (GOLD analysis project Ga0316205, IMG submission 204941) | Microbial mat bacterial communities from mineral coupon in-situ incubated in ocean water Damariscotta River, Maine, United States -... | ecosystem: Environmental > Aquatic > Marine >... | reverse complement strand
TCTCATCTTTATAAAGTTCGATAAGTGCGTTTCTTAATTTTTCTTCTTTTGCTTCAGCTGCTGCAATACTATCTGCCTGCGCATTTGCTAGCGCTTCTTCAATACTAAGCTCGGGCGAAACATCTTCTAGATCGGTTAATTCATTGGATGACCTACAATTTAAGCTAATAAAGAGGAGGAGGATCGCTATCGAAATGAACCATATTTTCATCAGTTCAATAGGATTAAAGATTAAGAGTCATTAACATTTTTCCGGATGGAATTCATCAAGATTGCTTTTGCATATTCAGTTTGCTTGTTTTGCGTGCCATGAAGCTCGTTCAACTCCATTCTTAAAAGTTTTTGTTCACGTTTGGGTCTGGCAGATAATATCTTTTCAATTATATCATTATCCAGCCCAACAATGGCATCAAGTAGAGTCTCTGTATTTAAAGTTCGAACAGCTCTTTTAATGACTTCATCACTCAATTTCGGTAATTTTTCAATAGTGATAAATTGTTTCTCTAGAATTGCGCCAACTATAGAACCTGTTGCTTTTAATTCATCAATATATTTTTGTTGTTCGTGAACGGGTAATCGTTCTAAAATTGGGTAAAGGTGTTCAGCTCCGTATTGTTCACTTCGCTCAGCTTCTACTAAATCCATAGCTCGATCAAATAATTCTGCGGAAATTTTTTGCTGTTGGTCATTCGTTAGATTATTTAACGTAGCCATATGCAACATGATTTTAGCTGCAATTTCTTTATCAAGTTTTTCAATCAATTGAGCCGCACTATCCTCAGGAAGGTATTGGAGAATAAAAGCTCCTGAGAGGCTATCCTCAGTTTCTAATAAAGTTGAAATGTGTTGGTTGGAAATGTGATCAAGGAATTTGAATAGTGAAAACTTGTTTCTTTTTCCTTCAGAAATAGTTTGTTTTGCTCCACGATTAAGCATTTTTCCAAATTCACTAATAATTTCATTTCGTCTTTCTTTGCTAAGATCCGGCAATTCAATGACTTTATCGGTGAGTGTCTCGTAATCTTCAGGATGAAGTTCACGTTTTATAGTTCTTAAAAGATGTTTATCAGTAGCAACGATAACTTCAGCGGCTTTATCAGCTCCTTCATCCTCTTCACTTAACCAAAATCTAAAAATTGTTGCAACTTCGTCCGGTTTATTAAAAAATGCATCAACAATCTCTTCTTTGCTTGCAGTGTAATCTTCGGATACAGAATCCGGATCAACCTCTTGACCAGTTTCAAGATCATTTGAAAGAGCGGGAGAAGCATTATATTCGTTTTTAAATGCTTCACGAAAATCTCTCAGTGGTATTTGTGGTTGTGGTTTATTCACCAAACGATTGAATAGAATGGTTAACCCAAATAAAAGCATTAAGGCAAGTGCAGGTATATAAGTGAAAATTGAGTTGTAATCAGGTAAATTTGTTTGTGGTGTTATCGTAGTAGCAGTAACTGTTGAAGGTTTTTGAGTGTAATCAGGTATAGCTAGTTGCGATATTATGATCTCATCACCTCTGGCGTCATTAATCTTAATAGCGATGCCTGTAATGAACCTCATCAATTCGAGCTGTTCGGATACTAGTGAAGTATCTGCATAAATATTAACACTCATACTGACCAAACGGAGTGTTTTAATTGTGTTTTGATTTACAATCACATCCGGTTGCAAATTCAATGTAGACTGTTGTCTTATATTTTCATCAGGTAGAAAGGGAAGACCCGGCATAAACAGGTTTTGTCGTTGTTGGGAATTTGAAACAACTTGATTTTGGCTTGAACCGGAAGCTTCGTCTACTAAGTCGGCATTTATATTTACATCAACAAAAAATTTCTTCCGATCAAAATAATTCGATAAAATTTGAATTATTTGAGAGTCATATTGTTGTTCAAGATTTGCAACTCTGAGTTCAAGAGATTGGGTGTTACCTGCGTCATAAGTAGACTGAGAAAACAATTCTTTAACACCGAAAACATTAGAAAATATTAAGAAAGAAAGAGTAAGGATACCGACTTTATGGCTAAAAGATAGATTTAATTTTGCCTTAGGGAGTATAAATATTTGACGTTTACTATACATGTTAGTCGGATGCACTAGTAGTAACCCTTTCTTCTAAAGTCTCCATGTCTGGAATAAAGAGATCCGGATTAAACCTCAGAGCTTGTTCCCAATGTCGTTGCGCCTGTTCGATGTTCCCCTCAAAATAATAAAAACTTCCCTTTAAAGCGTGGCCTTGCGCAGTTTCAAAAAGTTCTAATGATTCAGTAGCTAAACGGAACGCAAGGTCGATATTCTTGCTATAGAAAGCGTTTTGAGCTTGGATTAAGTATCTCAAAGCTTCATCTATGGTTATAAATATTTGCTGAGAATACTCTAATATTTCTGGTGCGGTACGTATTTCGTCGGTAACCTGAGCTATTGTAATTCTTTGTAGTTCAGCTTCAAGCGATTCATCCTCAAGGCTTTTAGGAATTAATTTAAAATTCAATCCCTCAATAAAATCCCCATTTTGTACTGCATTAACTACAAATTCTATTTTATTAGGCTCGGCATCAACTTGTAGAATATCGAGTTGTGATTTATCTATATAAAGTGAATATGAACCTGGTGGTAATGGGTAGTCATAAAAACTTCCATCTGAAAAAGTTCGAATTTCTTTTTGAATATCTCCATTATTATCAGATAAAATAACCTTTAAACCACCTATACCTTGCTCGGATGAATCGGGATATACTCGCATTACCCCACCTTCCATTACACCAGCCATATAAAAAGGAATTTCAATCTTTTTAAAATTATTTGGATCAGTAATAATTGAAAACTCTTTTAACTCAGGTACTAACATTGGATTTCTAACCGATGCTGTGTTCATCTCCATGTTGTAACGATAATAGGGGAGCATTTGGGTATAATATAAAATACCATTCTTATATATAGAGGATGAACCACTTCTACTTATTCGAACGCTTGCTCCGTCAATATCATCGTCGATGTCACTATCGTAAACATTATTGTTGTCGTTATCCACGTACATTCTAAACGCAGTTCCTGATCGCCCAACTTGGTTTCTACTGGAGAGTAAAAGGTTATTATAATTATGATCGTACCCAATGGAGCCACGCACATTTTGGGTGAAACTATATCCATCATTTAAAATAGTAGCTGTAGAATTAGATCGGAATTTGTCGAAATCAATAACAAGGTTTAAACGCATTGTATTATAGTCACCCGTATAATTTCTACCTATCGCTAATTGAATCCTGCCTGTCCTAAATATATTCTTTGAATAAAGTAATTCGGTGCTTTGAATCTTTTTTGTATCCGGTAAATATCTGATTTGACCTCTTAAAAATGTACCTCTGAGAAAAAAGGGTATATTCGGATTGTTTGAAAAATTGTAGGTAGCAGAGGATTCAATTCTCGCAGACGGTGAAATATTGAATGGGTTAAAGTTATCAATTAATTGATCTGTTAACCCAACCCTGAAACTAAATTTTCTTAGTCTGGAAATGATATCGAATCTGAATGTAGAAAATGAAATATTATTTCGAAACCGTGTAAATGTGGACGTTCTGATATTTAAAGGAATTTTAAACAATTCAATTGGGTAAAAAATACTTGCTAAAAGTTGTTGGTCATTCCCTGATGTGTTATAAATGCCTGAAGTATTCACATAGTCAACAAAATCAATATTAAAACTGGCTGAGTTTGGGTAAATAGCATTCAATGAACCTCTGTAATAGCCATTTGAGACGCCTTCTAATGACAAAATGTAATTTGATAGTATACGAGATGATAATGTTGCTGTAACATTAGGATTATTATCCTTTTGGTCTAATTCGTAATACTCAATTCCAAGTTTTGTTGTAAACCAACTTGTTACCCCAACTGATGCCGTAGCTTGAGTTGCAAAATTTCTTTCAGTTGAACCAATGATTGGATTATCAAGTATACCAGCGTTGAAAGTATAGTCAACTCTGCCTTTAGGGGTGAAATTAAAAGGAACTTGTACTCGTGATGTGCGCTCGATTATTTGCCCTGTAGGACCATAGATTCTTAAATCTAACTGAGTGGCACCATAAAATAGGGGAGTTAAAAATCTATAATTACCAAGTTCATCAGCTTGTTGATAATCGACAAGAGCATTATTTAAGTAGATTTCGACTTCAGATTGTGGGAATGTTATACCTTCGACTTCAAATTCATCAAATAACCGCCGCGGTTCAATAGGTTCATTTGAAATTCTAATACCTGTATATGGATTCTTTAAAACTCCATTTAAATTCGATTGCCCAACAATAATCCGAGTCAAATAAGGATTTTCGGCGAACATATATCTCCATCGCAAATTATTGGTGGAGGTCATTAAATTTTGATCTGCATATACACCAAATAATGATCCCTGAAAATCCCCAAAAAATGCTTCCATCCCCAAAGCAGAATTGAAATTCAATGTAGTTTCATCCGAAACAAAATTTGATGAGACACTATAATCCATGAACCCACCTTTTAACAAATTAAAGTCACGACCGGATTTTAAGTCATAAAAAGTTTGTTCCTTCAAAAAATCTGCATTTGTTTTTCTTTTCTGGTTTCTAAGTGCCCGTTCAATGAGTGGGAGTTCTTTTGCAGTTTCTAATTGCAGTACAAGGTTATTAAAATTGATACTAAAATTTAGATCAAAAACTTCAGTGAAAACTCTTGGTGGCAAATAGAAATCAAATTCTTTGAGTTTGTAATCATCTGCTGTTAACTCCACAACTTTATCACCAATGGTAATTCTTTGGCGTTCAATGTCAATGATATATGGTGTTTGTTCAATGGCGTACTTACCCGAAACGACTAATCCATCTACAACATTTTCAATTTGAAATAGATTAAATATTTCACTGACAGGTAAGAAAAAAACGTCGTTATCGTAATAAGAAACAACTACAGAATTTATTACACCGCGATGGCGAAATTCTAGGTAGACTTCAATTTCATCATCATTTTGAGCAAAAGATTGTTCAGACAAAAAAAATACTGAACTTAGGAAAGACAGAAAAGTAAGTAAAAATCTATTTATTGTATGGCGGTTTATCACCTGTTAGAATATGAAACAGTTTTATTTACGGTATTCATTTGAATAATATCCTCGGCTGTTATATCACTTCTTGAACTTTCGAACTGTACTTTTATGGTATAGTTGCCGGATGGTACATTTGTTAAGTCAAGTTCCTGTTTATGGACACCATCAAAATAAATTGAAGTAGAAATAAAGCCTCGTTTCACTTCATTACCTCGCGAGTCAATCATGGAAACTGTTATCGACCCTAAAAATGGAGAATTACCATCTCTTGTGAGGTTGGTTAGAACTAATAAAGAATTACCGTCATCACTTTCTTTAACATTAATATCTCCGATAGTAATCCCGGTTGAGACGTTACCTTTTTTAAAGAATAAACCGGTTACCTGCTCAACTGTAATGGCGACTCTAGCGGCAACTGCCGAATTAGTTTGCAATTCTACTGGCGGGGATTCGGGCGATGAGGAAGTTTTTATTCTGGCCCAATAAGTGCCATCATCTAAGTCATTTGGAGTACTTAATCTTAGCCGAACAACTTGCCGCTGCCCCGGTGCTAAAGTGAAATTACGCGGAAAAGCGCGAATGTAACTTGCAATTGAATATCTGTTTTCAGCTTCCTCGTCATCTTGAACAATCCTACGATTTCCAAACTCATCAGTATTGCTATAAGAGAATAAAAAATCGATACCAATTTCCTGGGTTTCATTAGAGCCATTTATAACCATGTAGGTACCAAATGGATTAGAATCGTCAATGAACATATTGGTTGGTGAGATCGTAACCTGTGCTTTTGCAGAAGTAAAGCAAGAAATTACTAAAAGTAACAATAATGAAGATGATAATATTTTTTTCATATAGATAGATATTTATAGCCCAACATTAAAATAATGAAAATGAACTAAATTTATATATTTAAATATGCATGAAAATTTTGACGAAGTATTATAAAAAAAAAGTCCCGCTGTTTTAGCGGGACTTTTAATAAAATCTACATTTGGTAAGTATCAATCGTAAGTGATTGTTACAGTAATATCTGAGCCACCACCTTGAGTGGTATTATAAGTGCCTGTTCCAGAAGCAGCTGCAAGTGTTCCACCTATGTCAAGCTGAGCAACTCCACCTGTTAAAGTAATACTAGAGCCAGTAGTTACTGCAGAAGAACCGTTGTATACAGATGTAGTGAAAGCTAAAGGATCACTACCGCCTGCGTTGTCTAATGTTGCACCTGTAAAATCAACAGTAACACTTGCACCGGACGTACCGGTAAGATCAACCTGACCTGCAGTTGCGCCTGTTCCAATATTTGCTTCAGTAGCTACGTCATTACTATTGGCGTCGATTGTACTGGCAACACCAGTTTGGATACTACCAAGATCGATATTTGCAGAGGTAGTTACAGTAAGAGCTGCTTGTACTAAAGCTGTAGCTGTTACAACATCATTTTCTTGAGCAAAAGAGTTAGCTGAAAAAACAGCTGCGATTGCAAAAACAGATAATATGGTTTTAAGTGATTTCATGATTCTGGGATTTTTTGTTGTTTGAATTTCTACTTCAAAGCTAGCGATAAGTTTTTTAGTCGGCAAGTTAGAGTGTCTTAATTAAAAATCTCTAAGCTATATGTTTTCAGTCATAATCAACATTGAGAACTACCTGACCTATATAATTTCCATCAGATATATACCCGACTTCAATGAATCCGAATACATATAATTCCAAATTTTGCCAAACCTGATTATTCTGAATATTGTTTATCTCACTCTGAGGATACAATGCTACTAGCCCTTCATTATTGGATAAAATTATTGCATTTCCGGCGCTAGGTAAGTTCGAATTGTCATAAGCAATGGATAGTGAGATAGGAATTTCATCCGTAATTGCTGGATTTTGATGTATTAATGCTGATGGAGCTTCTAATGTGACAAAAATGTTCTGGGTATAATAAGCTCTGATATTAAAGATGCCCATATTTACATCACCAAGGTTTACAAAACTCTGACCGGTTCCTGTAATCAAATCACCGAAATCTAAATTCTGTTCAACCGAAGCGCTTAATTCAGGTTCCACTCGAATTTGCAAATTTAGGAATTGTGCCACTAATACTATTCTACTAGAGCTTATAATAACAATCAATAATATGAGTATTCGTTTAGTCATAACTAACCGTTATTGTTATGTCTCCTTCATACGAGCCAACATCAACATTTCCAACGTTGATTGACCCATATACATAAACGTAAGCTGTTTCATTAAATAGTGCAGGATTATAACCTACATAAACTGGAGTTGGTGGTGGACCTGGTGGAGCATTACCACGGTACTTAACCGGAAATTGAGCAGAAGCAGTTTGACCAATAACGTTCATTATTATCGCTTGCCCAATATTATTTTGTCCCTTATTTGCATAAGCCGACTGTATCGTAAAAGCAATTCTGCATGACGGGTCTGAACTGCACGTTGGATTGCCGTCTTTAAGTAAATAAGAGTCTGCTGTAACATCTACAATTACATCAAGATATCGAACTCCTTCTATGGAAAGAATTTTTGCATCATTTATAGTCAAAGTGTTTACGCCCTCATTTTGTATCACAGTACCAAAATCAAGATCTGATGATGGTGATAAATCAGATAGAGTTACACTATAAGAGCTGCTGTAACTCCCAAAATCGATTTCTTGTCCAACTACTTGTGCACAACAAAAAAAACTAATAATCAATATGTTGGCTAATAGCTTGTTCATATCATATATAATCAATTTCGATAGTGAAATCGCCTTCATAATCTCCGGGTAGTGCGTTACTTAAATTTACTTCTCCACCAACCCAAATGTAAAAACGGCCTTCTTCATTAAATCGTAGATTTCGGTTATCCGTATTAAAGAGTTCAGAGGTTGATTGTTCTTCTAAAACTGAACCGGACAGAAAATATCTAAAAATAAGAAAGCCAGGCCCACCAATTTGAGTAAGTCTACGTTCTGTGAAATAATCCAATCTAAATTCAGCTTGTGGAGTTCCAACCGCAATCATAAAACCGGCGTTTAAATCAGTAATCGGATTTATAGTGATTAATTCTTGACCGGGCTGTGCATTACCCACTGTCATTGAGTTCACAGTTATTAACTCTATGGACTGAACAGCTTCTGTTGAAATATTTATTTGTGCAGACACTCTGTCCGGTGCTTGAGCAAAGGCAACTCCTGATATAATTATAAAAATAAATGTGACCAGACCTTTCATTATGTGTATGCTACTTTTTTAACCACAAAATGCCAGTATAGCTATTTATTAGCCAGTTAATCTTTCTTAATTAAGCTAATGTAATAGACTACCAGGCAAATGCATTGAAATAAAGAGGGTCTAATTCAACGTCTCTTCCTTGAAGTTGAATACTTCGTGGCATAACCTCCGTTAAACGAATGTAATTTGCCATCATTTCGAAATTATAGGTAAGCATGTCATTTCGAAATCTAGATGAAAATCTGACAGTTATAGAGTAAATACTATCAACGGGTTCTTCATCAATAAGGTAATAGGGATTAGGCGTATTTAGCGGATACAAATCTCCAATGATTTTTATCTGATCTATTCCCGGAAGAAAAGTGCTATCCTCTAATTGAGGTTTCAAATTTACATTGAATGTAATAGATGATTGAGCGACTACACTTAAGTTTACACCAAGTAAAATTAGTGCTGATACATAGAATTTCTTTAACAATTGCATTAATTAATCTGAGATTTTAGTGATTTCATCTTTCCAGTATACTATGGAGAAAATACTTTCTCTAGGAAATGAAGGTGGTATACTTGCCTTCAATCGGCCGTCGTACTGATAATTTTTAGAATATCCGGATACAATACTTGAACCGGAAAATGTTCCAACTGGGCCTCTATTCTTTTGAATAATTCCACCGAGCATATTTAATGTTCCTCGTGCACCACCGGAACTATAATTTTCAACTGAGAATGAAGTGTTTAGTGCTACTATGGAAGCATGAACCGTCAGATCTTGTGTACCATTAACTGTATGGGCGTACCGGTCTATTATCACATCACCTTCGCTTACCAATCCGAGAAGATCTGTTGATGTTGAGTCTGTTAGAGGACTGGTTTTATATTCAATATCACCCATTATTTGAATTTCGTCTTCGGCATGAAGTGTAACCGATCCATTAACATCTCCTTGTACAGTTATTTCACCATCTGTTGAAATAACTCCATTAATTGCAGTCAGATCAACTGTTTCTACAGTAGGGGGTGTGGGTGGTATTGGAGTACACCACCACATCCAGTAAGCGCAACCGTTTCCGGACGATCCACCATAAGTTATATCAACATAACCACCGTTTACGTCATAATAGAAATTAGCATCTATGTCACCGGAATATCGTTTACCACCATCATTAGCGGCATCAACTAGCCTATCAACTTCATAAGTGTTAGGGGAATCTTTTACTGGTGCATTAAAATTTTCACCGCCATAAAAATTTGGATTTGTAGGATTTGTCGAATGCGCTCGCCACATGTTTGGACTAGTTACTAACCCATAAAAGGATGGATTACCTGACATTGCAAATTGACCATTTGTATGAATTGGTCCGTAAATATTATCAGCATCCATAAACCAAATTGTACCTCCAGTAGAACTCAATTCGGATTGTGTCATATAGGAATATTTTGAATAAGAATCTCTTTGCATAAGAACTTCGGTAGTTACCTGAATATCATCGTAAGTAGAACTACTTACCAGCAGAACTTTATATTCATCCCACGTCCCAACACTGTTATTCGAGGGGGTGTTTTGGCTGTCTGATGTATAGCTTGCCAGACTACCTGTCATTTCAATACCGGAAGCGTATGAACTAGATCCTTCAATAAGATCTTCTATATCCTCTTCAATTTCATCTAATTGATCTACGTTTATATCGCCCAATGCAAGTTGCTTCCTACCAATGTTAGATCGTGACAACAACGCCAATGTATCTACAACATCGCTCATGTTAATGCTTCCTGTCCAATTGTTGTTTGCTTTCATCGTTTCAACAGCGTTATCAATGAGCGATTTTGAAAGATTTCGCGCTTGTTGGGCATTGTAATAATCCACTGAGACTTCAGGAATTGCAGTTACACGTTTAGCATTATTTACTTGAATAATGCCGGTTATGATTGTTAAACCACTTACTAAAAACAATAAACTTCTACCCATGACTACACCTCAATAAGGTAAATTGATATTATTTGGTACAAATATTCTTTTCCACACTAATCTTGGATATTCAACATTATCACTATTAATAGTGTAAGCTGCTCCAGTTTCGATTATTAACTCAACTTCTACCTTTTTAACAGATGCCTTATCTGTTGTAGTAGTACCATCAGCTGTATAATAATTTAAGTCAAAATAAATAGCAGGGAATTTGATTGTTCCATAACTACTAGTACCAATAGGCCCAACTCTTTTTAAATAATAGTCGTTTGGATTGGCCGTACTTGTAACAGGATCACTAGTATCAAAGAACCATCTTATATTGGTTGATGAGTAACTATCATTGTCATACACATCTCCTTGAAATAGGATGTTTTGATCTGTAATGATTGTAAAGGGAACTGAAATACCGGAATTAAAACCAATTTTATTAAAATCGTTATCCAGAATATCTACTAAATTATCCAGTGCATTTTGGTTTATGGAACTTAAGGCAAGCTCCTGACTTTGATTCATTACCTGCGTATTGAAAGCTAAAATGGAGATTAAAAACAGTCCCCCAATTACAAACGTTATGGCAAGTCCTGCATTCATTAGTAGGTATATGATTTTACGTAATCTAGAGTGACAAACACTTCTGGAGTTACATTTTGATTAAGGACAGAAACTGTAACCTGGAAACGTTTCATTGAACCAGAATCATCAATGAGTTCTGAGGTACCATCGATTATAAAAGTAGTAGTGTATTGGTCATTTGCCCCGTAGTTCTGAGTAAGTGATTTTGGGTATTTATCAGAACCTGATCTTGTATATACATAACTTGAACTTTCCGGATCTAAATCATCTGGTTCATAGATCCATTGTACTTTATCAAGCTCATCTTGGGCAACGGCAATAGCTCTATATTCAGCTTCGGCTTGGTATACTGTTTGTCGCGAAGAGTTAAAACTTCGTGCTGTATTAAGCGAGAGAAAGGAAAAAATAACCATTGCGCCTAATAAGTAAAATATTTCTGAATAACTAGTCATGACATTTCTTATTACTACATTAATGTAGCCTAGTTTGCCTATTTATGCCATTAGTTTACTTTAATAGAAAAAATAACTATGTAACAAAATATTATAAATGGTAATTCTAATATTATTCAAATGTACTTACTCTGGAATATCTGTTTTGTTTTAAAAGAGAAGCGGAGGCTTCCTTAGCGTAATCAAGTGCTTGACAGTCATACTGAATTTGAAGGTTACCACTAAGATCAATATCCAAAACAGTATTATTGCCCGGTGTGTTTCCAATTAATACGGATCCATTCAGATCTGGTGTTCCCTTACCATCGAAATCGAATGCATTTTCGAAAATGATTAACCCATTAAATGTGAAGTTTCCAGCAACACTTAGAGCACCTTCATATTCAAGTTCCCCCCCAGATCTAATGACAAGGATTCCGTATCCTTCAGGAATTCCACCCGTTAATTTTGCATAAGATTCTACAAAAAATATGCCTGGATCATCTTCAGAACCAAAGTCTCCTTTATAATTTCCACTAACACTCACAATTCCAGGTTGGTTACTTAATCTCTCAATAAGTTCATCTACCGGGCTATAGGAGATATTCGGGTCAATAGCTATTGAGCCTTCTGAGCTAGTAAGATTTGACATATTAGCATTGTGAACAACTTCAATTGAATCAGATGCTGTAGGTACAGTAATTGCCGGAATATCATCACATGTACCACTGTCATCATTGCCATTAATAGAAGCACTTCCACCCAT
>Ga0316205_10004552_pt1 | contig 12041 bp, 12 predicted proteins | sample 3monthpyrite_MG_FD_204941 | JGI IMG/M metagenome (GOLD analysis project Ga0316205, IMG submission 204941) | Microbial mat bacterial communities from mineral coupon in-situ incubated in ocean water Damariscotta River, Maine, United States -... | ecosystem: Environmental > Aquatic > Marine >... | reverse complement strand
CAATTTTAATGAGCATTCTCGCAAATGCACCCACATTGGGCGAGATTGACATTTCGTTTTCGTTTAAGACAACCAGCATATCTGGCTCTATTTCTCCTCCGTGATTTAATGCTTCGAATGCCATGCCTGCCGTCATGGAACCATCTCCAATCACTGCTATTGATTTGCGATCTATCCCCAGTTGATTTGATGCCAAAGCCATACCCAGTGCAGCACCAATTGAAGTTGATGAATGTCCTACTCCAAATGTATCATACTCACTTTCACTTCGTTTTGGGAAAGGCGTTAACCCTCCTTTCTTTTTAATCGTCTCAATTTCATTTTTGCGGCCAGTTATAATTTTATGAGGATAGGCCTGATGCCCAACATCCCAGACAATTCTGTCATGTGGTGTATTGAAAACATAATGCAAGGCTACAGTCAATTCGACCGTACCTAGACCTGAACCAAAATGACCGCCTGAATTTGAAACTGACTTGATTAAAAAGTCACGTAGTTCATCTGCTACTTGCGTTAATTGTGCTTCCTCTAACTGACGTAAATCTTTGGGGAAATTGATTGAATCTAATAATGTGTTAATTTTTTCAGACATTTCGATAAAAAATATAATTGACCTACCATTATACTCTTTTCAATGACCAAATAAAGCTAGCTTTGCCTAGATACCAAATATTCTGCTAAATATTTCATATAACTGCTGTCTCCATCAGGTAAATCATTAAGCTTTTCAACAGCATAATGAGAATGATTTATCGCTTCCTTTTTTGAGGCATCCAGCCCCATTATGGCAGGATATGTAGATTTATTGTTAGATTCATCCGATCCTACAGGTTTTCCTATTTCTTCTTCAGTACCAATAACATCTAATACATCATCAATTATTTGAAATGCCATGCCAAATCCATAAGCATATTGTTTTAAGGCCAATTTCAAAAATGCCAATTTTTGTCCACCTTTAAAGCCAGTAAATAACAGCCCCATCATCTCGACAGATGCTGAAATTAATGCACCAGTTTTGAGTTGATGAATGTGTTCCATTTGTTCTTGTTTGAGTTGTTTATTTTCAGACTCTAAATCCAGCGCTTGTCCACCGGCCATGCCTGTTGCACCACAAGATAAACTCAACATTTTAATAAGTTTAACAACTACTTTTGGATCAGCATTTACTTGACTCAGCACTTCAAAAGCCATTGCTTGTAATGCATCTCCTGCTAATATTGCGATTGCATCTCCATATTTCACATGACATGTTGGCTTACCTCGTCGTAAATCATCATCATCCATGGCTGGTAAATCATCATGAATCAAGGAATAGGCATGAATCATTTCTACACTGGCAGCAACATAATCAGCATGATTAACATTGATACCCAAAGCCTCAGCAGTGGCATAACTTAATAACGGTCTTATGCGTTTTCCACCAGAAAGAAGTGAATAAGACAAGGCTTCAAGTAGCAAACTGGGCTTGCTGTAATTTTTTTTCAAAAAATTTGATAAAAACAAATTAATGCGTTGTTGATAATGTTCATTCTTTTCTTCAAAGCCCAAGATTGAAGCCTTTATCTTTTTATTGGGGTGTTCTTGTAACATTAATCTTTGTTGACTGTATTCATCAGTTTTTCAATTTTGGCCTCAGCATCGGCCAAGGTTTTTTGACATTCACGCGTAAGTTTAACCCCTTTTTCAAACAGCTTTAATGATTCATCCAAGCTTAACTCACCTGATTCCATGCGGTCTACAATAGAATCCAGTTCTGCTACAGATTTTTCAAATGATGTTGAATTGCCCATGAGCTCTCCACTGATTTACAAAAAATTGCTATTTTAACAGAGTCTATTAGTATGTGTTATTATAGCCAGTATAAATTGAAAATTATTCGAATCCACTTGTAAGATCAGTATCGCTGTAGTATTAATCTTATCCTATTTATGAATTAATTAAATTTACAAATTTTGAACGGACATATTGATACAATTGTATATCAATTTTGTTTTTTCTTTTTATTATTTTCATTTGCTCAGGTTGCAAACAGGCTAATTGTACTTTTGTCTCTAAACGCGTAATTGGTGGTAAATCGTGAAATGTAACAGCGCATTTTTTTGCTATTAATTTGTGAAACTGTGAGAAAAACTCAGTAACTCCAACAACAGAAAAACAATTATCAATACAATATTTTGCTCTGAAATATATATCTTTATCACTAATTTCCAGATCAGTATCTAACATTCCTGCAAATCTTTTTGCTTGACCATTGTGTATTTCCGATAAATCAGGTTGGTTAAGAAAATCATCAAATTCTAGAACAGAATTTGAACCATTGTTTGCATGATAATGTTTTGTATTCATATGGTTATAAAAGGATATGACTCTTTCTATGGGGTCACGCATCATACTTATATGAACAACATTTGTGTCTTTTAATAATTGATATAACATCCCTTGCATTGGGTGGTATCCAGTAATAAATTTTGGATATTTGTTTTTCATATACAGGCATTGAGGAAGATTGTTTATCTCATCTGCATTTATGTTCAATACATCTTTCAGCAAAAAAGCTTGTATTAAATAACTTTCAAGTGAAGTTCCTGCGGTTTTAGGTATGTGTGAAAATACCCATTGACAGTTTTGAAGAGAAATCTCATCAAATCTTAATATATGATTTTGCAACCAAGATATATTAATTTGATAGTTTTCTTGATCCGATCTATTTTCCCAATCCCCAGCATTTTTTAATATTGAGTCACGAATATTATTGTCTTTCATTACTAAATCCCAATTCCCACATTGTTATTATTAATAATTTAAGCTTAATACTGTAACAATGACAGAGAAACATTAACTAATTTTAAAAACTGTTAGACAGTTCTCATAATATTTTAATAAAGTTATTAAGGGCAGTCGCTTCTATGGGCATAAAAAAAGCCAGTAACACCGGGAGGTGTTACTGGCTCAACGCACAACCGTGGAGTTGTGCAATCCCACTAAAATAGCTACAGTCGAGGCTTTGACCAGACCTGCTGTCGTAGCTTTTACCCACGAGCTTTAATTATAGAGCTAATTCTGAAAATTCAATGTGCAAATTTGCACAAATGGCCTTTGAAATGTTAACAAATGTTAAGTGGCCAGGTTATTACTCCCAAAACCAATGAAAAACCCTGGCCGAGTATAAAACATGGTTTGAAATACAGTAATAAAGCATCAATGCCAATAAAGAATGAGATATGGCTAAAGGAATTAGCCTCTTGAAAGATAACCAAGCATAAGACCAAAATAAACCACCAATAAAAGTTAAAACAAATAATGTCATTGATGGTAAATGTAAAATTGCAAAAACTATTGCTGCTAAAATACTAGAAACAATTTTATTTTGTGTAATTGCATAAAATAATTTTTCAGCCAATATATAACCTAAAATAAATTGTTGAAAAAGTGCCCAAATAAAATACATTGGTAGAAATTCAAATGTGTGTAAGTTAGGAATCTTAATTAATGCCATTACAAATAGGACAATTATGCTCACGCCTAAAATCAAAACATAAGCTTTTTTCACGTCCTTATTCACCACAAGAGGTGAATGAGCAGTAGTTGATTTATTATTGACAGTCAATACAATAACAACAATAAACAATGTCAAAATAAGAAAATAAAATAAAGTATTAAGTTGAAAATTATTGGCATAATTATTATTTATTTTATGTAACGATGGTGTAAATATAAAGTTTTTATTCTTAATGGATAAGATTGAACCTGGAATACTATTTTCCAAATATGATTTAAGCCACATATAAGTTGATGGAAACCAGCATGATTCATTCAATTCAAAAACATACTGACTTTTATGATTAATTTCATTGATTAAATCGGTATTTCCATAACAATCAACATCATATCTGACTATTGGTCTGTTTGAATCATTTATTGGTAAACTAATTTTACTTAAATATAAATCTTGTTTTAACTGAGAAAACTGAAGAACAAGGCTACTTATTCTGCTTTGATCCCCTGGCCAGTTAAACTCTGCGTCTCGTTTTTTACCATTTTCTATGGTAAACCATTCGCGGTTCAAGCTCAACAAATGTTTAGAGCCGGACAATGCAATAGGACCTGAGTAATAAAACACATTTTCCGCATGTGAAATTTTAATCTGTAACTTTAACATCCCTTGTATTTTTACAGGTGATTCTAACTGTATTTCATCAAAATGTGCGGCATTTAAGATTTCTCCTGAAAAATTTAATGATAAAACTGGATCTGAGCTTTTTGAAGCAAATATTGATCTTGGTTCATGTAGAATCTGCCAATTTTTTTGATAAGGAGTCACTATATCAGCTTCAAAATCAATAAAATTCCAAACAAATGATGTCTGATTGCTTTTAATTGATCGAAGTTTATTCTCTGCTTCTAAGAGTATACGTTGTTGCGTTAGTTGTAAAACAGCTATCCATGCCATCACAAATAGTAGAAATATCACTAACACTGAAATAAGTTTTTTATTGAGAATCATCAATTTTATGGTTTTTTATCCAATTAATATCTTGTGAAATTTTTCACAGTAACTATTATGCCATTAATAAATTAATTTTGGAGATAATAATGAGTCAATCTGTTAAAGCCCGTTGGGTTGAAGATTATACATTTGTTGGTAATACTGACCAACAAAAATCAGTGGTTATGGATGCACCAATTGTCGCAGGTGGTGAAAAAGTTGCACCCTCTCCTATGGAAATGGTGCTATTTGGATTAATTGGCTGTGCTGGAATTGATGTAAAGTTAATTTTAAGTAAATCCAAGAAAGAAATCAGTCGTTTAGAAGTGACAGCAACTGCTGAAAGACGTGATGAATTTCCGAGAATATTTACTGACATCCACTTACTTTTCACCGTATCTGGAGAGAACATTGATGAAAAATCAATGGCACGTGCGGTTAAATTATCTGCCGAAAAATATTGCTCTGTTTCCGCTATGCTTTCTAGCACTGTAAACATTACTCATGATTTCAAAATTGTCTGATTATTAAAGTTTCAAGCATACTCATAGGGGCCACCCACTTCTAAAGCTTTTTTATAGGTATCTAAAGCATGGATTTTATCCACATAGGTTTTTATGTGTGGATAATCATCCATGTTTGTTTTTGCCATACTCGCCTCAAGAGGAAAGCTCATTTGAATGTCTGCACCAGTAAATTTTTTTCCTGCAAACCACTCATTTTGGGACAAATGGTTATTTACGAAGTCCATGTTATGTTTCACATTCGGCAACACATATCCACCCAAAACTTTATTGGCTATGCCTTTAGCAATTGGTTTAACAAAAAATGGCATTGGAGCAGTCTTTATTTTTTCGAAGATTAATTTTAATAACATTTGAGGCATTAAGGAACCTTCTGAAAAATGTAACCAATAAATGTATTGACGGTACGCTTCTGTATTTCTTCTTGGCACCATATCTTTACCATAAGCATAGGCCAAATACTCTATAATTGCGCCAGATTCAGCTACAGTTATGTGCTTTTTTTGTGCATCGTCTGTAATTACAGGAGACTTGCCTAATGGGTGCACATCAAAAAGTTCCTGTGGCGCCAATTGGGTATCTTTATCTCTCTGATAATGCTTAACTTCATAATCCGCTCCAATTTCTTCTAACATCCAAAGAATTCTTTGTGAGCGGGAGTTGTTTAAGTGGTGAACTGTAATCATAAATTTGTATTTAATTAATGTTTTATGTTATCTTATATGACTTACAGATTGCTGTGAATGAGAATAATGAAAAAATACAAAGATAAAAAGAAATACTTGTGGTTTTTATCCAGTTTAATACCCTTAGTTGTAATAACTGGACCATATCTGTATCTAAAAACAGGAATTCAATGGTTGACTATTCTTCCCATAATAATTATTTATATGGTGGTTCCTTTGTTAGATTGGGTATTTTCTGAAGATCAGTCTAACCCCCCTGAGGAAATTGTACCAAAACTTGAAAAAGACCCATATTATAGAATAGTGACTTATTTAATGTTACCCATTCATTTTTTTAGCTTGTATTATATTATCAACTTTGTCACATCTAATCCAATCCCTATGTGGATGTTTGTTGTACAAATTATCACATTAGGCATTTTTGGAGGATTAGCGGTTAATTTAGGGCATGAAATGGGCCATAAAAAAAACTGGTTAGATAAAAATCTGGCGAAATTAGCGCTGGCCAGTTCAGGTTATGGACACTTCAATATCGAACACAATGCTGGTCATCATAAAGATGTCGCTACTCCAAATGATTCTGCCAGTTCTATGTATGGAGAAAATATTTACCGATTTGCACTCAGAGAGATTCCTGGTGGATTAAAAAGGGCTTGGAATATTGAAAAAGCCAGATTGAATAGACAAGGTAAAAACCTGTGGTCAATCGACAATCAAATATTACACTCTTATTTTATGACCATTTGTATATATTCATTTTTCTTTTATTATTTCGGCTTCTTAGCTTTAGTCGTGTTATTTCTACATTCACCAATCTCTTGGTGGCAACTAACAACGGCAAACTATATTGAACATTATGGTTTACTGCGTCAAAAAAATAAAAATGGCAAGTATGAAAGGTGTCAGCCTAAACACTCTTGGAATTCGAATCACTTGATGTCTAATTTATTATTATTTCACTTGCAACGTCATGCAGACCATCACGCAAATCCTAGTAGGCACTACCAAAGCCTTAGAGACTTTCCAGAAGCACCTCAATTACCAACGGGGTATATGGGGATGTTTATTTTGGCATATATACCACCTTTGTGGCGAAAAGTTATGGATCCTAAAGTCTTAAAACTTGCAAATAATAATTTTGACCACATAAACCATGTCTAATATAGAAACTTAAGGATCAAACAATGAGCAATTTTCACGACTTTAAAGCCAAAACCATATCTGGCGAAGATGTATCCATGCAAGATTATAAAGATGATGTAGTTTTAGTGGTAAACACTGCCAGTAAATGCGGGCTCACACCTCAGTTTGAAGGTTTACAAAAATTACATGAGGAGTATAAAGATGATGGACTTAAAATCCTAGGGTTTCCTTGTAATCAATTTGCGGGACAAGACCCAGGAAGCAATGAAGAAATAGCCAGTTTTTGTTTAAAAAATTACGGTGTTGATTTTACCATGTTTGATAAAATCGATGTCAATGGCAAAAACGCCCACCCCATATTTGAATATTTAAAAGATGAACTTGGTGGCACTTTAGGCAAAAAAATAAAATGGAATTTCACCAAATTTTTAATTGGTAAAGATGGCCAACCCATCAAACGTTTTGCACCAACTAAAAAACCTAAAGATATTGAAAAACACATTCAAAAAGCCTTAAAAAGCTAACTTGAATAAGATTACATGTGTATAAGGGCAGAGTTTTCTGCCCTTATACACATTACATTATACTCATACTATTTACTCAAATCATTGGAGTCAAAGTGCCCTTTGGATGTTTAAAATAAAAAGAGCGCTCAATGTCTCTGACCTCTACTGTAACTTGCAAATCTAATGTACTACTAAAGGGCTGAAACCACTTTAATAAAAGCCCACAAGTTTTTTCACCAATTTTTTGTTTTATTTCTTTGTCCCTGCCTTCTAAAAAACGAATATCTAAATGAATAAAGCCTTCGCTATTATTCCCACCACCAATTAAAAAGTTATCTGCTTGGTAAATTCGACTTTTAAAATTTTCAATCTTGATATCACCAATCTTAGAAATGGATTCATGAAGTTTTAATAGCAATGATGAAAATTTTTGATCGACATCTATATTTTGTGAGTATTCAATTGTTAAATGTGGCATTCTAAACAGCTCCAATATTTAAAAATAGTAAAAAGAGTCCGAAAAACTCTAATTTCAATCAAATTATAACCTTAAAAAAATCAAATCATCAATTATTAACTTATCCTTTAAGTTTATCATTATACTTTTTGATATAATGCCTATTTTTTGAATGTCTAAATATGCGATTTACATTATTAATAACATTAATTTTATTTACAAACATTGTATTTTCTAATGATTATATAATAAGAACTCAAGATACTGGTTTTTATCAATTATCTCATTCTGACATAAAAAAATTGGGCATACAAAAACCTAAAGTATCTAAAGGCGATTTTACAATAAACAGTAAAACCGGACCATCTCCTTATTTTTTCTCAACAGGCAAGTCTAAATTAAAGTCAAATGATAATGTTGTTTTTTTTGCAGATGCACTGGTTGGAAAGCACACTAAACAACATCCACTAGACGATTTAAATGGATTTACATTAGAAAAATCAAAAAACAAAATAAAAACAAAAGATTGGTTTTATAAAAATAATGCGTTTAAAAAACTCAAAACCTGTGAAAATATACTCACTCACGATCATTATGAAGTGAATAAATACCTCATCAGAGTAAACACGAGAGAATACAAAGATACGCCTGAACTGTGGTATTGGAAGCAATTAAGTTATTTATTAAAAGATGGCTTTTCAATCCCAATTGATGTGAGCAATGCCAAAAGTCTGGATGACGTTCATATTACTGCCACATTTAGAAGTCGCAACGTTGATAGAAGAGCCAAAGAAGTACCTGATCATCAAGTTCAAATATTGTTAAATGGGCAAGTCTTTTCAACATTAGAATGGAATGGGAAAATTGAGATAAAAAGTGAGAAATTGAAACTCCCTGAACACCTTATCAAGCCTGAAAACAACATTATTACTTTCAAAGTACCAAAAAGATTATTAAATAAAAAAGCCATTATTGATGCATCAATGCTAGATTACTTTAGGATAGACTATTCTATAAAACCATCAAAAATCACAGATTCTTATTCTTTATACAGCAATAAAAATTGTAAAATTGAATTAAATGATAAGCAATTTGCTTATTCAAAATCTAGCAACAAAATAGCTCATCGTTCAATAGAATTAAACCCTGATTCAAAAGTTTATCTGGGTGATCTCAACCAATTAAAGACTCCTGAACTGTCGATTAAATCATCCATTAATGCGGATTTATCCGAGATAGAGTATCTTATGATTGCACACCCTTCATTTTCAGGATCAACGCAAGTGCTATCAGATTTTTATAATAATAAAGGCATTAAAACAAGTATCATTGACACAGAACAGATATATCACAGTTACTCCCATGGCGTTCGTGAGCTCCATTCATTAAAAGAAATAATTAAAGAAACTTACGAGCAAGGAAACGGAAAGCTCAAATATGTTCTTATGGTTGGAGATTCAAGTTGGGATTGGCGTGATAATGGAGAAAGCAACAAATATGGAAACTGGGCCAATAGGAATGATATTTCTACAAGAATTTATACTAATTTCCCACACCAAAAAAACTACACCAGTAAATACATTAACCGTGATTTTGTTCCAACGGGACAGTATCATTCACCAGAAGGTCACTCTGCCAGTGATAACTGGTTTGCCTCAATCATACCTGAAAAAAACATTAAAAACAAAGAAGATTATATCCCTGATTTAGCCATAGGCAGATTTCCAGTATCTACAACAGAAGAATTGGATGCCATGATTGAAAAAACCATTAATTATACAAACAACTCAAAAGTAGGACCTTGGAAAAGCCGGGTCTTATGGATAGCTAATGCAGATGTTTACTATCAAAATACCAGTGTTAATAATGCCAAAATCATTGAAAAACATGGGGTAAAAGCAAACAATATTTTTCCAAAGGAAATGGATGGTAACAACATAGAAGTCCAAGAAACCGTTTCTAACTCATTTGATGATGGTAACTTGATTGTTCACTTTATTGGTCATGGAGGTAAGAGTATCTGGCAAATTGGGCCTGCTGATTTAAACAAAAACAGAGACATGTTTAACCTTGATCACATCAGCCAATTAAACAATTCTAACAAATTGCCTTTTGTGATGAGTATGTCCTGTTATTCAGCTCCTTTTGATCATCCTTTTGCAGACTCCATTGGGGAAAAATTTATCAGAGAACCTAAAGTAGGAGCAGTAGCCGTATTGGCTTCTTCTTGGAGAAATGCACCCGATAGCACCTTTAGTAAATATATTTTAGAGAGCTTATATGAAAATCCAGATAAAAGTGTTGGACAAGCCATTTTAGCAGGTAAAAGGAAATACAGAGGTCGAATTATGGTAGAAATGTATAATTTACTTGGCGACCCTGCTTTACGCTTGGCCATTCCTGAGTTGAATATGAGCAGTAATCAAGAAAGCAATAAGGTATCTGTCAGTATCGAAGCTAAAGCTTTTCAAGGTAAAGCCATTGTAGAAACAATTGATAAAAATTCTAAAGTATTATCAAGCATGGAAATTGTTGTCCCTAATCCTGATTTTAGCTTTGAGCTTGATAAAATAAATGAAGGTTGTCACCTTGGAAAAATATATGCGTGGGATACAGAAAGAAACATTGATGCCATCTCTTCATTTAATTGTAACTAGAGATAAAGCATACCCTGTTATTAATTATCCAACTGTGGTGACAATCCTTAAGATAAAGATTTCCACAAGTAAAAATTCAAATACGACTCCCAACCACAATATGGTTTAAAGATTCTATCAATTGTGGTTTTACTGGGCTTTTTATCAGTATTAAAAATTTTGTGTAAAGCTGAACTCAGTCCCGTATCTCCGTATGCAATACAAGTCATGTCTCTCAGTGATTTCATTGATACATAATTTGCAGTCCAGGGTCCGATACCCTTTATTGACAACAAGGTTTCCATTTGCTTTTTTTTGCTCAAATCCAACAATTGAAGTTTTTGAATTTGACCTTCACAAAGTGCTTGAGATATATTGTTAATATAAGCTATCTTTTGTTTTGAAAATTGCATGTCAACCAAAATTTGACGCTCTATATTTACTAATTTTTCAGGCGATGGAAAGCAATAATATGTGCGCCCTTTATATGCTACTTTTTCACCAAATTTATGCACCAATTTGGTTTTTATCTTGTGTGCAAATGTTAGGTTTATTTGTTGTCCTATAACACACCAGCATAATGCTTCAAATAAATCGACTATACCCATTAATCGCAATCCAAAATAGTTTTTTGAAAAATCTTTGGTTTCATGATATGAATTTAACAGGTGATAAAAATCAGATATATCGCGCTTTAAGTCAAACCAATCTGTCACATATTCTCTTATTTCTTTTATATCTGTTGCTGTTGATTTACGATTGGTTGATACATTAAGCATTTTACCATCAGAGGATATATGAATAAGAATTAATCCAGAAGAAATCCTTATTAATCTCCTAACATATCCATCATTTACCTCATACAAACATTCATCATATCCACGATTTAAAAACGCTAAACATTTCTTAAAGCTAAAATTTTGTGGTTTTTTGATGGATACAACCTTTTTCATTTCATCCATTTATTTAAAGCCTTTACAAATCTATAAGGAGATTTCTCATCATAATTAAAATACAATGATGGCTCAATCAATTCCAGCTCCATTAATTGATATGACTGCTGATATTCTACTAAATCCACACGTGCATACAATACAGGCTCAGGAATAGCTTTTAATGTTGCATCACCTGCTTTCAATAATCTCTGGCTGGGTACAATTGACTTTAAGGTGCTTCCAAACTCTTCTTGCACTCTAAAGTCACCAGTTTTTGGTTTTTTTAAAACACAATGACTAAATTCGCCTGCAAAATAAAACAATGAATATTCTCCTTCCTCAATAACAGCAGGAACAAAAGGTTGAACCATTAATTGTTTTCCTTGTAATGAGTGTTCTAACTCATTCATTATACTTTGATAATTGTCTTTCTTAAGCCAAAATGTATTATCGGCATTAGCACTAATAGTGGGTTTAATTATAATTTGATTTGTTTCAAACATTTTAAAACATTTCTCAATATTGGCAAAATCAAATGCTTCTAACCAATAAGTGGGTACTATTTCGACATTGTTTTCCTGCAATTCTAACATGTACTTTTTATTAATATTCCATTCCACTATTGCCAAAGAATTTATTAGGACAGCATTAGATTTTTCAATTTTTTT
>Ga0316205_10004551_pt1 | contig 12045 bp, 9 predicted proteins | sample 3monthpyrite_MG_FD_204941 | JGI IMG/M metagenome (GOLD analysis project Ga0316205, IMG submission 204941) | Microbial mat bacterial communities from mineral coupon in-situ incubated in ocean water Damariscotta River, Maine, United States -... | ecosystem: Environmental > Aquatic > Marine >... | reverse complement strand
CCATAAATGTTGAGAGCGTAAACTGCCCGCTATGCTAGCAATGCGTAGTCCGAGTTCAAGCAATCGTTGGTCGTGGTTTGCGTATTGCGCAACGAATGCCTTGTGGGGCCTCGTATGGTCTGGATTCGCCAGGCTCTGAATTGACCAGCCTTCTTCGAGATTGCGCAAGCTGTCGAAAGAATGCCCGCAACTGAGCGGTCGATTCTGGGGAAATTTCTTTGAAATCCGGGGAGACTTGAGGCCGCCTGGCAGTGGTCGAATGCAGCCGGAGAATTCTGGGCAGGTTTTGACCCCACTGCTCTGGCTGTTTTCGATGGCTCTTTGATTACTAGATAGATCCAAAGCGACTTCGAGAGTACTCACTACAACCAAAAAAGGCGGGGCCCCTATCTTTATGGCATTGGCGGAAAATTTAATCGAGCTATACTTCGGCCATGATCAGGCTGGCACCGGTATTCTTTCTTCTGTTCGGCTGCGCGTCGGGCCCGCCGGTGGACGAAGCGAGTGGCAATACGTATCCGGCAGTCTGGGATTTCGAGATTGTGGATAAGGAGCAAACACCCCTCGGCAGCATCCGATTGAGATTTACCATGGAGCCCGTCGACGAAGACTATTGCGGCGGTTCGTATTTCCGAAAAGCGAAGGTGCTCCGCGATGATTTGAAGATTGATCTGTATAAGTCCCTTGAGCCAGTGTGGCATGTGTTCGCCCGCGGATTGTCAATCGATCTGACAGCATCCACCTGCAACACAAACTATCTGTTTATCGGAAGCATAAACCCGGAGGAGGCCAGCGGCTATTTCAACTACGCACATCCGTTGGGCGGCGAGTACATCGGCCGATTCACCGGGGCGCCGGTAGTCCAGCCGAAAATGTAGTGGCCAAAACCGGAAAAGCCAGTTGGCAATGGCTACCGGCCCGGGCGAGGTGCCGGACAAATGTGCGTCAAAGCCGGTATATTCAGACAACTTTTTCGCATCGAGGATGGAAGCTCAGCGGAGGTGGAGTGTCCCGGGCACTTCCGACTAATTCACTCTGAGCTTGCGCGACCTAAAGCATGCAGGCAACCGCATCGAACTACTACATCAGCAGGTTCTACCACTACGCCGTTAAATGCGGTCTGGATGCTGACGCCCTCCTGAAGCAAGCAGGAATTGACCTCGACATTATCGATGTACCGGGAAGGCGTGTGGATGCGGAGAAACTTGCAATAGTTATCGTTGGTATCTGGGATGCATTGCAGGACGAAGGAATGTATTTCTCTGGCTCCCGAATCCCCCGTGGCAGTTTCTACATGATGGGGAAACTGACCATCCACGAGCCAAATCTTCGTAAAGCACTGGACCAGCTCATTCGGTTTTATGGAATGGTTACCGAAGCTTTTACGATGAACCTGAGCACAGATGGCGATAGAGCTCTGCTGACATTCGAAATAAATTATCCCGAGTTGGATCAAGAGCGTCTCCACGCGGAAATCCATTTGATGAGCATGCACCGCTACAGCTCCTGGCTAATTGCAGAGAACATCACGCTTAACAAAGTGTTTTTTTCGTATCCGACACCGCCTCAGGTGAAGGAATATACGTTTCTGTTCCCTGGCAAGCATGTTTTCGATGCGCCCTTTATGGGTTTTTCGTTCAGCAAGAAATTTCTTGACCGCGAAAATGTCCAGACTACCGGAACATTGAAAACGTTCATGCAGCGATGTCCCGTTAACCTGTTCTTGCAGCCAGTCACAGATTTCAGCCTGACCAGTGAGGTACGCACGCTGTTGCTTACCCATGTTCAGGACGGTTTTCCTACCATCCGGGAGGCGGCAGAGTTTCTTCATATGACCAGGAGAACTCTGATGAGGAAGCTGGAAGATGAAGGTTCATCGTTTCAACAAATTAAGGACCTTGTTCGTCGCGACAGGGCAATCTATTTCCTGACAAGTCAGACCCTATCGGTCAGTGACATAGCGGAGAAGGTCGGCTTCTCCGATCCCTCTGTATTTGCCCGGGCGTTCAAGTCATGGACCGGCGTTTCGCCAAGGGAATACCGAGTGAATTACTCCCCAAAAAAGACAGAAAAAGATATATATCAGTAAGTTACGTTCCTCATAGTTACTATGCATGAAGTTCCGAGAGGTACTTTACGCATGGTTTTTCGTCACTTTTCGCTATTTTGATAGAAGGCATTCTCAAATAGTCTAGTGCGGTCACCACGGTTTGGTGGCAAGTCAGATCTTTGACGAACTCGAATGGGATCCCATGAAAACCTTCTCCGATAGCCGGAAACAACGATGACGTCTTCCGACGGAACTACGCGTTCGGCGGCTGTTGAAGCACTGGTTGCAGCTGGTGACACTGCTCAGGCCGAAGATATCGCTGGCCTGGAATCCGCCAGCCTCGGCGCGCAGAACAAGTTGAACATCACGCGTGGCAGTCTTGTTGAGCGAATGATCTATGGTCGAGCACCGGGCGTCGGCGAGCTGTGTTCCGGTGCAGACCGCATGTTGAAGTCCCGGCACTCTGCTGTGGATACCATAGTTGATACGTCCCTGGGTTTGCTGGCTGGTGGTCTGGCGTTTTCTGCGGACAAAAAGATATCCGAGCAGCTGCGCGAAGCGGTTGCCGCGGACGGAGCTTACGGGTTCACCGTCCCTGCCGAGTTCGGCGGCCGCGGGCTGGATTACAGTCAGCTGGCTTGCCTTGAGGAAGAGCTTGCCGCAAACGGGCTCGGCTCGATGGCGGTGGAGGTGTCGGGTCAGCTTACTATTGGATCGAGCGCGCTGCTTGGTTACGGCACGGAGCGGCAAAGGTCAACGTTCCTGCCTTTGATCGCCGACGGCACACTAATCGCATTCGCACTCACGGAAGTGGGCGTTGGTGTTAATGCAAAGCGTATTCAGGCCTGGGTCGAGCGCGACGAAGCAAACGGTTGCTGGCGTCTTAACGCCGAGGGCGCACGCGAAAAACTTTACATTACGAGCGCCACCCACGGTGGTCTGGCGGCCATTGTTGCCAGAAAGGGAAAAGAGTCACGCGATATAGGACTTTTTGTAGTCCGGCTTCCTGAAGTGGATGTGGATGACGAATACGCATTCAAATGTGTGTCGTCCAACGTGAGCGCCTTTTCTCAGAACATCAATTCCAGATTGAGTTTTCGCAATTTCCCCATTCCGTTTGACCAGGAAATTCAAGGCGACGGAGTGGAGGTGCTGTTCTACTGTCTGCGTATGGGGCGTTGCATGTTGGCGGCAATGTGTGCCGGGTTCCAGCGAATGATGGCGTCCGATGCATTTCATTACGCCCGGCAGAGGGAGGGTGTTGGCGGCAAAATCTTCAAACATGAGTTGCCGCGCCTGGGTATCGGCAGGATTCTCGGTGGTGCGCTTACGGCCCAGTCGCTTTCGCACCTGGCGCTTGCGCAGGACGCGGCAGGTGTCGATCTTGCTGGTCTGAGAGATCTGACGAAGTCCGCCAGCGCACGTTGTGCATTGGAGTCGCTTGTTGCCTGCGAAAGAGTGATCGGTGGGCGAAGCTTCGACAACGACTCCAGGATAAGCGACGCAAGATCCGTCATCCATGCCTTTGGAATCGTTGAGGGCGAGGATGATTTGATTCGCCTGGGCATGGTCAAGGACCTGACAGCAAAATTTACCGGGAAGTACCTGCAGGGCTTGCTAGGCGTTTTGCAGGAGACAAACTCCCGGTCCGACGGCAGTGCGCTGCCCGAAGAGCAGCACATCTACAAACTGGGCATTGCCAGTCTTATGCGGTACCCGTGGCGGACGCTAAAGGCACTCGCGAAACTCGTCGTGAATCCGGGAGTCTGGAAGTTAGCGGGCTGGGTGCTCAGGTCCGGGTTGCGGGACATTATCTCGTTACCCGTCATGCTGATACCCACGCGGTTTTTGCCTCGCTATCGGCAGATGCCCGGCAGGCTGGGTGAGTATCTTCGTTTCAGCGAACGCGGCCTGCGCCGCTGCGCGTGGATCTATTTGCTGCTCAATGTTACCTACCAACTTGAACTGACACGTGCCCAGATTCCCATGCAACGACTTGGCAAGCGTATTGAATTGCTGATGGCCATGGCGGTCGTTTGCAGCCATGCTTCGCGGTTCGATGTGTCTGTGCAACACATTGCGGAACTTCAGTCTGAATTAATCAAGGTTGAGCTCAGGACCCTCACTGGTATGTGGAGCATTCGTTCGATGAATAAATTGCGTGGCTCTCTGGAATTATTGGCGCAGGACCTGGAAGACGAGAAGTGTTCGTTGCTTGAAACTGTCACACCGCAGGACTACGCGCATCCCTGGGATGCGCGATCCTGACATTCCTGCAAGAAACTGAATTTTGAAGAGATGAGGTGATCATGAATTTCGAAAGAAAAAACCCGCTGACGGGGAAACTGGCAAGCAGCACCTTGGCTATGCAGCCCGGCGATATGGCGGCTATATGCGAGAGGGCAGAGGCAGGTTTTGCTGTCTGGTCGCAGCAAGGACCGAATGACCGACGGGCAACGTTGATAGCTGCAGCTGCCGCACTGGAAGCGAAGCAGGCCGACTTCGTGGAGGCAATGATGAATGAAATCGGGGCCACCCAGGGGTGGGCCATGTTCAATCTCATGCTTGCTGCTTCCATGTTGCGCGAGGCGGCGTCCATAACAACGCAGATCACAGGCGAGGTAATTCCCTCTGACAAACCAGGATGTCTCGCCATGGCGTTGCGTGAACCGGTCGGTGTAATTCTCGGAATTGCCCCCTGGAATGCGCCAATCATCCTCGGTGTTCGTGCAGTCGCGACGGCACTTGCCTGCGGCAACTCAGTAATTTTGAAAGCATCGGAGATTTGCCCCCGCACACAAGGACTGATTATCGAAGCCCTGGCGGAAGCAGGATTTCCTGAAGGCACCGTCAATATCGTCACCAACGCACCGGAGACAGCTCCCGAGATCGTCGGGACTCTTATTGATCACCCCGCGGTGAAGCGAATCAACTTTACTGGCTCGACTGAGGTTGGGCGGATTATCGCAAAGCGTGCAGCCGAACATCTGAAGCCATGCCTTTTGGAGTTGGGTGGCAAGGCGCCGTTAATAGTGCTTGAAGACGCAGATCTTGATGAGGCGGTTAAGGCTGCCGCGTTTGGCGCGTATATGAACCAGGGGCAAATCTGTATGTCGACAGAGCGCCTCGTGGTCGTCGACGCTGTCGCCGATGCGTTTGCTGAGAAGTTGGCGGAGAAGGTGAAGACGATGGCTACCGGTGATCCCCGTGAGGGTAAGACACCGCTCGGCGCAGTGGTTGATATGCAGACGGTCACCCGGGTTAACGCTCTGATTGACGACGCAGTTAATAAGGGCGCCTCGCTACGGGCCGGCGGTAACGCCGATTCAGTCTTGATGCCGGCCACTCTGGTAGACGGCGTTACGCCAGAAATGAATTTGTATCGTGATGAAAGCTTCGGTCCTGTCGTAGCCATTATCCGTGCGAAGGATGAGGCGGATGCTATTCGTATTGCGAATGACAGCGAATATGGTCTCAGCGCTGCCGTATTTACCGCTGATTCGGCTCGCGGTCTGAAAGTCGCCCGGCAGATTCGCTCCGGAATCTGTCATGTCAATGGACCCACTGTTCACGATGAGGCGCAAATGCCGTTCGGTGGCGTTGGCGCCTCAGGTTATGGACGTTTTGGCGGTAAGGCCGGGATCGACAGTTTTACCGAGCTGCGCTGGATCACTGTTGAATCCGAACCGGGCCACTACCCGATATAGAAAATTCAGTTGAATGAGACAATTTTGAGGTACCAGAGATGACCACTGAACGAACAGAAGAAGACACCGTTAGCTACACTGTCGAAGGCCGTATCGCCTGGGTGAAATTCAATCGCCCGGAAAAACGCAACTGCATGAGCCCCAAACTCAATCGGCAGATGATGCGCGTGTTGAATGAGCTTGAATTTGATGACGCGGTAGGTGTGCTCGTGCTCACTGGCGAAGGCTCTGCATGGTCGGCTGGTATGGACCTGAAAGAATACTTTCGTGAGATTGAAGCGCAAGGGCTCGGAGCCATCCGGCAATCTCAGGGTGAAGCTTATGGTTGGTGGCGTAAACTGCGCTGGTATCAGAAGCCCACGATCGCCATGGTCAATGGCTGGTGTTTCGGCGGCGGCTACGGCCCGTTGCACTCTTGCGACCTGGCTTTTGCGGCTGAAGAGGCCCAGTTCGGTCTGAGCGAAATTAACTGGGGAATTCTCCCCGGTGGTGGAGCAACCAAGGTCGCGACAAATCTTATGAACATGCGCAATTCCATGTATCACGCGCTTATGGGCGAGAATATTGATGGCGCGACCGCTGCGGAGTGGGGACTAATCAATGAAGCGGTGCCGCTGGCCTCTCTTAAGGACCGGGTTACGGAAGTCGCGAACGTGCTGCTGGAAAAGAATCCTGCTGCACTGAAGGCAACCAAGGATGCTGTACGACGGGTCACGGAGATGACTTACGACAATGCTGAGGACTACCTGATTCGTGCCCAGGAAGCTGCTAATTTCTTTGACAACCAGGGGCGTAAGGAAGGCATCAAGCAGTTTATTGACGATAAATCCTATAAACCCGGTCTCGGTGCTTACGATATATCCAAGCAAAGCGGCTAGGTTCGACGATGGACTATGTTCATTTGCACGCATGCCTGCACCCGGAAAAACCTGCTGTTACTGATCTGAAGTTCGAGCGTCGCTGGAGCTACGAGCAGTTCGACCGTTTTGTTGCCGGCTGTGCGGCTGTGCTTCTCGAAGAGGGCGTGACCGAAGGCGATCGTGTGGCCTGTCTGTCCAAGAATCGTGCAGAGGTTATCGCGCTGCATCTGGCGTGCGCACGCGTTGGTGCCATTTTCGTGCCTTTGAACTGGCGCTTGTCGGCGTCCGAGCTTGAAGTGCTCATCAACGACTGCGAACCGGCGGTTTTATATGGCGACGACGTGGCAGTGGAGCTTGGCGTGGCTGCTGCGGATATCGAACGCCTTCGCGATCGTTGTAACAAAACGCAGCCTGTCCGGCTGGAGCAGAAGTCGGAAGATCTGCCATCCCTGATGCTCTACACCTCGGGAACAACCGGGCTTCCGAAGGGCGTTCTTTTGAGCGAACGCAATCTGACTGAGACCGCTATCAACTTCTCCCTCCTGGGCGAAGTGGATAGAGACAGCCATTTCCTCTGCGAATCTCCTATGTTCCATATCATCGGAATGGTGACTTCCGTTCGACCGCCGTTCTTGAGCGGAGCGCATGTTTCGATATCGGACCGCTTCATTCCGGAACGCACATTCTCCAGGCTTGCGGATCCGGTTTTGAGGATTAGTCACTACTTTTGTGTCCCACAAATGGCGCTGGCGATCCGCGCAGCAGATGGTTTCGACGCATCCAGGTTGAACGGACTAAAAGCGATATTCACCGGCGGTGCACCGCACCCGGAAACGCAAATACGAGACTGGCTCAATGATGGTGTCGCCATAGTCGATGGTTTCGGCATGAGTGAGGCAGGGACAGTATTCGGTATGCCGCTGGATCGAAAGTTGATTGATGGTAAAGCCGGCAGTGTAGGAATTTCGACGCCACGCATACAAGCACGAATAGTTAACGATAACGATGAGCCGGTGCCGGTCGGCACGCCCGGCGAGCTTCAGCTAAAAGGAGACAATATTACGCTCGGTTACTGGCGGAGGGATGCCGAATACCAGGCGACTCTGACCGAGGATGGCTGGTTTCGTACAGGAGATATCCTGACCCGGGACGAAGACGGCTACTACCGTGTTACAGACCGCAAGAAGGACATGTTCATTTCTGGTGGCGAGAATGTGTATCCGGTCGAAGTAGAAGCTCAACTTGATAAATATCCGGGCGTACATGAACTGGCCATAATCGGCGTGCCCGACCCGAAATGGGGTGAGGTTGGTTGCCTTTTTTACGTGCCTGAGTCTGGTGAGATCAGCCTGGAAGATGTCGAGTCGTTCCTGACAACTCGACTGGCGAGGTACAAAATCCCGAAGCATGCCCGATCGTTGAAAGCGCTACCGCGCAACGGAGTTGGAAAGTTGATGCGACACGAGTTGCGAAAGATGTATCACGAGAACCGGTGCTGACTCGACGAGATCCGTCGCTGAACAAGTGTTGCCACTCCAGGTTGATGTGGCACGATTTACGAATAAGAGGAGTGCGACGTAATCACAACAAAAATGTCATTCCAGGATGAGCCAGGAAATTGAACTCTCAACGAATACTTGACGACTTGCCAATGACCCGCCTGCAGATCGCGGCAGTCGCGATTTGCATCATGCTCAACGCGCTTGATGGATTCGATGTACTTGCAATCAGTTTTTCGGCGCCGGGCATAGCGTCGGAGTGGGGTATCTCCCGCGCAGAGCTGGGAGTCGTGTTGGCAATGGAACTGATTGGCATGTCATTCGGTTCAGTGTTGCTTGGAAACGTCGCTGATCGAAGGGGTCGAAGGCCCATTATCCTGGGATGCCTGATGTTGATGGCGACAGGCATGTACCTGGCGTCGATCGTGGACACCGTCATGAGGTTGTTGGCGGTTCGGTTCGCAACCGGCATCGGCATCGGCGGCATGCTCGCGACAATCAATGCAATGGTGGCGGAGTATTCGAGCGCTCGACGACGAAATTTCAATGTCGCACTAATGGCGATGGGTTACCCGCTGGGTGTTGTTGTCGGTGGGTCGATCGCATCGATTTTGCTTGCGAATTACGACTGGCGTGCAGTCTTTGTATTGGGCGCGAGCATGACAGCGTTACTGATTCCGATGGTCTGGTTCCTGATGCCGGAGTCGATCTCTTACCTGGCTCACAAGAGAGGACCGGGCGCATTGCAGGACATCAACGCTATCCTGAAGCGCATGGGGCACCCAGAAATCGACAAGCTCCCCGACATTGAACCAGGTGCACCCAAAACCAGCTGGCGTGACCTGTTCTCTGCCCAGCTCGCGCGAACGACGTTGCTGCTTACGGTTGCTTATCTGACACACATCATGACTTTCTATTTTATTTTGAAGTGGATTCCCAAGATCGTAGTTGACATGGGTTTCACGGCATCGCTGGCTGGCGGGGTGCTCGTATGGGCAAACGTTGGCGGGGCTGCAGGTTCCATGATTCTCGGCTGGCTGACTCACTACTACAGGGTGCGAATTCTCGTCATCGTCGCGTTAGCGGGTGCTTTCGTTATGATCAATGTGTTCGGACAGGGTCAGGCGAACCTAAGCCAGCTCGCCCTCGTTGCCGCCGTCGCAGGATTTTTCACCAACTCTGCCGTTGTGGGGTTGTACGCATTATTCGCCCAGTCATTCCCGACCCACTTGCGTGCGGGCGGCACGGGTTTCGTGATCGGTGTGGGTCGGGCCGGCGCTGCGTTAGGTCCGATCATTGCAGGATTGTTATTCCAGGGCGGGTACGGCCTGCCGGCGGTATCGTTCGTGATGGCGCTGGGCTCATTGATTGCGGTCTTCATGTTGCTCATGTTGAGGGACCCGGCCAGGCACTAGGATCAATATGGAAGCGAGTATCGAATGAAAACTGAAGAGTCTCATACGTCTTTCTGGGCATCGTTTGGCCCAGGGATTCTGTTCGCTGGTGCTGCGATTGGTACATCGCACCTGGTGCAGTCGACGCGCGCAGGCGCGATGTTCGGTCTTGGTCTGCTTGGCATCGTTGTAATTGCCAATATTCTGAAGTACCCGGCATTTCGGTTTGGTCCGCAGTACGCCGCCGCAACGGGAAGATCATTGATTGAAGGTTATCGTGACCTTGGACGTTGGATTGTCGCGCTCTATCTGCTGAGTGAAGTCGCCGTAATGGCGATTATCCTGGCTGCGACAGCATTGGTGACAGCGGCGATTCTGCTGGCCGTTACGGGCGCCAGCGTGGACGCTCGTCATGCCGCAATTGCGCTGATCATCGTGGGTGTGGTCGTGCTCGGTATTGGTGGCTTTAAGCTACTTGATCGGCTTACCAAGGTATTCGTACTGATTCTCACAATCGCCACCGCGATAGCGACAATCCTTTCGTTGCCTCGTATCGAATGGGATTTCGCACAAGTCGTATTCCCGTTCTCGGATTTGCAGACGTTCGGATTTGTCATCGCACTAATGGGATTCATGCCATCTGCATTAGATCTTTCGGTGCTTCAGTCACTTTGGTCCGTGGCGAAGCAGAAAGCGAGTGGCGCAAGGCCATCAATGCAGCATGCGATGACCGATTTTAATATCGGGTACCTGGGGTCCGCAGGCCTCGCGATCTGTTTTCTGCTCATGGGAGCAGGTGTGATGCACTCAACCGGCGAAGTGCCTGCTGCCGGTGCGGCAGCTTTTGCAGAGCAGGTCATTGCGCTGTATACCACCAATCTTGGCGACTGGGCTGGCACCATCGTCGGCGTGTCCGCGCTATTCGTCATGTTTACGACGTTAATCACGATCCTGGACGGTTTTCCGAGACTACTTGCAACCGGGGCTACAGTGTTCAGATCGGGCGTCTCAGAAGACGCAGTCCATGTGGACAAGTCGCCATTGCTTTACGCGTGTATCGGAATGCTTGCTATCGGTGCTGCAGTAACACTTTTGTGGTTAATGGGCAGCTTTCAGAGTTTCATTGATTTCGTCACGATTACGGCATTCATCGTTGGGCCGATTACTGCGCTTTTGAACCACATCGTCATTATATCGCCCGCCGTCCCGCCCGAGCATCGGCCGAGCCAACTGATGAGAATCTGGAGCATGCTGGGTATTGGAGTTTTGTCGTTGCTGGCAATGTTATATATCTATGCTCGATTCGCTTAACTGATCAATTCAGAACGACGCGATCGATGCAAATTCATAGCCTGATTGTTGCTTTGAGAAACGGCCTCTAGGCAACAGTCGGCTTCGACTCCCTGTCGAGAGCTTCGCGATAAGCCTCCACGAGGTGTCCGGAGTGATCTTCAATGATCTTCTCTGCCTGCTGGAGGTTCCCACTCTGGCATGCCTCGAGCAATGCCAGGTGTTCGTCCATTGAATGGTCCACTGTCGCATTCAGGATCGTGAAAAGGTGGGTCCGCAGCGCCATCAGCGGGCTGATCGTGCGCCTGTAAGCCGATGCAATGGACCGATTGTCGCCACACTTGATTATCGTGTTGTGAAATTCAATATCACCCTTGGTGTAAAGATGTGCGTTGCCCTTTTCTGCAGCATTCTTCATTTTGGCTATAGCTTTAGTCAGGCCCTGTATGAGCGCCTCCTGATTGTGGACAATGGCTTTGCGTAGTGATGCAGTTTCCAAAAGGCAGCGGTGCTCGCAGATGTCGTCAACTTCCTCAAGGTCCGGAGTAAAGACGAAGGAGCCGCGTTTCGGCGAAATGTTGACCAGGCCCTCGGACTGCAGGGTAGAAAGGGCATTGCTCACGGGTGATCGACTCACGCCCAGCATGTCAGCCAGACGCTGTTCCGACAATTTGGCTCCGAGTGCCAGGTCTCCGGAAATAATCGCATCGCGGATACGATCAGTAGTGACTTCGATCAGAGAGGCCCGCGGTTCGATTCGTGACAGGTTTTTGCTCATCCGAATTACTATTTTGGCTAAAAGGAGCTTGACAACGCAAGCTGACATGTAACATGTTAGTTATCATGATACATGAAAATGTACCGCCGATGCTTTTGCAAGCAGTGAGGAGCAGGGATTGAACCGTACCGGTCTTATAGAAGCAAGTGCCGTCGATCGCCTTCGCGATATCGTGGGCGCAAATTATGTGCTCACAGAAGCGTCTGACATCGCAAGCTATTTGGTTGATTGGACAGGCGAATTCAATGGCGAAGCGCTGGCTGTCGTGCGGCCCGGGAATACTGAGGAAGTGTCCGAAATTGTAAAGCGCTGCAAGGCAGAGGGAATTACGATCGTTCCGCAAGGTGGACAGACCGGCCTTTCCGGTGGCGCGGTTCCCGTTGGTCCATCTCCTACTATTGTCGTCTCCCTGACCAGGATGAATTCAATCCGCAAGCTGGACGAGGCTGGTCGCACGGTCGTCGCCG
>Ga0316205_10004550_pt1 | contig 12045 bp, 14 predicted proteins | sample 3monthpyrite_MG_FD_204941 | JGI IMG/M metagenome (GOLD analysis project Ga0316205, IMG submission 204941) | Microbial mat bacterial communities from mineral coupon in-situ incubated in ocean water Damariscotta River, Maine, United States -... | ecosystem: Environmental > Aquatic > Marine >... | reverse complement strand
TCTCAGGCGTCAAACACACCGTCAAGGACGTTGGAAAAGTGTTCAAGGGACCGAAATGGAATAAACAGGACTACAAAGATTTACTATGCCTTCTTTCAGAACTTCTACGCGTCGCGCGACGAAGCCCCGTCGAGCTAGAGCCGCATATCGAAGCGCCCGAAGACTCCTCGATATTTGGAGTTTACCCAAAAATACTGGCTGATCACGAATCGGTAAACTTGATCTGTGACACGCTGCGATCCGCAGGGATGAATTACGACGACCCGCACCAAGTCGAAGAGGTTCTCGAAAAGCGCATCGAGGGTAATTCCCATCACGCCATGCACTCCAGCCACGCAATGCAGACCATCGCAGACGGCTTACCGGCCTTGGGAATCGTCGCTGCCGTTTTGGGGGTTATTAAAACGATGGGCTCAATTGACCAGCCACCTGAAGTATTGGGAAAGCTCATTGGCGGGGCCTTGGTCGGCACATTTTTGGGGGTGTTCCTTGCCTATGGCTTCGTAGGTCCATTTGCCGCGAAGATCAAAACCGTCATCGAAGACGAAGGTAACTTTCAATCCCTTATCCGGGAGATTTTGGTCGCCAATCTCTACCAACATTCGGTCAATATGTGCATTGAAGTCGGGCGACAGAACACGCCCAGTTCCCTTCGCCCAACGTATTCTGAGTTGGAAGAAGCCCTGAAAGGCGCTCGAAAGGAAGTCGCTTGAAATTTATCTTTCTAGCTGGCGTATTCTTCTTCGCGAACTCCGCTTGGGCAAAGCCGGCGCTGGTGAAATCTGGGGAGCATAGCGGCTTCTCCCGACTGGTTCTGTATACTGATGATGTGCAGAAATGGTCGCAAACTCGCTCCTCGGGCACAGTAACCGTGACCGTTCAAGGCTGGTCATCCGGTTTTGACACTTCCCGGGTTTTCGAAATGATCCCCACGGATCGGATTACCCAGTTGGAATCGACGACATCAAGCTTAACGCTCAAGCTCGGCTGTGATTGCACGGTCGAAGTCCAAGCAGTTGATCAAGGTGGCTTGATGATTGATGTAATGGACGCACGTAAATCTGTCGCCCCCACCACTATCGTTGCCCCGGCCTACCAATGGCCGGACCCAGATGAGATCACTCGGAAAAACCGGAATTCATCTTCGATTGCGGCGTTCCGAAAAAGCATCTCGGAGAGAGTTGCGCGTGCGGCAACACAGAAAATTCTGACAGCTATTCCGATAAACGGGCCTGACAGAGCCAATGCACCCGATCAATTAACACCACGTCCTCTTCCCGATGCGCCGGCGGATAGGATTCGAGCTACATCGGCACCAGAGCGCGCCGCAAGACGTAAACAATCCCCCACACCTCAAGTGTTGGCATGCCCCCCCAAACAGATCGGGGATATCGAAAATTGGGGTTCCACCATGCCTTTCTCCGAACAGCTCGGAGACGCTCGCAACTCGTTGATGGGCGAATTTGACACTTTGGACAAGTCCGAGGCTTTGCGCCTGACTCGGCTTTACCTCTATTTTGCAATGGGTGCTGAGGCACTAGCAACGATTGACGCGCTTGGTCAGACCGGCTACGAAATTCAATTCCTCAGACCATTGGCTAAGCTCCTAGATGGTGGGGGCCTTGAAGAATCTACCATCCAATTTCCAACGAACGCGTGTAATGGCACCAACGCGATTTGGGGCGTTTTGTTAGCAACAAACAAGGAAGAAATCACTGAACCTCACGCGAAAATCGTCGCCCAGAGTTTCAGCCAGCTTCCCTATCATCTTAGGTCTATCCTCGGTCCTCGCTTGATCACTCGCCTTAAAAACGGCGGGAATGAAATCGCCGCGAGCGTGATCCGAAATTCGATTGCGAACCGCCAAGAGGATAGCATGGAAGATTCTTCGACCCAGAAAGATTTAAGGAGCCTATCTGCGGCAAATTTGAAGGAACTGATCGGAAAGAACAATAGCCAGTCACCGCAAGCTTTGGTCATCTTGCTTGAAAGAAATACCGAAGAAGGCACGTCCGTAAGTGAGTCCATGCGTGAAGTCGCAAAGTCGTTTGTGGTTCAGCAGCGCGGTGACCCAATTTCAATCGAATTAGAGACGGCTTTAGTCAAAGATACCGCTCTAAGAGGTGCGTATTTGGAGGCATTGCAAATGGCGTTTAATTCCACTGATCAAACGGATGTATCAGCAACAATCTCATTTGTCGCTCGAAAACTGATCGACGCTGGAAGCGATATAGATGTCGCCAAATTCGCACTACGGTTGGGTTATGATTTAGGAGCCAAACATCTAAAACTAGACACAATATCGGCCATCTCGGACCGCCTGAAATCTGCGGGACTGGGCGAGCTCGCGACGACGTTTTCCGGATTACCTTCAGAAGTGGACGCTGTTGCAAGCATGGATGCATCACCTGGGTCCAACAGCATCTTGCGCAATCCGAGATCGCTGAAGGCTATAGAATCCGAACAGCCCACACTCGGCACAGCGAAAGCCATTCTGGAGTCGAGTAGAGGCGCGCGCGAGCAGATCATGAGCATGCTTGGTGATCAGTGACCTGACACCAGTCATAAAGCTCAGGTTAACCATCCATTATCGCTTCCAGAATAGAGTTATCTGCACGGAGAACTTTTAAAACTCAATAGGATCAGCTTGGTTATTCGATGAGGATGCTCTTTCAGCCGACAGTAATACTGGCCGTTGCGTTGATGGCTATCATTGTAATGATGATCCTTCCGATGCCTGCGTGGGTATTGGACCTTGGCCTTGCCGCCTCATTCGGCCTTGCAATTCTTATGTTCACAACAACCCTATTTCTGGACCGGCCGCTGGATTTTTCAGCATTCCCTACAATCTTGCTGGCGTCGCTCATGCTGCGATTGTCGCTCAATGTTTCTTCGACGAAGTTGATTATTGGGGAAGGTCACACCGGTACGGGTGCTGCGGGAAATGTTATTGAAGGGTTCGCCAATTTCGTGATGGGCGGCAGCGTCTATCTTGGGCTGGTGGTGTTTTGCGTCCTGCTCATCGTGAACTTCATCGTTATTACGAAGGGTGCAACGCGCATGGCCGAGGTGAGTGCTCGTTTCGCTCTGGACGGGATGCCTGGCAAACAGTTGGCCATCGATAGCGACATGTCCGCAGGGGCAATTGACCACACGGAAGCCAAGTCTAGGCGAGAACGTGAACAGGCTGAAACGACATTCTTTGGCTCCCTTGATGGGGCGTCCAAATTTGTTAAGGGCGATGCAATCGCGGGTCTGTTGATCACGATGCTTAATCTCGTGATGGGCGTTATTATAGGCGTGGCCGCTCATGGGATGCCAATGGGCCTGGCTTTTGAAACCTACGCAATCCTTACCGTCGGGGATGGCCTTGTCACCCAAATCCCTGCTGTCATTATCTCAATTGCCACGGCCTTGCTGCTCGCGCGCGGCGGCACGAGTGGCGCAACCGACATTGCTCTTGTGGAGCAATTGGGACGGCACCCCGCCGCCATAGCGACCGTTGGGGTTCTGATGGCCTTTTTCGCCCTAGTTCCGGGCTTGCCATTCACCCCGTTCGTGCTTGGCGCGGCAACGCTTCTCGCCTCTGCGTACTATTTCAAGCAAAAAATCGATCAAACCTCTGAAGTCGTGGCCCCCATCTCAATCGAGCGAATACCGGAAAAATCCATGGGGGATATCCTTGACTTGGATGAAATCCACGTCGAATTCTCGCCAGATCTAGTGATGATGGCCCTAGACCCGACAACCGGTCTTGAGACCCGGATTGCAAACATGCGCAACCACGTCGCCAGCAGTTTTGGCCTAGTTTTACCAGAGATACGATTGACGGACGATGCATCCCTTGAATCCGGAGTTTACCGGATACGCATCCATGGCGTGGTAAAGGCGGAAGACAAACTGCTTCCAGATTCTGTCTTGGCCCTCCTCCCTCCTGATGCTCCAAACGCGATCGACGGGGAAGTCGTGAAAGAACCGGTTTACGGAGCACCCGCGAAATGGATGAGCCGAAAATACAAAGAAGACGCCGCTTTGGCGGGCTGCACCGTTGTAACCCCGCCAGAAATTCTAGCCACCCATCTGTTGGAGGTCGTCAAAAGTAATTTCGGCCGACTACTGAGTCTGCGAGGGTTACGCCGCATACTTGACGAGTTCACCAATCTCTCAGATCCAAAACGCAACGAAGCTAACCGGAAAATACTAGACGAGTTGATACCCGAAAAGGTCTCGTTAGAAACGCTCCTTCAGGTGCTAAGGCTTCTACTGGAAGAACAAATTTCAATACGAAACCTGCCTGTTATTCTCGAAAGTATTGCTGAGGGCCGCTCAATCCACGCGTCAGCTGAAGGGTTGTGCGAGCATACGAGGCAAAAGCTTGGTGCCCAATTATTCGCTGAACTCAAACGTAAAGATGGCTCACTTCCGTTGGTTCAGCTTTCGCCCGACTGGGAGGAGCTCTTTGGCAAATATTCCAATCCGGAGGGACAACCGTCAGACATTGCTCTGCCTCCAGAGGATTACAAGCGGCTGGCAGACGGAATAACTCAAAAACTATCCCAACTAAATGACAATGGTGTATTCCCAGGTGTGGTAACCTCGATTCAGCGCCGCAGATTTATCCGATTACTTCTGGCAAATCGAGGGGTTAAGGTCTCTATTTTTTCGTACGAAGAGATTGCGCAAGATAGCCGACCTGCAATCGTCGGAGTGGTTGCAGCCTGATGCTCGAACTACTCACGTCGTCGCTCTTTTCTCCCAACCACATTTGGGCAGTTTCGCTTGTGGTTATTCGGGTGGGTGCCGCGATGGCATTCCTACCAGCCTTCGGTGAGCAAGTGGTCCCAATGCGTGTGAAGCTCGGTGCCACGCTTGCATTCTCGACAATATTAACGCCGATCATCTGGTCGAGTATTGAGCAAGTGAATTCACAGCGCGAATGGTTTGCGCTGGTAGGCCCAGAAGTCGTCGCCGGATTTTTCGTAGGGTTTGTGTTTCGGCTGTTGGTATTCGCGTTGCAAGTCACAGGCACTATTGCTGCACAGTCAACTTCTCTATCGCAGTTTTTTGGTGGTGGATTCGGTGCGGATCCGCAAACCGCGTTCAGTACATTTTTTGTGGTCTCCAGTCTATTTTTGGCCGTCATGCTTGGGCTACATATTCGGGTGATCGAGTTGTTGGTCAGCTCTTACGAAAGCTTCCCCGTAGGGGCCTGGCCTGATGGTGGGCCTTCGGCTGAATGGGCTATCGCCAAAACCAGTGAAACCTTCGGTCTGGGATTTTCGCTCGCTGGGCCCTTCATGCTGGCATCGCTAATTTACAATTTGGGACTGGGTGTCATAAACAAGGCCATGCCCCAACTGATGGTTGCTCTGGTTGGCGCACCCGCCATCAGCTTCGGCGGCCTTGTTCTTCTTTTGATCTCGAGCCCGATCATCCTTACAGTTTGGGGGCGGGCCTTTGTTCGGATTACCAGCCCGGCTGGTGCAGGCTTCTAATGGCTGAAACACCAGAAAGTGGAGAGAAAACACACGATCCGACCCCTAAAAAACTTTTGGACGCAAGGAAGGAAGGCCAAATCCCAAAATCTGCGGACCTGTCAGCCGCCGCAGCCTACCTTGGACTCATCCTCTCGCTTACCATTTTGGGTCCAACCTTACTTTTGGACGCTGCAGCGAAGTTGAGCCATTTCCTGGCGAGACCAGAGGACTTTTCCAAAGCTGACTTTTCGCCAGATGGGGCTTCGGTTTCTGCTCCACTTGGGTCGATCGTCTCAGGATCGCTACTACCGCTTTTCGCCATTCCCGCTGTTGCAGTTCTGATTAGCATAATCGCACAGCAAGCGATCACCTTTGCGCCGAGCAAAATCCGGCCCAAGTTGAACAAAGTATCGCCTATCTCTTCAGCAAAAAACAAATTTGGAGCATCTGGTCTCTTCGAGTTTGCTAAGTCCGCGGTCAAGCTTTTCATCGTTAGTTTGGTCATGGTTTGGTTCTTGAAGGCAAATCTACCTGAAATAATGCAAACTGTAGACCTGCAGCCGTCACAGGTATCTGCGGTTCTCGGGGGTTACATTCTGTCATTCCTGACACTGATATTTGTTATTTCTCTAGCTATCGGAGGTGGCGATTATCTGTGGCAAGTCGCTGAGCATCAACGCAAAAACCGTATGACCAGAAAGGAAGTGGAGGACGAAAGCAAAGAAGCGGAAGGTGACCCCCGCAACAAGCAAGCCAGGCGCCAGCGCGGGCTCGAAATTGCCATGAACCAGATGTTATCCGATGTTCCTGATGCGACCGTCATCATAGTAAATCCTACGCATTACGCAATTGCGTTGAAATGGGATGCAAGTGCATCGACGGCCCCCCTTTGTGTTGCAAAAGGTGTGGATGAAATTGCGGCGAAGATCCGTGAGATTGCGCTCAGTTCATCAATCCCGATCCATAGTGATCCACCTACCGCCCGTTCGTTGTTCGCGCGCATAGAAGTCGGTTGCGAGATTTGGCCCGATGATTACCGGGCAGTCGCCGCAGCGATCCGCTTTGCACAGTCTGTAAATACTATCTCCAAGATAAAATGATGAACTCAAAAGCGCTGATTCAAGTTCTAGAAACAGTCTACCAAGCGGACCTGTTGAAGCTCACAGAGCTTAGAAATAGACAAACGGCGCTTGAAAAAGAGCGCACCAGGCTCCAAGAGCCCCAACTGTTCGATCACCAAATCGAATGCAACCTAGAGCTTATCGGTGCCACGAGCAGATACCTAAGGTGGCGGCGAATTGAGGCGCGCAATAAATCGCGCATGATTTTTGCGCTTCAACCAGAAATCACGGAAGCCAAAAACAAGCTTAAAAAATCGTTCGGGCGGCTTGAAGCGGTGAAAGAACTAAAAATGAACGGTGAGTTCTAGATATCCTGGCGAACGATATCGGTAATTAATACGTCTGATATGTTCGCCCCGACCACCTTGCGAGCACTCGCGAGAAGAGAGCGTCGCAATGTGCCCATTGCCGGTGAAGCCGTGTAGACACCATCAAATCCGCCCAAATAGGCATGGTCAAAAAGCACTTGCAAGAACGCGTCTCGTAGCTTCGGTTCACGATCATAAACTGCGCTTGTTTCAGAGGCCAAAGTCTCCAAACTTAGCGAAAGAACGACCAGTGCGGATACGCGGTCCTGCTTTATGATCGGCACTACGAACTGATTGTTGATCTTCACGTAACTTAGTTCGGCTTCAGGTGCTTTAGCGTCCACCTTTGCCTCCGAATGCTCCTCAGCAATTTCAGCGTCAGCGCCAAGCTCCTGCGGCGGAGAACGCAAGGCAAAGCCCGCACCCAATCCGGCACCGACTCCAAGTATCAGCAACACAACTGGCAGCAATGCTCCCATCTCACCCTCCTAAAATGGCAACAAGATATCTGCGATCTGTTGGCCGTAACGTGGTTGTTGGACATCTGTTATTTGTCCACGCCCACCGTAGGAAATCCGCGCGGCAGCAATGCGATCATACGAAACTTCGTTCTTTCGATTTATATCTGCTGGCCGGACGTATCCGCTGACAAGCAGTTCGCGCAGCTCAAAATTTACCCGAACTTCTTGCGATCCCTGAATGCTGAGAACGCCATTCTGAAGCACATCCACCACCGTGGCAGCTACGCGGATCGAAAACTTTTCCTTGCGTCTGACGGACCCATCCCCCGACGAGGAGCTCGATGAGTTCGTCGAAACTGCAGAGTCCAAACTGGCACCTTCCGGAAGGGAATTATTAATCCTTTGAGGGATTCCAAATAGCGAAGGTATTCCTAATGATTCCGACCCGGTCCTTGCCCGAGATGTGCTGTTGGAAATTTCCGCGCGCTCGTCGATTTCAACCACAACTGTGACGATGTCACCGACCTGTTCGGCCCGCTGATTACCCAGCAGAGAGTTTCGACCGGACTCCCACAAGGATGCACCGTCCGAGACCAATTCACCCTCAGATGCTTTGGGCAGTGGCACCCGCATCATCGCGAAGTGCTCATTTGTATTTGTAGTCGGGCTGATCTCGGGTGCCTTTCCAACATTTTCCAGGCGCCCACATGCCGAAAGCACAGCTAAGACTAAAATCAAACGCGCCGCATTAACCACTACCCTAGTCATCACATTTCCTATTCACGCCCTACAATGATTTCACCGGCTTCGTTAACTCGACCCTCGACAGTATTTCTTGATACGAGGTTGAGCACCTTCAACCAGTCCCCCGCCGCACCGCGATCGAGTGAGCGTCCTTCTGCAACAATGCTGAGGACGCCAGTCTGGTAGATAAGGGTTACAATTTCATTTCGCTCCACAAGAGCAGGGGGGCCAACATCCCCCTCTCGTATCGGTCTGCCTTTGTACAAGACGCGCTGCGCCTCTAGCCCCAGAACTTGAGATATGTCCGTGTAGGATCCTTGCATTCCTGTTCCAGAAACCTGCACCTTTTCGGCTGAAACAATGTCTCCGGGGCGAAGCGTCTGTGTTGGCACAACCGCCTGTGCGACAACGGTGTCGGCATAAATACTGCACGCAAAAAGCATCAAACTCCGGCAACCACGAACGGTCATCGGATTTGCGCCGTTGCACTCAACATTTGATCAACGGCGGTAATCACTTTGGCATTCAGCTCGTACCCTCTTTGGGCTTCAATCAACTCGGTAACTTCGCGAACGGCATCGACAGAAGACGCCTCGAGGTAACCGTGGCGAAAGTTACCCAACCCGCTATCGCCCGCAGTACCGACCACCGCGCTGCCTGATGCGCCGGTCTCGACAAAAAGGTTACTACCTATAGCTTCCAGCCCTTTTTCGTTCGAGAAACCGGCGAGGGTCAGCTGGCCCAATTGTTCGGGTTCAACCCGGTCGATAAAATAGGCAAACACCTCGCCTTCGGGGTTTATCGAAATCGACCTCGCATCTTCTGGGATCGTGATGTTTGGCACAACTGGAAACCCATCTGACGTGACCAATAGGCCGTCACCAGTCCGCTTCAATCCACCGTCGCGAGTGTAACCAGATATACCTGAAGGCATAGTCACTTCCAGATAGCCCCGCCCTTCGATTGCGAGATCGAGGTCGCCGCCTGTCCGCGTCAGAGACCCTTGCTCTACATTTATTGAAACTGCGGTTGGGCGAACACCAAGTCCAATCTGGACACCGGCTGGCACAAGTGTACCGTCCGAAGCATTGATGCTACCTGCACGTGTAATCTGCTGGTACTGAAGGTCTGCGAACTCCGCACGCCGTGCGTTATATCCTGTGGTCGACATATTCGCGAGATTATTTGAAATTACGTCAACACGTGTTTGTTGCGCGGCCATTCCCGTAGCCGCAATTTTTAGAGCATTCATTATATGGTCCTTTCTCTAACGACCGCCAACAAGCGTCATAATTGAGCGCAACCGCTCGTCCTCTTTCTCAAGAAATGACTGTCCCATCTCATAGGATCGCTGAACTTCAATCATCCGTGCAATTTGCTGCACGGCCTCAACATTTGAAGACTCCAAGAAGCCCTGGCTTACCGTAGCGATATCCGCCGGCACCAACTCGGAGTCAGTTTTGAACTTAACGCCACCTTCCCTGATCAAATCAGACGGGTCAGACGGAAGAACAAGGCCGATTTGAGCAAGCGGGTTGCCGTCAGCCGACAGGGTTCCATCAGCAGAAATACTGATCTGGTTGGCATCCAGCGGCGCGAAAATCGGTGCCCCACCTGCATCCAACAGCCTGTACCCTTCCGGGGAGACCAATTCTCCCTCTGCGTTCGGAGTGAAAGCGCCAGCTCGTGTGAGGCGCACCCCTGAGGGGGTATCCAATTGGAAGAACCCGTCGCCGTTGATGCCTAAATCGAATGCCCCCCCAGTCCTTGTTAATGCTCCTTGCTGAAAACTGGTTACATGGGCATTGGCTCTCGCCATCGACATGCTCCCCCCGGTGGCCCCCAAAGGCATGACATACTCTGAAAAGATAGCGGTTTCGGCCCGAAATCCGGTTGTTGCAAGATTGGCAATATTGTTGGCAACGACACGCATCTCGTTCATGAGACCCGACTGGCGTGTGATCGTCGTATAGATAGTGTTTCCCACCTCTAACCTCCTGCAATTAATGGAATAACAGTGTCAGACCAAAAGATCGTTAAATGTCGGGTCATGAAGCTCATCGTTATCCAAAACGTAGCGAGAATTGCCCCTACCTTCGGAACAAAAGTTAGCGTCAACTCCTGAATGGACGTTAGGGCTTGGAGCAACCCAATGATGAGGCCGACGCCCAACGCGACCATCAAGATCGGCCCCGAGATGATGACCGACACCCACAACCCCTGCCGCAAGACGTCAAAAAATTCAGACTCGTTTAGCATCACACCGGCATCCGGAGGATTTCTTGATATGCTTCCACCACTTTGTCGCGGACGCTTACAGCCGTTTGAACTGCCAATTCGGATTGTGTAATGGCCTCAACCAGTCGCTGCGGATCCGCTTCGCCCGTCATCGACGCTAGTGCAACATTTTCACCCATAGCAACGATATCAGAGAATTTTTGCATACCATTTCCAAGCACCACCTCTTCGGCGGGTTGGGTAGCTGGTTTTGCTGCACCATAGGCGCGCTGCGCCAATGTGGTAGAAATATCCATTCTGGATTATCCTTATTTGTGAGGAATTATTACCGCCGCAAGAGGTCCAGCAAGGCTGTTGACATATTCCGGGCTTGTTCGAACATTTTCAGGTTGGCGTCATAACTTCTTTGCGCTTCCCGCGCGTCGGCAATTTCAATCATGAGATTCACATTCGATCCCTGAAAGTATCCGTCAGAGTCGGCCAGTGGATGCGAAGGATCATAGATTTTTGGTAACTCGGTTTGATCTAGATGAGTTTTGCCCTGGCGTACCAACCCTGTCTCATTCCCGCCGGCAAACACCTGCTCGAAAGAAGCCACTTTTCTACGATAGCCCGGCGTATCCGAGTTGGCCAAGTTTTCTGAAGTCAGGCGCAACCGAGACGAAGTCGCCCGCATACCGCTCGCAGAAATTTCGAGGCTTTTCAAAATATCACTCATCGATCAAGCTATCTCCCTCGCCCAATGGATGTTTTCAAAAGATCGACAGAATACTGATAAATCGCTAAAGCTTGCGAGTGCTCGCGCTCCACCTCGATTGATTTCAGCATTTCATTTTCAATGGAAACTGTATTTCCATTCGGATTTGATTCTGACTCACTATTGGTGGTACTTCTTGAAACCTCGTTTAGAAGTGTACTCGACATGTGACCATCACGCGTTTTGCGCGCCTCCGAACCCAGTTTATTTTCGCTCATGGACTCGGAGAAATTGGCGATATCTCTCGCCTTATAATCAGGCGTATCGGCATTGGCGATATTTTGAGATATTATACTTTGTCTGGTGGTCGCATGCCTAGCCATCAAGCCGGCGACGCGCATGACTGAAATGTTCTCTAACATCAGGGCTTCTCCCATCGAATGCATACACGTTGTCTTAAGAGTGATTCCTTTAGAAAAGGTAATCGAAACTGGAGGACCCAAGTGCCACCACAAAATTTCAACGCCTTGCTATCGGCAATCAACGACATTCCGCGTGTGCAGCGGGACGGGTCTGTTAGTTCGACGTCGTCAAACCTAATTCAAGTTCGGGGCCTATCGGGTTTTGGACATGTCGGTGATCTCGTGATCGTGCACCCTGCTGGCACCGCGCCAGTCTTTGGCGAAATTTTGGCGCTCCGGGAATCTATTGCGGATATTCTGCCGGAAACCGGGAGCAGAGGCATCGCCCTCAATGATCGTGTTTCATACCTTGGCCCAACGCGGATTATGCCTGACACCAGTTGGCTTGGCCGAATAATCGACCCTTTACTGCGCCCGTTAGATGGAAAGCCACTAAGCAGTGGGGCCACCGAGGTGCCGTTGAGGGCATCGCCCCCCGTCCCCTCCACACGCAAGCGCCTTGGCGAAAGGCTTTCTACCGGCCTTGCGGCATTTGACACAGTTCTCCCAATCGTACGGGGCCAAAGGCTCGGTATTT
>Ga0316205_10004549_pt1 | contig 12047 bp, 9 predicted proteins | sample 3monthpyrite_MG_FD_204941 | JGI IMG/M metagenome (GOLD analysis project Ga0316205, IMG submission 204941) | Microbial mat bacterial communities from mineral coupon in-situ incubated in ocean water Damariscotta River, Maine, United States -... | ecosystem: Environmental > Aquatic > Marine >... | reverse complement strand
CGTCATGAATATCATGGGTATAAAACCATTAATAGCAGCGATTAGGGCCTAGTGCATTAATCCTTCAGTTTATTAAGTGCTTCAGAGGCGTTTTAGCGCTCTGGGTTATCATTAATCATTGATTGTAGTTTTAGATGTTCTCAATTAAAGAAGGCACTGAGTGGCTTATAGAGAAGCTGTGGCTAAAAATTTCAAACAGTTAAAAAAAATTTTGTGTTTTTACACAGTCTGTGGTGTAAGCAGAACATTAGCAATATCGAATGCAAACTTACAGTTAAATGATATCACTGATTCACCTTCTATTAGTTTCCGACTTTAATAACCAGTTTTCGACTATATTTGTTTGGAATAAAACGCTTAGCAGTTCTACTCAACCGTAACCGACTTGGCCAGGTTTCTTGGCTGATCTACATCCGTACCTTTACGAACCGCAACATAATATGAAAACAGTTGCATTGGTATCGCATATAAAATCGGCGCGACTTCCGGCTCAACTGCGGGCACGGTCATTACGTGACACATATCCCCCATGTCACTCATGTCCAGTCGTTCATCGGCAAACAAATACACTTCACCTTTGCGTGCAATCACTTCCATTAAATTGGATTTTAATTTATCTTCCATGCCGTCTTTTGGCGCGACTGCAATAATTGGCATTTCCGGATCGACTAACGCTAACGGTCCGTGTTTTAATTCACCGGCGGCATACGCTTCAGCGTGAATGTAGGAAATTTCTTTTAACTTTAATGCGCCTTCCATTGCGATGGGGTACTGCACACCCCGGCCCAGAAAAATTGAATTTAAGGTATCTTTAAATTCATCGGCCCAGGTTTCAATATTATTATCCTGTAACACTTTTTCAATAATGGCCGGCAGTTCTTTTAAGTTCTCGATTAGTTGCTTTTCTTTTGCTTCAGTCAAACCATGACGCTTACCCAGGGCCAGGGTCATTAACATTAAGCCAACCAGTTGGGTCGTAAATGCTTTAGTTGAAGCCACGCCAATTTCCGGACCGGCGCGAGTCATTAATACTAATTTAGATTCGCGCACCAGAGAACTTTCCGGTACGTTACAGATAGATAATGAAAATTCAGTTTTATTTTTCAAGTTACGCAAGGCAGCCAGAGTATCTGCGGTTTCACCCGACTGTGAAATCGTGACGATTAATGTATCATCGGTTATCACCGGATCACGATAACGAAACTCGGACGCGACTTCCACATTGCAGGGAATGCCCGCTAAAGATTCTAGCCAGTATCGGGCAACCATTCCCGCATGAAACGATGTGCCACAGGCAATAATCTGTACGCGTTTTACTTTATCAAAAATTTCATGGGCACTTGCACCGAAGGCGGTGTCTAGTACTTTTCCTTCATAAATTCGACCTTCTAAAACCTCACCTAAAACCACCGGCTGTTCATGAATTTCTTTCATCATGTAATGACGGAATTCACCACGGCTTACCGCATCTACGCTTAATTCAGATGTACTGATTTCACGTTCAACCGGCTGGTCATTTTTATCGTAAATAACCAGGCTGTCTTTGGTGATGTCGGCAATGTCGCCTTCTTCTAAAAATATAAAGCGCTGGGTCACGGGTAATAATGCGGCGACATCTGAGGCAATAAAATATTCACCAAAGCCCACACCAATTACCAAAGGGCTACCACTGCGGGTGGTAATTAAACGCCCGGGTTCATCTATGGAAATTACGCCAAGTGCGTAAGCGCCTTCAAAATCTTCAGTGGCTTTTTTGACCGCCTGCAGTAAATCATCGCCGGCTTTTTTATATAACTCCACCTGATGCACGACCACTTCAGTGTCGGTTTCTGATGTAAAGGTATAACCGCTGGATTTTTGCTTTTCACGTAGTTCGCCGTGATTTTCGATAATGCCGTTATGCACGACAGCTACCGCATTATTACAGATATGGGGGTGGGCATTAGGTTCGGAAGGTACACCATGGGTTGCCCAGCGAGTATGGGCGATACCGAGAAAACCAGTGAGTGGACTCTCATCCAGTGAGTCGGACAGGTTAGCAACTTTACCCACTCGCCTCACCCGATCTAAACAGTTGTCTCCATTAACCACTGCGATACCGGCTGAATCATATCCCCTGTATTCCAGGCGTCTTAAACCTTCTAATAAAATGGGGGTTACATTACGCTCGGCGACGGCTCCTACAATTCCACACATGTGTTTTTGATCCTTAATTCATTTAGGCTTTTCTATGTCAGCACATTCTAACTGCTGACAGAGGGAATGAAAACCTTGCTCTGATCGTTTATGCAAAGTAATTACAAGTCTCGATCGAACTACCACATACGGGTTAAAATATTTGTATGCATGACTTAAAGAGCCCATAAAAAAACCGCCGGCTCAGGCGGTTTTTAATCAAATATGATAATCAGACCTAATCGTCAATACAGCCCTGGGGTGATGGCAGGCCTGCAATACGCGAGCCCTGTCTGGCTGGCCCGCCGGGAAACAGCTCGTACATCTTGCTGCGTTTTGCTGAGGCCCCACCCAGCTCTTCACTCATGTGTTTGATGAGCACTTTCACCATTGGGGTAATGCCGTATTGAAAATAAAACTTTCGTAAAAAATTAAGCACTTTCCAGTGCTCATCAGTTAATTCAATATTTTCTTTTTTGGCCAATACAACCGCCAGTTCTTCATTCCAGTCTTCCAGGTTGGACAGGTTTCCCGATGCATAAACATGAATCGTTTTACCGTTAAAATCAAATGCATCATTAAAGTGAGCCTGACTGGATTTTGCGGAAGCGTTTGATACCGACACAGACCGCACCCGATGTTCCTGTTCCAGCTCTGCATCAAGTTGTGCCAGTGGTATCCCCGCAAGTCGACTACCCTGGCTTTGTACGCCATTAGGGAACAGTTCATCCAGGGACTCCTGAGTGGCCCGCTCCTTGCCGTATTGCCGGGCTAGCTCACGACGTAATAATTTTAGAATTGGCGAGGTATTATATTCTGCATAATACTCACGCATTATATTCAACACGTCCCAATGCTGTTCGGTTAACGTGAGACCTTCTTTTAGCGCAATTCTTTCTGCCAGATCCGGGGTCCAGTCATTCATATTCTTCAGATAGCCATCGGCTCGAAGCTCTACAATATTTGATTCCGAGTGAGTATTATTCATAACCGTTCCTCTTTTATAATTTATGAAAAAAGCAAAAAAACAGTCCATGTGCTGCGCATAAAATCCGACATAAATCAGATGAAAACACGCTTCAGTCGATTTTCTCTAATACCTGATAACTTAACAAAACAATGAGTATATAGTTACTGTTTAGCTGAGATCGCTTTAATATTCCAGTGCTTTGAAGTGATTTCTCTATGATTTTTTTTATTCCAAAGCAACAAACCAAAATTGTTTTTATTCGCAAAAAATCGCTGGCTTATAAAACAAATGAATTCAATTTAAAGAAGGTGAGTGTTCTGCGATTAAGCCACATACAAACGTTAGATACTACTTGAAAAACTTGAGATTTTTTTAGAAAAAATCTCAAGTCTGTGAGGGGATGGGGTTATTAGCCTGAGCATAACAAAATTATTAACAGATTAAGTTAATGCACTGCTTTAAACAGGTCTTTTAACGCTCAGTTAAATAAACACTTATCACTAGAATGGAATGTCATCGTCAAAACTATCATCAATCGGCGCAGTGGGTGCCGGCTCATTTGCCGGTATAGGCTGTGATTGTTGTTGCGGAGCAAAGTCACCACCGCCACCTGAGCGACCACCGAGCATTTGCATTTCATTGGCGATAATTTTAGTGGTGTATCGGTCATTGCCACTTTTGTCTGTCCACTTTTCTGTGCGCAGGCTGCCTTCAATATAAACCTGCTGGCCCTTTTTTAAATATTCACCAGCAATTTCACCCAGGCGGTTAAAAAAGGTAATGTTGTGCCACTCGGTGCGCTCCTGTTTTTCACCCGTTTTTTTATCCTTCCAGCTTTCATTTGTCGCCACACTAATGGACGTGACTGCGCCACCAGATGGCATATAACGGGTTTCAGGGTCTTTACCGCAGGTGCCCACTAAAATTACTTTATTTATACCTCGTGCCATTTTTTCTGCCCTTTAATATTGTTCGTTAGAATATTGTTCGTTAAATTGTTTTTCATTAAATCATTGTGGTTAAAATTGTTGCGTCTAAATAACCCGTCACTGCCTTAGTGCTCATTCACTGAATAAGTGAATAGTTTTGCCTTATCCAGCGCATGCATTTCAACCTTTAAATACGCAATACCTTCCTGCGGCTCGATTACAGCTTCTGCTACCCCCTGTACCGACACCAGCGTAGAAATCATCTCGTTCACTTTAGAGGGATCTATTTTACCGATTTTTAACAGGTACGTACTCACATATCTCGGATTTTTCATGGTATAGGCTATCAGTAACCATACCAATAAGGCAAAGCTACACATCAGAAAAACCCCAAATGCGCCCCCCGCCTCATAACTCAGGCCTCCGAGGACTCCGCCTAAAAAAGCCCCTATAAACTGACTGGACGAATACACACCCATGGCGGTGCCCTTGCGGTCGGCGGGTGACATTTTAGACACCAGTGATGGCAGGCTGGCTTCCAGCAGATTAAAGGCCCCGAAAAAAATCACCAGGGTGAGCGCCAGGTGCCAGACCGAATCGCCACCGAACAGTAAATTCAGCTCCGCGACCGCCAGTACACCAATGGCTCCAACAAATATCTGTTTCATGCGGCGTTTGGACTCGGCAATAATAATAAACGGCACCATTAGCGCCACACTGAGTAAAAATACTGGAAGGTAGAGTTTCCAGTGATCTGCAGAGTCCAGCCCCGCCTGGTTTTGTAGCACCAGCGGAAACGCGACAAATGTTGCCATTAGCACCAGATGCAGGATAAGAATGCCAAAATCCAGACGTAGTAGCTGGGTATCCACCAACACAGTTTTAAACTGGGTGGGATTGGCCTGGGTGTCCCGATGAAACATGCTGTGTTTCGGATTGGGGACCCACACAAATAAAATCACCAGTGCAAACAGAGCCAGTACCGCGGTGACTACAAAAATACCCGACAGGCCCATTAGCTGATTAATTACCGGCCCAGCGACCATGGCTATAGCAAAGGCGAAACCGATACTTACCCCAATAAATCCCATCATTTTCAGACGATGCTCTTCACGGGATAAATCTGCGGCCAGCGCCATTAGTACCGCTGCCACCGCGCCACTGCCTTGCAGTGCACGCCCGGCAATCATTTCATAGATAGTCGTTGCATCCGCCGCCAGCAGGCTACCTGCGGCAAAGATCAGCAGGCCAATGGCAATCATCGGCTTGCGCCCGAAGCGATCAGATAACATACCGTAGGGAATTTGTAGCAGTCCCTGGGTTAATCCATAAATACCCAGCGCTACCCCCACCAGAAAGGGAGTTGAACCTTCAAATTGATCTGCATACAGTGAAAACACTGGCAAAATCATAAACAGCCCGAGCATGCGTACCGCGTAAATAGCTGCCAACGAAAAGCCAGCACGCTTTTCCATTGAGTTCCAGCTAACCTGTTGAAAGTTTTCACTCATTAATTAAATAAGCCACATGCAAATAGATAAAGCCCGCTATCTTACCTTAAAGCGCCACTGGCTTTAACCATGAAAAACGCTTTGTCAGTTATTATTAACGCTCTTTGAGTTAAAACCCATAATTCAAATCCTGTTTTGACTCATTAACGCGGTTGATACAATAGACAGTTTGCAGGATTAACTGATTAAGACCCTGCCCAAATATGCTACCCTAGAACGTTTATTTACCGCTGAAAAACAGCCTGAAGATTCATGATTAAAGAAATCCAGATTCGCGGCGCCCGCACCCATAATTTAAAAAATATTGATTTAGATATTCCCAGAGACAAGCTGGTGGTGATTACCGGTTTGTCTGGCTCAGGCAAATCATCTTTAGCCTTCGACACGATTTTTGCTGAGGGTCAGCGCCGTTATGTTGAATCCCTTTCTGCCTATGCGCGGCAGTTTTTATCAATGATGGAAAAACCTGATTTGGACCATATTGAAGGCCTGTCCCCGGCTATTTCAATTGAGCAAAAAACCACCTCCCATAACCCCCGCTCCACCGTTGGTACGGTAACTGAAATTTACGATTATCTGCGTTTGTTATTCGCCCGCGCTGGCACCCCTAAATGCCCCGAACATAATCAGGAACTTGCAGCACAAACGATTTCACAAATGGTTGATCATGTGCTGGAACTACCGACTGAAACAAAATTAATGTTACTTGCACCGATTGTGCAAAATCGTAAAGGCGAACATAAAGAGTTACTGGAAGACTTAAAACGCCAGGGATTTATTCGCGCACGCATTGATGGTAAAACCGTTGAGCTGGATGAAGTACCGGAGCTAGAAAAAAATATCAAACACAGCATTGAAGTTGTCGTTGATCGTTTTAAGGTGCGTGAAGATTTAGAATTAAGACTGGCAGAGTCTTTTGAAACCACATTAAACTTAACCGATGGTATTGCACGGATCGCGTATATGGATACGGACAGCAACGACATTGTTTTTTCATCTCGTTTTGCCTGCCCGAAATGCGGTTATAGCTTAAGTGAATTAGAACCGCGTTTGTTTTCATTTAATAATCCAGCCGGTGCCTGTAGTGACTGCGACGGCCTTGGACAAATTCAGCATATCGATCCTGTGCTGGTAGTTAACAACCCGTCTTTAAGTTTACCCGGGGGTGCGGTACGTGGTTGGGATCGACGCAATGCCTGGTATAACGGCATGCTGGAAAGTCTGGCCAAACATTATAAATTTGAGCTCGACACACCCTTTAGTAAACTGAAAAAAAATATCCAGCAGCTTATTTTATTTGGCAGCGGTGATGAAGACATCACGTTTAGTTACCCGAATGCAAAAGGTGGAATGAAGAAAAAAGTTCATCCGTTTGAAGGCATTATTCCCAATATGCAACGCCGTTTTCGTGAAACCGAATCAGCGGCGGTGCGCGATGAGATGATAAAATATTTTACAGATCAGGCCTGCCCAAGCTGCAATGGCCAACGCTTAAATAAAGGCGCACGCCATGTTTTTATTAGCGATCGATCACTCCCCTCAATTACTCATTTATCTATTTACGATTGCCTGGAGTTTTTTCAGTCATTAAATTTAGAGGGTAACAAAGGTGAGATTGCGGATAAAATTGTTAAGGAAATTTCATCACGCTTACAGTTTCTGGTTAACGTGGGATTAAATTATTTATCCCTCGATCGCAGCTCTGATACTTTATCCGGCGGCGAAGCACAGCGCATTCGACTAGCCAGTCAGATTGGTGCAGGACTGGTGGGTGTGATGTATATTTTAGACGAACCTTCTATTGGTTTACATCAACGCGATAACGATCGCCTGCTTTCTACGTTGGTACATTTGCGCGATTTGGGCAACACAGTCATTGTGGTTGAACATGATGAAGATGCCATTTTAAGCGCCGATCACGTGATTGATATCGGACCTGGTGCCGGCGTGCATGGAGGACAAGTGATCGCTAGCGGCACACCCGGGGAGGTAATGAAAAATAAAAAATCATTAACCGGGCAGTATTTATCCGGCAACCTCGAAATTAGCATTCCTGAAATGCGCATAGCTCACACGGGGGAAGTCCTGAAAATTTGTGGAGCCAGCGGCAATAATTTACAGGATGTCGATATAGAAATACCCGTGGGTTTAATGACCTGCGTCACCGGCGTCTCTGGCTCTGGAAAGTCTACTTTAATAAATGATACTCTGTATAAATTACTCGCCAGAGAAATTAACAGGTCATCATTAGTACCTGCAAAGCATACATCATTTGAAGGTTTGGAACAGTTCGATAAAGTGGTCGACATAGATCAGGCCCCCATAGGACGAACGCCACGCTCCAACCCCGCAACTTACACCGGCTTATTTACACCCATTCGTGAATTATTTGCGGGCACTCAAGAAGCACGCTCACGGGGATACAAACCTGGACGCTTTAGTTTTAATGTCAAGGGGGGGCGCTGCGAAGCCTGCCAGGGCGACGGGGTAATAAAAGTTGAAATGCATTTTTTACCGGACATTTATGTACCCTGTGATGTTTGCAAAAGCAAACGCTACAACCGGGAAACCCTCGACATAAAATACAAAGGCAAAAACATTAACGAAGTACTGCAAATGACCATTGAAGATGCAGTGATATTTTTCAAGGCGGTACCGGTTATTTATCGTAAACTGCAAACATTAATGGATGTCGGGCTGTCTTATATTACCCTTGGACAACGTGCAACGACATTATCCGGCGGTGAAGCCCAGCGCATAAAACTCGCCCGGGAGCTTTCCAAACGCGACACGGGTAACACGATTTATATTTTAGATGAACCCACCACTGGTTTGCATTTTCACGATGTTGAACAATTATTACAGGTACTGATTCGCTTGCGCGATCATGGCAACACGATTATTATAATTGAACACAATCTCGATATTATTAAAACTGCTGACTGGATTATTGATTTAGGACCGGAAGGTGGCTCAGGTGGGGGTGAAATTATTGCTCAGGGAACTCCGGAAGAAGTTTGCAAAATCAAAGCGTCTTTTACCGGACGGTACCTTAAACCCATATTAGAAAAATACCAGTCGCGCAGTAAAAACATTAGCCGCAAGTAATTATCGTCATAACCGAGATTGAAATGAATAAAATTGCATTACTGATCATTTATCTTCTTTTAACTGTCTCCTGTAATCAACATGCGATGAAGAATGAACAATCACTTACTAATTCGATTACTGTTGGCTCAACATTAATTCTTAATCAGGAAATAAAAATTGAAGCCAATTTAGGTAGAACTTTTTTTCAGTTCGGTAAAATCACACCTGAAAAAGACATTAATATTTACTATCCTCACTGCAGCATTACCGTGAACACAATTCGTTCTCAAACGTACACAATATCTCCAACCAGTTTTCAAATTATGAAAGTCATTAATGATGAAGAGTATGCTCAGGGCTATATGCTATTTGCAGATAACAGCTTAAAACTTGCCTCTGATGGACCGCTAATTACTGGCCTGGTGAGCTACTATTATTTACAATCAGCAGATGAACCCGATGTAAGGACACTGGAATGTATTCAGTGGGATTCATTATATGAAAATAATTTTTTAAGCATCAGTGAAACTAGAAAGTCATTAGGCAGTATCTTTACTTTACATTTAAATGAAAAAAATTAGGTCAGTCTTTATAACATTAATAACGCAGATGGAGAAAACAAAATGATTTTAGCCAGCTCAAATATTAACCTCAAAACACAACTCTATTCACTCAGACAACTTTTATATATTTTATCAATTATTGCTATTGCCTGCTTATTCTATAAATTTTTAGAATCTCAGGCACTTAAACATAGCGCGGCTTTATTTATTGGCATTCCTGTTTTTATGTCTATTAGCCTGGCAAGCATCAGCAACATTAAGCATATACCACTAACTGTAACTGCAGGATTATCGGCTGGATTGCTTGCTTCATTTTTGTACCTTAAAGAAGGTAGTTTTTGTGTCCCCATGACCGCACCTTTATTTTTGATTACAGGCCTCATTATAAGTTATAGTTTTGTAAAGCTTCGACAGTCAAACTTCACTAAACTATATTACTTATTACCTGTTTTCTTATTATCTTTACTATCACTTGAAGGTATACATAATTCAACGTCTATCGCTCGGGTTCAAACTGTCAGCTCAACGATAGATGTAAATTTATCAGCTCTTGAAATTAAACAGGCGCTTTCGCAAAACAGGCAGATTTCAGATATTCCTTTATTACTCAGCTATGGTTTCCCTCAGCCTAAAACAGTAGAAGGCAGCGGATTAAATGTTGGCGACAAGCGCAGCATTTATTTTTCTGGTGGAGAGGGCCTGCCCGGTACAGCGGTATTTGAAATCACTAAACTGAAATCTAACTCAATTGAATACTCATTAATTGATGATAGTAGTCATATTAGTCACTGGCTTAACTGGAAAAAATCAACGGTAAGCTGGCAGGAAATTACACCGGGCTATACTCGCGTTAGCTGGTCTATAGATTACGAAAGAAAGCTTGATCCGTTCTGGTATTTCGGCCCCATTGAAAAGCTTGCTGTAAGCCTTGCAGCCAGAACGTTACTCAATAACTTTATATCGTCAGAAAACTAAAATCATTTAAAACAGGTCTACAGTAGAATGATCGCTGAGGCGGTCATTCTCTGTTTATAGCGTTTCTATTGCTTTTTAGATCCGTTATTAACTGATAATTTTGATTTCCATAAAATACTATCATAATGTATAAATTTAAGGCGTAGAACAAGAACACATGATAAATCGTGTCCTTTGGCAAGGCAATTAAAGAGAGCCTGATCAGTTTTAGACTTTGTCTAAATAACCTTAAGTAAAATCAGCTTTAATTTGTATCTTGAGCTAAGTCGGAGTATTGCTGGCTAACGTATTAAAAGGGAGTAATTTTATGCATAAAAAAACCGGCACAATGTCCGGTTTTTTTAAACATCTAAGTGATTGATGCTTATTCTACTTCAACAGCTACTTCTGCTAATTCTGGACGATCAACCAGCTCAACATATGCCATAGGTGCTGCATCACCTGCACGGAAACCGCACTTCATGATACGCAGGTAACCACCAGGACGATCTTTATAACGTGGCGATAATTCGGCAAATAACTTACCCACCATATCTTTATCACGCATTCTGCTGAATGCTAAACGGCGATTTGCTACGCTATCTTCTTTAGATAAAGTAATTAAAGGCTCTGCAAATCGACGCAGCTCTTTTGCCTTTGGTAAAGTAGTTTTAATTAATTCATGCTTAAACAGTGAATTAACCATATTTTGAAACATTGCCTTACGGTGGCTGCTGTTTCTGTTTAGTTGACGACCGGATTGACGATGACGCATTTTCTTTTACCTTAACAGATTCTTCTGTAAATTAAGCTGGCGGTTTATAAACCGACTAGCTTGCTTGTTTATCACGAATAGACGCAGGAGGCCAATTTTCCAGGCGAGCACCTAATGACAGACCATGTGATGCCAGTACGTCTTTGATTTCTGTGAGTGATTTTTTACCCAGATTCGGCGTTTTTAGCAGCTCGACTTCTGTACGTTGAATCAGATCACCAATGTAATATATATTTTCTGCTTTTAGGCAGTTCGCTGAGCGAACAGTTAATTCAAGATCATCAACCGGACGCAATAGAATTGGATCAATCTCTTCCTCTTCTTCCTGCTGCTCAGCTTCTTCGATGCTTTGTAAATTAACGAAGGCCGATAACTGCTTCTGTAATACAGTCGCAGCTACTCGAATAGTTTCTTCTGGATCAACTGTGCCGTTAGTCTCTAAATCAAGAATCAGTTTATCAAGATTAGTACGTTGCTCTACACGTGCACTTTCTACGGTGTAGTTAACACGTAGAATAGGGCTGAATGAAGCATCAATTGCCAGTGCACCAATAGATGTTGTTTCCACATCTTCAGCCGCTTTACGCTGAGTAGCCGGAACATAACCACGGCCCTTGCTAATTTTTAATGTCATATTCAGGTCAACATTACCTGTAATATGAGCAATCACGTGATCAGGATTGACTATTTCAATATCGTGATCAGTCGCGATATCACCTGCAGTAACAACACCAGTGCCTGATTTTTTAAGCGTTAATAATGATTCTGATTTCTCATGCATCATTATTGAAACGCCCTTCAGGTTCAACAGAATATCAAGCACATCTTCCTGAACACCTTCAATTGAACTGTATTCATGTAACACACCTTCAATTTCAGCTTCTACAATTGCCGCACCTTCAATAGAAGATAATAATATACGACGTAGTGCATTACCCAGTGTATGACCAAAGCCGCGCTCTAGTGGCTCAAGTACAATTTTCGCATGGGTATCGTTATACTGATGTACATCAATATTACGAGGTGTAAGTAGTTCTTCAGATTTGCCTGACATTCGGTGTGGTGTCCTTTACTTAGAGT
>Ga0316205_10004548_pt1 | contig 12048 bp, 10 predicted proteins | sample 3monthpyrite_MG_FD_204941 | JGI IMG/M metagenome (GOLD analysis project Ga0316205, IMG submission 204941) | Microbial mat bacterial communities from mineral coupon in-situ incubated in ocean water Damariscotta River, Maine, United States -... | ecosystem: Environmental > Aquatic > Marine >... | reverse complement strand
TTGGCGCTTGATATGTTCATTTTGGGTGTGCCAGTGACATGAGGTGTTCGATAACCCGTCTTCAACCCAAAATGAACACAAAAGCGGTCGTGTTCAGTGTTCATATCGCATGTCACTATGGGTATATCCGTAATGACACTTTCAATGCACCAATCCACGCCCCCGCGGCTCGGGTATCAGGTTTTTTGTGACCTCGGCCAGCCATTCAATGGCCCCAGGGGTTCCCTTCCAGGCAAACCCATATTCCTCAAGGTAATAGGAAGCCTCGTCCTCGCCGCCCCTGGTATAGTAGCCGGTGTCTTCGAAGCGAGCGCGCTTTGTTCCGGCGAGCAGCTTGGGAATGTGGCTGTTGCAATGCCAGGCTTCCTGCGCTGCCGCACGCGCGGCACCAACATCACCGTTCCGACGAAACGCATAGGCCGCGATAGTCTTCGGGTGACAGGAGGTTCTGCCAATTCGGATCCGACAGGACCGATTGGACCATGCGCGTATTCACATAAACCATCGACGCCTGGACCAGTTGCAGCGCCAGGGCGGAGATTTCCTGATCGGCGATCCGGTTCGAGGCAATCTCGCCGCCCTTGCCGAAGAACACAAACCCGTTCGCGCTGTTCCAGTTCTCGACAACGTTCAGGCCTTCGTGGATTTCCCGGCGAAGGGCTTCCGACCGCAGATAGCGGCACAGGAAGATCGTCTTGATGGCACGACCCAGCTCGGCCAGCGCCTTGTAGGTCGGGTGCATCACGTCGGTCCGGGCAAACCGGCGCAGGATCGCTTCGGGGTCGGCGGTGCCATGCTGCATAGCGGCGGCGTATTTGACCATCTCGTCGTATTGCTGCTCAATCTCGGCCCAATCGACCACATTCGACAAGATCGGCGCCAGATGCGGCAGGCGCGCCCGCATGCCTGCGGCGGGGAGAACCAGCTTTTGGCGGGCGATCGCTTTCAGACGTGGTGCCAATTCGAACCCGAGCAGATGACAGAAGGCAAAGCCCACAGCGGTCTGACCATGGCTATCGACGTACTGGCGTTGGATTTCCATGTCGGTGCAATGGCGGAGCACCCCCTCGATCATCGCCGCAACCTAGGAAGAGGAACACCTCTTGAGCTGCGAATAGATACAGGTCGCCTGTCGTTCAACGTGCCAGTAGATCATCACCCCGCGCCCGCCATACCGCGCATGCCATTCCGTCATCAGGTTACGGTCCCAAGCCCCGAACTTGGTGGAGTCCGATCCGCAAGCAGTGCCCGCCTCGCCCCAGATCGCAGGATTGCGGACCGCCAGTGTCGCATCGGCGACGCGTGCCGCTGCGGCACGCAGCGTGTTCGGGTCAACATAACGGCGGTGGATATGGAGCAGTTCGTCATAGCTGATGTCACCGACACCGGCGGCGACGCGTTTGATCCCGGCATTGGTCCCCGCAGCATAAAGCGCCAGCAGCAACCGCCGGTCCCGGTCTGCGCGCGGCAAGGCCTCGCGGCTGGCGGAGGTCTCGAAGCAGTCCAGAAACCTCGTGTCCAATGCCGTTTCCTTGAGGACATCGAGCAGGCCGGTCATCGGCCAAACGCGCTCGACCTCGCGCTTGAGAGTCCCCAGCCCCGGGGGCTCAGGCGCGGGCGCGAAGGGCGTGACCCTGATCCGGTTCTCCCCGAATGTTCGCAGCCGGACCTTGTCGTTTTCGGGCAGGGTTCGGTTCAGAAGGTGGAGTTCGCGCGTCAGCTCATCACGCACCTGAGCGACAAACTCTCCGGCATCCTTTGTAAGGCCAAGACCCTGATAATATGTGTCCCTTTGCGCTTCGAAATCGGCGGGGAGGTCATTGTCCGGATTGCGGTAGCGGTCGGCGCCATCGACCCAGATTTCCTTCGCGCGCACCCGCTCACGCAACTGCGCCAGCACGCAGAGTTCGAAGGAAATCACGTTCAGACGGCCGGACGTATCGATGACAGCCTCGCGCCACTTGGCGGGAATGGAACCCTGAGGTGCCAGATCGGCTCGCACGACCCGTCGTCCATCCTTGCGCCACCGCTGAATCAAGTCGAGCGCATCCAGGATCGGGCGCCAGCTTGCGTTGTTCGATCGAAACCGCAGCGCGGCCAGAAGCGGCGGCACCATCCGACGGTAATGGCTGGCATAAGAGCCGCGCATCACCGTTTGAATTCGGTGGTCCAGCGTGCCCTTGGCGCGGTCCTCCTCAATCACGGCCTTCAACTTGGCCACGCTCGCGACAGGGTAAATGACCTCAAGCACCCGACCCTCGGAGTCGTCCACTGCGGCAATGGCCATATCGACAAGCAGGCGCTCCTTGCCATGGACCCGCTCGATATCCCGCGCGATCGCTCCCACTACCCGGCGGCGCGACCGCGTCTGCATCCGATGGATGATTTCAAGCAGCAGATCAATCAGCGCGTCGATCATCTGGGCACGGCGATGCATGAGATTGAGTGCAAAGAGCCCCAGTCGGCGCGTGTCGCTGTGGCGGCGCATTTCGGCTGCGGTCTCACCATCGACGCGGCGGGACAGGCGCTGAACCAGGGCGGGATCGACATCTTCCATGACCCGGAACGGCAAATCGAGCGCGTTCACGAAAGCCAATCGCGTTGTCGCCGCCAGAGTATTCTCCAGCGTGGCTGCGCCTGCATCCGCTTTCAAACTCAGAAATCCCGTGGCGCACTTCGGGTCAGCCAGACTGGCCTCCAGTTTCTGGCGGGTCTCACCGGACAAGCTATCTGCAATCGTCTTGAGCAGGTTTTCAACGGCATCATGTCGAGCCCCACGGGCCAACCGTTCCATGATTTTGTCCGACGGAACGAAAAATCCCTGCGCACGGCTCTTGCGATACCCAAGCTCGACCTGATCCTCGATCTTCCCAAAGGATCCCCGAAACATCTCTGCCAGTTCGTTCCGCAACGCCTGGCGATCCCGATCCGAAGCACGTCGAATGCCCAAATGCCGCAAGATCGCCGCCCGGTGCCTACGCGCAGTCACGTGACCGTATTCGAAATCCCGCGTTTCCGGCGCAGCAACCCCCAACTGCTCGGCCAGGTATCGCAAGACATCGGCCTGGATATCGCCCGGCCGGGATGGAAAGCGCGACCGCTCTCGGAAAAAGCAAAGCTGAAACGCAAACCAAACCCGACCAGAACGATTGACCCCCTCGATCAATCCGATGTCATCAAAGGACAGGCTCCAAACCTCGACAAAAGACCGTTCCAACTCGTCATCCCCCCAACAACGCCAGAAACAGCCTCCCGCTATCTCAGGCAGGCGGCCACCTTGCCGTATGCGCATGTGATCTCCGGCGAGGGCGGCACGTTTACTCGAGGACGCCGCGCTGGTCGAGACCATCCTGCTTGAAAAACTCGGTGCCGCCGCCGAAGAGGCCCGCATGAGGCTGGGCTTCGGCTGGGCCGATGCGATGGTCCGCTACGATTATGCGACCATGGCTGACTACGGCCGCGTCTATCCCGGCCCGATCGAGCCGGATGAAGCCGCCCAGAAGCGCATCGACGAGATCACCGCCGAACTCGAGAAACTCCAGCTCGACATGGAGGCTGAGGGGCTCGAGGACGAGGCCTACAACGCCCTTTACGACCGCGTGGACGCCTTGGAAGAGGAAGCCCGCGACCTGCAGGAGGCCTACAGCGCCGAGGACCTTGCGCGCTCAGGCGTGATCGCGTCCTGGTCGAACGGTCAGGTGACGCTCCATGTGGGCCTCGTGCGCCCCGAGGACACCGTCAAAGAGGAGGGCGCGCGCGGCTCCTCGGCTAGCCCGACCGGGGAGGAGGCCCCGGACCCGGGCGAAATCAGCTACCCGGCCTCGCTGGCCGAGGATCTCAAAACCGAGCGGGCGATGGCGCTCGGGGCCGCGATGGCGCTGCATCCCGAGGCCACGCTCGATCTGACGCTCTTCAAGCTGGTCAGTGACGTTCTGGCCAGCGGCATGAGTGTCACGCAGGCGATCAAAGTCGAGGCCCGCAAGGAATACCGCAGCCATGCCAAGATGGACGAGATCGACGAGACCTCGCTCGAGCAGGTGGCGGCGGCGCATGATGCGCTGGACCTTTCGTGGCTCGATGACAGCCGCCCGCCCGCCGATCAGTTCGCGGCGTTTCGTGCGCTGGAGGCAGGCGAGAAGGCCAAGCTCGTGGCCTATGCCACGGCCAGCACCACGCAGTCCTGCTTCGCGCGGGATCCTCGGCGCGACGGCCTGATGCACGACTTCGAGATCGAGATCATTCCCGACATCCGCGCGCATTGGACGCCGAATGCGGCGCTGTTCAACCGCTTCAAGAAGGCCTGGCTCCTCAAGATCCTCGGCGAAGATCTGGGTCTCGCCCAGGAGGCGGTGACGCTGTCTTCCTCACCCGGTACGACGATGGCTGCTGGGGCTACAAGGACATGGAGGAAAGCGCAGGCCCGAACGAGTCTCGCGCTCCCCTTGGGCTGATCGAGCTCCTTTCCGACCTGAAAGACCCGGACAGCTACGCCCATGCCTGGCGCCAGCGCTGCCGGGACTGGGCGTCGATCCCGGACTACGAAGAAGGCGACAAGATCAGGCTCACCACCCCTGTGACGCTCACCGATGGCAGCACCTGCCAGATCGTCACCGCGACCCACTACAGGCGTGGGCGGCAAAAACGCCGCTGCTACCGCATCGAGGAAACCGGCGGGCTCGTGCGCCTGTCGAAAGCCTCGCTTGCGGGTTCGGAGCTGCTAAGTACCGCAAAGGGCGAGGCCAGTCCTGTGCTGGCGGAGTTTCTGGCGGGGCGAGAATAGGTGCTGCGCCGGACGGTTCATCGACCTCTCCGGCGGCAGCAGATCCTGCGGTTTGTCTTGACAAGGCAATGCAAATGCATTACCTACCGCAAGCCGTAAAGGCCCCTTTCTTTCAGGAGACTGCCATGACCGCGCTCGCACAAGATGTATCGAAACTCACGGATCGGTATCAGACGACCGTGCCGGCGGGTGTGCGCAAGCAGCTCAAGCTGGGCAAGGGCGACCAGATTCGCTACTGCACCGAGCCGAGTGGCAGGGTTTATATCGAGCCCGTGCGCACCGAAGAGGAAGATCCCGTGCTCGGCGCCTTTCTCGATTTTGTCGAGGCCGATATCAAGGCGCATCCGGACCGCATTCGGGCGTTCGATGGGGCTTTGCATGACCGTCTTGCAGCACTGGTCGGAGACGTTGACGTCGATCTCGACGCGCCGCTTTCGCTCGAGGATGAATGACTGGCGATACCGTGCCCGCCCAAGCGCCACTCGTCGTAAATGGATGGTCGATTTATGCGCATCCACTCTTTCTGGACCAGCTCGAAGGGCTGATTGAGGAGGTAGAGGCGCGTAAGACACGCGATCCCAAGACCTGGCGCAAGAAAAATTGCACGAAACGTCTGGCCGCCATCTTGAAGCTGATGACCGAGGCCATACCGGCGGACCCGGGTGCCGCAGCCTTCCGGCAAGGCGGCACACTCCGCGATCATCGCAAGCACTGGTTCCGGGCGAAATTCTTCCAGCAGTATCGGTTGTTCTACCGGTTCAACAGTGATGCGAAGGTCATCGTGTTGGCATGGGTGAACGACGACAAGACCCTGCGCGCCTAGCGCACATGATCAACGCCTTCTGCCGCACAGATACGCGCTTGTTTGTCATGTTCGCGTAAGAAAATCGGCAGACGCAGGGTTTTGAGATGATGGGCCAGCAGCAGTTCTGGTGCGTCAGTCATGCTTCACCACCTGCCAGCAGGCTCATGTAAGATGACGCCGAGGTTGTGGCGATATTGGTTCTGGGCAGGAACGGGTAAACATCCAAATCCAGTCTTGGTGGCCGCCTCTCAACGCGGCACAACACCAAATGTTTGATCGCGTCAAAGCTGACGGCCCTCATCTGCAACGCATCCTTGATCGCCAGATGCAGCACCTCCATCTCAAAGCGTTCCAGTAAACGCAGAACCTGCACGTATTCCCGCTTGCCGGTTTTGCCCTGTCGGGCCTCCAATAATCGTTGGAGGGTTCTGAATGCGTCAGGCAAGTCCCAGCCTTGCAATGGCGCTGCCTGATCGAAGGACATGATCTTGCGCTCGATGAGAGGCAGGTAATGAACCGGATCAAACGCCATGTCACCCGTGTCATAGGAACGAGGGTGCTCAGCGATAGTCTCGGCTGCGCAGCCGATCACCACACGGTCCACGAAGCCCTTAATCCAAACCTCCCGGTGGCCATAGGCAACCGGCACCGAGTAATCGTTGCCACGATAGCGTACTTGGGATGTTGATGTGACCTGGCCGCTTTGCAGATCACAGGCTTCAAAGGGCGCAGCTGGCAAGGAACGCATCGCCGTTAAATCAGCGTCCAGCCGTTCACCGATACTGATCTTGTGACCGCGCAGGATGTCGGCCTGCCGTTTGCGGCATTGTTCTTCAAGGTAATCGTTGAACGCATCCCAATCAGCAAAGCGGGGCATCCACTGCCCGGCAGTGCATGTTTACATGCATGAGTATCCGTATTGATCAAGCGGGATATTCATTCCATATTCGCCCATCCCGCAGCAATGCGTTTGCCATGACGATGAGCTTGCGCATGACTGCTGTGATGGCCAGTTTCTTGCACTTCCCGGTCGATACCAACTGCTCGTATTTTGCTTTCATGTCAGGGTTGAAGCGGGTGGCGACAACCGCCGGTAAATAGACTGCGTGTCTGACACTGGCACGGCCGCCTTGGATGTGCTCTTTGCCTTGCCACTTTCCAGATTGCTTGGAGATTGGAGCCAGACCGGCCAGTTTTGCGGCTTGCTTACCGCTCAAATGCCCGAGCTCAGGCATGTCCGTCAGGATCGCACAGGCCGTGACCTTGGCTATGCCGGGAATGCTCACCAAAATGTCGGCCTTTGCACGCAACTCCTGATCTGCGGCAATGATCGTGTCGACCAAATCTGCAATTTGCGAAAGGTCGCGGTCGATCTGGTTCAAACGTCGTTTGATCTGCTGGGACAGCAAGCGGTGGGTCGTAGCGGCAAGGCGTGCTTTGGCCGCAGTGCGATCCTTGATCAGAGCCTGCCGTGCCGTTGTCAACTGCTTGAGATCATGCAGCGTTTCGCTCTTTGGTTGGTCTGTCTTCGCCGGAAACGAAGCTTCACACCAAACGGCCAGAGCCAACGAATATTTTCCACAGAGCCATATTTTCTTACAGGAATTGGCGCGTTCCAACGGTGATTGTTTTATGCAGTACGGTCCATTTCGTCCGGTTTCTGATCATCCTGACAGAATTGCGCTACAACCCAATCCCGGAATAACACGTGGTGGGGTTGCAATACGCGGTCGCGGGGCGAAATCAGATAAACGTTCTGTTCGGTTTGCACCACTGTGTTCGCGACCCGCACCAGGCGCCCTTCCTGCAAGTAATCCCCAACCAGATGCTGCCATCCCAGTGTCACGCCTTGCCCCACCAGGGCGGCATGGATGGCCGAATGATGGTCGGAAAACAGCCCATCCGGGGCGCTGGAAAATGGTATGCCTGTGGCCTCGAACCATTCCGCCCATCCCATGCGCGAACGGTTGGGTTCAGTTGCGTGAAGCAGGTTCGCCTGTTGCAAGGTCTCCAGTTGCATGCACTCGGGATGCTCAGACGCATATCCCGGTGAGGCCAAAGCATAAAGCCGTTCACGCGCCAACCGCCAGCTGCGGGCATCGCTCCAGTCGCCCATGCCAATCCGCGTGGTGAAATCACAGGCCGCTAACGCGTGTTGTCCAAGATCCCCGTGGTTTTCTGTGATCTCAAACAGCACACTGGGGTTTTGCGACTTGAACTCGGCGATGCGGGGCACCAACCACATGGACACAAAACTGGACGAAACATTGACCCTTATTGTCTGTCCGTCGCTGCTGGATCGGATCTGCTGGGCTGCTTGATCGACGCCGATCAGGGCGGCGCGGATCTGGTTGGCAAAAGCTTCACCTTCTGTGGTCAGCGATAATCCCCGGTGTTGTCTAATGAATAATCGTGCACCCAGATTCTGTTCCAGCTGCCGGATCGATTTGCTGACGGCAGGTTGTGAGATCGCCAGTTCATTGGCCGCATGGCTGAAATTAAGATGTCTTGAGACCGCCTCAACTACGTAGAGACTGTTAAGACTCGGCAAAGTTCGGCGCAGGTTTCGCATAACTGTGGGTTATGCCAACCGAGACTCTTTTTAAAGGGCAAAAGCGTAGGGAAACCCGTTAAAGTGCCCAATGAAAATTGGGCGGGAGTCGTGAAATGAAATCGCATACCAAAGTTGTTGTTGTTGGCGGCGGGTGTGTCGGGGCGTCGATCCTGTATGGTTTAACGCAGCATGGGTGCACCGATGCGGTGATGCTGGAACGTACTCAATTGACCGCCGGATCGACATGGCACGCTGCGGGCCTGCTGGTGACATTTGTGCGTTCGCACAACATCTCGAAAATGACATTGGAGACGATCCGCATTTACGGCGAGGTTGAGAAAAAATTGGGCAGCTCGGTTGGATTGCGGCAAGTGGGCCAACTGCGTGTGGCCAATACCGAAAAGCGCTGGCATGAATTTCAAAGCTACATTTCGATTGCTGAGGCCGCAGGCGTACCCTGTCGGCTGTTGACGCCAGAAGAGGTGGCCGAAGTACATCCACTGCTGGCCCAGAGCGAAGATATCCGGGGCGGAATTTTGCACGACCAGGATGGCTACATTAACCCTGCTGACATTACGATGGGGCTCACCAAGCTGGCCCGTGATAAGGGCGCAACCATTTATCAAAAAACCGAAGCCACCGCTTATGAAAAGCTGGAAGACGGCACATGGAAGGTAAGTACGAGTCAGGGTGACATTACCTGTGAGCACTTGATCTTTGCCACTGGCAACTACGCGCGCGAAAATGCCCGGCGTGTAGGGCTCGATCTGCCTTGTATTCCAATAGTACATCAATATTGGACCACCGAGGCGGTGCCCGAGCTGATCCGCCGTCGCAAGGAAGGGCTTAAGGAATTCCCGATCTTGCGCGATGAGGATTACGGTGCCTATCTGCGCGAGGATGTCGGCGGGTTCCAATTCGGGCCTTATGAGTTTGAAAAAGATCTGAAGCTATTCGCCGAAGACCGTGTGCCACCCACTTTTGGTGCCGACTTATTGCCTGAGGATTTTGAAGCGGTCGAAACCCAGTGGGAGCGTGCGCTTGAAAGGGTGCCAACATTAGGTGAGGTCGGCATTAAGTCCAACACCCGAGGCCCATTCCAGATGACTCCGGACGAACTGCCGCTCTGTGGCCCTGCGCCGGGCCATGACAATTTGTGGCTGGCGGAAGGCGTACCCGGTGGTATTCTCTGGGGTGGCACAATGGGCGAGCGCCTGGCTCGCTGGATCGTCAATGGCGATCCGGGTATCGACATGTCCGAAATTGACCCGCGCCGCTTTGGTAACTATGCGTCCAAACGCTGGACCATGGACAAGGTGCGCGAAACCTGGGGCAATCATATGAACGCCCACGTTCCGGGCGAGGATTTTCCGTCGGCCCGCCCGCTGAAAACCATGCCCTCCTATGATTTGCTGTCTGCACGGGGCGCTGTCTGGACCACGTTCAACGGCTATGAATTCCCGCGTTGGTTCGCCCCTACGCCTGAATTGGCGGTACCTGAACATAGCTACCGCCGCACTGCGCATATGGAATACGTCCAGTCCGAGGTGAAAACCACTCGGGAAAATGCCGGTTTCATCGAAATGTCACCCATGACCAAGTTCATGGTTCGCGGTTCGGGGTGTGCCGCATGGCTTGACCGGGTCATGGCCAACAAGCTTCCCAAAATCGGACGGATGACCCTTTCGGTGGCTTGCAATGCGCAGGGTGGGATTGATGGTGAATATACCGTGGTGCGCTGTGGTGAGAATGAGTTTTACCTCGTCAGCACCCCCAACGGGCAGGCATATAACTGGGATCAACTGTCCCGTCAGATTCCGAAGGATGGTTCGGTAAGCATGGAGGATCTGTCCGAGCAGATGGGCGTTATCGCTCTGGCCGGTCCGAACTCGCGCGAGATTCTGCAACCACTGACGGACAACGATCTGTCAAATGCCAGATTCCCGTGGCTTTCGGCGCAGATGGGTGAGGTTGGGTATGCCAAAGGCGTGCATATGCTGCGCGTCAGCTATACTGGCGAGTTGGGCTGGGAACTGCATCATCCGGTTGGATACAACCGCCACTTGGTGGATTTGCTCTTAAAAGCGGGGGTAAAACCTTTTGGCCTGGAAGCACTGGAATCCATGCGGTTGGAAAAATCCTATCGCGCAATCAATCGCGAACTGCGCAAGGATATGACCCCGTTCGAGGCCGGCCTGGATCGCTTTATTGCCTTGGAGGGCCGCGAATTCGTTGGTCGCGAAGCGTTGCTGGCACAAAAAGAGGCCGGGAATTACAACGTGCTCGTAACCTTGAAATTGCCCTTTTGCGACACTTCGGTCATGGCTGATGAAGGTGTATACAAGGATGGCAAACTTATTGGGCGCGTCACCTCGGGCGGCTTTTCCTACTACTGCAACCACGACATCGCCATGGCGTTGGTGCCGCAAGAACTCACCGCCGATGGCACCAGAATGCAGGTTAATATCCATAACGAGATGCGCGACGCAGAGGTCGTGGACATCTGCCTTGTCGACCCGACCAGCGCCCGCGCTCGCGCCTAACCAGGAGTGACTGTTATGGCTAAAAAAGGATCTCGTAGCGGTCGTACAGCGCGGGTGCAGGCCCGCACCAACCCGGCCCCGGTCTATCTACCGACGCTAGACCGCAAGATCGGTCCGATTGACCTGCTCGGCCCTGAAGGCGTCGAGAAGATCCACAATGCGGCCATGACTGTGCTTGAAACAACAGGCATCATATTCCGTGACCCAGTGGCGCTGGCCGACTGGAAACGCGCCGGGGCGGAGGTGCAAGGTGAGCGTGTGCGCATCGAGCGTGAGATGCTGATGGATCTGATTTCGACTGTACCGACGACCTACAAGATGCATGCGCGCAATCCGGAACGCTCCCTTGATGTAGGGGGGCGCAATTCAATTTTTGCCAACGCCTATGGTGCGCCATTTGTTTATGGTCTTGATGGTGTTCGCCGCCCCTCCCAGCTTGAGGATGCGCGCAACTTTTTCAAAATGGCGCAGATGAGTCAGGCCATGCATGTACCCGGTATCCTGCCGGTTGAACCGCAGGATGTGCCCGTGCCGCAACGCCATCTGGATCTGGTATCCTCGGCCCTGACACTCACCGACAAGCCGATCAAGGGTTCGGTTCTCTCGGAAACTGCGGCGCGTGACACTGTTGATATGATGCGCATCGTCTTCGGCGAGGAATTCGTCGAACAGAACGTGGTCCTTACCTCGCTGCTGAACTGCAACACGCCGCTGGTGTGGGACGAAACCATGCTGGAATCACTGCGCGTCTATGCCAATGCCAATCAACCTTGTCTGCTGTCGCCTTTCGTTCTGGCGGGCGCAAGCGCACCGGCCAGCCCACAGGGCGGCGTGGCGCTGCTTATTGCGGAATCGCTGGCGGGTATTGCCTACTCGCAAATCATCCGCCGCGGTTGTCCGATGGTGATGGGTGTGGCGATCATGGGCGTGTCAATGAAGACCGGCGCACCGATGATGGGGTCGCCCGAACCGGGGTTAATGAACCTTTTGGTGGGTCAGATGGCGCGGCATTACGGCGTTCCATGGCGGTCCTGCACCATGTGGACCGGCTCAAAATCTCCTGACTTGCAGGCCGGATTCGACAGCGCCAACACCATGTGGCCAGTTTTGTTGGGCGGGTGTAACTTTATCGTACACTCGGCAGGCTTTCTCGAAGGGGCACTTGGGGTGAGTTATTCAAAATGGGTGCATGACACCTATCAGCTTGAAGCTTATCACCGTTTCTTCTCGGGGCTACACGAGGAAAATCTGGACGCAATTATGGGTGATGTGACCGAGATTGGGCCGGGTGGCCATTTCTTGGGCACTGATCACACGCGCGAACACCCAATGCAGATCAATCCCTTGCAGAACAACGACAGTTACG
>Ga0316205_10004546_pt1 | contig 12049 bp, 8 predicted proteins | sample 3monthpyrite_MG_FD_204941 | JGI IMG/M metagenome (GOLD analysis project Ga0316205, IMG submission 204941) | Microbial mat bacterial communities from mineral coupon in-situ incubated in ocean water Damariscotta River, Maine, United States -... | ecosystem: Environmental > Aquatic > Marine >... | reverse complement strand
AACGGCCAGGAAATCGTACCACTTCTTCTTTCAGTTCCAAAAACAGCGGTGTGCCCAAAACCGGCAGGAGGATATCCGGTAGCTATTTTTCAACACGGAATCACTCAAAACAGAACTAACTTGATTGCTGTTGCGGATTCTTTAGCTCAGACGTGTACTGCAGCAATCGCAATGGATATGCCTTTACACGGAATTGCGGCGGATAACCCAACAGGACTATTTGAAGGTTATGATGCTGGTGGTGTGAGAGAACGTACTTTTGGAATAGATTTTGTTGACAATGTATCAGGGGCGCCAGGTCCAGACGGTAATCCTGACACTTCAGGAACCCACACTATCAACTTGGCCAACTTGTTAGTGGCCAGAGACAATAATCGTCAAGCGATATTCGACCTGCTTTATCTTGAAAAGGCTATTGCTTTTATGGATATCGATGGCGGTGGTGCAGATTTTGACTCTACTAAAATTTCTTTTATTGGTCATTCTTTAGGCGGTATTGTTGGTACAGGCGTGATTGCTTATTCCGATAATATTAAGGCGGCAGGTCTTGCTAATCCAGGTGGAGGCATTGCTCTTATGCTGAATGGTTCTGATACTTTTGGGCCTAGAATTAGAGCTGGAGTTGCTGGCGCTGCAGGTATGGAAGTAACAGATCCTGCGTTTGCTGGGGTTTTATCACAATTTTTGTTTGTGGCTCAAGCAGTGCTCGATTCGGCTGACCCTGTAAATACGGCAGCAAGCGCAAACGCGAATGCAGTACCCACATTATTATTACAAGTACTCGACGATTCGGTTGTACCTAATACCGTGGCGGGTGCGCCATTGGCAGGAACCGAACCATTGGGTAGAGTGCTAGGTTTAACAACGACTGCTGTTTCTGATGAAACCCCAGTTGTAAATGGAACTTATGAGGTTGTCGGTAGCCGATTGTTCACTAAGTTAAATCGTGGTTTGCATTCTTCGCTTCTCGATCCTTCTGATGGCATTGAAGGTGGTAACCCGATTGAGTTTTTGGATGTGACTACCGAAATGCAAACTGAAATCGTGAGTTTCTTAGCGAGTGGTGGCGCTGCAGTACAAGTTGTTGATCCAACTTTATTGCAAGAATAAGCGAGTAAATATTTTCAAGTTTGAAGATTTAATAATCTAAGCAAGATTAAAAAACCCTCGAAATTCTTCGAGGGTTTTTTTTTGCTGATGGATGAGTGGCCAAAAAGCTGATTTATAAAAATATTTTGAATGAATTTGGAACAAAGATATGTTAAAAAAACTGTTAAGTATAATATTATTAATAATTTTTCTTGTCGGCGTGACAGGCTATTTCTATCTAGAAGGAAAAAAACCAGATAGAAGTGGTGAATTAAAGCTTGATGGTTTAATTGAGCCGGTAACGGTTTCCTACGATAATTATGGTATTCCGCATATTAAGGCTAACAGTGATAAAGATCTTTATCGCGCATTCGGTTATGTGCATGCGCAAGACCGTTTGTTTCAAATGGAAATGAGCCGGCGATTATCTCAGGGAAAACTGGCTGAAATTTTAGGAGAAGAATTAGTCGGTGTCGATAAATTATATAGAACTTTGGGACTAGAACATTTCGCAAAACGATGGATAGCGGCCGTTAAGGATCGGGCAGATCCCAAAATGCTGATGATTATGCAAAGTTACCTCGATGGTGTTAATCAATTTATGAACAACGGTTCAACGCCAATCGAATTTGAGCTAATCGGAATTCCAACTCATCAATACACGTTGGAAGATATGGCGTCTATTGCTGGGTTTATGTCGTTTTCTTTTGCCCACGGACTTAGAGATGATCCACTTGTTTCTCATCTCTCACAAAAGCTTGGCGAAAATTATTTGAAAGATATGGGAATTCTTTATACTCCCGGCTTTGAACAAATTCCGGTTGACCCGATGATGACAAAAACCTTGTCAGTTGAAGTCAGTCAAATTGTTGAAGGCCTTCAATCCTCTGGTCTTTTTCATGGCAGTAATAGTTGGCTAATTGCTCCAAAGCGTAGTGAATCTGGAAGGGCAATGTTGGTTAACGATCCTCATATTGGTTTTAGTCAGCCGTCCGTTTGGTACGAAGCACAGTTAACTTCTGACTCAACGGAAATTTACGGGCACTTTTTAGGTTTAGTTCCGGTACCCATGTTAGGCATGACCAAAGATCACGCATGGGGACTCACCATGTTCGAAAATGACGATATGGATTTATATGCCGAAAGATTAAACCCTGAAAATAGTGACCAATACTGGGCGATTGACCATTGGAAAAATTTTGAGAAAAGAATCGAGGTGATAAAGGTCAAAGATTCAAACGATGTAAGTTTAGAGTTATTGACCACTCGTCATGGCACGGTGGTCAACCACATTTACAACGCGATAGATGGTGGTAAATATGGACTAGGTGAGGCAAAGCAACCGTTAGCACTTTGGTGGGCCTTTAAAAATACAGATAATCAAATGATTGAGGCTTTTTACAATCTAATGTCGGCTAATACCTTGGAAAAGGCCCAAAAGTCAGCCGAGATGATCCATGCGCCCGGTTTAAATTTGATGTACGCTAATTCCAAAGGTGATATAGCCTGGTGGGCCAGCGCTAAACTGCCGATAAGACCCGAGCACGTTAATCCAAAATTTATTCTGGATGGTGCTAGCGGTAATGATGATATTTTGGGATTTTATGATTTCTCACATAATCCGCAACAAATTAACCCTGAATCTGGAGTTTTATACACAGCCAATAATCAACCGGCTAATATGGGCGACGGTTTAATTCCTGGATATTACTCGCCCACCGACAGACCTACAAGGATTGTTGAATTACTGGCCAGTAAAGAAAAATTCAATCCAGAAGATATGAAAAAAATGTTGATGGATAATACTACCCCCAGCGCCAAATTCTTCCAGCAGGTTGCTGGACCTATTTTGATAAATAAAAAAACAGAATTAAGTGAAATAGAAAATCAAGCGCTAGAATATTTTGTTAGTTGGCAAGGAAATCATTCACCCGAAGAAATCGGTGCAACCATTTACAATCGTTTTAGAATTAATTTGATGCGCTTAATTATGATGGATGAGATTGGTGAAGAGTTATATGATAATTTTCAATTTGGTTTTTTAATGGACCGTACGATTTGGCGTATTCTTGATAATGAGCGTTCTCTTTGGTGGAATAATGTTAATACCAAAGAGTTGGAAACAAGAGATCAATTGGTTGTTCAGGCATGGCATCAAACGATTAAATTTTTGCAGAATCGTTTTTCAAGCGATGTGACTCTATGGCGTTGGGAAAATGACATTAAAATGGTGCATGAACATCCACTTGGAAAAGTTTCGCCATTAGATAAGTTTTTCAACGTGGGCCCTTTGCCGAGTGAAGCAGGGGTAGAAGCAATCAACAATTTAATGTTCAAGAGTGATGGTGATGATTTAAAAATAATGATGGGTCCATCAACCAGACGAGTCATTGATTTTGGCGATATTGAAAATAGTTGGGGTATCAATCCAACCGGTCAGTCAGGGGTTGTGAACGACCATCATTATCAAGATCAAGCAATTGATTATTCCAAGGGTAATTTCCGTCATCATTGGATTAGCCAGGAACAGGTTCAGGAAAATTTGGAATCGGTGTTAACTTTGTTGCCTTGATAATATCTAAGTTCTAAAAGACGGGTTACAAGCTATGTTTTATTGTCCCTTGTAGGAGCGGTTTCAACCGCGATAGAATGATTATGTATGGTACGCTCTCATCGCGAATGAATTCGCTCCTACAGAAATCATAAGAGACGCATTATTTTGATCTTAGTCATAGCATTACCATTTCGAAAGTTGTACTCTGGTCATTCTTAAATCTAATCTACAGGAGCTATCCTTATGGTTACCATCGAAGACGTCATGTCAGCTAATCCGGTTACTTTATCTCGCTTTAATAGTCTTGCAGATGCCCGTCAACTAATGAAAGAAAAAGGTTTCCGCCATATTCCTATTGTTGGAGATGGTGGTGAGCTTTTAGGGCTTGTTTCTCAAAGAGATGTGTTGTCGCGAGGCAGTTCTTCACAATTATTAATTGATGATGAGGAGCTGAGAAAAACTGAATCAGGTACTTTAATCGCCGATGTCATGATCACTAATTTAACCACTATAATGCCGAATTTAGCGGTTGAAGACGCGGCCAAAATATTGCACAAATACAAATATGGATGTTTGCCAGTGGTAGATAAAAAAAATGTATTACAAGGCATTATTACCGATCATGATTTTGTGGAAATCACTATTCAGTTGTTAGAAATGATGCGACGTCGTGAGCCTCCAGAATTAGATGAATGATTGTTTACCCTGTTACTAATTGCGAATTTCTTTCCAATAAATCACCCGGTCACTACCACGGTAATAGCCAAAATTCAGTCGCGCATTGGCATCATCTAAAATAATATCGCTATCCCAATCAAATCGTAACCAGGGTTGGGTGGATAGATCTAATTCAACTAAAACGCTACCAAAATTATTATTGCCCGGCGCACTAAACCAAAGCCCGTTGGAAGGATCACTTATTCCATTAACGAATGATTGAACCAGTATCGGTGCAAAAATACCAGTATCACCATCGATTAATTGATCGGTATATGAGGTTAGATCGAAATCTACATCGCCAGCAATGTAGGTTGAACAACTGTCTTGAGTGTTAACGCTCCAGCGGGCGCCATCAAAGTAATCTGTAAATAGTTGCATTTCAAGATTGTCAGTCTCGGGGCCATAGCTATCGATTAGTCGCATTCGGCCGATTCGAACCTCAAACTCGTTGGAATTAGCGATATTACTCGTAACACCGTCTGAATCTGTTGCGCCTAAATCAAGGCGGAGATTAAATGGTGCTGCAACTAAGTCATATTGGTAATCAGCATCAGGGTCGGAATACCCAGTCACTCCATTGATAAAGCTAAGTGCAGTTGAAGCAAAATTAACTCGGCCAGAAGCGTTTGCACTGGCTGTCGTATCGAAACCTTGAAGTGTTATATCAGATGCTAAAAGTTTCGCAAACACACCCTCATAATTTTGAGTTGTGCCATTGGCCAAATTTTGCGCTGTAATCGTGCCTGAAACATCAAACATCTGACCATTTTTGTCGAGTCCCGCATTTGCTCCATCAAAAAAACCTGCATAGGTAAAAGAGCCGCATTGTTCATCAATATCTTGTATTGTTAATGCAAAATGATCAGGAATAAAACGACCAATGTTGATGCGTTGGCCAGTGACGTTTTCGCCACTACTCATAAAGTCGGTATTTAATCCATCAATTTGCAGTATGCCCACTTCATCCCAACTTTGAGAAAAGGTGTAGGTTGCCTCATTGGCTAAACCATCAGCGATAAAGCTTGTAAAGAAAAAATTAGTTGTAGATAAATTTCCATCTGAATTAGTTACCACCAGAGCGGTTGGATCGACGTCTACTCTACCAGCGATCTGAAAAATATTGGGAGTAACACCGTTGTCACTTAAATCGCCCCCAGAATTGGGTACGCCATCTCCAGTGGTATCGATAAACGGATCGGGGATACCATCTCCAATTCCGCCATTATCAACATCATCGACAGCTTGCCATAATACGCTTCGTATAGTCATATCAAACGTTGCGCCAGCAGAGCGGAATACAGCGTCGTCTCCGTCATCAGCGAATAATGTTGTGTCTATCTGAATATCAAAACCAAAAGGGCGCACCACAAAGGGGCTGATCCCGCCAATAATTTCATCTAGATTACCGCTCGGTGGATCGCCCACATCGATTTCATCTTTGGCGCTTAAACTGATCCGCCCAACATCATCATATTGGGTACTAATGGTCGCAACACCCGCTGTAAAAACAACGTTTTGCGGCGATGCTGTTGCTTGGTTGATAGCGATATTAGAACCATTGACGGTGACAAAGGTACTACTTGAAACGGGGCTAGTGTAGGTAGACCAGAAGTCGAGTGATTTGTTGCCGGTATATTCTTGGATCACACCACATTCAGCTTGTGTTGGAGTTTGACCTGCGGCCGTCAAGGTAATGTCAAACGGGCGTCCGGCAACCTGAGTGGTGATTGGTGACGGAGAGAAGACAAATCCAAAAGGCCGAAAAGTAATATCACCTTCGCTATTGTCATCGGTAATGAAGTTTTCTATAACATTAATATTAGTGGTTTCTGCAACGGTATCTTCAAGATATAGTACGACACTGCCAAAATCCGATGGTACGAATTCATAAGTGGCGAAGCCATCATTATCGCCTGCTGTGTCAAATAAGGTGCCAAACGCTGGATCGGCGCTAAAGCCGCTGTTATCTACAACAAACCAGTTGCCGTTGTTAGTGGCTAAACTAATATTAATAGTGCCGACGTATTCGGTCATTATCGAACCATCCACATTTTCTGCTTGAATGGTGACTGCTTCCCGCAGGCAGTTGATCCCGCGGCCGTCGTGTATAATTCTAAAATGATCCGGACCGCAATTTTTTAACCCGGAAATTACCACATTATCGATATCGATCTGCTTACCATTTCCACCGTAGTTATTCTCTATCCGAAACCGAATGCGAGTATTACTCGACATATAGGGTGTCAGGTCGTAACTGAAATTACCGGAAATATCATTACTAAAGCTTTGCAAAATGGTATAACTCGCGCCGCCGTTGGAGGAAGCAGCAATATCAAATCGATCGCCATTTTGCAGATTTCCAGAAGTGTTAAGATCAACACTGATAAATGCCGATATAAAGGTGCCTAAATCCAGCTCTCTTTCCAGGCTAGGTTCGCCACCAGAATTTGGGTCGTCGTTCATTCTCAAAACGCTACCGGTAATCAGCACATTTCCGCCGGTAGCGGCATTATCATCATCGGTTTCAATCCAGTCACTATTCCATGGTTCGCTTCCAGTGCTATTGTTATAGGAAGCGGCACTAAAATTATCTTCAAAAGTTAATGTACAAATCGAGCTGTTTCCGCAGGGACGAGTATCGTTCATGACTTGATTGACTTCTGCCACAGTTAAGAAATTTTCGTAAATTCGGACTTCGTCAATTAAGCCGTCAAAAAAACGTGAGGCAATATTTAAGTCTTGGCCGACTTGGAGAGGATCATCATTGATATCCAGTGTTCCAGCTACTGCTGATCGCGCTCTTTCGATCCCATCGATGTAGATAACTTGTTCGCCACTACGCCATGTCACAGCAATATGGTGCCACTGTCCAACGGTGAGGCTCGCGCCTGTTGTGGTGAGTGTATCCCAACGCCACCACCAAAAAATTTGGCCCGATGAATTAATATGAAATTCGTAATTTTCATCTTTGGATAAAATCGATTTTAGTCCTGATGATGGGATTACATTTGTATTGATCCAGGTTGTGATGGTGAGGTTATCGGGAATATCTAACAATGAGTCTGAAGTTGAAAGGTCATCGTCTAATTGAATAAAGCTAATACTACCGTTAAAAACGCCATAGGCACAGGTTCCTGGATCACCGGCGATGGCCGGATTTAAATCATCGGTAATCGCACTAAAGGCGGTTAGGTGTAAAGCGTTACCAGACGAGTCGATAACTTCATTGTTGGAGCCATTCCAAAATAACTCATCAAATCGCCATTCACCAATCAAACCATTTATGCCAGCCTGACTGTCTTGTATGCAAACATCATCGATATGCCAATAGTCCCAATCGACGCTATCACCGCCAAGCTGCTCAATTCTTAATCTAAAACCACTGTGCATCGCAGTAGCAGGCAAGGTATAAGTTCGATCAAATATTTCACCAGGTGTACCGTTGCCGGTAAATGTTTCTAATATTATCCAGGCTCCAGCATCGTCCAAATAAGATAATTCGAGGTTCTCGGCGCCTTCCGGATTTTCGCTAAAAGCATCATCGCCGCGTTGTATCCACGCCTTAATTTCGACTTCGCCAAAAGAGCCCGTATCGACCTCAACTGAGGTTAATGTTACTTCCCCCCAACGGGTAAATAGAGAGTTGCTCGCAGAGTTAAAGGTGGCTCCGCTTATGCCTGTGTCACCGCCGTTATTAGTCGATGTCCAATTGGTAAGCCCGCTTTCAAAATCATCACATGTAAAGGTTGATAGGGCAACTTCAGTGATGACTACATCATCAATATGCCAGTAGTCCCAGTCAGAACCATCACCGGTGATTTGTTGTATGCGTATTTGGAAGTTAGCGTGAATAGCGGCCGACGCAAGACGGCTGCTAAGGTTAAAAATTTCGCCTTGATTCCCGTCGCCAATATAGGTTGCTACGGTAATCCAGGTGCCTGAAGAATCCAAATATTCAACGATTAAATTTTCGAACCCATCAGGATCTTCGCTGAACGTGTCATCTCCACGTCTTATCCATGCGGTTAATTCTATTTGCGCTGCAGCAGATGTATCAATACTTATTGATGTGACCGTGACATTGTTCCAGCGAGTAAAAAGTGAGTTGCTAGCAGAGTTAAAAGTGGCGCCGCTAATCCCGGCATCGCCTCCGTTTGAAATGACCGTCCAGCTGGCCAACCCACTCTCGAAGTCATCGGAAAATAGAATATCGCCAGGCGCTGCCATAAGATAGCATGGCGTTAGAAAAGCAAGAATTGGAATGAGCTTTTTTGCCAAAAAACGAAAAACATTCATTTTCAACATTTATTATTCCAATCAACAGGTAAAAAACACATCATTTTTGAAAAAGTTAAGCAAAGGCTTGCTTTGCATCATCCATTTCTTCAGCGAGTTGATCCACTTCTTGCACTTCGACTTCGCCGGATAAGCCCAGTTTCGCAAAAGCGGGTACGGTTGAGATATCCAAATCTTTGTAAGGATTATTTTCATCGGTATAACTTTGGATTTTAGCGACCGTGACTACATCCACGTAATCCGCCTTTGGGCCAGAGTCTCTGGTGAAGTCAGTACAACCTAAAGGGACGTCCATTAACTCCTCGGGAAACTCCCAGGCACGCATAATTGCTTTACCCACTCTTCCGTGTAGTCGATCGATGATTTTATCTAGAACCGCTTCTTTTTCGAGGATTTCTGGATTGTCTTCCGCCAGCGTTAAAATAGGTAATATTCCGATTTCGTGTACTAATCCCGCCAGAGTCGCCTGATCGGGCTTCAACTTTGTGAAATGGCTGGCCAAAACGTGGCTAATAGACGCCACTTCTATTGAATGTTCCCAGGAACGTCTAAGTCTTTTATCCACGGAATCATGGGTCGCTTGAAACATCTGCTCCATCGCCAAACCGGTTGCCAGGTTACGAACAAAATTTATTCCCATACGAGTAATGGCCAGTTGCAAATTGTCGACTACCACCGCGCCTCGCATTAAGGGACTATTGGCTACTTTAATGATCCGCGCTGCCAATGCCACGTCCTGGCCGATAACCCCGGATAAAGTGGCCGAATTGACGTCACGGTCACTTACCGCATCCCTTATTTTAAGGGCTACTTCAGGAAGTGTCGGCAAGGTTAAACGATCATTTTTGATCGCATCCACCAGCTCATCAAGGAAATCTTGTTCTAGGCTCATAGTCTTTTTCTTTGTGTTGCGCATTTGATCAAACAAAGCGTCTTATATGGTTGAGTTAAGTATAGGACGATTTTCATCATACAACTGGTATTTTTCCACTATCGTGAACAAAAGTGACACAATGCTCAATAAATAGGCAGTTTGGTAGAACCTTTATGCTAATATTATTAAGTTGAAAGTATCGACAAACCGACAATCCAGACTTTACCTGTTTGTGATGAAGCGATTAACCGAAAATGATTTTCTTGGGGTTGATTTGAGTTAACTAATTAAAAACTCGCAACCATGCTCAATATTTAAAAAAGGTCTATCTTGATCAGCAGCATCTTTGACTAGAGCAAGCACTAAACTACCATTGCCTTGTTGACTGATACAACAGACAACATCAGCGACTTTTTTACCATTCTGATGTAGCTTTTGTAAAGGCGCTAGATCAACAACTTGAACGGTATTCAAAAGCTGCAAATGCTGTTTTAATTTGCCTTTGTATTGCATTCTGGCAATCACTTCCTGACCAGTAAAACAGCCTTTGTTAAAATCGATGGCGGTCAATCTAGGTAAGTCCAGATTATGTGGAAGAAACTGCTCGCAGGTATCGGCAGTTAACCAGGCAATGCGATTTGATGCCAGCGACCAATACCAATGTTTGTCGGAATGCATAATTTCAGTGCTGGCGGATTCAGCGTAGTTGGTAATCGAATTTAAACTGTCTTTATAATTAATGACCAAATCGATTCCAGGAATATTTATTGGCGAAGGTTCTAGTTTTTCCTTGGTGTCAGTTTGACGGACTATGATGTTTGAAGAATCACCGGCTGGTGTAATACTGACCTTATAAAACACCGCATATTTATTTAAGTGAGTGATGGTGAGAACGGTAATTTCCTTCGGCAATATAAAACGAAATCCATCGGCAATCCGGTGAATATGAAAGAGAGATACAATACGACCTTTCGGGTTACACAAAACAGCCAATTGAGCTGTATGGTCAACTATTTTTGTCACATCGACTGATATTTGACCTTGTAGCAATTTTTCGCTATCGATTCCCAATAAATCAAAATAGGTATAGCTTGTTAGCTCAAAAGCAATGTTGGTTTTGCTCACTTTCTATCCACGGTTTAATCAAACAGGCGCTATTCTAACCCAGATTATCAGTACCACCTAGTTTCGAAATAGCCAGATTCACCCGCTCAACATTAATCAATTGATAGCACACCGCCTGCTTGTTATGATTGCGACACCAAATTAACTAGTTATGACAAATCCTATATCAATGACCGATGCGACCCTAGCGAATAAACTAAAATGGCAATGCCGGCGAGGCATGCTGGAGCTGGATGTCATTCTTATCCCATTTTTGGCAGAAGATTTTGAGACGCTGGATAAGATTTTGCAAAACGCTTTTGTAGAATTACTCAAAGAAGCCGATCCTGATCTATACACCTGGATCATGGGGTTTGGTCAGTGCGAGAAAGCCGATCTAATTGAAATCATCCAGTTAATTCGTGAAAAAAGGTCAATCGCGTGAGCGGAATAAAACCTACGCCGCAATGAATGTTGCCGCCCGATTTCCAATAAAAACCTGCCCTGAATTATTAATACTGCTGGTAATCACTCATATTGGAGTTTTCGCCAGCAGTTTCTGGTTGTTAAATCAGCTGTGGATGATTGTTTCGGTGTTGGTTCTAGCGGCAATTTCTTTTTACTTTTCTTATCAGCAATACTTGTCAATTACCCATTCCAGTGACGATTTGTGCTGGAGTGGCGAAAACTGGTTAATGCACACAGGTAATGAACAAAACTCAACAAAATATTTGGAACAATTGTCAACCAGCTGGGTCACACCGTATTTTTGTTTGTTAAAATTTACTCAGGATGGAGAACAAAAGGCGTGGTTTTTTAGCCGAAAATCATTAGGCGAAAGACTTTATAGAGAGTTATGTTATACGCTAAAATTGGGATTGGACGAGAAGTCTGATTGATAATCTAATTGTTAATGAAAAGGAAAATAATTTTTGAATATCTGGCGTTTTATTAAATTGTTGAAATCTGTAAAAGCTAAATACGGTAGCGATTACCGCCTACTAATATTCATGCCGCTGTTGTTCACTAGCTTATCTCATTCCGAAACTCAGCAAAGTTGTGGCAATAATCCAGAAGCAATTAAATTAGCTAAATTGATCATTAACGATGAAAGTCAGAATCGAAAATCATTAAAATGTAATTCAATTTTGTCAAAAATCGCTGACAAAAAAGCAAAAGAAATGGCTAAGCTGGGACGGGTAACCCACATAGGCAGAAATCCCGCAAATAGGCGATTAAGGGACGAAGGATATCCCCTTTCAGACGTTTATCCAGGTTGGTTTTCCAGCAAATCTCGGTGAAACAATAACAGCACCAAAAACAAGACCTACAGCCAATCCGAAAATAGACTTTTCGCACTAATTTTCATTAAATCTCTTTATGATTCAAAATAATTGAACTTTTCAGTCATT
>Ga0316205_10004543_pt1 | contig 12053 bp, 9 predicted proteins | sample 3monthpyrite_MG_FD_204941 | JGI IMG/M metagenome (GOLD analysis project Ga0316205, IMG submission 204941) | Microbial mat bacterial communities from mineral coupon in-situ incubated in ocean water Damariscotta River, Maine, United States -... | ecosystem: Environmental > Aquatic > Marine >... | reverse complement strand
AAGTTATTTTCTTTGATTGTATTAAAAATATTCTCATCGACATCAACACCAATTGCATTTACACCTCTTTCTTTCAATGCTGCGAGAACCGCTTCACCACTTTTCAATGAAACATCTCTCTCGGCAGACTGACCGCCCATTAATACTGCGACACTACCAAAGTCCGATGAATGATTGACAGCTTGATAATTGTTTTTTATTACAGAAGCATTCATCTTTATTGATCAACTCCGGCGTTAATAAAATCACCAACAATTTTCACTTCTCTTTTCAAAACGATTCCATGTTTTTCTTCTACGCTCGTCGCTACTTCTTCTATTAACTGTTCAATATCATCCGCAGTCGCATTACCTGCGTTGATAATAAAGTTAGCGTGCTTTTCTGAAACACAGGCATCACCTATGCATTTACCTTTCAACCCTGCTTCTTCTATTAACTGCGCAGCATATGCATTTTCAGGATTACGAAATACAGAACCACAACTAGGTAAGCCAATAGGTTGTTTTTTATTCCGTTCTTCTAATAAAGTTTTCATGTCTTTTTTTATATTACTTTCAGCTTTTTCATCTTTTTTTAACCGTAAATGTGCAGCTACAAACCATTCATCTTTCAAACCTGAAACTTTTCTGTAGCTAACCTCAAACTCTCTTGCTTTTCTGATATTTACCTGTCCTTTACGATCCAGGGTTTCGACAGATTCAACATACATCCACGTTTCTCCGCCAAACGCACCTGCATTCATTGCGAGCGCACCACCCATTGTCCCGGGAATACCTGCAAGAAATTCAGCATCAGACAACGCGTGATTACTACAAAATCGCGCGACTTTTGCACATGTCACACCCGCCTCTGCCCGTACACAACCGTTATTCATTAAGCTTAATCCTGTTAATGATCCTTGCGTCGCTATCACTGTTCCTCTAATACCCCCATCTCTCACCAAAAGATTACTTCCTAAACCCACCCAGAAAACAGGCTCATCTATCGGTAAATTTTGTATAAACAAAATTAGATCATCTAAATCTGTAGGTTTATACAGACAGTCCGCAGGACCGCCTACACGCCAACTGGTATAACGTGACATCATTTCGTTATGTAGTAATTCTCCTGACATTTGTTTATTCACAACGTGAACCATCATCCTTTTAAAACACCATTTTTATTTCGCTTGTCGGTATCCATCGATATAACTGACTTATCTTCCGTTATCACCATTTCTTTCCAATGACGTTTTCGAGTTACAAACCCACTTTGTAACGAAGCACCACAACCAAATCTTAATTGCCGTATACCAGACCTATGCATTACTTCCTCCCAGCGAATTGATTAACTTGGGTGCAATTGCTCCTACGTTTCCCGCTCCTAGCGTCAACAAAATATCGCTGTCGCGTAACAACCCAGGAACAACATCAAATAATTCATCAACCTGTTCTACAAAAACAGGTTCAACCTGACCTCGAGCCCTAATAGCTGCTGTTAAGGCGCGACCATCAGCTCCGTTTATAGGTTCTTCACCCGCAGAGTAAACTTCTAACAATATCAATACATCCACACTTGATAACACGTGCACAAAGTCATCGAATAAATCACGCGTACGAGTGTAACGGTGAGGTTGAAAAATAATGACTAGTCGACGCTCGGGCCAGCCTTCATGAATTGCATCAATCGTTGCAGCAACCTCGCTTGGATGATGGCCGTAGTCATCAACTAACAAAACTTTCCCTTTCTCTATATTTATTTCACCATAGCTTTGAAAACGTCTACCAATCCCCTGGAATTTTAATAACGCCGCTTGGATTTTTTCTTCGCTTACACCCAGATCATGTGCAATTGCAATGGCAGCTAAGGCATTCAATATATTATGTTTACCTGGCATGTTTAATGTGACGTTGAAGCTTGAATGGTTATCAGAAAAACAAACATCAAAATGTGTTTGATGCCCATTTTGTACTATATTCACGGCACGTAAATCCGCTTCTTTACTTAACCCATATGTAATAGTTGGTCTGGTAAGATCAGGTAGCAGACGGCGAACATTTTCATCATCTATACAGATAATCGCCTGACCATAAAATGGAAGATGATGTAGAAACTCCAGAAAAGTCGCATGTAACCGTTCAAAATCACCGCCATATGTACCCAAATGATCCGCATCAATATTAGTAACAACTGCTATCATTGGCTGCAGGTACAAAAATGAAGCATCACTCTCATCTGCTTCGGCAACCAAATAACGACTTTCACCTAATCGTGCATGCGAACCAGTACTGTTTAATTTCCCGCCTATAACAAATGTAGGATCCAGCTCGCCTTCTGCTAAAACACTCGCAACTAAACTAGTCGTAGTCGTTTTGCCATGTGTACCCGCAATTGCGATGCCATAGCGAAAACGCATTAACTCAGCGAGCATTTCTGCCCTGGGTATGACGGGTATGCGTAATTCATTTGCACGAACAACTTCCGCATTTGTTTCATCAATGGCCGTTGAAACAACTAAAACATCTGATGTTTCAACATTTTCACCACTATGACCAATAACAACTAATGCCCCCATATCACGCAAACGTTGAGTCACAACATTTTCAGCAATATCAGATCCAGACACCTTGTAACCAAGGTTAATCAAAACCTCAGCTATTCCACTCATACCTGCTCCACCAATACCAACGAAATGTATTCGTTTCATACGACCCATGGGGTCTTGCATGTCACACATAATTTTGGGCTTGACGGTTTCGTTCACAACAAACCTCCGATTGCACAACATTGGTCTGCCACTTCTCGAGCAGCATCCACCTTGGAAAGTTTCCGTGCAGATATTGCCATTGATAGAAGCTTATGCCTGTCTTCACTCAACTCTTTTAATAACTTGTAAACACTATCTGCATCCAGTTCGGCTTGTTGAATTAAATATGCTGCATTTGCATCAACCAAAAAATGTGCGTTCATTGTCTGATGATTGTCAACAGCGAATGGATAAGGTACAAGTAAAGAAGCAACACCTGCGGCGCTTAACTCTGAAATAGTTAATGCGCCTGCTCTACAGATAACAAAATCAGCCCAGGCATATGCCTCAGCCATATCATCAATAAATGGCAATACCTCAATACCTTGTCCCACACCAACGTGTTGATAACTGTTACAGGCTTGCTGATAATTTCTCTTCCCAGTTTGATGTTTCACAATAGGTCGCTGTGAAGATGGAAAGCGACTCAACGCTACTGGAACTATTTCATTTAACGCCTGAGCACCCAAGCTTCCTCCTAACACTAGAAGCTTTAAGTTACCTTCTCGCCCCTTCATTCTAAGTTCAGGCTCAGGTATATTGACAATCGTTTCTCGTACAGGATTTCCTGTTGTTAAAACATTTTTATGTCCAGAAAAGCTATTTGGAAACGCCTGCATAACTTTATTGGCAATATGTGATAGATATCGATTGGTCATTCCTGCAATTGCGTTTTGTTCATGAATGCATAACGGCTTAGCCATTAGTCTCGCAACTACCCCGCCAGGTCCAGTTACAAAACCACCCATACCTACTACAACGCATGGCTTCACTTTTAATAAGATACGAAAACACTGCCATGCTGCCAATGAAATCATAAAAGGAGCCTTGATTAAACGCAGCAATCCCTTACCTCTTATCCCAGAAACACTAACCCACTCAATAGGTATGCCCGCATTTGGAATTATTTGTGCCTCGATACCTTGTCTCGTACCCAACCAAACTACCGAAATATTGCGTGATAAAAATTCACGTGCCACTGCCAATGCCGGAAAAACATGGCCTCCAGTCCCTCCAGCCATAATAAGCACAGTCTGATTCCGCATGGAATTATTCACCGAGGTCATTTAACACCTCGTTTGCTTTTTTTCCAATCCTGATCATTTTCCGGATTAACTGCCTCATAACCGATTCGCATTAACAAGCCAATAGCTACCAGAGTAATAACAATGCTGCTGCCGCCATAACTCATCAAGGGCAACGTTAAACCTTTAGTAGGTAAAACGCCCATATTTACCCCTATATTAATAAAGGCCTGCAACCCAATCCAAATACCAATCCCGTAAGCAAGATAAGCTGAAAAATATTGTTTCTCTCTTGTCGCATGTGCTCCAATCAAAAATGCCCGCCACACTAAAACAGCAAATAAAATGATGACCAACATCGCCCCGAATAAACCCAACTCTTCAGCTAAAATGGCGTATAAGAAATCCGTGTGAGTTTCAGGCAAATAAAATAATTTCTGTATACTGCCCCCAAGTCCAACACCAAACCATTCACCTCGCCCAAATGCAATTAATGACTGTGTTAATTGAAATCCACTATTGTATGGGTCTTCCCATGGGTTCATGAAACTGAGGATGCGCTGCAAACGATAAGGCGATACTAGCGCCAGTAGTGCCATTGCACCTACTGTTCCCGATAACAATGCAAAGAATTTAAACAGGCCAACGCCCGCCATGTACATCATACCCAACGCGGTTGCTAACATGACAGCTGCAGCACCAAAATCAGGCTCCATTAACAACAACACAACAGCAAGCGATAACACAATCATCGGTTTCAAAAACCCTCTTACGGTTGTCCTTATCTCTTCCCCTCTTCTCACCAAATAACCGGCCAAATAGATAAACATCATCAATTTCACCAATTCTGAAACCTGGAGATTAATAAAACCCAAAGGCAGCCAACGCATACTTCCATTTACTTCTTTACCCACACCAGGTAACACAACCAATACAAGTAAAATAAAACCAAATAACAATAATATAGGGCCAGTCTGCTGCCAATGCTTCATCGAGATTCGAGACACAATAATAGCTGCCACAATACCTATTAAAACGAATGCTGCTTGTCGTGAAAAATAGAAAAAAGATTGGCCTAAACGCTTTTCGGCTATCGGAATTGACGCGGACATAACCATAACCAAACCTAAACCGAGTATTGCCAATGTTACTAACAGTAAAACCATATCCCAGTTTCTGTTTTTCAACACCGTGAACTGCATTGAACCGGAGACGGCTTGCGAGTGACTCATGCCAGACCCCTTACGTATTCAGAAAACACATTTCCACGATGTTCGTAATTATCGAACATATCAAAACTTGCGCATGCTGGTGACAGAATCACCACGTCACCTGCTTCCGCATACTGTCTGGCTTGATTTACCGCATCTTGCATATCAACTGCATGAATCAGGGTAGTCGTACCTTCAAGCGACTGCTTAATCACTTCTGCATCACGACCTAGTAAAACAACTGCACTGACCTTAGATGCAACCGTCTCTCTCAACTCTCTAAAATCAGCTCCTTTGCCTTCACCGCCCGCGATCAACACCACTTTACCAGGCATCCCATTTAATGCTGCTTGAGTAGCGCCAATGTTGGTTCCTTTGGAATCGTTAAACCAACGCACATTATCCAGCTCTCTAATAAATTGCGTTCTATGCGCAAGCCCCTGAAAACCTTTTAATGCTCTTACCATTGCTGATAATGAAAAACCTGCAGCCTCACCCATTGCTAGTGCCGCCAATGCATTTGCTACATTGTGTAACCCTGGAATTTTTAAATCACTGGCTTTTAGTAAATTTGAGTCGCCATGACACAACCAGCATTCGCCTTTAATTTCACGAATACCATATTCAGTTGCTTCGGGCTCTTGCAAACCAAAGGTCTTGACTGTTCGTAATGGCTCTATCATAGACATAACGTTAGAATCATCCCTATTCAAGACCATCGTGCCGCTTCCTCTAAACGCACGCTGCTTAGCTTTCATGTACTCATACACATCCTCATAACGATCCATATGATCTTCTGAAATATTTAAAACCGTTGCTACAAATGCGTTCAAAGTTTTAGTGTATTCAAGCTGAAAACTTGAAAGCTCTAATACGTATAAATCAGGTTCAGTTTTTTCCAATAATTCGAGAACAGGCTTACCTATATTTCCGCCAACACGAACATCTTTTCCTGCTTCTCTTGCCATAACACTGAGTAAACTAGTAACAGTTGTTTTACCATTTGAACCCGTTACAACCATGACAGGCGCCTTTGCTTGCTGTGCGAATAACTCAACATCACCCAAAATCGTTTTGCCTTCAGATATCGCTTTTGTAATTACTGGATGTTTTAGTGAAACGCCCGGACTAACAATCAACTCATCAGCGCTATCAAAAACCTGTTGATCAAAACCTCCTGTAAATACGGCTACATTTGGTAATTCTTGTTGTAACTGAACCAATAACTCCGGTTGCTCACGACTATCAATAACAGCAACCTCTATACCTTGAGAAGATAAATAGCGGGCACACGACAGTCCGGTTTTACCTAAACCGACGATCAAGATCCTTTGTTTATCTTCCATCATTGCTACCACTACTGCTCCACTTGAAAACATATGCTTAACGTAGTTTCAAGGTTGACAATCCAACCATCACCAAAATAACAGTAATAATCCAGAATCGAACAATTACTCTTGGTTCTGGCCAGCCCTTCAATTCAAAATGATGATGTAACGGCGCCATTTTAAAAATCCGCTTACCTGTTAACTTATAGGATGCGACTTGCAAAATAACGGATACTGTCTCCATTACAAACACGCCTCCCATAATCAACAACACCAATTCCTGCCGTACAACTACAGCCACCACCCCTAACGCTGCACCTAATGCAAGTGCTCCAACATCACCCATAAACACCATTGCGGGATATGCGTTAAACCATAAAAACCCTAAACCAGCGCCTACCAATGCACCGCAAAAAATAGTGACCTCTCCTACACCTGATAAAAATGGAATGGATAAGTAATTCGCAAACCCTGCATGCCCGGTAAGATATGCAAATAAACCCAATGCCCCACATACCAATACTGTTGGCATAACAGCCAAACCATCCAGGCCGTCTGTTAAATTAACAGCATTACTACTACCTACGATAACCAGATAAACAAATGGAATAAATAATAACCCCATCTGAGGATAGACATCTTTAAAAAATGGAATAACTAGTCGCGTCTCAATTGGTGACGCTGTTTTATATAAGAAAATCGCAACAGCTAAACCAATAACAGACTGCCAGAAATATTTATATCGTGACGATAACCCTTTAGGATCTTGTAAAACTAATTTTTTATAATCATCAACCCAACCAACAATCCCGAATAACAATGTTGTTACCAAAACAACCCATACATAATGATTATCCAACCGACTCCACAACAAGGTTGTAATTGCCACTGACACTAAAATTAAAGCGCCACCCATTGTTGGCGTACCTGCTTTCTTTAAATGAGTTTCAGGCCCATCATCTCTAACCACTTGACCAATACGAAAACGATTTAATTTCCGTATCATATATGGACCAATAATAAATGAGATAACCAATGCCGTGATAACCGCCATCACTGTTCGCAATGTTATGTACTGAAATACATGAAAACCACTATGAAACTGTTCTAGATACTCTGCTAAATAAATGATCATGAATTTTCACCTCCAGATTGAAGGCTACTTACTAATTGCTCCATCTGCATAAGCCGAGAACCTTTAACCAATAAAACCCCTTGCCCTGACCAATCATTTTTAATGCTTTCGGTCATTGCTGGTAAATTTTCAAACCAAACACCAGACTCACCAAACGAGTCAACCGCATGACGTGCCAGCTCACCAATCGCATATAATTTTTTTATGCCTTTTTTACGTGCGAGCTCACCACATTGTCGATGCATGTCGATTGCGTCCTCGCCTAGCTCACCCATATCACCCAATGCCAACCATCGCTCACCTTCCATATCAACCATGGCGCTCAATGCTGCCTCATATGAAGCAGGATTAGCATTGTATGTGTCATTCAAAATTTTCATACCAGGCAAACCATGTTGAATCTGCAGACGGCCATTTACAGACCCCATGCTCTCAAGCCCGGATACAATCATGGATAAATTTGCATCTACAGCTATAGCTGCAGCAATAGCGCCCAGTGCATTCATTACATTGTGACGACCCAATAATTGAAGTGTAATCTCACACTCACCTAATGGTGTTTTCACATGCAAGGCAAGACTGTTATCAATCTGTTTCCACGTCGCGGAAACGTCGGCTGATTGATCAAGACCAAAACTAATGATTTTTCTATTGCCAATAATGTCTTTCCATAATGATGCAAACTGATCATCTTGATTAACAATAGCTGTTCCATTCATATTCAGATTTGAAAAAATCTCACCTTTTGCATTTGCAACTCCATTAAGATCACCAAAACCTTCAAGGTGTGCAGGCCCTGCATTAGTAATAATTGCAACATCAGGTCTAACCAGATGACTTAAGTATTGAATCTCACCTGCATGATTTGCACCCATTTCAATCACTGCTGACTGATGAAATTCCTGCAATCGCAATAATGTCAGAGGAACACCAATTTCATTATTTAAGTTACCTATCGTTGATAGCACACTGCCCTTCTGTGACAGAATCGCACTAAGCATTTCCTTAACCGTGGTCTTTCCATTACTACCCGTTATCGCAATACATGGAAGTGAAAACTGACCGCGCCACAAAGCAGCTAATTGCCCCAAACCCAAACGCGTATCTTCAACTTGTAGCAGTGGCATCATTATTTTCAGCTGCCTGCTGACCATAGCAGCAACTGCACCTGAATCTTGTGCCTGTTGCAGAAAGTCATGCCCGTCAAAATTATCACCTTGCAATGCAACATATAAGTCACCTTCAACAATAGAGCGAGTGTCCGTGCTAACACTTGAGAAAGACACGTCATCACCAAGATGCTGCGCGTTAAGTTTCTTAGCTACTTCAGATATATTCAACTGCATTAGTGGACACCTCTGCTTAACCAGGCACGAATAACTTCGCAATCATTGAAAGGTATTTTTTCATTGCCAACTATCTGACAAGACTCATGCCCTTTACCTGCCACCAACACGATGTCATCTACATCTGCTGATGCCAAAGCCCAGTAAATTGCTTTTTCTCTATCACACTCTACATGCACTAACTCAGGCTTTTCTGTTCCTGATAATATTTCATTTATAATTTTATTTGCTGATTCATTACGAGGATTATCATTTGTTAAGATGACTTTATCTGCTAATCGCTCTGCCACTTCACCCATTAAAGGGCGTTTGCCTGTATCTCGGTCGCCACCACAACCAAATACACACCATACGCGACCGAAACCATGTTCTTTTACTGAACTTAACACTTGCTCTAAAGCTTCGGGGGTATGCGCAAAGTCTATAATAACGTTTGGAGCAACCTCAGTTTCACCTATGCGACAGACTTCCATTCGTCCCGGGACAGTTTGCAACCCTTTAATTTCTCTGCGAATCGTATTCCACGAAAAACCCAAGCACCCTAGAACAGAAATGACTGCAGAAAGATTATATACATTGAACTTCCCATATAACGGATTAGAAAAATCCGACTCACCCCATGGACTATTAACATGCCAGCCAATACCGCTCTGCGTTAAGCTGACTTCTGATATAACAACAGAATTCTGTGTAGCTCTGTTGTTTTGCTCAACACCATAAGAAATATTTGTTACATCACTATTCAAAGATTCCAGCCACTGAGCACCGAATTTATCATCATGATTAATTACTACACTAGTCAAACCCGGCATATGAAATAATTTTTCTTTTGCTTTTGCATATGAAATTTGATTACCGTGATAATCAAGATGATCGCGGCTAACATTTGTTAAGACAGCCACTTCAAAAATCACACCATTCACGCGCCCTTGATCCAAACCATGCGATGAAACTTCCATAACAACATATCGAACACCCAACTCACGCATTTCATGTAACAATTTATGGATACTTATCGCATCGGGTGTGGTATGGCTTGCTTCATGCAATTCACCAAATAAACCATAACCAATTGTCCCAATTACACCTGCTTTTGAATCTTTATTACTCAAAGCGGATGCAAGAAAATGACTGCAGGATGTTTTGCCATCTGTACCTGTAATACCAATAACATGTAGATCTTTAGATGGATGCCCGTAAAAACGATCGGCAATAACACCTATTTGATGCGCCAGATTTTCAACGGCTATCAAAGGTATATTTTTTTCTATCTTTGGAACCTCGTTATATTTTGCTGTCGGCTCCCATGCAATAGCAGCCGCACCACTATCACAAACTTGATCTATGTAATCCAACCCGTGCCCCTGCGTACCTGCACAAGCAAAGAATAAATGACCCTGCTCCACTGCTCGACTATCTAATGACAAAGCCTGGATATCACAGTCAACTTTCTGATCAATATCTGCAAAGCCCTCAAGTAAAGAACTTAACCGAAATGAGTCAGAAATTTGATTGCTCTCAATCATGACCGTCCTTGCTCATTTTTCAATTGCGTTTGCATAACAGGTAAGTCATCAGGCGCTATATCCATTAACCTAAGCGCACCTGACATTACTTTGGAAAAAACAGGTGCTGCAACCTGCCCTCCATAATATTGCTCACCAGATGGGTCATTAATCATAACAACCAAAACTAATTTGGGATTAGATGCAGGTGCCATACCAGCAAACACCGCTATGTAACGATTATTTGCATAACCACCCGCTGTAGACTTATGAATCGTGCCCGTTTTACCAGCTATCTGATAACCATGCACATCAGCTAGCAGGCCAGTACCTTCTCTGCTCACTACCGTCTTCATCATTTTTCGGACTTGCTTTGCTATCTTTACAGGTAATACTTGCTCACCTTTCACCGCATCATCTGATTTAATAAATGAGACTGGACGAGAAATACCGCCTGATGCCAAAATGCTATACGCATGAGCCAGCTGCAGAGGCGTAACTGATAATCCATAACCAAACGATAACGTCGCACGTTCTATTTGATGCCAACGAGAGTAATGACTCATTAGGCCCGCTGATTCACCAGGAAAACCACTTGATGTCACACTACCAAAACCTATTCGACTAAACATTGACCAAATTTTTTCAGCATCTAGAGATAACGCTATTTTACTGGCGCCAACATTACTCGATTTGGTAATTACACCTGTTACATTAATTTCACCATAATTCTTATGGTCACGTATCGTATTTTGTCCAACTTTCATTTTTCCAGGCGAAGTATTGATTAGCGTGGTCGGCGTATATTTTTTACTTTCCAAAGCTGTCGCAATGGTAAATGGTTTGATAGTAGAACCAGGCTCAAACACATCTGTAACAGCACGATTACGATACTGTGAACTACGCATTTTTCTGCGATTATTCGGATTGTATGATGGCTGATTGACAATAGCTAAAACCTCGCCTGAATCGACATCCAGCATTACTGCAGACCCTGATCGCGCCTTATTTAATTTTATAGCTGCCTTCAACTCACGATATGCAAGATATTGAATGCGTCTATCAACACTCAAATATAAATCTTTACCAGCACTTGATGATTGAATACTTTCTACATCTTCAATCACTCGACCCAACCTATCCTTAATTACGCGTTTTTTACCTGACGTACCCTTCAGCCAGTCTTCATACGCAAGCTCAATTCCTTCCTGCCCTTTATCATCAATATTGGTAAAACCAATAACATGTGAAACCACTTCGCCTGCTGGATAATATCGACGGTACTCGCGCTGAGAGAACACTCCTTCTATATCAAGTGCCAACACTTTTTCAGACAAATCAGGATTCACGTGGCGTTTTAAATAAACGAATTCACGATTCATTCTAGAAGCAACTGTCTGCTCTAGCGATTCCAAATCCAATTTCAATAGCTTGGCGAGTTTAGGCAAAGCACTTCTCTGATCTACCAGTTTTTTCGGGTTAACCCAAATAGACTCGACAGGCGTACTAATAGCGAGCGCATCGCCATGCCGATCCATAATGACACCACGATGAGCGGGAATGCTAACTGTTCTTAAATGACGTGCCGTACCCTGATCTTGTAAAAAAGCTTTATTATAAACCTGCAAATAAACCACTCTCGACATTAGCAACGCAATGACAACGACAAACAGCAATAAAAGCAATATTCTGCGTTTATTATAATCATGATTGTTCTG
>Ga0316205_10004539_pt1 | contig 12067 bp, 14 predicted proteins | sample 3monthpyrite_MG_FD_204941 | JGI IMG/M metagenome (GOLD analysis project Ga0316205, IMG submission 204941) | Microbial mat bacterial communities from mineral coupon in-situ incubated in ocean water Damariscotta River, Maine, United States -... | ecosystem: Environmental > Aquatic > Marine >... | reverse complement strand
ACATTTTCGAGATTCCGGCGATGCTCCGCCGTAACCCACTCTATCAATTTGAATCCCGCCTGCACAGGTGCTTTACCCAAACCACGCAATCAGGAGCATCGACATGAAGAAAATCGAAGCAATTATAAAGCCGTTCAAGCTCGACGAAGTGAAAGAAGCGTTGCAAGACGTGGGCATTCAGGGGTTGAGCGTGATTGAAGCCAAGGGCTTTGGCCGCCAAAAGGGCCATACCGAGCTTTATCGCGGCGCCGAATATGTGGTGGATTTCCTGCCCAAGGTCAAAATCGAAATGGTATTGGCCGATGATCAGGTAGATGAAGCCATTCGCGCCATTATCGACGCCGCAAAAACCGGCAAAATCGGCGACGGGAAAATCTTTGTTTCCGAGGTCGAGCAAGCCATCCGCATTCGCACTGAAGAAGACGGGCCAGAAGCCCTTTAACCAAGGAAAACAACATGAGTGACATCCAAGCTGTTCTCGACTCTATCAAAGAGAACGACATCGAATATGTGGACATCCGCTTCACGGACCCGCGCGGCAAGCTCCAGCATGTGACCCTGATCAATGACGAAGTCACCGCTGATTTCCTCGAAGACGGTTTCATGTTTGATGGTTCGTCAATTGCCGGTTGGAAGGGCATTGAGGAATCGGATATGAAGCTGATTCCCGACTGCGAGTCAGCCTATATCGACCCTTTCTATGCCGAAAAAACCCTGTGCCTGCATTGCTCCATCCATGAGCCTGACACCGGCGAACCTTATTCGCGTGATCCGCGCAGCACCGCCGAAAAAGCGGAAGCCTACCTGATAGCCTCCGGCATTGGCGACACCGCCTATTTCGGCCCGGAAGCCGAGTTTTTCCTGTTTGACGATGTGCGCTACAGCAACACCATCAACAAGGTGTCGTTTGAGGTGGATGCGGCTGATGCCTCATGGAACACTGACACCGAATATGAAATGGGCAATATGGGCCATCGCCCCGGCGTTAAGGGCGGCTACTTCCCGGTTAACCCAATTGACGCTTCCCACGATATTCGCGGCGAAATGCTCTCAACCATGAAGCGCCTCGGCATGAAGGTAGACAAGCATCACCACGAAGTTGCCTCTTGCCAGCACGAGCTTGGCCTGGTGTTTGGCACGCTGGTCAAGCAGGCCGATGAATTGCAGAAATATAAATACGTGATTCACAACGTGGCCCACGCTTACGGCAAATCAGCCACCTTTATGCCCAAGCCGATTTACGGCGACAACGGCACCGGTATGCACGTCAATATGTCGATCTGGAAAGAAGGCAAACCTTTGTTTGCGGGCGATAAATACGCCGATCTCTCGCAAGAGGCGCTTTACTTCATTGGCGGCATTCTGAAACACGCCAAAGCGCTGAATGCCTTTACCAACCCGGCCACCAATAGCTACAAACGCCTGATTCCGGGCTTTGAAGCCCCCGTTCTGCGCGCCTATTCCGCGCGTAACCGCTCGGGCTGTGTGCGCATTCCATGGGCTGAATCGCCCAAGGCCAAGCGCGTTGAAGCCCGCTTCCCAGACCCCGCCGCCAACCCTTACCTGTGCTTTGCCGCCCTGTTGATGGCTGGCCTTGACGGCATCAAAAACAAGATCGACCCCGGCGAAGCCTCGGATAAAGACCTTTATGATCTGCCGCCGGAAGAATTGGCCGGTATCCCCACCGTTTGCGCCAGCCTGCGTGAAGCGCTTGAAGAGCTGGAAAAAGACAAAGACTTCCTGCTCGCCGGTGATGTGTTTACTCTTGACCAGATCGAAGGCTATGCCGAGCTGAAATGGGGCGAGGTATACCAAATGGAGCACACGCCACACCCGGTTGAGTATGGCATGTATTACAGTTGCTAGCTTGGTGGGGTATGACCCCACCCAACGGTAAAGCAAATGAAATTCAAAAGGGGCGCTATTGGAGCGCCCCTTTTTTTAGCTAATAATCCTTCGTCACCCGCAAGTAAGGCTTCATCACCTTCAGATCAGGGTATTTCGCCTTGGCGTCTTCGGTGCTCACCGAAAGCGGCACAATCGCTGCATTCCCCGGGCGCCAGTTGGCTGGCAGGGCCACGGTTTTTTCGTCGGCGATTTGCAACGCGTCGATCACCCGCAAAATTTCATCGAAATTGCGGCCAACATTCATCGGGTAGGTCATCGTCAGACGCACTTTTTTGGCCGGGTCGATGATAAATACCGAGCGCACGGCGGCGGTATCAGAGGCCGCAGGGTGGATCATCTCATAGAGCTTTGCCACCCGCAGATCGGGGTCAGCCACGATCGGGAATTGCAGGTCTGTGCCTTGGGTTTCATTCACGTCGGCAATCCATGTGTTGTGCTCTTCTACCGTGTCGGTGGAAAGGCCGAGTGGCTTGACATTGCGCGCGGCGAAATCAGCAGCGTGTTTGGCGGTCATCCCCATTTCGGTGGTGCATATCGGGGTGAAATCAGCCGGATGGCTAAAGAAAAACACCCAGGAATCCCCTGCCCATTCGTGCAGCGAGATTTTACCTTTGGTGGTATCAACAGTGAAATCGGGGGCGGTTTGGCCGAGTAAAATTGTCATCGTACTTCCTTCATTTTATTTACCTGAGCCTTACATAAGAAGCAACGCGCCGGATTAAACTAGCTGCGTCAATTAGTTTTTTACAGAGGGGTTATATAGGCCAGAATGGGCCGATGGTCAGAGCCGGGCCTTGGCCCGCTTTCGGTCGCTGCCTGCCAGCCCTCCGGCACCAGAGCATGATCAATAGGCAGTTGGAGAATCCCGCCTAGCATCGTTTTGGAAAACCTGAGGCCACTGATAACCTGTGTGCGGGTTGCCACAACAATGCGCGCCTCCGGCGTGGCCCAAGGCACCGCGTTAAAACCGCCGCCAACCAGCACCGGCCCCCTCGCTGGCTGGCGCAGTTGCGGCCAAATGCCAAACAGGCCAAAGCCCAGCAGCAACACGCTCAAGCCAGCCAACACAAAACGGCGCGAAAAAAGAAAACTCAACAGGTAAGCCGCCAGTGCCAGTATAGCATACAGCCGAAAAGCCGAAAGCAAATCTACCACCGGGTGTTTGGCCCCGAAATAGCCTCCAGTCAGCAAGGCGATGCTGGCAATAAAGATCAGGCCAAGCAGCCGGTTAACCGTTTTCATTCTATCTCATTGGCGCAAAATTCGGCCTGCTCCTCGGGCGAAAGCGTGGACCATGGCACCACATAGGTATGGATACCAAAAACCACGGCACCGCTTTTTGGCAGCTTGCGCAGAGTTTGCCGCTCGACCCGCACAAAACCGCCCTGCTTTGGTGCCGGTTTATCCTCTCCCACCCGCCGCGGCTGGTGGAGTTCAGCCTTTTCATAGCGCAGGAAATTGGCGCGCCACAAGGGTTGTTCGGGGCGCAGCGCACAAAACATCCGCTCAACCCGTTGCGCCATTTCCGGCGTGTAATCATCTACATAGCCATGAATGGCTGCCAAGCCACCGCCAAATTTCTCCGCCAGCGTCCAGCTTGCCGGAAAGCACAGCACCGCGGCGTTGAGGGCTGGCTCGCCTGTCATATCAAGTAACAACAGATCTTCCTGCACCAGCCGCGCGGCCACAAGCAGCGGCGGTTCGTCATTCAGCTGCACGGTTACCCCATCAGGCCGCGTCACCGCATCTGGGCAAGTTTCATAGCCAGAATCAAGCTCTGCCAGCACCAGTGCCAGCAACTCCTTTTGCGCGGGCTGGCTTTCGGGCGTGGCCTGAAAAACTGCGTCGCGCCGCGCACTGATCAGTGCGTCCCGATACGCCATTTGCGCGGCAAAGGCCTCATCGCGGAGTAGCCATTTGCCCGGTGAAACCGGCTGGATGCCGGGCAATCGTCGGGTTGCCCGCGCCATCCAGGGCTTGATCGGCAGCGCGCGCTGGCAAATCTCTGGCATCTCGTCACAATCCTGTTTGCGTATGTTTCAGCGCCTTGTGCTATTGGCTCAGGGGGCTAAGTTGGGATGAAACCACGGAGAAAACCCGATGCCAAGCGAAAAACTCACCTTTGCCGGCCATACCGGCGCAGAACTTGCGGCGCTGTTCGACAAACCAAGCGGGCCAATCCTCGCCACCGCGATTTTCGCGCATTGCTTTACCTGCTCTAAGGACATTCTGGCCGCCAAACGTATTTCACAGCGGTTGGCTTCCGCCGGTATCGCGGTGCTGCGGTTTGATTTCACCGGGCTTGGCCATTCGGGGGGCGAGTTTGCCAACACCGACTTCACCTCGAATGTCGGCGATTTGGTGAAAGCGGCCGAGCATATGGCCACCATTGGCAATCCGGTTAGCTTGCTGGTCGGCCACTCACTGGGCGGTGCGGCGGTGCTAAAGGCCGCCGGGCAAATTGCCAGCGTTAAAGCCGTGGTTAGTATTGCCGCGCCAAGCGACCCGGCCCATGTGGCCGCTAATTTTGGCTGTCATATCGACGAGATTCGCAAAAACGGCTCGGCCGAGGTCAGTCTTGCCGGGCGTGGCTTTACCATCACCAGCGACTTTCTTGATGATATTGGGTCGGCCGAACTGCTGCCTGCCGTCAGCCATATGAAAAAGGCGCTTTTGGTGCTGCATTCCCCGTTTGACGAAACCGTTTCCATCGATAATGCCGCCGATATTTTCACTGCCGCCAAACACCCCAAGAGCTTCATCACGCTTGACCATGCCGACCATCTGATCACCAAACCCGCCGATGCCCAATATGCGGCCGATGTGATTTCCACCTGGGCAGCGCGCTATCTTGAGCTGCCCAAACCTGCCGCGCCAATAGGTGCGCCCGAGGGCGTGGTGCGAGTGGACGAGGCCGACCCGAAGGGCTTCCGACAGGATATTTCAGCCGGTCCAAAACACCACGTAACCGCTGACGAGCCGATAACTTACGGCGGCACCGATGACGGGTTTACGCCCTATCAACTGGTTTCTGCCGGCCTTGGCGCCTGCACCAGCATGACCATCCGCATGTATGCACGCCGCAAAAAATGGCCGCTAACCCATGTCAGCGTGGACATCATGCACGATAAAATTCATGCCACCGATTGCGGTAACTGCCTCACCGAAGCCGGAAAAATCGACCAGTTCCGCCGCGTGATCACCATGGAAGGTGACCTTGATACCGACCAACGCCAGCGGTTGATGGAAATTGCCGATAAATGCCCGGTGCATCGCACGCTTGAAAGCAAAATAGAGATTGTAACCGAGGAAGCCCGCTAGAAAAACGGACTATAGGTAAACATCATCTCGTCATTTTCGCCGGCAAAGCTGAAGCTGAACCCGGCGGAAAGCAGGTTGCCGTCATAGGCCGTGCCATCGCCAAAATCGTTGCGGGTCCAGCCGTAATCAACATAGATTGTGGCGCGGTCCGATACGTCAACCAGCGCGCCGATAGACTTAACTCTATAAAAGCCATTGCCGCCATTATACCGGATATATTGATAATTGCCGCGAAGGGTGATGACGTCGCTAATACCGTATCCAAGGTTAACCTCGGATAAAACAGCGGGCTCCACGTCCGAGCTAAAGTAGCCGAGCCGGGCTTCACCACGCAGGCCACCAAGCGTGTTTACCACCTCAAGCGCGAAAAGATTATCGCCGTCGTTATATGTGTCAAACGCATACAGCACGCCAAGCCGTGAATGCGGGCTGAGATCATATATCCCGTGCAGCTCAAAAGCGGTGATGTTTTGAAACGGAAAAAGCGGGTCTGAGCTGGCATATTCGGATAGATAGCCAAGCCCGATCTGCACCCCGAAAGCCGAGCCAAAAGTGGCCGAAGCATCCAGTGAGGCTTCCCATGAGGAAACATTAAACCCCGGCTCGCTGTAATACTGGTATTCGCCACCAACCCGCGCCGCTTCAAACTGGAAACCCTGTGCTGAAACAACATTCGCCGACGCCAAAAGCGCCCCGGCTGCCACAAGAATTTTTTTCATTTTTTTTCCCACCACAAATATCAAATCTCGGGCAAAGCCTAGCAGCCTCCGCTTGGGCCACCAAGGCCAATATTTCACTTATGCGTCATTTCGGGTTCTTTCACTTGACCCGACGCCTGCCATTGGCGAAAAACCTCCCAAACTAGGAACCTATTGCTCAATGACCAATCAAAAAAACACTTTTCCGGATAGCCCGCCGCTTGGCAAGTTTTCGCATCCGGATATTACCGCCAAAGGCGAAGCGCGCGCCAGCGTGGCGTTGACCGCGGCCAAAACGCTTTGGTTCAATACCGGCACTTTGTGCAATATTACCTGTGTCAATTGCTATATTGAAAGCTCACCGGAAAATGACCGGCTAACCTATATGACCACCGCCGAAATGCAACCCTATCTGGACGAAATAGAGACCCTTGGCTGGCCGGTGTCCGAAATTGGCTTTACCGGTGGCGAGCCGTTTATGAACCCCGAAATCATTGCCATGATCGAGTCGGCACTGGAGCGCGGCTATGCGGTTTTGGTGCTCACCAATGCCATGCGCGCGATGATGCGCAAACGGGTGCAGCAAGGGCTGCTGGCCTTGCGTGAAACCTATGGAGACAAGCTCACGCTTCGGATCTCGCTCGACCATTTCAACCCTGCCCTACATGATGAAGAACGCGGCGCAGGCGCTTATGATATAACCATAAAAGGCATGAGTTGGCTGCGCGATAACGGTGTTAGTATGACGCTCGCAGGCCGCACCGTATGGGGCGACAGTGATGCCGAAAGCCGCGCTGGCTATGCCGCGCTTTATCAAAAGCACGGCTTTGAGATAGACCCGCACAACCCTGCCACTACCGTGCTGTTCCCCGAGATGGACGCGCGCGCCGAGGTGCCCGAGATCACCACCGCCTGTTGGGGCATATTGAACAAAGACCCGAATGACGTCATGTGCGCCAGCTCGCGCATGGTGGTAAAGCGCAAAGGCGCTGACTCCCCCGCGGTGCTGGCCTGCACCCTGCTCGCCTATGACGAGGCCTTTGAAATGGGCAGCACCCTGAAAGAAGCCGAGGCGGATGTGAAACTCAACCACCGTCACTGCGCCAAATTCTGCGTACTCGGCGGCGCGAGTTGCAGTGCCTGACGGGCTGCCCGCCACCATACGTTAAGCTATCTGATAATGTGAATGCACAAGGCCCGATTTATACGATTTTGTGCTGACATGGACGAGGTCAATATCGCCGTTCAGTGGCCCGAATAACGGCCTTCCCGACCCCAAAAGAACCGGAATCCGCGTCAGGTTTATTTCGTCAATCAACCCGGCGCGCAAAAAACTTTGCACCACCAGTCCGCCATCAATATAGGCGGCGCGCCAATGCTCGGCCTCGAGGCGTTGCATCAATGCCTCCGGCGTTTCCCGGCTAAGGGAAACCTTATCGCGCAACCGATCCGGAATATCCTCGGGCGACAGGGATTTACTCATCACAATCACCGGCTTTTCGTAGGGCCACGCCTCAAAAGCGGCAACAGCCTCATAGCTGCCACGGCCCATGACCAGCCCGTCAACAGTGGCCGTAAAAGCATCATACCCATAGTCTTCGCCTTCGGTATTTTGCTTCATCAGCCAGTCAATCGCGCCATCTTCGCGCGCGATAAAACCATCGAGACTGGTGGCGATATAGACATAACCTTTAGTCACTCACCGCCCCCTTAGTGCATCTTCCAGCACTGCTTTCACCACCGTCATATCCACCCCTCTTTCCACAAAAGCCTTGCCAATGCCGCGCGCCAGAATGAAGGCAATTTTGCCATCGGATACCTTTTTATCCTGCCCCATCAGGGCGATCAGCCCATCGGCATCGGGCAAGGCGCCCTCAATATCCGAAATGTCCTTTTTCATGCCCATCGCCGCCAAATGGGCCCGCACCCGGCTCGGGTCTTCCTGTGGGCACAGGCCAAGGCGCATGGAAAGCTCGAAAGCCAGCGCGCAGCCAATAGCCACGCCCTCGCCGTGCAGCAGGCGGTTTGAATAGCCGGTGGCGGCTTCCAGCGCGTGGCCAAAAGTGTGGCCAAGGTTGAGCAAGGCACGGTCTCCGCGCTCTTTTTCATCCCGCGCCACGATCTCGGATTTCATCTCGCAGGAACGGTGGATGGCATGAATGCGCGCCGTTTCGCTGCCCGCTGCCATATCCGGCCCGTTGGCCTCCAGCCACTCAAAAAAGGCGGCATCGCCGAGCAAGCCATATTTGGCAACCTCGCCATAGCCCGAAATAAACTCGCGCGGAGGCAGCGTGCCCAGCACATCGGTATCGGCCAACACCAGTTTTGGCTGGTGAAAGGCGCCGATCAGGTTTTTTCCGAGCGGTGAATTGATGCCGGTTTTGCCGCCGACCGAGCTATCGACCTGTGCCAGCAGCGAGGTCGGAATTTGAATGAAATCAACCCCGCGCCGCAAAATCGCGGCCGCAAATCCGGCGAGGTCTCCGATCACGCCACCGCCAAAGGCGATGACAATATCCGAGCGCTCGACCCGGGCTTCGATCAACCATTCAACCGCGCGTTCCAACCCAGGCCACCCTTTGGTTTTTTCACCGGCCGGCAGGGCAAGCGCCTGCATGGAAATGCCCGCCGCCGCCAGTCCGACGCGCAGGGATTCCAGATGCAGCGCCGCCACGTTTTCATCGGTCAGCACAAACACCCGTTTTTGCGCCAGAAACGGCGACACCAAAGCGCCCGCCTGCCCCAACAAGCCCGGCCCGATCAATATATCATAGCTGCGTGCCGCCAATGCGACCGTTAAAACCTCTGTCATGTGTCCTCGCCATTTTTACCGGAATAAGCGCCCAGTTTTTGTATTATATCTTTCACCACCACATCATGGCTGTTATCGGCGCGGGTATCGACGATGATATCAGCCGTGCTATAAACCGGGTAGCGCGCCACCATCAAATCCGCCAATACCTGCTTTGGGTTGTCATTGTCCAAAAGCGGCCGCCCGGATTTGCCTGCGACCCGGCTCCACAGGGTTTCCAGATCACCGCGCAACCAGACCGAGGTGCCAACCCGCGCCACTTCGGCCCGCACCAACGGCGACATAAAGGCCCCGCCGCCGGTCGCCATCACCCGTGGTGGCTCGGAAAGCAGCCGTGAAATAACCTTAACCTCGCCATCCCGAAAACCCGCTTCACCAAAGCGCTCGAAAATCTCGGGAATGCGCATCCCCGCTGCCTGCTCGATTTCGTCATCGGTATCAACAAACCCAACCCCGAGCGCATTGGCCAGCCGCCGCCCGACGCTTGATTTGCCACAGCCCATCAAGCCCACCAGCACCAGTGTTTTCTCCAGTTTGCGCGAGGCGCTGCCCATTAATAAACTTTCGGTTTTGAGCGATTGCTGCTAAGCAAAAATCGCGCTATTATGCCCGCAAAGGCCGAAAACGGCGGTGCGCCGCCTTATAATATCGGTTTAGCATTGTGGTAGGTGAAGGCAAACCCCGAAAAAGGGGGCAGAAAGGGCGAAAATGCTCCGGCGGTTGATCAAATATTTGTTTATTCTGGCATTATTGGGGGCGGCCGCAGTGGCTGGCTATGCCCTGTTTTTTGACCTGCCGGTAGAAAAAGAAACGATCACGATTTCCGTGACTCCGATCGGCCAATAATGCTGATACGCGGGCTCGCCATAGCGGCTTTGGTCGCGCAGGCAGCACAAGCCCAGGACCCGCTTTCCGCAATTGACTGGCTGTCGGAAAGCATAATGCAGCCACCCAATTTTGTGATTTCACCACCAAATATTGGCGGCCAAACGCCTAGCCAGCAAATTTCCAGCCTACCGCTTGAACTGCTCAGCCAGGATGCGGTTGGCATTTTACCGCCCGAAACCACAGGCTTTCCCACCGCGTTGTGGGGCAACCTGACAACCCCCGATATTGTAACGCTTATACAGAAGAGTCGGCGGCACGAGTTGCCGGAAGCCGCCGCGCTCGAAAAACAGATATTGCTGGCGCAAAGTGACCCGCCGCTTGATGCCCGGCCCAATAGCCCGCTGTTCTTGGCGCGGATCGACCGGCTTTTTGCCATGGGCGCGCTGGACGAGGCTGAAACCCTCATCCACCTCGCGAGGGTGACCGAGCCACAACTTTTCCGGCGCTGGTTTGAGATTGCGATCATCGGCCAGCGCACCAACGCCCCCTGCGCCGCGCTGGCCACCCAACCCGCATTGTCAAACGATGTCGCCACGCGGGTGATCTGCCTTGCGCGCTCGGGGGATTGGAACGCCGCCGCGCTCACCGTTTCACTGGCCGAGAGCCTTGGCGATATTTCCACTGAAGCCACCGATCTTTTAGTGCGGTTTCTGGACCCGGAAATGTTTGCCAACCTGCCGGACCCCGAGATCCCGGATCCATTTGACCCGATCACCTTCACCTTGCGGGAATCACTGGCGCTGCCGCGGCCCGAAACCCCGCTGCCGCTGCCCTATCTCAATGCCGACATGGACCTGCGCACCCCGGCGCGGCAGCGCATTATCGCGGCCGAGCGATTGGTGCGGGAATCGGCTGTGCCACCCAGCCTGCTTTATCTGGCCTATCGCGGGGCGCGTGCTGCTTCATCGGGTGGTGCCTGGGGGCGGGCCGAATTGGTGCAGGCGCTGGACGCCGAATTGGTGAGCGAAGATGACGAAGCGTTGGCCAACGCCATCACCGAAGCCATGATTGCCTTTGCCGATGCCGGTTTGCTACATGCTTTTGCCAATGAATACGCGGATTCTCTGGCGCATTTTCCGCCGGGCCCGGATACGGCGATGGTTGCTCCTCGGGTGCGCCGCCTGCTTTTACTGGCCAACCGGCCGCTGGCTCGTTGGGCCGATCTTGGGCCGCAAGACCCGCCAAATGTTACATTGGCCATCAAGCTGGCCAGCCGTGATGCTTTCAGCGGTATCAGCCCAAACCGTGATCCGATTTCCGATGCCATTCATCAGGCTTTTAGCAACAGCACCCCGCAGCGGGCCGATTTGCCCGCCCTGATGGAAAAGCTCGACCGTGGCAATTTTGCCGAAGTGCTTTTCCGTGCGCTCGATCTTTTATCCAAGGGGCAATCAGCCGACCCCCAAGACCTGCACGAGGGGTTATTTTTACTCCGCCAGCTCGGGCTGGATGATAGCGCCCGCCGCGCCGCCATCCAGCTTTTGCTGATCGAACCAGAACCGGCATGAGCGCGCATCGCTGGATAAGTGCCTTTCTCGAGGCCTTTCAGGCCGAGCGCGGTGCCGCCCCAAACACCCTATATGGCTACCACCATGATTTGGTGGATTTTGCTGATTTTGCCGCGCTAGAAACCGCACAACCATTTGATATTACATCTTATTTACTGAGGTTGGAGGCCGAGGGCCTCGCGGCTTCTACCCGCGCCCGCCGCCTAAGCAGCATTCGTCAGTTGTATACATTTGCCTTTCAGGAAGGTTGGCGGCAGGATAACCCGGCGGCGCGCCTGAAAGGGCCAAAGCGGCAAAAGCACCTGCCCAACACCCTGAGCGAACCCGATGTGAAAGCGCTACTGGATGCCGCCGCCCTTACCGGAAAAACCACCACGCTACGCGCCCGCAATACCTGCCTTTTTGAGCTGCTCTATGCCACCGGCCTGCGGGTGAGCGAACTGGTGTCGCTGCCGTTGGCCGCCGCGCTGGGAGACCCGCGTATGATATTGGTGCGCGGCAAAGGCGGGGTCGAGCGCATGGTGCCGCTTAGCCCGCCTGCCCGCATGGCGCTGGCTGGCTGGCTGGTTGAGCGGGATAAAAACCAAAAGGAAAAGGGGCAGCAATCAAGGTTCTTATTCCCCAATAAGAAAGGTGAAAGCCACTTTTCACGGGTGCAATTTTTTACGCTGGTCAAGTCTGTGGCCATAAGTGCGGAGCTGGACCCGGCCAGCATTTCGCCCCACACCCTGCGCCATGCTTTTGCCACCCACCTGCTTGCCAATGGCGCGGATTTGCGCGCCATTCAAATGCTGCTCGGTCATGCAGATATTGCCACCACCGAGATTTACACCCATGTGCTGGACGAGCGCCTGAAATCATTGGTGCTGGACAAACACCCCCTCGCGAAGCCGCTTTAGGCGCGTTGGCAGCACTTCTTCGCTTGGCCAAAA
>Ga0316205_10004538_pt1 | contig 12071 bp, 9 predicted proteins | sample 3monthpyrite_MG_FD_204941 | JGI IMG/M metagenome (GOLD analysis project Ga0316205, IMG submission 204941) | Microbial mat bacterial communities from mineral coupon in-situ incubated in ocean water Damariscotta River, Maine, United States -... | ecosystem: Environmental > Aquatic > Marine >... | reverse complement strand
CGTCGCGATGGGGGCGGGCGCAAGCGTGGTGACACATCTTTTCAACGCCATGAGCCCCCTGTCCCACCGCGCCCCGGGCCTGGTGGGGGCGGCGCTGGACAGCGCGGTCTGGGCCGGGATCATCCCGGACGGGGTGCATGTCTCGGCCACCGCGTTCCGGCTGGCGCTGCGGGCCAAGCCGGGCCGGATGTTCGCGGTGTCCGATGCCATGGCAGTGGCGGGCACGGATCTGACCGAGTTCACCCTGAACGGGCGCCGGATCGCCCGGGCCGAGGGCCGCCTGACGCTGGCCGACGGCACCCTGGCGGGTGCCGATATCAGCCTGCCGCGGGCGGTGGGCTGGATGGTGCGTCAGGCTGGGGTCGAACTGGCCACCGCGCTGGCGATGGTCACGTCGCTGCCGGCGCGGGTGATCGGCGCAAAGGGGCGCGGCGTGCTGGCGCCCGGTGCGCGCGCCGATCTGGTGCATCTGACACCGCAATTCGGTGTGCGGGGCGTGTGGCGCGCGGGCCAGCCGGTGGCGTAGCGTGCCGGGCGTTCAGCGGCCCAGCGCGCGCGCCAGCACCCCGCCGGTCGCGTCGAGCCGCTTGTGGGCCTCTTTCGCCGGGATGCCCAGCGCCAGCATCAGCACCGCCGCCTTGACCGTCCCGGCGCTGTCCAGCGCCTCTTGCGCCCGCTCCAGCGGCTCGCCGGTCAGATCGGCGACCATGCGGATCGCGCGGTGGGCCAGCTTGGCATTGGTCGGGCGCATGTTGACCATGCGGCCGCGGTAGACATGACCCAACCGGATCATCACCCCCGTGGACAGGCAGTTGAGCAGGATCTTCTGCGCCGTGCCGGCCTTCATGCGGGTGGATCCGGCGATGATCTCGGCGCCGGTGCGGGCATGCAGCGCGATGTCCACCTGGTCGGCCATCGGCGCCGGAGCAGCATTGAAAATCCCGATGGTCAACGCGCCCTGCGCCCGTGCAAAGGCCAGACCCGCCAGCGTGAAGGGCGTGCGACCCGAGGCCGCGACGCCGATCACCACATCCGCCGCGCCCGGCGCCAACCCATCCAGCGCGTCGCGCGCGGCGTCGGCGTTGTCCTCGGCCCCTTCGACGGCGTGCAGGACCGCGCCCTCGCCGCCCGCCATGAGGGCAACGGCGCGTTCCACCGGCCAGTCGAAGGTGGGCAGCAATTCGGCGGCGTCCAGCACCGCCAACCGCCCCGAAGTGCCCGCGCCCAGATAGATCAGCCGCCCGCCCTGGGCCAGCCGTTCGGCCGCCGCGTCAATGGCCTGCGCCAGCAGGTCCCGCGTTCCCAGCGCGGCGGCGGCGGCGGCCAGTTGGGTCTCCAGCAGCGTCTGCGCCAGATCGGGCGTGGGCCATGTTTCGATCCCGTCAAACCGGGGGGCAGCTTCCTCGGTGGTGCTCATGTGTCCTCGGGCGCAAAGGGTGTCTGGTTTGCAAAGCGTGTCTGGGCCAGTGTGGCGGCGTGGGCTGCAAAGTCCAGCGCGGGAAAGGTGATGGGGGTCGGGGCGAGGGCGTCCTGCACCGCGCGCGTCACGGCCGGATGTAGCGAAAACACGCCGCCGAACGCGACCACGGGGGCCGGCCCGAACCGCTGGATCAGGACGCGGCCAAGGCGCGCCAGCTCCTGCCCGGCCCGGGTCAGCAGGGCCAGCGCGGTTTCATCGCCGTCACCGGCGGCGGCGGCGACCGCCGGGGCCAGCGCGGCGATACCGCCCCGGTCGCCGCCATAGACCCAGCGCAGCGTGGTGTCCCAGTCAGTGCCGCCCAGAGCGGCGAACAGATGGGCGGCCAAACCCTCCATCCCAGTCGGCGCGCCGGTTTCCTCGATCCGGCGCCACAGGGCTTTCAGCGCCTGAAGACCGATCCAGGCCCCGGACCCGGCATCGTCGATCAGGATGCCGCGTCCGCCGATGATGTGCATTTGCCCGTCGGCGGCCTTGTGCAGCCCCACCGATCCGGTGCCGGCGGCGATCAGGTGCCCGCTTTGCGCATGGCCGAAGGCGGTGTGGCCGGCCAGCTGCATGTCATTCATTACCCAGATGCAGGTTTCAGGCAGGCTCAGCGCCTGCGCAGTGGCCGCGATCAAGTCCGTGTCAGGCGTCAGACCGGACCCGGTCAGCCCCAGAACGGCCCCCGCAGGCGCGCCGGGAAGGGCATCGGCCAGGTTGCGCAGGGTCCGGACAAAGGCCGCCCGCAGCGCCGGATCCGGCGCCCCCGTTCCGCCACCGAGGGCGCCCCGGGCGATTGTGGTGCGATCGGCGTCTCGCAACGCCCAGCGGGTGCCCGTGCCGCCCATATCCACGCCCAGCCACAGCATCAGGCCGGGTGCGTTCGGTCGTGGCTGCGTGGACGTGGCATTCGGGCTCCTTGGTTTGGGGTCGGTCCGGCGTTTCGGATGGTTTGAACGGGTATCCGGCCTGACCGCCCGGAATTCAACCCTGCGCGATTCAACCCTGTGCGCCGGCCTGCGCGCGGGCCTGCGCGCGGGAAACCCGGGCCGCGTTGAGAACCGGGCCCTCATCAATTGCACGAGGTTTGTCAGAAGCCCGGGCCTCATCAAATGCCCGGGCCTCGTCGCGGATCGCCTGCACCATGGCGGCAGCGGCCTGCGAGTGGCGCGGGCCCAGTGGATGCAGCGCATAGCCCCAGGGGCTGGGGGGGCGCACCCCAAAGGGCTCTGCCACCAGGCCGCGCGCCAGATAGATCCGGCCCAAAGACGCCAGCGCCACTGTCGTGCCCATGCCATTCGCCGCCATCTCAAGCGCCACGTTCGAGCCGTTGCTGCGCAGGACGCATGGCGGGTTCAACCGAGCGGCCCCCAGCGCCTTCGCCATGATCGGCAACAGCTCCTGGCGCCCGGACACGGTGATATGGGGCAGCGCGGCGATGTCGTCGGGGCTGTGCATCCGGCGGGCGATGTCGGGCGCGCAGACCAGCATCAGGGCTTCGGGCCACAGCGGCACGGCCCCGGCGGGCACCGCATCCTCGCGGTTGGTCGACAGCGTCACATCGGCGATATCGTCCATCGCGCGCTCCCAGACCGTGGCATGGACCAGAACCTCGACCTCGGGATGGCGGATCCGGAACCGCGCCAGCGCCCGCGGCAGCCAAAGCTGCGCAAGGCTGGTGGGGCAGGCGACGACCACGCTTTGCTCGCGCGCCGATTTGGCGATGGCATCGGTGGCGCTGTCGATCTGCGTCAGGGCCTGGCGCAGCGTCGGCAGATAGGCCTCGCCGGCTTCGGTCAGGGTCAGGCTGCGGGCGTGGCGGGTGAACAACGGGCGGCCGACATACTGCTCCAGCGCGCGCACATGGGTGCTGATGGCGGCCTGCGTCAGGCCCAGTTCCCGCGCTGCGCGGGTGAAGCTCTGATGCCGCGCCGCCACTTCGAACGAGCGCACATGGGTCAAGGGTGGTGGCGGGCGCTTGGGTGGTTTTTTCCCGGTCATGGTGGCCATGTTTTGCGCGTTTTCCGCTCCATGACAACGAATTTCTTATGCCATGCGGTCGGTTTTCTCGCATGCCGTGGAGCAGGGCCGCGCTATGCTGGCGCCATGCCGGACGGCATTTCGGAGGGGGCATGAACAGCATTCAGGCGATCAGCGACTTTGTTCTGGCGCGCCCCGAGGACCGGATCCCCGAGGCGGTTCTGCGCCACGCGGGTTTGTTGCTGCTGGACACGCTGGGGGTGTGCGCCGCCGCAACACCGATGGCGGCCGGGGTCATCGCGCGCAATGGGGCGGCGGCGATGTATGCGGCCGGGGCGGGGGCCGACAGCGCGCCGATGCTGTTCGACGGCCGCCGGGTCAGCCTGCCGGGGGCGGTGTTCGCCGCCGCCACGCAGACCGACAATCTGGACGCGCATGACGGGTTCAATCCGACCAAGGGGCATGTCGGCGTGGTTGCCATGCCGGCGCTGCTGGCCCTGGCCGAAGGACACGATCTGGGCGGGCGGCAGGCGTTGGCGGCGTTGGTCGTGGGCTATGAAATCGCCGGGCGCGCGGCGATGGCGCTGCATGGCACGGTCAGCGATTACCACACTTCGGGCGCGTGGAATGCGCTGGGTGTCGTGGCGATGGCGGCGCGCATCCGGGGGCAGGGCCGTGACCAACTGCGCGACGGGCTGGGGATTGCCGAATTCCACGGCCCGCGCAGCCAGATGATGCGCGAAATCGCCAACCCGACGATGCTGCATGACGGCTCTGGCTGGGGCGGCATGGCGGGCATGTCCGCCGCGCTGCTGGCCGAGGCCGGGTTCACCGGCGCGCCGGCGATCACCCTCGAGGCGCCCGAGGTGGCGCCATTCTGGGCCGATCTGGGCCAGCACTGGCAGACGCCGCTGCATTACATCAAGCCCTATCCGATCTGCCGCTGGGCCCATGCGCCGATCGACGCCGCGCGCGGATTGTGCGCCGATCACAAGATCACGGCAGAGCAGATCGAGGCAATCCATATCCGCAGCTTTTTCAACGCGGTGCAGTTGATTTCCGGGATGCCCGAAACCACGTCGCAGGCGCAATACAGCCTTGCTTTCGCGGTGGCGGCGCAGATCGTGAACGGCCATATCGGGGTCGCACAGATTTCCGGCGACGCTTTGGCCGATGCGCGTGTCGCGCGGCTTGTGGCGCGCACGACAAGCGAGGTCGCACCCGAGCACGAGGTGCGCTATCCGCTGAAACGCTGGGCCGATGTAACGATCACGCTGACCGATGGACGGTTATTGCATTCGGGGCCGGTCCACGCCCGTGGCGGCCCGGAAAACCCGCTGACCCAGGCGCAGATCGAAGCCAAGTTCATGGCTCTCGCGGCGCCCGCGCTGGGCGAGGGTCGCGCCGAACGGATCCGCGACGCCTGCCTGTCACTGGCCGATGGCGCGCCGATGTCCCGGCTTCTCCCACTTGTATCCGCCCCGCTCTGAAAGGACCTCTCATGCCGCATGTCGACATCAGGCACTCTGCCGATCTGGCCGTGGATCCGCGCCTGTTTGACTGGATCGAGGCCGAAATCCTGCGCCATGACCCCGGCGCCGGGGACAGCAAGGGCCGCGCCTATCCGGCGGCGGTGTTTCACCACACCCATTGCCATGTCGCCGTGTCGCTGTTGCCAAAACCGCACCGCAATGAGGCATTCACGCAGGCCCTTCTGGCGGCCCTGGACGGGGGTATTCCCCGTTTTCTGGGCGGTCCTTGTGCCTTTTCCCTGGACCTGACCTATAGCGGCGCGGCCTATATCACGCGCCATCACACGGGCTGACCCCACAACCAAGGATCCCTGTCACCATGCGAACCCATGCCCAGGCCGTCGTCATCGGGGGCGGCGTTATCGGATGTTCCATCCTCTATCATCTGGCCAAGCAGGGCTGGACGGATGTCGTTCTGTTGGAGCGATCCGAACTGACCAGCGGCAGCACCTGGCACGCGGCGGCGAATATTCACGGGCTGCATGACAGCACCAATATCAGCCGCCTTCAGCATTACACCATGAGCCTTTACAAGGCGTTGGAGGCGGAAACCGGCCAAAGCTGCGGTGTATTCCAGCCCGGCAGCCTGTATCTGGCCCAGACGCAAGACCGCGAACACCAGTTGCGCCTGCAAGAGGCCAAGGCGCGCCGCTACAAGATGAATTTCCACGAGGTCAGCCGCATGGAGGCCGAGCGCCTGCACCCCTTGGTCGATTTCGATGGCGTCCGCTGCATCATGTTTGAGCCTGATGGCGGCAATGTGGATCCGTCGGGCGTGACCAATGCCTATGCCGTGGGCGCGCGTCAGCGCGGCGCGGAAATCCACCGCTTCACGCCCGTGACGGGGACCGAGCAGCAACCCGATGGCACCTGGATCGTGCGCACCGAAAAGGGCGATATCCGCACGCCCTGGGTGATCAACGCCGCCGGGCTCTGGGCGCGCGAGGTCGCGGCGATGGCGGGGTTCGATCTGCCGCTGGTCCCCACCGAGCACCAGTATTTCGTCACCGAAACCATCCCGCAGATCGCGGCGATGGATCGGCGTCTGCCCTCTGTCGCGGACCGCGATGGCGAATATTACCTGCGCCAGGAAGGCAAGGGCCTGCTGGTCGGTGCTTATGAACGCGACATGCGGTTCTGGGCCGAGGGCGGCACGCCGCAGGGCTTCGGGCACGAGCTGTTCGCCGATGACCTGGACCGGATCGAGCCCAACATGCTGCGCGCCATCGACCGGGTTCCGGCGGTCGGCATGGCGGGGATCAAGCGGGTCATCAACGGCCCGATGATCTGGTCGCCCGACAGTTCCGCCCTGTTCGGCCCGGTGCCGGAATTGCCCGGCTATTTCTGCTGCTGCGGGATCATTCCGGGGTTTTCGCAGAATGGCGGCCTGGGGCGGCTGGCGGCGGAATGGATGATCGAAGGCGAACCGTCGCTGGATCTGTTCGGCTGGGACATGGCGCGCTTTGGCGCCTGGGCAGGAAGGGCCTTCACCAAGGCCCGCGTGCGGGACCAATACGCGCACCGCTTCAAGATCCATTTCCCGGGCGAGGAACGCGCCGCGGGCCGCCCGGTGCGCACCCGCCCGGCCCACGCGCTGCAATCGCGCATGGGGGCGGTGTTCGGGCTGAATTACGGCTGGGAGCACCCGCTCTATTTTGACGCGGTCACCCCTGACAGCGCCGGGTTCGCGCGCCAGCCCTGGTGGCACAGCGTCGGGCGCGAGGCCGCGATGCTGCGCGAACGGGCGGGGATCATCGACATCTCGAACTTCGCCAAATACCGCGTGCGGGGGCCGGGGGCGGAGGACTGGCTGAACGCCGTTTTCGCCAACCGGATGCCGCGTCAGGTGGGACGCTCGGCCCTGACGCCGCTGATCGGCAAGCGTGGCGGGATTGCCGGGGATTTCACGGTCACGCGGCTGTCGCCGGATGAATTCTGGGTCATCGGTTCGGGCATGGCCGAACGCTATCACCAGCGGTTCTTTCGCCAGGTGCCGCTGCCCGTGGGCACCACCTTCGACAGCCTGACCGACGCGATCTGCGGTTTCAACGTCGCCGGTCCGCGCGCGCGGGATGTGCTGGCGCGGTTGACCAACGCGGACCTGTCGAACGCGGCCTTTCCCTTCTTTCGGTCCGCGCGGATCACCGTTGCGGGCGTGGACTGCGTGGCGATCCGGGTGTCGTTCACCGGCGATCTGGGGTGGGAATTGCATTGCCAGGCCGCCGATCAGGTCGCGCTCTATCAGGCGCTGCTGGACGCCGGGCGTAGTTTCGGCGCGGGGCCGGTTGGCGGGCGCGCCTTGATGAGCCTGCGGGTGGAAAAGGGCTACGGCAGCTGGGGGCGCGACTACAGCCCCGAATACTGGCCGCAGGAATGCGGGCTGGACGGGTTGATCCGCCGCGACAAGGATTTCCTGAACAAGGACGCCTGGCTGGCCATCGCCGACAAGCCCCCGCGCGAACGCATGGTGCTGCTTGCGGTGGCGGCGACGCAGGCCGACGCCACCGGCGGCGAGCCCGTGTTCCTGCCCGATGGCACGCCCGCGGGGCAGGTCAGTTCGGGCGCTTACGGCTATGGGGTGGGCCAGTCGCTGGCCATCGCCTATCTGCGCGCCGATCTGGCGGTGCCGGGGCAGCGTGTGTCGGTGGCCGTCCTGGGCGGCAACACGCCCGCCGAGGTGCTGGCGCAGCCGCCCTTCGATCCGGCGGGCACCCGCCTGCGCCTGGGATAAGGGGCTGGTCAGGCCGGGCGAAGCGTATCATCTTGCCGGGGACACGACCCCAATCGGGGCCAGAACGGAGATCGTCATGACGCAGCGCGATATCGGCCTGATCGGTCTGGGCACAATGGGGGCGATGCTGGCCCTGAACATTGCCGAGAAGGGTTTTGGCGTCGCGGTCTACAACCGCACGCGGCAACGCACGCGCGAATTCATGGCGCAAGCGGGGGATCTGGCAACGCGCCTGACCCCGGCCGACAGCCTGGCCGATCTGGTCGCCGCGCTGGCGCGCCCGCGCAAGATCATCCTGATGGTGCCCGCCGGCGAAGTCGTCGATCAGCAGATCGAGGCCCTGCGCCCGCTGTTGGACAGCGGCGATCTGATCGTCGACGCGGGCAACGCCAATTTTCACGACACCCGGCGCCGGGCCAGCGCACTGGGTGGCGGATTCATGGGGATCGGCGTGTCGGGCGGGGCCGAAGGCGCGCGGCACGGTCCTTCGATCATGGGCGGCGGGACGCGCGCGGCCTGGGACAGCGTCGCGCCGATCCTCACCGCCATCGCGGCGAAGTATCGAGGTACGCCCTGCGCCACCTGGATGGGCGAGGCCGGCGCGGGCCATTTCGTCAAGACCGTGCACAACGGAATCGAATATGCCGACATGCAGCTGATCGCCGAAAGCTACGGCGTGATGCGTGACGGGCTGGGCCTGGAGTCCACCGCCATCGGGGCGGTGTTCACACGCTGGAACACCGGCCCGCTGCAATCCTACCTGACGGAAATCACGGGCGAAATCGGCGCCACCCTGGATCCTGGAACTGGCGCGCCCATCCTGGACGTGATCCTGGACCGGGCGGGGCAAAAGGGCACCGGGCGCTGGACGGCGGTCGAGGCGCAGCATCTGGGCGCGCCGATTCCGGTGATCGAGGCCGCCGTGGCCGCGCGCAACCTCTCGGCGTTGTTGCCGCAGCGCCGGGCCGGTCAGCACAGCTTCGGTGCCGCCCCGCAGCGCCTGCCCGACGGGGCGCTGACGCTCAACGATCTGCACGCCGCGCTGATCGCCGGCAAGATCCTGTGTTATGCGCAGGGCTTTGCCTTGCTGCACAGCGCCAGCGGCAGCTACGGCTGGTCGCTGGACCAGCCCGCCATCGCCCGGGTCTGGCGGGCCGGGTGCATCATCCGCTCGGCGATGCTCAACGACATGGCGCAGGCGCTGGGCGACGATCCGGCCCGCAACCTGATGCTGGCCCCGTTTTTCACGGATCTCTTGCGCCAGCACAGCCCGGCCTTGCGCAAAGTGGTTTCGGTGGCGCTGGCCCATGGCTTGCCGGTGCCCGCGCTCAGTGCGGCATTGACCTATTTCGACATGATGCGCACCGCGCTGTCGAGCGCCAACATGATCCAGGCGCAGCGCGATTTGTTCGGCGCACACGGGTTCGAGCGGCGCGACCGGGACGGTACCGGCCATCACGGGCCCTGGGTGCCCGGCGCTTAGGACTGGCGCTTAGGACTGGCGCCTGGGTCTGGCGCTTAGGCCCAGCGCCCTACCGCCTGCATCAGCACCGTGCCGGTGGACCCGTTGCCATGCGCCGACATCAGAACCGTGCAACCGGTGCCATCCAGCGTGGCGGCGCTGACCATCGCCTGATGCGACGGCGTGCCGCTGACCACCCGCGCCGTGGCCGTCACCACCGGCGCTGCCACGAAACCCGCCGGAAAACTCCAGGCATGGCCGGTGCCCGTGACGTAGAAATCCGTCGCACCGATCTGCGTGTCGGTGGTCAGAACCGGGCTTTGCGCCCAGCAGATCAGCGTGCCGTCGGCATAGCGGATATAGTCGCCATTGGCGCTGCTGCCGCGCTCCAGCACCGCGCCTTCCTGCGCGGGGCCCGACCCGGTGATGGCGCCGGTGATCTGCGTGGCCGCCCGGTTCCACGCTGTCCAGGCCGTGCCATCCCAGCCCCGCACAAAGAGCCGAAAGCCGCCGCTCACTTCGCGGAATTCCTGATAGGCATTGCCGGCGCCGAAGGCCTGGGTGTCGCACACGCCTTCGACCGCACCCGCCGGGCCGCCCACGCCTGTGACATCGGCAAGCGCGACGCGCACCCGCTGGTTCACCCGGATCGCGTCCAGCGCCCCCGCCGCCGTGACTTGCGGCGCCGCCCCGCCCAGTCCGTGATCGCCGACGCGCAAGAGCCGCCCGGCGGTGTCATCGGTGGCGCCCTGGGTTACGCCCGTTCCGGTGATTGCGGCATTCACCACCAGCCCCGCCTGAACCGCCGCGCCATTGGGCAGCGACACCTGACCGCTGCCGGCATCCGCGCCCAGCGCGGTAAACCAGGTCGAGCCGTCGCCGCTGACCTTCACCGCGAAATCGTCGCCGCCCGCCGTGCCCATCTCGGCCCGGCCCGACCAGTTGGTCTGAAACAGCAGCGACCCGGTGTCGGTGGTGGCGGCCTTGTTGATCTTGACCTGATGGCCGTTGCCCTCGTGGTTCAGCAGCGTCGCATCCGCCGATATCGCAAGCCGGTTCACCACGTCGCTGCTGGCATTGATGCCGATACCCGGCAGGTTCTGCAACGGCGGCAGATCGGGGATCACCCAGGCGCTGCCGTCCCAGATCCGCAATTCGCTGCCCATGGCAATGCGCCAGCCAGGCTGGGGCGTGACGAAATACCACCCGCCATTCGACCAGATCGCCAGGTCATTGTCCTGGCCCGCCCATGCGTTCACCGGGCCGGGGCCCAGAGCCCAGACCTCGCCCTCGGCGGGGGTCAGCGGCGGGGTGGTTGCGTTCATCCCCTGAACGACCGTTTGAACCAGCGCGTCCAGCCGCTCCAGCGCCTGATTATGCGTGACATGTTTCTGCGCCTGCGCCGCCATCAAATAGGGCAGGCTCAATCTGGCGGAAGTCTCGGTCATGGCCATCTCCGGTTCTGTGCGTGACGGCGGACCCTAGTGGGCGCTGGTAAAGTCCACCAAAAGCCAGCGCGCGTTGCGGCCGGGGACTTGACAGCGGTCCGGAAAAACGATTAACAAGGCAAGTAATTTGGGGGCGCGATCACCATGCCGCATTTTCACATCGAATATTCCGGAAACCTGGAGCCGCTGGTGGATATGGCCGGCCTGTGCGAGGCCATTCGCGCCACCGCAGTGACCACCGACGCCTTTCCCATGCCCGGCGTGCGCGTGCGGGCCACCCGGGTCGATCACTACGCCATCGCCGACGGCAACCCGGCGCACGGCTTTGTCGATATCACGATCCGGCTGCGCGCGGGCCGCCCGCCGGACGTCAAGGCAGACGCCGCGCGGCGCATCTTTGAGGCCGCTCATGCCTTTCTGAAACCCACGATGGCCAGCCATTCCATCGCCCTGTCGCTTGAAATGCGGGACATCGACCCCGCGTTTTCCCCCAAGACCGGCACCATTCGCGACCATCTGGAGTAACCCATGAGCGCCCTTGACCAGAACCTTGAAAAACTGCGCGGCTATCTGGAGCGGTTTCAATCAACCGGGATCCAGAATCGGATCAACGGGCAGGATTGCGTGGGCGCGGGGGGGGTGTTTCAAACCCGCTCGCCGGTGGACAAGAGCGCGATCTGCGATGTTGCGCGCGGCACCGAGCGCGATATCGACGCCGCCGCCGACGCCGCCCACGCCGCGTTCCCAGCCTGGCGCGACATGTCCGCTGCTGAACGGCGCAAGATCCTGCTGCGCGTAGCCGACGCGATCGAAGCCCGGGCCGAGGAAATCGCCCTGTGTGAATGCTGGGATACGGGCCAGACGCTGCGTTTCATGTCCAAGGCCGCGCTGCGCGGGGCTGAAAACTTTCGCTATTTCGCCAACCAGATTGTCGGTGCGCGCGACGGCCAACACCTGCCGTCACCCACCTTGATGAACATCACCACCCGCAAGCCCATTGGCCCGGTCGGGGTCATCACGCCGTGGAACACGCCGTTCATGCTGTCTACCTGGAAGATCGCCCCGGCGCTGGCGGCAGGCTGCACAGTGGTCCACAAACCGGCCGAGGACAGCCCCCTGACCGCCCGCCTGCTGGTGGAAATCGCCGAAGGGGCAGGCCTGCCGCCCGGCGTGCTGAACACCGTCAACGGCTATGGCCATGACGCGGGCAAGCGCCTGACAGAACACCCGAAAATCAAGGCCATCGCCTTTGTCGGCGAAAGCCGCACGGGCAGCATGATCACCAAACAGGGGGCCGATACCCTCAAGCGGATGCATCTGGAACTGGGCGGCAAAAACCCGGTGATCGTGTTCGATGACGCGGATCTGGAGCGCGCGCTGGATGCGGTGATCTTCATGATCTACTCGATCAACGGCGAGCGCTGCACCTCGTCCTCGCGCCTGTTGGTGCAAGACA
>Ga0316205_10004534_pt1 | contig 12075 bp, 12 predicted proteins | sample 3monthpyrite_MG_FD_204941 | JGI IMG/M metagenome (GOLD analysis project Ga0316205, IMG submission 204941) | Microbial mat bacterial communities from mineral coupon in-situ incubated in ocean water Damariscotta River, Maine, United States -... | ecosystem: Environmental > Aquatic > Marine >... | reverse complement strand
CTGTGCGATCAGGCGGATATAAAACGGCACTGGCGTATGCGCCGGACAGGCATATTGGCAATCGACAACCTTGTGAAAATACTCAGGGTCGTTGGTGTCTGTCGGTTTCAATTTCGCATCCCTTCTTATGCACAGCGACGTGTACGACTGTATACGAAGGAAACTCCCATGACCCGCCTATGTAAAGGCCTTGTTTTTGGGAAGGTTTGGTTTGGTATGCACCCGCGACACATGTACGGCTGAAGAAATCCTAGAATATCGGGCTTTCGTGGCAAACAAGAGTGGAATTATCGATCAGCTATGCCGACTTTGTGCACATTGTACTAATTCAAGCTTGACCCAGCACCCCTGTTGTCGATCACTGCGTCCTGCCTGAATGTCGGCAAACGGGAAACGGATGCTTCATATCTCGAATTGCAGTAATATCGAAAGAAAATTCTATTATGAGGGCAGCTCAGTGCCAAAACCCAATGTCATCCTCTTTATGGTCGATCAACTGACCTCTTTTGTCCTGAACGCTTACGGAGGCCAGTCGTGTCAGACGCCCAATATCGACGCGTTGGCCGCACGGGGCACTGTGTTTGAGAACGCCTATTGCGCCTATCCGCTGTGTGCGCCGTCCAGATTTGGCATGATGGCAGGACGGCTGCCCTCGCAGATTGGTGCTTTTGACAACGGAGCGGAATTCACCGCATCCACCCCAACCTTCGCACATTATCTGCGCGCAGCAGGGTATTATACCTGCATCTCAGGGAAGATGCATTTCGTCGGTCCCGATCAATATCACGGATTCGAGGAGCGGCTGACAACCGAGATATATCCGGCCGACATGTCGTGGACACCGGATGCGGATTTCAGGGATTACAACAATGACGAAGAACGCGCCTACAGCTTTGGCGTCTCAACCATCGACACGGTGAAGGACGCAGGGCCGGTCGCACGGTCCATGCAGATTGACTATGACGAGGATGTCATTCATCACGCCAAGCGCGAACTCTTTGCGCGGGCAAGGTCTGTGGACAAACGCCCCTTCATGATGACGGTCTCCCTGACCCACCCGCATGACCCCTATGTCACGACACAAGGCTGCTGGGATCGCTACGACGACGACGCAATTGATGACCCGCGTGTCCCCCACATTAAGGTGGAAGATCGTGATCCACATAGTCAGTCGCTTTACTACCATTACGGTCAGGACAAATGCGCGTTGAGCGATCAGGACTACCGCAACGCGCGGCGCGGCTATTATGGGATGATTTCCTATGTGGATGATTTGTTCGGCCAGCTGATGCAAGCCCTACGAGATAGCGGTTATGCCGAAAACACCGTGATCCTTTTTGCCTCGGACCATGGGGACATGATCGGGGAGCGGGGCATGTGGTTTAAAAAGACCCTGTTCGATCCAGCGATCAAGGTTCCGCTGATGATCGTCCATCCAGACATCCCGCCGGGGCGTGTTCGCGAACCGGCGTCTTTGCTGGACATCTTCCCGACATTGCTGAGCATTGCGGGTATTCCGCAAAACAAGATCAAGACGCGGTTGGCTGGTAAAGACCTGCTCCCCGCCATGCAGGGCTCCCCGGTTAAAAAGCCTGTCTTTATGGAACACATAGACGGCGGAACCTCTGCACCACGAGTTTGCATCCGGGATGGCGATATGAAATTGACAATCTCCCGGGCCTATCCAGCCCAGCTGTTTGATCTTGGCGCCGACCCTCAGGAGCTGGTCAATCTGGCGGGGCAAGGCCACTTTGAAGAGGCACGCCTCACACAAATGGCAGAGGACGCATGGCCACTTGATACGCTACTGGAGATAGTCATCCAGTCGCAGGTGGATCGCAAGCTTGTTGACATGGCGCTCAGCACTGGGCGTGAAGAATTGTGGGACTTTGTTCCACGTCCGCTGAGCCAGAATACGTCTTATGTACGCCGGGGCGATGCTTTTCCTGACGTCGAACGGCGCGGGTATCTCAAGCCTCTGGATAATCAGTAAGCCGGATCATGTATTGCTGAGTTCAATGCTTCGACAGTGCGCTGCGTCCAGTGTCCTTTGAACGAGCAAATCAACACCGTTAATCTCATGGCCAAATTCGGAGAGCCCGGCAGCAGTTGTGCCTCCCTTGGAGGTCACAGCGTTCCGAAGTGCGACAGCATCGGCATCTCTTGCAGTCAGCATGCAACCTGCACCTTTGAGAGTCTGGTATGCGAGAGTCTTGGCCATTTCAGGGGCAAGCCCCAACGCCGTACCCGCTTTGGAAAGTGCGTCGGCAAAAGCAAACGCATAGGCGGGCCCAGACCCCGACAAGGCTGTTATCGCGTGCAACTGTTGCTCTTCGTCCACGTCAACAACGGTGCCAACGCCTTCGAACAACTCCGTTATCAACTGTCTTTGCGCGTCAGTGACATTTCCATTGCAGTACAGCGCTGTGATACCTTCGCCAACCGTTGCAGGAAGGTTGGGCATTGCCCGCACGATTGGCGTGTCTGCACCAAACGCCGTCTCAAAACGTGCAACGCCGACACCAGCTGCGATGCTGACAACCACCGTGTATGCGTTTCCTAGATGGGCAAAAGGCGGCAAAACGTGATCCAGAATTTGCGGCTTCGTTGCAATAAAAACTGCGGCGGGATCCGCTGGCAATGGCGTGTTCACGTTTATCTCTGTCTGTGCAGCGAGCCACGCGGATGGATTGGGGTCAGAGACATAAAACGCCTCTGGCGCGACCCCCTTGGACAGCCACCCTTCAAGTAGAGATCTCCCCATGAAACCGCAGCCGATCAAAACCAGGCCGCGCTTGCAAACTTCGTCGATCATGCCGAGGCCACGTTCTGCGCAACAAGGTCTTTGTATAATGTGCGAATGCGTTTCGTCATGTCGTGACTGCCATCACCGATGGGCTTTCCGTCGATTTCGGCTACTGGCGTTTGCGCGCCAAAGGTTCCAGTCAGAAACGCCTCGTCCGCGCCGTAGGTCTCATAGAGCGAGTAGTTCTTCTCATGCACCGGGATGCAATTCGCATGGCACAGATCAATGACCTTCTGCCGAGTCACCCCGTTCATGCAATAATCGCCAGAAGATGTCCAAACTTCACCCTTGCGCACGATGAAGAAGTTGCAGGCATTGGTGGTGTTCACAAAGCCATGCGGGTCCAGCATCAGCGCCTCATCCGCACCGGCCTGTTCTGCTTGAAGGCTCGCGATCACGCAGTTCAGCTTGGAATGGCTGTTATATTTGGCGTCCTGTGCCATGGGTAAACCGCGTATTTGCGGGACAGTGGCAAGCCGGATGCCTTTGGATTGCAATGTCTCGACCGGCTTGGAGTGCTCCATGATGATCACCAGTGTCGGCCCTGACCGGCTGAGCGAGGGGTGCTGAAAGGGCTTAGTCTTGGTGCCTCGGGTCAGCATCAGTCTGCAATGCACGTCCGACCCCATCCCGTTGGCCTTCGCCGTGCGGGTCAGTGCGTCCCGAATACCGTCCCGATCCATGCCCACATCCAGCGAAACAGATTTACAGGAGGCGAAGAACCTGTCCATGTGCTCATCGAAAAACGCCCATGTGCCGTTGTACAACCGCATCCCCTCCCACATGCCGTCGCCCAGCATGAATCCGCTGTCATAGACGGAGACCTTGGCCTCATCTCGGTGCACGATGCCGCCGTTCACATAGATTTTGATGTCGCGGTTGCGGATGTCTTCTGCCGCGTCATGTGTGGTGTGTTTGCTGTCAGTCATCGTTGGTTCTTCTCATTTGCAAAATTGCGTTTGCGATCATCAGGTCAAGATGCGCTCCGCCGCCGTTTTTGAAGACGGTGATGGCATTCGGGGGTCTGTCGATGGGGCCAGCCTGTTTTAGCTGATATAAGTCTGCGAGTATCTCGGCCTCGGTTATTGTGCCGGAGGCCAGCGGGATTTTGAGCTCACCAATATGGGCAAGAGTGGTATCGCGGCTATCGACGTAAATCTGGCCTCGGGTCAAAACGGCGTCATCAGCCTCGCGCATGTCGGCGCGGAAAGCCCCGATCAGGTCCACATGTATGCCGGGGCGCAGCCATTCTCCTTTCAGGATCGGATCAATGGCCATTGTTGCGCTGGATAAAATGTCGGCTGTGATGACGGCGGTCTTCAGGTCCTGCGTCGCGGTCGCGTCCACGCCTTGCTCTCGCAATTCTGCAGCCAGGCTTTCCGCTTTTTCGGCGGTTCTGTTCCAGATTGAGAAATCCTCCAGTCCTGGAAATATTTCGCGGTAGGCTGCGATGACATTGCGCGCCACGCTGCCCGCCCCCAAGACAAGCATGGTGCGACTGTCGGCGCGCGCCAGATAGCGTGCCGCGAGTGCGGAATCGGCTGCCGTCTTGATATCCGTAATCAACGCGTTGTCGATCAGGGCATTCGGACTGCCTGTCGCTTCATCGAAAACCAACATCACGCCCTGCACGCTCGGCAGGCCTTTTACGGCATTCTCAGACATGATCGTGACACTTTTGACGCCAAAGCCAATACCTTCGATCCGAGCGGCTCGGCTGAGCAAGGTCCGCCCCTTTGGGCCGAGGAAAACGTCTTCCACTTCGGCCTTAGCTAATGCGTGCCCTTGGTCCAACGCATCAACAAAGTATCGCCAATTGATGGCCTGACCAAACTCCGCCCTTGTGATGATCTTCATCCGTTGACCGCTGCCATAAAGTCTTTGGTGATCTGCTGCTGAGGGGTGTTGAATATCTGCTCAGGCGTGCCTTCTTCTACAATTTCCCCCTGAGCCATCAGGATCACGCGGTCTGCGACCGCTTTCGCAAAGCCCATTTCATGGGTGACACACACTATGGTCATATCCGCACGGGCGAGGTCCTGCATGACCTCCAGCACTTCGGAGATCATCTCAGGGTCAAGCGCCGAAGTTGGTTCATCAAAGAGCATAATTTCAGGCTTCAACGACAACGCTCGCGCAAGAGCAACCCGTTGTTGCTGGCCGCCAGAAAGCTGATCAGGGTATTTTTCGACATGGTCGTCGACCTGCATTTTCTTGAGCTGGTCTCGCGCTTCCTCCGTCGCCTCTGCCCGATCCCTACCAATGGCGCGGATCTGTGGCAGGACGCAGTTCTCTAGAATGGTGAAATGCGGAAATAGGTTGAAGCTCTGGAACACCATGCCGACCCGCTTGCGCACCTGATCGAGTGTTTTGGTGTTGTCCCCGACGGGCAGGCCTAGAACCTCCAACGAACCGGAGCGATAGGTCTCCAACCCGTTCATGCAACGGATCAGCGTAGACTTGCCCGATCCCGACGGCCCGCAAATCACCAGTGTCTGCTTGTCAGGTACTTCCAAATTCACGTTCTTTAACGCGTGAAAGCTACCGTAGTATTTATCCAAATTCTTGATGGAAATTGCTATATCACGCATGGCCAAGCCTCATTCGATTTTCCAGCCACGCGCCGTAGCGTGACAGGCCAAAGACAAAGACGAAATAGATCAGGGCGAGGAAGACGTAGACTTCGATATATTGATTGCCCCATTCCCCCGTGCCGATTGCAGCATTGCCCGACGCCATGACCTCAAAGAACCCGATGATGGTCACAATCGACGTTTCCTTGAAGGTGATTACCGCCTGATTGATCGTCGACGGCAGGGTGTTTCGGAACGCCTGCGGCAGTAAGATATCCACCACCAACGACCAATAGGGCATGCCCAAGGCCACGGCGGCCTCTTCTTGACCCTGCGAAGTGGATTGCAGGCCGGCACGAATGATCTCGGCCTGATAGGCCGCAAAGAACACGGCGAAGGCCACAACGACCCGCATCAGCTTGTTGCCTTGCAGCCATTCAGGCACCAGCAGGGGCACAATAACAGCTGCAGCAAAGAGGATTGTTAGCAGCGGCAAGGACCGGACGATGTCGATAAGAAGCCCAAATGACTTGGCGATCACCGGCAAGCTGGAACGGCGCGCAAGGGCAAAGACCACCGCAAGCGGCATGCCGATCACGAAAACACCAGAGAAGATGAAGATGGTCAGTGAAAGCCCGCCCCACTGCTCGGAGGTGACCACTTCAAGGCCCGCTAACCCGCCCCGCATGAGCAGCACGAATGTTCCAAATCCTGCTATCCAGAGAGTGGGTAGGCGTCGAATAGACCAGAACCGGGGCAAGCAAGACAGCGCAATGGTCACAATGATCGCCAGACAGGCAAGTGTTGAGCGCCATTGTTCCTCGTAGGGATAAAGACCGAAAAGGATCAGCCGTCCCCGGCTTTCGATCACCGCCCAACAGGCACCCGCGTCACGGGTGCATAAGTCCTTGTTCTCGACGCGCCAGATTGCGTCCAGAACAGCCCACCCGATAAAAGCCTGAAGGCTCCAGAAGATCAAAGCAGCGAAGATCAAAGAAAAGATCGTGTCGTACCAGGTTGCAAAGAAGTGTTTACGAAACCAATCGGCGAGACCGGTTTTAACTACGGGGGGGAATGCTGCATCCGTCATGGCTTAGCTCCTTCCCTTCAGCTTGATGCGCTCATTCAAGCGGTTCATGGCAAAGCCTATGGAGTAGTTGATAAGGATGAAACCACCCATCAGCAGGGCCAAAAGCTCCAGCGTCTGGCCGCTCTGGTTGATCGAGGTAGAGACGATAGCGAAATAATCGGGATAGCCGATGGCAATGCCCACCGTTGTGCCTTTCATCAGCCAAATATACTGGTTGGTCAGAGCGGGCAGCATCGCGCGAAAAGCCAGCGGAATACGGATCAGGCGGTTGATCTGAAAGGTCGAAAACCCAAGTGCGCGCCCGGCTTCCAGCTTACCACGGTCCACCGACAGCAACCCACCGCGAATAATCTCGCCGATATAGGACGCGCCGAACAGGGTCAGGCCGATCAGCAGGGCGGTAAACTCTGGCTTTAGCGTCAGACCGCCTTTGAAGCGCAGTCCTTTGAGTTCGGGAGTGGATATCAAACCTGCGCCTGGCTCACGGCCCGCAACCAGTAGAAGTATGAAGACTAGGGCGATGAACCCGGCGGCCATGGACCAACGTCGCGAAGCAACCAATCGCCCTCGGGTGAACCAAACGGCTACGCCTGCGACTGCGATAGCACCAACCAACCAAATTAAGTCAGCCCCCGACAAAGAAGGGATTGGTAGCATCAGACCACGGTTCGATAGAAACGCCACATCTGCAAGGCTGTAGGCCTGCTTCGGGCTCGGCAGATGAGTCAAGATCGCGTACCAAAAAAACACCTGAAGGATGACCGGCACGTTGCGGAAAACCTCCACATAGGTCGTACCGGTTAACTTCATCAGCGTGTTGTTCGATACACGCATGAGCGCCAAAGCAAGCCCTAACAATGTTGCAAGGAAGAGGGTTATAAAACCGACAAGCATCGTGTTGAGCAGTCCTGCCCAGAGCACGCGGGCATAGGTAGATCTGCCGGTGACTTCGATTATCGAAAAGTTGACAGGCCATCCGGTTGTGCGCTCCAGAAAGCCAAAGCCCGTGGCGATCCCCTGATCTGCGATGTTGCGTTGCCCAACGAGAATGATCGACACGATCAAGGCGATGACAGCAACGACAAAGCCACCTTGTAGAACAGCGCTGCGAAATTTCTGTGATGCCAAAAGCTGGGACATACCGGACCTCATGCATAGAGAGGATATCGGGCCGCTAAGATCAGCGGCCCGGCAGGGAGGATTAATCGAGAACGAGCGGGTAAAGCACACCGCCATTGTTCCACAGATTGTTCAGGCCACGCGGCAATTGGTAGCGCGACCCTTCACCAATCGTCCGATCGTAGATTTCGCCGTAATTACCGACCGCCTTGATAACGTTGTAAGCCCAGTCGTCGCTCAGCCCGAGACGTGCGCCAACACCGGGGGTCGCCCCCAGCAAACGCCCAACGGACGCTGTTGGGGGGTTGGCCTTTATCTCATCCACATTGGCCTGAGTGACGCCGTTTTCCTCGGCCATCAGCAAGGCGCTGACCATCCAATTGATTACGTCAAGAAAATCATCTTCTCCTTGGCGTACAACGATACCTTCGGGCTCTAGCGCCAGCACATCACCGAGGATTTCAAAGTCATCCGGATTTTCGGCGTTCACGCGAGTGGCCGACAAAAACGGACCGAAACCAGCAATCGCATCGCAACGGCCTGCATAAAACGCAGCGCGCAACTCTTCGCCTTTTTCAAACGCCAACGGTTCGTAATCGATGCCATTGGCTTCCATGTAATCCGTCAGCACGCGCTCGACGGTTGTGCCTGCGTTCACGCAGAAAACACCGCCTTCAAGGTCAGCTATCCCCTCGGCTTCAAGCTCTGTTTTGGACATAACGTAGAAGGGTCCGATGAAATAGGGACGCGAATATTGCAGGCCCAATTCCGTGTCACGCGTCATGGTCCAGCCCGTCACTTTGATTATGACATCGATGTCCCCGGATTGAATGGACGGAAATCGCTGCGCCCAGCTGACAGGAATGATCTGGACTTTGTCCGGGCTCCCAAGAATTGCTGTCGCAAGGGCTTTGCAAAACTCAATGTCAAAGCCTTGCCATTCACCTGCGCCATCCACTTCGGCAAAGCCAAGGTAGCTGCCGTTATGGCCGGTACACAGAAGGCTATCGCGTTCGATGATCGTATCAAGTAGGCCCTGATCTTGGGCTTGTGCAGCAGGTGCGGTACCGAGGGCCAGCACCCCTGCCATTAAGAGGTTTGTGAGGTTGGTTTTCATTGTCATCTCCACTGTTGATATGGTTGAAAGTTGTGCTGCTTCAGGCAACATCCTTGGGGAACGGTATGCTCCCGGTTTCGAAAGCCACCGACACGTCAGCGTTCGGAAGCGAAATCCCCAATCCAGGTCTATTTGGCGGGGAAAACCTGCATTGATCCGCCGCATTTTTGTGCAGCTGCAATGCCTCAAAGAACACGGTATGAATGCTGTGGTATTCCACATGCGCAATCTTGGGGTCCGCTGCCGCCGCATGTATCGCCGCCATCAGGGCAACGGCTGTGGAAGACACCTCGAGAGACAGGCGTGTCGGCGTGTCGGCGACCAATCCGGCCAGATCAATGACACCGGATAGCCCCCCATTCGCGATTGGCGCTATTTGCAAGAAGGCGACGTGAGCGTCTTCCACCAATTTGGCATGCAACTCGGGGCGGTATTCAGCCTCCGTAGCCATGACCGGGACGCCCGCCTTGGACAGCCGCACCATCCCCGCGTAATCCCAGGCTTTCGTCGGCGATTGAAACGCCTCGATCCGCTCCTGCGGCAGTGCATCAAAGATCCGCAAAGCATCATCGCTTGAATAACTGTAGACCCCGTCGATGATCAGCTTGGCATCTGCGGGCAACACACTCAGGGCGGCGGTCACCCGATCTGCATCCGTTCCAATGGATTGCGCGCCAACCTTCATTTTGGACAGTCGAAACCCGCGTTTGGCATGCCCCGCCATTTCATCACGCAAGTCGTTCACAGACTTGCCTTCACCGTAGAGCCCCCCGCTGGCGTACAGCAAGGCGTCGCCGGTGCCGACATCTGACAGGCTTTTCCAAATTGGTGTGTCTTGATGTTTTGCTTTCAAATCCCAAGCGGCAATATCAATTCCAGCAAGGGCTGAAGCAAGGATGCCATGACGCGCAGTCAACGTGGCTTTTTCAAAAAGCGTGCTCGAAATATCTGCGATATCATCCAGAGTTGCCCCGCAGAAATGAGGAATAACCTCGGTGCGCAGATAAGCCACTAACGCGTCCGGAGCCGCGTCAAAACACCAGCACTCACCGATACCGGTGTATCCTGCGTCGTCCTTCAGACTGACAAAAACCGCGTATTTGTCAGTCCAGCGGATCGCCGGGTTCCAAATCTTGCCCCCGAGGTGGTTACAGTGTGTCCGAACCGATATCTGTGCAATTTTTGGGGCCATCTAAAGCGCAACCCCTTCGGGAATTGGCAAGCTAAGATCGAAACTTACCTCGGGCGCATAACGTAGGGCTTTGAGAAAACGGTCATGGAACTGCATTGTATGCGCATGGGCAATCGCATCGGCCCGCTCGACATCCTGCGCCTCAATCACATCCACGAAATCGTGGTGCTGATCACGCATCACCTCAATTCGGTCCGCATTGTCGAGAAACTGCACGTGAATATGCAGCAAGCGACGCGTCTCCGACAACAACTCGCGATACTGGCGGGTCACGTAAGGATTCCGCCCCGCTTCGGCGACGGCGACATGAAACGCGAAATTCGATTGCAAGATGGTCAGGGCGGATGCTTCCCCAACGCTGTCGTTAAAAACATCGGCAAACTCTCTTAGCCGTGGCAAATCCTCAGGCATTCGATTTTGCGCAGCCAGCCGTGTGGCAAGACGCTGCTGAACATCCAATGCTTGAATAAGCGCCGGAAAATTACGTAAATCAACCTGGGCCACAATGGTGGACCTGTTGGGAAGCGCCTCAACCAGCCTTTCTGCAAGAAGTCGGCTGAGCGCCTCCCTGATCGGGGAGCGCGATACTGAGAACCGCCTGGACAGGCTTGTTTCGTCGAGCGGTTTACCCGGCTCAAGCTGAAGCGTCAGAATTTCGTCGCGCAAGACCCGATATATCTCACTCGCGGCCGCACCACGCTGAAAAGGTGTAGGAGTTCTCTCGTTTGACACAGTTCGCATATCTTTCGAAGTGAGTGAATGTGATTCTTGTCGACAGCTTGTCGACAAGAATCACATGTGTCCAGAAAAATATTCTCCAGATCAAAGTCAGCCTAGTCTCGCAAAAGCTACCATTTGCGACCTCAAACGACGTCAGATGCGTCAACTTTTGGGCGGCATAGTCAACTCAATCTTTGTGGGACGACATGAGACGATTGCGCCTCTTCCTGCACGGTCTCAATACGTGTCAATGCGACTTTGCATATGGACGGCAGACGCACCTCCACCCACCGACGGCTGGGATGCCGTGGCGGGGGAAGCGTCTCGCATATTGTGTTAGCGAAATGGTGGCGCCACCTAAGGTCAGACGGCCATGATCCATGCGGTTCCCCCAGAGGGTTTCCCCTCCAGCGGCCTTTGTTTCGCGAAACGCTGGCAGCCCAGACGGACTGCCGCATGTTTCCTGATGTCTTGAGTGCGGAGGGTGTCACCCCACCGCGCGGTACCGGAGACGAGGTTTAGCGACCATGGGTTAGCAACTGGCAAAGGCTGCGTGCGCAGCCCCCGTGGCCCCCGTGGCCCCTGTGCATCAATCCGGGGCGCTCAGAGCGCTTTCTCTGGACTCAGATGCGGAGCTTTTGTAACAGGAGGCCTTCTGGTGCCGAGGGGATACGTGCGATGCCAACTTTTGAATACCAAGTCGTGCCGGCGCCACGTAAAGGCAAGTCCGCGCGCAAAATCCGCGGCACCGAGGCCAAGTTTGCCAACACCATCAGCGTGTTGATGAACGAAATGGCTGCCGAGGGTTGGGAATACCAGCGCGCCGAGACCCTGCCCTGCGAAGAGCGCAAGGGGCTGACCGGCAAGACGACCAAATATCACTCCATGCTGGTGTTCCGCCGCGAAATTGCCGTGGAAGAAGCTGTGGTAGAAACGCCCGTTGTGGCTGCGGTGGCGGAACCTGCGGTCAAAGAGGTTGTTGCAGCCAAAGAGGCCGCGCCCAAAAAGCGCCCCGAGCCGGTTCTCAGCCGCACTGACGGCCCCGCGCCCGAAGGCTTCATGGGCGGCGACAGCGCCGATAAGCCCGATGACAGCAAAGAGGTTGCTGCCGAGTAACCCTCGGGGCGCGTTCAGTCCGAGATATCCAAAGCAAGCGCGTGGATGCGCCCGATCAGGTCCGCGCCTAAAGCCGCGTGCACCGCGCGGTGCCGCTGCACCCGCGACATATCCGCAAAGACCGGCGCACGGATGGCCACGTTAAAATGGCTCTCGCCACCTTCGCGATACCCGCCATGCCCGCGATGACTTTCACTGTCATCGACCACTTCGAGGTGCGTCGGAGCAAATGCTGTGCGCAGTTTGTCGTCAATCTGCTGTGTTATACCCATATTTTTTCCAATCTGCCCTTCACCTCGCTGCTCAAAACTCTAAAGTGTCTTCTCCGAGTCTAAAAGGTTA
>Ga0316205_10004533_pt1 | contig 12078 bp, 15 predicted proteins | sample 3monthpyrite_MG_FD_204941 | JGI IMG/M metagenome (GOLD analysis project Ga0316205, IMG submission 204941) | Microbial mat bacterial communities from mineral coupon in-situ incubated in ocean water Damariscotta River, Maine, United States -... | ecosystem: Environmental > Aquatic > Marine >... | reverse complement strand
TACGCTCTTATTTGTGTTATCTAAGTATAGGGAAATAAATAATTATTTCTCAAAATTGGTAGATTTATTTTATTATTTTAAGCGTTTACTAACTGTTGAAGGCTGGTGGCTAGATGAGTTATAGGGGTTTTTCTATCGACTTTCGTGATTAAGTGTTTTTGTAGTCATTATGTCTTTTTTTTAATTGGCAGGCCGCTTATTATGTCAAAACATATCGAGTGCTCAATTTTACGGGTCTCTAAAGGGCGGTTATTCAATGCAAATGAAAAGATTATTTTTATTACTCTCTATGACTATCGTCTCAATTAATCACGCACAGGCAGACGAAGATACTGTGGTTGATTCATATAGAATATCTCTGGGCGGTTATACTTTATCTCGTTATGACTCAGCAATGTCACTAACTGATAGAGGCCTGGGTGCGGGTATATCGATTAGCCCAGAAGATACGCTCGGTATGAATACCGAGCAGTCAGTGATACGCCTGGACGGTAATGTGCAATTTAACAAAGAGCATGCCCTCACTTATTCCTGGTACAGCATATCGTCTGAGGGTAATAAAGCGGTTGAGGAGGCAATTGACTGGGTTGATGACAATGGTGATCCCATTACCATCCCCGTTGGCGCATCCGTCGCCAGTTCTCTGGATTATGACATCATCAAGGTTGGTTACCTGTGGTCTTTCCATCACACCGATAAAGTCGAACTGGCGGTGGGTGGTGGTTTACATTTAACCCGTGTTGCTATTGGTATGACTGCAGAAACCACCAGTTCTGGTATTGATACGACTAATATTTCAACTAACGTGCCGTTACCGGTATTGTCTTTAGCACTTAGTTATCACATAACGCCAAAATTAAGCTGGTATCTTAAATCAGAATTTTTTGCTCTCAAGTTTAATGACTGGGATGGTAGTTATACTGATAACACTCTGGGTATGGAATACCGTGTCATAAAGAATATGGGGCTTGGGCTTGGCTTTGGAAGTAATGCCCTGAAGATATCCGAAACTACTTCCGATTATAAATTTAACTTTGACAACCGGATCAGTGGTGTTTTGTTTTATGTTGCTGCCTATTTCTAAATTGGAGCCTTCGCAAACAGCGATCGGAGTAGAGTCGAAAAATCAATACACACTAGCATTGTACTAATGATCGATTTTAATTTCGCTGCTCAGGTACTTTTGCTTCAGGTTTTTACAGAGATGACCTTATTGATGTCTCCGTGTTAGGCAGGCTGATTACGTGTTTTTTACCCTGTCAGTCAGAAGTGAAGGGCCTTCTTTGTACATGTAATCGATAAACGTCCTGGCGACAACAGAAAGTCGTTTTCCATGTGGATATCCTACGTACCATTGCCATGAAAGCGGAAAATTTTCGACATCTAGTATTGTTAGTTCATTCATATCGCCACTGGTCAGCGTATGTTGTGAAATTACAGCAAGCCCTAAACCGCCTGATATACCTTGTTTTATAGATTCATTGCTACCCAGTTCCATTCGTACATCAAGTGAGAGGCCGTGCTCGGCAAACAGCTTTTCTACGGCTATGCGGGTTCCAGATCCCTGTTCACGGATAATGAACGGTTGCTTTGCTATTTCCGCCAGAGGGATAGATCTACGTTCAGATAATGGGTCGGAGATAGTTGAAACGACGACCATCGGGTTTTCCAGGTATGGTTGAAAATCGAGCTCACTAGATTCGGGTGGTTTTCCGATTAAGTAAACATCGTCCATATTTCGACTCATCCTATCAAGCAGTTGCTCACGGTTACCGACTTCAAGCGAGATGTTTATACCCGGATAATCATGTGTGAATTTACCAATGAGGCGAGGGGCGAAGTAATTTGCTGTGGTTACCACTGCAATGCGTAACGTACCAGTGCGTAATCCCTTTTGATCACTGATTGTCATTTCAAAGCGCTCGAGCGTACCGAGAATATCCAGTGATACCTGATATAACTCGTTACCGGCTTCTGTCAAAGAGATTTTTTTGCCAATTTGCTCAGTCAGTGGCAGGTCTATGTCAATTTCCAGTTTCTTTATCTGCATTGAGACGGTTGGTTGTGAGAGAAAGAGTTCCTCAGCTGCTCTGGTGTAACTCAGGAGACGTGCGACGGCTTCGAATACCTGTAATTGACGTAGGCTGATTCGTCTGGCTAATTGTCCTATCTGTGATTTCATGATAGGGCACAGTCTATGGTTATTATCAGGATAATCAATTATTATTTATCTATTTCATCGTTATAATTTTAATCCTGAGTAAAACAGTTGGGTATTAAAGGTGGCTAGAAAAATCATAATCCCTCTAATATCTAACCAAATATTAAAATTGCTTGATACAACATTGAGGAGAGAGACATGATTGATAACAACTGCAGTATGACTTCTGATAGCAGAATGGATGCAGACAAATATGCCAATGTTATAAATCAGCTACATGATAAATCTCAGGATGAACATATTCTTTCTTGTTTCATGCAGCAGTCTGCGTACTATCTTGGTACTGATTATATCGAGCAAAAAACGTTTTTTGAAAAGCTTCAAACCTTTAGTGCCAGCAATGAAATAGAATTGCCATTAGTAGTAAATGCATAAGGGAGGAAGAGCATGTTGATAAGAGCAATTGATAGCTTAAATAATCGTGCTAGTGATGCGTTGAAATGGTTTTTGATGGTGCTCTCCGGATTATTGACGAGCGGACTGATCGTCATGCTTGAGATGTGAGAGTCAGGGCTTTCAGCAACAAACGTTAAGTTATAGCAAAGTTCGATTTAGAAAATCGCAAAATAAGCCGAACGGGATCAAACCCCGTTCGGCTTTTTTGGTTCAGTAAGAGAGTAAAGTTTTTGAGAATTCGGGCAGAGTAGGGTGCCTGGATTTTTAGGTATAGGCTTTCATTCGATCGGAGCTGAACTTAATCCTGTCTCGAAAATTATTAAATCTTAGAGAAGAATTATATGTTCGTGTACCCGTAAATTGACCACTTCAAATAATCTATGAAGTGGTCAATATCAAGTTTACATATTAAATATTTCATTCCGCAAACGCCGGCCTGGTTCGTAAAAAAGGGGGGCAGTTTAGGTGACACAAAGAATAGAAAGGTGTCTAGCTTATTCGCCGAATTTTATTGGCAACAAGGGTTCCTGATTAAAAGCGACGAACAGAAAGAAACATCCCAACAATCATTAAAGCTAACCCTGCGAAACGCTGACTAGAAACTGGATGTTGTAGCGCATCCAAAAGCCCGAAGTGATCAATTACTGCCATAGAGATTAGCTGTCCTAACAACACAAAAGAAATGGCATTACCAACACCAAATTTTGGCGCAACCCAAGTTATGCTAAGAATATAAAATATTACAAACAGGCCTCCCAAATAAAAGAATATGGGGATTGACTGTTGAATGGGGAGCTTAGGTATACCGCCGGACAAAAATAAATAAACCAGTGAAACTACACTGCCAACCATAAATAAAATCGTTGTAGCCAACGCAGGACTGTGAAGCTTTGCACCTAAACTGCCATTTAACGCTGCCATGACAGGAATCCCAAACCCTGCCACACACATTAACAAAGCATAAAATACTGGCTGTTGGAAATAGTTCATTGAGCTTCCTTCTTATTCTTGCCGGTTTAGTCGTAGCTCTGTCACCTGGTCAAAGCCGATCCCCCAGTTATCTGTATTGACTTCATCAATGACAACGAAGGTTGTGGCTGGGTTTTTATTTAAAACATCGACCATCAACTGGGTACAGCCTTTTATGATGGCTTGTTTTTGTTCATTAGTAACGCCTTCATTGGTAATTTTGACATTAATATAGGGCATGATAGTTGCCTCTTAATTTTGCTATTAAATAGCGATTTTTTTGTTTTGCGAAAGTCCGTCGATAAATTTTGACAGCGTCTTCTCGAAGAGCTCCACCGAATTTGAACCGGAAACCAGAGTATCCTCATTTATGATAAATGCGGGGATACTGTGTAATTTTAATGATTTTTGTCGCTCAATTTTTTTCTCAAACGCCTGCGCTAACTGTCTCGATGACAATGCGTTTTGAGTCGAAACTCTATCCATCCCTAGTTGCTCCGCGATATCCAGTAAAACATCCGTGTTACTAATATTCAGGCCTTGTTTAAAATAGGCTTCGATCAAACTTTCATTAACAGCTGTTTGCTTATTAAATTGCTCAGCCCAGTGTATTAACTTATGTGCATTTCGAGAATTGTAATAATGTGTCCGTTTAGAAAAATCGATGATAACACCAGCGTTCTGGGCCGTTTTTACCAGGGATACTTGATAGTCTTGCAAGGTCGCCGGAGTCCACTCTTGTTGGCGCTTAAAATAACTGGCTATCGTTTCGCCTTCTTCAGGCATCTCAGGGTTTAGCTCAAACGGAAGATAGGTTATGTGTGCTTCAATTTCATCTTCTAATAGCTTTAACGCGGCTTTTAAATTGCTGTACCCGATGGGACACCAGGAACATACAACATCATGTATGGCTTCAATTTTAATTTTTACTTTAGACATTCTTCTATACCTTTTCTATTTTCAATGCCGGAGCAAGGAAGAGCGGACACCAACTTATTGGAAACAGTTAATATCTAGTTCTATGGTTTAAATTTGAATTAGATAATCGTGTACATTTTATTTACGATTTTCCATTCACCGTCTTCTTTCAAAAGCCCAAGAAAATCAATGAAATGTGCAGCCATAAGTGGTGCATTAACCTTTGCCATGGCCTGGTCACCAATAATTTCCAGCGACATCGTATTGAAGGCGTATTTCATGCCTTCGTCTTTTGGTACCGGACGAGAAGCAACTGCTTGTAACCATTCATCACGGCTTTTGCGATAGTTGTTTCCTTTGAGCCAGGCATCGTCATGAAAGAGTGAGCGGAGTTTTTCTACATCGCCTTCATAAAGTCCATCAAAATAATTCTGTAAAAGAGCATGGATGGTTTGGTAATCCTGGTTGTAGCTAGCTTCTTGTTTGTTTGTGTTTATGTTTGTCATTGGTCTATTCCTTATCTATTAAGCTGTTGTTTTTATTTCAGTTGATTAACCGAAGTTGTGGCCCGCCGCATGTCCACCATCGACACGTAATGTGGTGCCTGTGATGAAATCATTTTTGACAAGCATTGCCACAGCATCTGCCATGTTTTGAGGTTTACCAATTCGATTTAGAAGGTGCAGTCCAGCAAGCCCATTAGCGTCTTCGATGCCTTGTTTGGCATGCAAAGGTGTCTCAATAATCCCGGTCGCAATGGTCGCAACGCGGATATTTTCTGGACCAAGCTCAGCCGAAAGCTGATGCGTTAAACTGTGAAGCGCTGCTTTGCTAGCCACCGCCCCAGAAGCTGGGAAACCTGCAATTGCATGCTCGATAAGCGTGGTTCCAATATTGACGATCGATCCGCCACCGCGTTTTTTCATTTCGGGCACTGCGGCTTGCGCGGCAAAATAGCTACCTTTGAAGTTAATAGAGAAAAAGCGATCGAGCTCATCTTCTTCCGTATCAAGAAACGGCTTCGGGTTAAATACGCCAGCATTATTCACAAGAATATCTACGCCACCGAACTCTTTCACGGCCTTAGCGACAAGCTCTTCACCAGTTGTTTTTTTAGATACATCCCCAGGGGCATATGCCAAATTGCCTGACGATTTGAGTTCATCATAAGCAGATAAAAGATCAGTTTGTGTGCGTGCATTCATTACGACATTCATGCCGTCTTCTAACAGGCGCTTAGTAATGGCGTAACCGATACCGGTAGATGCACCGGTTACGATTGCTGTGAGAGCCTGATTGTTTGTTTCTTGCGTCATGTTTTAGTCCTTTTTTTTAGTGATTAAGTTTTCAGTTCAGGGTTTTCGTTTCAGTCCGAGCGTCCATTGGTTTTTACGATACTCGGAAAATAGCTTTGTGATAAGATCACTAACAAGAAATTCTTTATTGCGTTTTATGAACAAATAGAATTTATCCTAGCGAGGCAGGAGATCAGGTATGGATCAGTTGGGCGCGATAGTGCTATTTAATAAAGTGGTCGAAACGGGTTCATTCTCAGAAGCTGGCCGGCAATCGAATTTAGTGCCATCCAGTGTTTCGCGTCGAATTGTTGATCTTGAAGGCTGGGTGGGGGCAACGCTGTTTCACCGCACAACCCGCAAACTGAACCTGACGGAAGTAGGGCGACTATTTCACGAACGAACGCGTAGCATCATGCTGGATCTGGAAGAAGCCCGCATTATGGCGGCGGCACTCGAAGATAAACCCGCAGGCCTCGTGCGCATCACCTTGCCCGCAAGTCTTGAGCAGCATATTGTTGTGGCAACCGCCTTGTTTCAGGCGCGTTGGCCAGAGGTGAGTTTTGGACTCACTTCCACTGATCGCAATGTTGATCTGGTGGCAGAAGGTTTTGATATTGCGATTCGCGCCGGACAGCTTAAGGATTCCACCCTGCGTGCGCGCAAGTTCGCCACGGTACCCCGCTGGCTTTGCGCTAGCCCACAGTATTTGGCGTCTGCACCACGCCTTGCCCACCCTGATGATATTGAAAACCACAGTTGTCTAGCGCTTAGGCGCAACCCAGGCGATAATATTTGGCAGTTCAAAGACGGTAGCGAGATTGTCGATGTTAGGGTTCGCGGCGAGTTTACGGCCAACAGTGGCAACATGCTGGTAACCGCAGCCCGCCTCGGTCGCGGGTTGATTTTGTCGCCCGAGTGGATTATGGGGCCACCCATCGCAAGCGGCGAACTGGTAAAACTGTTGCCCGCCTATCCGCCATACCCGGCCACCTCTGCACTGTATGCAGTGCATCCCTATCAGCGCTTTGTTCCACCCAAGGTAAAAGTGTTCATCGACTACTTAATCGAACGTTTTGACAAAAATTATGACTGGTCAGCGCATCCAGCAGAAATATTGCCAGAGGCATTGATGTGAAGAAGTTAAAGGCGTTAGACTCCTTATAAACCAGGCATCCCAATAGGGCTGATTTCGGCCGAAAATGCTCTGTCAGGACAATCTTGCCAATGTCTGTTCTCTACGAATTATCATCATAATTACCTTACGTTCCTAATGTTATTTATATAACGTTTACTAGCTGATACTGGCAGATTGATGCTTATGTAAGTGCGGCTGCTTTATGGGTTCGTGCAAACTGAAGTTCATTTCTGCTTAGTAACAATTGTGCTCTGGCCCCGATTAATAGAGATGTGAGAGTCAGGGCTTTCAGCAGCAAGCGTCAAGTCATAGCAAAGTTCGATTTAGAAAATCGTAAAATAAGCCGAACGGGATCAAACCCCGTTCGGCTTTTTTGGTTCAGTAAGAGAGTAAAGTTTTTTCACTGCACTACTTAACGCACTCAGCAACAGGCATAGAGGCACTTTGGTCCGATGCCAGTCTGTCGAAAAACAGGCGTCTTTCTTTTACAACAATGAAAACTGCCAAAATCGTCAACAACGCCGTTTGAATCACCTTGCTATCAGGGTGGGTAGCGAATATTTCGTTAAAATATCCAGCAGTGACATGAAAGATTATCGCTGACAATATACTCCTGCCGGTTTTGTAATACAGCCAGTTCATGATGATCACGAACGGGAAAAGGCTCAGCAGAAAATTGACACTATGAATCCAGCCGGTTTCAAGCAGGTTGCTATGGTAATAGTCATTTATGAATGACAACGGAATGTGCCACACCCCCCAGAAGAGTGCAAAAATCATGGACGCTTTCAACAGGCTGAATCGTTTCACCAGGCAGTCGGTGCCGTAACTGTGCCAGGCCAGTTCTTCGATCAGCGGAGCAGCAATTAATAAAAACCAGATTGGAAACAAGCCAGAAGTGAAGCTATAACTTTCACTGAATTCAAACTGTGCCACAGGATAGCCGAATAAAAGGGAGACGAGCTGTGCCAGCAGGATACTGGCTGGCATTAGAAACAGGGTCAGCACCCAATAAACCGGTTTACCGGCTCGCAGGTTTATCAGCCGTTGCAGTATGTCGCTGACTAATTGCTTGTTTCGATAGACCAGTGCAAAAGCGATGAGCGTCGGCGCGAGCAACCCGGCAAAGGCGAACAAACTTGCCAGCTCGCCCGGGTAAGCGTATTCAGATGAATGACTGATGTATGCAGCGATTGCCCAGAACGACCAGGGTATGACGGTTGCCAGGAAATAGAATAAATAGGTGTGCTTGTAGTCTTGGATTACGTTGTTCATATCTTCTCTCACTTTGACGTTATGTTCCTCCCACGGGAACTCATGGTTAAGTAACGGGTACTACCATGGTGGTCGAAGAGTCCGGTTTTTTCGTCCCGGCATGTAAGACGGGATACTACAAGCTATTGCGATACTGAGTGGGCGTCATTGAGGTGGCTTTTTTAAAGGCAGTGTAGAACGCGGACTTAGAGTTGAATCCGGAATCCAGCGCGATGTTAAGGATATTGATCTTTTCCTGACCGGCATCGCGTATCAGTCGTTTGGCTTCCTCAACCCGGTAGCCGTTGATGAAGTCATAGAAGTTGACGTTTAACTGCTCGTTGATAACCTGCGATAAGTAGTTGGCGGAAATGCCGAGTTGTTGCGCGAGTTGATGCAATACTAAATCACCTACCAGATAGGGCTTTTTTGCTTCCATGTGACCGGTTAGCTCATCAAGAAAAACAAGGCTCGTATCTTTGTCCAGCCCTGAACGACGATACTTTTCTTCTTCCAGATCGTTACTTTCCTCTATCGCAGTTTGTTGCGATTTAAAGACCTGTGTGAATATCACCGGCTGGCGCAGCCCCAGATAACCCATCGTATAAATCAGGACGACGACAATTACAGTAGTTAAATCACTCAGGATATTCATACCCAACAGATCAGGAAAAAGCTGGTCCCCCAGATAAAGCAAATAGATGCAGGTAAGACCCACGAGAAGATTTCTCAACCACGCGAGATTGATTCTGTCGATATCGGAATATTCGCCTTTAATGACCCTGGAATGTACGATCAATTTCCTGATCGAAAGCACAAGATACAGCCCTAGTTGCACAATCATAGCCAACATGAACAGAGTAAATCCAAGCTGGATGAGCAGTTCATGAGGTACATCGTTTTCCATAACACCACCTTTGCGTAGTGTCTCCGTGAACTCCAGTTTTGCAGACCCATCCATAAGGAAGAACGGCAGCAGCAATACGATACCTAGCGGTACGGGCAGAAAATGTCTGTAAGATTTTTTTGCACTTGCGAAGCCTACCGGTGTTGTCAGCTGAAGCACATATAGATATATCAGTGGCCCATATAGCAGGTCGATGGGCGCCAGCACATGGAGCAGATCAGGTAGTGACTCGAAAAAACCAGTTTGATACAGGAACTCTTCAGCCAGATCCATCGATAATACGAGGGTAAATAACGCCAGGATACGATGCGCCGTAAAATCCCCGCCTTTGGTGTTCAAAAGCGCAAGGGCCAGAAATAGACCCTGCGCTGCACCCAACAAAGTGAGTATAGATAATAGATTGAATCCAATGTCCATCAGGTAACTTCAGCACCCCATTGCCGTCAAGTGTTCACCAGGCCCTATGTGTTGTTTGATCGACAGAGGGAAAGAAATCTATAAGGGAAACAAGCCTTATTAAATACCCCGTATCAACCAAATCAGCAAGAGAACGAGAATCAGAATACCAATAGTATTTGCTAAGAACAACCAGAATCGAGCCATGTCGTTTACCTATGTTTTTAGCCAAGTCTAGACAGTAAACGCCTCGAAATCGTCCTGACCTTTAAGTCGGGAACAAGTGTGTCAATACACTCGGGGGGCGAAGCAATTTATGTCCATTCTTTCATGTCAGGACGATTTATCGGAGCCACCCAACGATAGTAGTCGCATCGGCCACACAACCACAGGCGAAACAATGAAATACAAGACAGCATATACAGCACCTGGCACGGTGTTCACATTTTTCAATACGACTGCACATGCCAGCTTCCAGGTATGTTCAATCCTTTTTTGGAGGACATAAACATGTTTAATCGAATGATCTATAGCAGCATACTTGTTATGTACACGATGACGGCTTTTGCGGTGGTTGAGGAAATGCCGTTGGAGTCTGGATTCTCTGGCAATGTGGCATTGGGTGCCGCTATCTTACAATATGAAAATAATATGGTCGCAGGTATTGGCTCAATCGATGTAACAGATGTAATGATTGATGATCTAAATGCTCCAGAGGCAACTAGCAGCACGCTGCCTGTTGCTAACCTCGATCTTAAATATACTTTTACCAGTTACCGTCTACAAATGTACGCTGGTAATGCGTTGCCAGATATATTTCGTTTTGATTTTGCAACACGATTTGGAGTGCGCAAACAGTTTAGTGAGTTGGGGATAATTGGTGTTTCCTATCTCAGTACTTTTGGTATTAATGTTTGGCAGGATCCATATCATGTCGGTGTAGAGCGAAATAAAACTGCACGTAACAACAGCGGCATGGGATTACGTTGGCAAAAAATCATGAACAGTGGCTTTACTATTGATTTGCACTTTCGCGATATCACAATCGATAATGAACAAAGTGGTCTTACCAACGGCTTAACAACAAACGAACAAAATATGCTAAATCGTGAAGGCGAGCAGGATATGATCGAGGTAACTTATGAGCATAAGCTAAATGATAGAAATATCATCGAACCAGCACTTATCTATACCGATTTTAAGTTAGATGGTGCAGCTATGAAACATAAACGTTATGAGGGGCAACTCTCACATTACTATTTTGGTGAAAAGTTTATCTTTGTTACTAATCTAGTTATAGGTGAAACTCTGTACGAAAAAAATAACCCTGTTTTCAACAAAAAGAACGGGGGCACTATTTTTGGTATCGGCAGTAATGTGCTTTATCAAAAACCATTCAACTGGAAAAACTGGCAAGCCTTCGCAGGTTTTGCTTTTTACAAAGGAAATGCCGACATTGAATTTTATTCGACACGCGCAGAAATGCTTAATCTCGGGATGATCTATAATTTCTAGGCTATCAAGGGGTAAACATCCAGACTTACCGATTTGCCCTTTGAGGGCATTCAGGTGACGGAGGTGATTTCACTTTTTTATAAAAAATGTGGGTTGGTCGTTTAAAGTCAATTTGAAGTTTTCTGATGAATCATTAATCAAAAGATATAAATAGTCCAGGCCAACAAACTAGAACCATCTGGCTCAACTGGTGCAGATTAACCAGTCAGGCCTGAATACCTCGTAATACGTGGCTTTTGACTATCATGAGGAAAATATTGTTCTGGAGTCGACGTGTTCATGCGACCATAGTTTGGCCGCTAATTGTTAGCATAAATTGACCTCTTCAAATAATCTATGAAGTGGTCAATATCAAGTTCACATATTAAATATTTCATTCCGCATACGCCGACCTAGTTCGCGTGTGGCTTCTGGAAGGCTTACTCCTTTGTCTAATAATTGCCTAATGACACCAGCTCTGGCTAGTGTATTTAATGCTTTAATATTATCTTCAAAAATTTCACAGCTATTGGATTGAGTTTCAATTTGATCATCTATGCATTTAGAAATTTGCTCGGTGTTAAATAGTTGTGCTAATTCACGTACATTCTTTATTTCTGAAACTTGATTCAATGTATTCATGATTTACTCCTAAAAATAATTTATCAACAAGCTTGACTTAGTGTTTATTAAACACTATCTTGTAAGTGTAGTCAATACACTAAGGAGTCAGAAATGTTTAGTTACGAGTACCCACACCCAGCAGTCACTACTGATATTGTCATCTTCTCGATACGAGACGAGCAACTAAAGCTGTTACTGATTAAACGTGGCGGTACACCCTATAAGGGAAAATGGGCATTGCCTGGTGGTTTTGTGAGCCTGGATGAGTCTCTTGAAGAAGGCGCTAGAAGGGAGCTAGAGGAAGAAACTGGATTATCTGGTGTGTTTCTTGAACAGCTATATACCTTTGGGCAAACTGATCGAGACCCTAGAGAACGCGTAATTACGGTGGCGTATTACGCGTTGATTCCATCTGATCAGGTCAGTTTATGCGCGGCTACAGATGCAGAAGCCGTCGGGTGGTTTG
>Ga0316205_10004532_pt1 | contig 12081 bp, 14 predicted proteins | sample 3monthpyrite_MG_FD_204941 | JGI IMG/M metagenome (GOLD analysis project Ga0316205, IMG submission 204941) | Microbial mat bacterial communities from mineral coupon in-situ incubated in ocean water Damariscotta River, Maine, United States -... | ecosystem: Environmental > Aquatic > Marine >... | reverse complement strand
ACCATAGTAATTGTAAATAAAATCAGCACTGGTATTCTTCTAAAGGTTCAACTTCTTCTTCGAAAACTGAGGTTATTGTGATAGTACCGCTAAAACCAATATTTCGTAATTCCTTTGTTTTTATTAGCTTGGCTGCAAGTTCTAGCATGATAGTATGCACACCACCAAGATGAATATTACTCCAAAGACCTGGATCTTCTGCATCGGCATATAAAACTCGGCGGCCCTGTTGGCGATGTTGTCCCACCTTGACGGGATCCGAGTCGAGCCCTATAACATGTTCATTTTGTTGTGCCAGGAAATCATAAGCCCCACTACCTACACGACCCATGCCAATAACCATAACATTTAAATTACCAATATTTATTGGCTCATCGTCCGGGTGGTGTTTAGTTGATTTAAATTTTCGCAACCAGTTTTCCAGCCAGATATATATTTAGAGGAGGTCTCTATCCACCTAGACAGGTCATAGGTTTAACAGAAATAAAAAAGGATAACCGATGATGGCTACCCATTTTATGAATAATGGTGGGTCGTAAAGGATTCGACAGTTTTATCGGGAACAATACTGGACATGCGTTATCACGTCCTTAAGGCACAGACTATGGGAGGATTGTGTCCACCTATGAGAGTCATAGGATTAAAGAAAATAAAAAAGGGCCTACATTTCTGTAAGCCCTTTAAAAATGGTGGGTCGTATAGGATTTGAACCTATGACCAATTGGTTAAAAGCCAACTGCTCTACCAACTGAGCTAACGACCCGTAGATACTGCAAGAAGCGGCGCATTTTACCGAAATCAGCGGGAATAACAAGTCCCGCTGAGGTAAAATCCGGTTTTTTCGCCTATACGTTTTCCAGTTTACGCAGTGAATTTGGAAGCAGTTTGAAATCTGCCATGGCTGACAAAAACGCCTTGATGAATGTGGCTTCTTCCTCATAGACCAGCTTGTAGTACTGGATTTTCATGGTCATGGCGCTGCCCAGCACGATGCCACCAAAGGCAAGGAAAGACCCAATTGCCAGGGTGGAGGTACCCGAAATCGCCTGCCCGATAGTGCAACCCATGGCCAATACGCCACCAAGCCCCATCAAAGTCGCGCCGACAACATGGTTGAGCATATCCTTGGAATCGAGAAACCATTCCACACGGAAGCCTTTGCTGACAACTGCCCAGGCAAATGAGCCCAGCACCACACCGAGTACCGCAATCACACCAAAGGTAATGTAGCTCATATTGAAATCTTCAACGGCAAAACGAAGCGTCTGACCGATTGGATTAATGAAGGTGAAGGATTGCACCCCAACGTCACGAGGACGGGCGCCAGCATCATCTTCCAGCATGTCCCAGGACTCAGCCGCGGCATATTGGGTCCAGCTCAACACTTCACCGTCGGCATTTACATTTACTAAACCACCGGTGAAATACCAGGCAGCAAATACCACCAGGCCGACCACCAGGCCACCGAGGACATTGTCCAGGCTTGAGCGAAATTCGGAAGATTTAAGGATATAAAACAATAATAGAGCCGCGATAATCAGACCAACAACCATCCTTATAGTAGCGGCACTGCCACCGGTCATACCTGCGAGCACACTACCGATATCCTGATTGGTTGACATGGAAACACTGGCTTTACTGGTCCAGCCATAAAACACTTCTGAATAGATGGTTTTATCTGTGCCTGGGAATGGGTTGAGCATGTAGTAGGCAAGTATCGCGATAACGGCGAAAACTAATAACGATTTGAAGTTACCACCGCCAATACGTACCAGGGTTTTATTACCACAGCCACTACCGAAGGTCATGCCGACACCGAACATGATGCCGCCGAGCACATATTCCAACCACGCGAAGTTGCTACCACGATAGGGAGGCAGGGTGCTTTCTACACTGGTAATCCCAGAGGCTTCGAGAATAATGACACCGACCATGGCGACAACAATGGCCAGTAACCAGGCACGAAAACGGCCAAAGTCACCCATGTTGACCATATCGGACACGGCACCCATGGTGCAGAAGTTCGTCTTATTGGCCACAGCACCCAAAATGAATGCGGCGGCGAAGGTAATCCATAGCACAGTCGAGTGCGCAGAACCAAAATCATCAAAAATCATACTTTACCTCTGGAGCTATTTTTAATTGGTTTGCAATACATCAAAAATCGAAGGCGTTCCACAAACGACCGATGCACAAAATTTGCCCGCATTTTACGTATTTAACACTTTCGATTCCAGCGATATGCTAGAAATCCCGATATAAAAACTGCGAATTGCAATTTTGGAAGGAAGATCCGGAGTTTTTTTTGTCGTAAAAGGGGTGAAATCCGATAATCACCCACATATTTTATGAATTATTGCGATTCCTGATAACGTGTGGGGTCTGTGGCAGCCGCTTCGGCAAATCCGCCTGCCCGCAGTCGACAGGAGTCGCAATGACCACATGCCAGACCATCTGCATCAGGGTTGTAGCAGGAAATGGTCAAACTGTAATCCACCCCAAGTCTTTGACCCTGTTGAATAATTTCTGCCTTAGTAAGATCAATCAAGGGGGTGTGCAGACTCAGTTTGTGTCCTTCTACGCCTGCTTTGGTAGCTAGATTGGCCATGGATTCAAACGCCTGTATGTATTCCGCACGACAATCGGGGTAACCCGAATAATCGACGGCGTTTACCCCGATAAAGATATCCTGTGCTTCGAGTACTTCAGCCCAGGCCAGGGCAAACGAGAGGAAAATTGTGTTACGTGCGGGTACATAGGTAATGGGAATGCCATCATTTTCTTCATCCATGGGTACCTCTATGTTCTGATCCGTCAGGGCCGAACCGCCGATACTATCCATGTTCATGGTAATGAGTTTGTGTTCACTCACTCCGATGCTCTGGGTTACCCGGGTGGCGGCGTTAAGCTCGCAACGATGTCGTTGTCCGTAATCGAAACTGAGTGCATAACAGGAAAATCCCTGTTCGGTAGCCAGGGCTAATGTGGTGGCTGAGTCCAGTCCACCGGATACGAGTACAACTGCTTTTTTCATAACGGGGATTATACAACGCGTTTACCTGGCTACGAACATAAATGGCTCTACTGAATAACTTAAAGGTAGATCACCATACTTCGATCACGCACACTGTAATAATGTTTTCTGGATTCCGGCCTTCGCCGGAATGACAAGTGTGCCATGCATAAGTCTTTTTCCGTCAGCTGGCGCGCCCGAATGAGTTGACGAAGCGCTACTAGGGAGTCTGCCGGTATCCAGCAACAGTTACAGAAAATATGTATTTATGTTCCTGGACTAGCCTGAACTTGTTTATATAATTGAGTAATCAACGGCCCGGCTCATCACCCCAGAGATATTTATGCAACTGGAGTTGAAAACGTACATTCAGTCTGTCCTGGAGAATCCACTCAGCCAGTTGTACCGGCTTTAACGTATTGTGTACTGGAGAAAACAGCACATCACAACGATCTTTCAGGTTGTATTCCTCAAGTTTTTGCCTGGCCCATTCATAATCAGCACGTTCTCCAATTACAAATTTGATCTGATCTTTTTTATTCAGGAAGCCGATATTCTGATAAAGGTTTTTTGTCTCTTCACCTGAGGATGGTGTTTTGAGGTCCATGACTTTACTGACTCTTTCGTCCACCTGGCTAACATCCAGTGCACCCGATGTTTCGAGTGAAACCTGATAACCTGCATCGCATAACTGTGTCAGTAATGTCAGGCAATTTTTTTGCGCCAGTGGTTCACCGCCAGTAACGGTGACATAGGTTGGTGAATAGTTTGAAACTGTATCAAGAATAGTGGGGAGGTTGAGTGTTTCCCCTCCCTGGAAGGCATAGCTCGTGTCACAATAACCGCAACGTAATGGACAACCGGTCAAACGAATAAATACCGTTGGCCAGCCTGCCGTGTCTGCCTCACCCTGTAAGGAATAAAAAATTTCGGTAATGCGTAACGAGTTTTTTGTCTTCTGGCCGCCCGAGTTACCTGCCAATACTTCTGGAGACGACATAAACGATTATTTGCCCTGTAGCTTTATTTTTTTCAGCAGATTTTGTGCCTGTCCTGCTTCTGTTGTCTTGGGGTAATTCTGGATTAATGTTTCGAGTTGCTTTTGTGCGCTTGCATAATTTTTCAATTCGTATTCGCTATAGCCGATTTTTAACATCGCTTCTGCTACTTTGGGGCTGTTGGGGTGGTTTTGCATCAAGGACGTATAGTCACGAATAGCTTGTTTGAAATTTCGTTGGGTATAACTTGCTTCACCTAACCAGTACTGAGCAATGTGCGCATACCGACCATCGGGATATTGTTTCAAAAAAGCTCGAAACGATTCGGTCGCCTTGTCATAACGTAATTCACGCAGTTCATCAAAAGCTTTCTGATATGCCTGTTGTTCTGATTGGCTTGCCGGTTTTGCTGAACTGACAGTCGTTGTTTTACGCGCACCGGATGTCGGCTTTCCGGTTCGAGTTGCTTTTGATTGAGATGCTGCACTACCCGCAGCGATGCCAGCAGCAGCGGCAGATGTTGATCGTGTGGCACTTGTTCCCGTACTCACTGAACCACCACGTTCCATTTGCACCAGGCGACGATCGATGTCGATATACAGATCGCGTTGGCGTTTTTTTACTTCCGATATAGTGTGATGTTGTTCTTCAATTTCACCACGTAAACGTTGTACCTCGTTTTGCAGACTTTCCAGTTTTAACAAGATATCAACCAACCCTTCACTGGAGACCATGCGTTCCAGTTTTGACAGACGATCTTCTGTCGATGATGTATTTGGTTTGCCGGGCTCTTTTGCCAGCACTGCACCACTTGTCAATAACACAAGTAGTACCGCGTAAAGAGTTTGTTTATGCATAATTAATAACCTGAATAGAGGATTTCGACACGACGATTCAAGCGCCAGGCAGTTTCATTATGGTCCAGTGCCACGGGACGTTCTTCACCAAAGCTAATGATCTGGATCTGTGTTTTGCTGACACCCTGCAGGAGAAACAACTGTTCAGCAGCCTTGGCTCGTTTTTCTCCCAGGGCTAGATTATATTCCCGTGTACCACGTTCGTCAGCATGTCCTTCGAGGATGATCGATATTTCGGGGTGTGCGGATAGAAATTCGGCATGCACACTAATGGTTTCACGATCTTCTGCGGAAATGGAGGCACTATCAAGATCAAAATAGAGTACGCGTCTGGAGAGTGGACTGTTTGGATCATCCAGTGACTTAATCGTCAAGGCACCATCCTGCTCAAGCCCATAACTGGCATCGTCTTTACCTTGCCCTTCCTGGCTCATATCTGTCTGAGTGTCTTCTGCATCCTTGTCCTTAACACCGCGTTGAACCGGTTTGAAAGAACAACCATTTAATATCATGGCAAATGTTGCAACCAGAAGGATACTGATAATTTTACCCATACTCTGCTCCTTATTTTTCATCGCAAGCGATTATTCATAATTAATTTTGTTTGTATGAGGACCAGGCAGGTTCACGTACATCACCTGATTTGAGACTCAAACGTTGTTGGGCACGCCCATCTACGGAAACGGCAGCAAGCACTCCCCGATAATTATCTTCAGTTGCATAGATAATCATACTACCATTTGGCGAAAAACTGGGCGATTCATCCAGTCTCGAATTAGTGAGAATTCGAAAATGGCCCGTTTTCAGATCCTGAACTGCGATTTGATATTTGTCCTCTTCGCGATGCACCATAGCAAGATAGCGACCATCCGGTGATACAGCCGCACGGGCATTCCATTTGCCATCGAAGGTCAATCGCTTGCTTCTACCAACGGGACCTGTCGACCCAACCTCAATGCGATACAACTGCGGTGAACCACCACGATCAGAGGTAAATACTAAGGCTTTGCCATCCGGCATCCAGGTGGGTTCGGTATCTATCGCTGAACTACGTGTAATCCGATATAGTTTATTTGTTTTTAAATCGAGAGTATAGATTTCAGGATTGCCATCTTTTGATAGTGTCAGTGCCAGTCGTTTTCCATCAGGTGAGTATACTGGTGCGCTATTAATCCCCTTGAATGAGGCAAGTCGTTTTATTTCGCCACTTAAAATATTTTGTATATAAATTTCAGGTCGTTTACGGCTGAAGGAAACAAACACCAGGTTTTTACCGTCCGGTGACCAGTTAGGTGACATCAGTGGTTGCCTGGATTCATAAATGGTCTGTTCGTTATGACCATCTGAATCAGCTACAGCCAGACGATAGGTCCGCTGTTTCTTTCGATCGATTGAAGATGTGACATAGGCAATATGGGTATCAAAAGCTCCCCGTTGGCCTGTGATTTTTTTAAAAATAATGTCACTGATTTGATGTGCAGTACGTCTTAGTTGCGGCTTGCGACTGCTAATACTGTAACCCGCCAGTTGTGTTCCTTTATAAACATCCAGTAATTGAAAACGGACCTGGTAAGTACCATCCGGCATGGCCGTAATGTTACCCACCACAACGGCATCAACATTCACCGCTCGCCAGTTTTTCATCTTGACCTGTTGCGCTGAATCCGGTTTGGCAAGCATATCTTTTTCTGCCAAGGGATTAAAAAAACCACTGCGTCGCAAATCGGCCGCAATAATTTCATGAATCATTTCAGGCGGTGCTCCTTTGCCAGTCCAGCTAAAAGGAACAACAGCGATGGGTGCGCCCGCATCTTCACCCTGGGTGATTTCAATCGTCAGTACTGCATGCGCCTGAAAGCTTATCCAGTAACTTAACAAAACTAGTACAATAATCTTTTTAATCATGCTTCATTTTACTCTTTACAGTCGATCACGTGGTTCAAACCCGATATTAAAAATCCTGAAATCATCAAAATAACCTGTTTCTGCAGCGGGTACCGGTAATGGTGAAGCCCGATATACAGCATTCGTTACTGATTTATCAAATGCGGTATCACCACTGCTTTTTATCACCCGAACATCAATCACATCACCACTAGGGATTGTACGAACCTCTACAACACATCTTAATGTTTCGTCTGCAGCCGAAGGTACTTTCCAGTGACGTTCGACCGCAGTGTGTATCAAACGTTCATATTTGCTAATTTCACTTTGCCGGTCCGCAGCCGCCTTTGCCCTGGCTTCACGATCGGCTTCCATTTTCTTTTTCAGTTCAGCCTCGTTACGGGCTTCTTCCTGTTTTATTTTTTCTTGTTTCTTGCGTTTTTCTTCTTCGCGTTTACGTGCTTCTTCTTTCTTTTTTAACTCTTCTTTTTTCTTTTGATCGGCTTTGCGTTTTTTTTCCAGTTCAGCCAACCGTTTTTTTTCTGCGGCCTGACGTTTCTTTTCCTGTTCGCGTTTTTTCTTTTCTTCTTTTTTACGTTGCGCTTCTAATTTTGCTTCCCTGGCTTTTCTCGCTGCTTCTTTTTTGCGATCCGCTGCGCGTTTCTTTTTATCCAGTTCTGCCTGAATGACTTTTTCATCTATTGTTTTGGCTGTAATAAACTCAATTTTCTTTCCCGTATCACCTTTAATATGCGTAGCGAGATCAATATTAAAAAACAGTGCACCAATAAAAATTAAATGCGCGAGTACTGCAGCGACAACCGCAACCGGATGTTTTTTTATTATGGACCACATAAACTTAGCGTTCCGTTTCGTCCAGACGCGTTACCAGTCCAACATGTTCAATCCCGGATTGTTTTAATAACGCCATCATTGTTACCACTTTACCATACTCAACCTTACGGTCGCCCTTGACGTATACCGTTTTATCGGTTCGATGACGTAATACCGTTTTAATGTTTTTGATTAACTCATTATTTTTAATTGGTTTATGCGTATCCTTTCCCAGATTCAGAAAAAACTGACCTTTTTTGTTAATGGATACAACAATGGGTTCTTCATCTTTGGTGTCCACCGGGCTTGCATCAGCCTGAGGTAATTCCACCTTGACACCTTCTGTTAGCAAAGGTGTTGTGATCATGAATATAACCAGTAATACCAGCATGACATCAATGTAGGGCACCACATTAATCTCAGACATGCGCTTTTTTCGCGGTCGGCGTACAGGTTGGGGATACATTGTCATTAGTGTTGACCGGTTTCCGCCTGATGGAACTGTCGTTGCAGAATTGAGGAGAATTCTTCTGCAAAAATATCATAGCGACTGATCAGGCGTTCCACGTCATTAGAATAACGGTTGTAAGCAATCACCGCCGGTATTGCGGCAAACAATCCCATGGCAGTGGCAATCAATGCCTCTGCTATACCCGGTGCAACAGAAGCGATCGTGGCCTGTTTAACCGCCCCCAGTGCCATAAATGAATTCATGATGCCCCACACGGTACCAAACAACCCCACATAGGGACTGGTTGAACCAACTGTGGCCAGAAAAGATAAATGCATCTCGAGTGTGTCGATTTCGCGGTTAAGTGCTACTCGCATGGCACGCTGTACGCCTTGCAACACGACCATGGACTCCACACCCGGATTTTTTCGCAAGTGGGCAAACTCCCTGAAACCGGATTCGAATATCACTTCCATGCCACTAAGTTTTCCACGTCGCGTCGAAAGTCGCTTATATAGATCACCGAGATCTGCACCTGACCAGAAACGACGTTCAAATTGATCGGCTTCACGACGTGCCTTTTTTATTACCGAGCGTTTGACGAAAATAATCGTCCATGACAAAAGGGAGACCACGAGTAATAACAACATGACCATTTGCACAACAAAACTGGCATCGAGAATAAGATGGGACAAGGACATATTGGTGTTCAACCTAAGTACTCCTGGGTCAATATTGTGTTGATCGCTTGTGGTATAGCACATGCTTTGAAGGTTTCTGAATCCAGACTGGCAATTTTAATTTCGCCTTGACATAACGTTTTATTATTCTCCTGAAGTACAACATTTTGTTCAAACACAATACTCGCCTTACCGCTTTTAATTACTTTAGTCATAACAACAATCTGCTCATTAAATCGAGCGGGTGTCAGGTAATCCAGTTTTACTGATCGTACGACAAAAATGACATTATGATTGCGAATTAGTTCATCTTGTTCAAAACCATGTTGGCGAAGTAACTCCGTACGAGCCCGTTCCATAAATTTGAGATAATTTGCATAATAAACGACACCGGATATATCGGTGTCTTCATAATAAACCCGTACTGGCCATTGAAATAGTTTTGACACGAATTAGCCTGTCTTACTTAATCAGTTTGATCTTCAAAAAGATCTCTGCTTTCTGCAGTATTTGTTTTCATATGTCTGGGTAATTTCACATTGAAATACTCAAAGGCATGACGTGTTGCCACACGTCCCCGCGGTGTACGCATAATGAATCCCTGTTGTATCAAAAAAGGTTCAAGTACGTCTTCTATCGTACCGCGTTCTTCACCAATGGCAGCGGCCAGACTGTCAACACCGACCGGGCCTCCATCAAATTTCTCAATGATACAGAGCATGAGTTTTCGATCCATCATATCAAGCCCGGACTGATCAACATCAATCAGATCCAGAGCCTGGTGTGCCACATCCTGGCTAATCATTCCATCTGCTTTAACTTCTGCATAGTCACGTACACGACGTAACAAACGGTTTGAAATTCGCGGTGTGCCACGGGAGCGATGTGCAATTTCCTTGGCGCCCTGATCATCGATTTTCATACCGAGGATATTGGCTGAACGTTTGACTATGGTAACAAGATCATCCGCACTATAAAATTCCAGGCGTTGCACAATGCCAAAACGATCGCGTAATGGTGAAGTTAACAGCCCTGCACGTGTGGTTGCCCCCACCAGAGTAAAGGGTGGTAAATCAAGTTTAATGGAACGCGCTGCCGGACCTTCACCAATCATGATATCCAGTTGATAATCTTCCATCGCCGGGTAAAGGATTTCTTCTACCACTGGACTCAAACGATGAATTTCATCAATAAACAGTACATCATGAGGTTCCAAATTAGTGAGTAATGCGGCCAGATCACCAGGACGTTCCAGAACCGGTCCAGAGGTGTGGCGCATATTCACACTCATTTCGTTTGCGATGATGTGAGACAGAGTCGTTTTACCCAGACCGGGCGGGCCAAAGATCAAAACATGATCAAGCGCTTCTTTTCTGCCTCGTGCAGCAGAAATAAAAATTTCCATTTGTTCGCGTACTGCAGGCTGACCCACATAATCCACCAATGTACGAGGACGAATGGCGCGATCTAATGCATCGTCACTACCCTGTTGTGCAGCCGTAACCAGCCGATCACTTTCAATCATAATTTCTGTTTTGCTTTATGTATGACAAATGTTATCAATTGTGGCTCCCGGGCAACCCTGTAGCTAAAAAAAAAATCAAAAACTAAAATGAGATTCTAGCCGATTCACAAGGAATACCGTTAAGGCCATCCTGGTGAAAACCAGGATCCAGGGGAGTTTTTCACTGGATTCTGGCATTCGCCGGAATGACGGCGCCACATTCTTATTTCCACCTTCTTTGGGGAAGTGATGTTTAATCCATTATCCTGATAGCGATGACTTCAAAGCTTCACGGATAATTTCTTCACTATTTAAACCTGAAGTCGCAACCATGCGCACCATTTTACTGGCTTCCTGTGGCTTGTAACCCAACGAAGTGAGTGCGCTGACCGCTTCACCAGCAGCATCAAGTGCAGAATTCGCAGCGCGCGGTTCAGTCTGTACTTGCATTGTTGTGTCATCCTGTTGCCACTGTTCGATTTTATCGCGCATTTCAATGATTAAGCGTTCGGCTGTTTTTTTACCGACACCGGGTAAACGCGTCAGTGATTTTACATCGTCCTGCTGAATGGCCAGGGCAAAATCATCCGCTCCCATCCCCGATAAAATACCCAGGGCCAGTTTAGCGCCAACACCATTGACTCGAATCAAATTACGAAACATATGTCGTTCTGATTCAGTGGCAAAGCCGCAGAGAAACTGGGCGTCTTCGCGAACAATCAAATGTGTGTGCAGGGTGACCTCCTGCTCCAGCTCTGGCAATTGATAAAAAGTCGACATGGGCGCTTCCACTTCATAACCCACACCCTGAACATCAATTAAGATCAAAGGTGGTATTTTACTGATTAATGTACCTCGTAAACGCCCTATCATTTGCTTACCTTTATACTTATCTCAGCCGACCACGACGTGTTGTGCTGCGTATTTGAATTCCCGCCTGCGCAACACTCAATCGATTGAGTGTGTGAGATTGATGTCCGTGACAAAGGGCAACACCGAGGGCATCGGCGGCATCTTCCTGCGGCATGGAGGATAACTCCAGCATGACGGTTATCATATGTTGTAATTGTTCCTTGGCGGCGTTGCCTTTACCCACAATGGCTTTTTTTATTTGCGTCGCCGAATATTCATGTACGGGTAATCGTTGTAAGGCGACGACACTAATCGCCACACCACGTGCATGCCCCAGTTTCAGGGCCGAGTCCGCATTGCGATGCATGAAAACCTGTTCGATCGCCATTTCATTTGGTTGATACTGTTGCAGAAGCGTCTGAATACTTTCGCTGAGGATTCTTAATCGGCTGGCAAGATCATCTGCTTTAAGCCGGATACAGCCACTATCAACCCAGACAGGTCGTCCCTCCGACATATCGATAATTCCGTAGCCGGTTTTACGTGAACCTGGGTCAATACCAAGAATGCGAGTCATTAAATACCATTAGAGTGTATTGTGGCAGTAACTATGAGTATAAAGGGAATTGATCCATCTTGACACGCTAGATTTAACAACATGGCTACCTCTTTTGCATATACATAAAAAAACCGGGTGGAAAGTCCAACCCGGTTTTTTGTGCCAGGCAGTTAACCAGCTGGCACTTCGCCAAAGGTATTATTACGCCAGTTGTGCCATGACCTCTTCCGAGAAATCGGCATTGGTGTAGACATTTTGTACATCATCGAGATCTTCAAGGACATCAACCAGCCGAATGACCTTTTCTGCATCGTCAAGTTCCAGATCAACACTGGTAGAAGCCTGCATGGTTATTTCTGCAATTTCAGGTTCAAAACCTGCCTTGATCATGCCTTCTTTTACATCCATAAAGGCTTCCGGGGTTGTGATGACCTCGAATGATCCATCGT
>Ga0316205_10004531_pt1 | contig 12082 bp, 13 predicted proteins | sample 3monthpyrite_MG_FD_204941 | JGI IMG/M metagenome (GOLD analysis project Ga0316205, IMG submission 204941) | Microbial mat bacterial communities from mineral coupon in-situ incubated in ocean water Damariscotta River, Maine, United States -... | ecosystem: Environmental > Aquatic > Marine >... | reverse complement strand
TTCTTCCATGTCTTTGTATTTTCCGGTGCCGACCAGCAGTCTGCTTTTGTATTCAACACCGGCGATAATTAATGGGTCGTTCATTTATTTAGTCTCTGTATTCTTTAAGGCTCTGGTTTATCAGAGCTGGTTCAGACAGCGCCACCACCAATGGCGTGCACAACTTCAACTTTGTCATTTTCCTGAAGCTGGTATTTGTCATGTTCGCTGCGGGGAATTATATCGAGATTCACTTCAACGGCAACGCGTTTGCCGGTCAGCTCCAGTTGTTCAATTAATGAACGGATGGTGCATTGTTTTGTCAGTGAATGTGATTTTCCGTTAAGGATAATGTTCATAGTGTGCCCGCTGTTTAAGGCAGGCATTGTACACTAAAAGTCTGCTTGAGTGGGTATCAGGCGATGTCTTTGGCTGGGGCGCGGTTTGAAAATTTTCTCAACATTCGATGCTGAAAGTTTGTGATTTCATAACTGTCGCTGTCATTACCGATCAGTTGCCGGATTAGAGGTGTCAGTTCGCTGGCAAAATAACGACAGAATTCATCGCTTAAGTTTGAGGATCTGATGCTCTCCGCCAGATTGAGGTATTGCTCGATATTTTCATTGCTATGTTCAATTTTCTGACCAAGGCGGAAATCCAGAATGTCGCTGATTTCTTCTCGGGTCAGATTTAGCTTTATTTCGTAAGTCTGGCTCATGTCGTCTGCTACTTGTAAATCTGATCTGATAATGTCGCTAATGGTGGCCTGAGTGTTCATAAGGTTTACCTTTTACTTTTCGTTCCCTGAATACCTGCTAGAGATTTGAGAATACCTGAAAATGTAACGAAATTTGTTACCAAACGTTATCGATTTTGTAGCAATTTTGTGTCGAATGATGGTTGTACGTAGTTATTCCAGATCTTGGCTTTAGTAAAGTAGCTTTAACTCTTTATATTTTTTAGCAATAATGGCGTCCGGTCTTTTGTGTTATTCAGGGTAATTAATAAAAATGGCAGACTGTATTATTGTCGGTGCCGGAATAAGTGGTGTTTTAACTGCGCTGGAATTGCAGCGCGCGGGTGCAGAAGTTCTTCTGTTGGACCGTGGTCAGGTGGGCGCTGAGTCCTCATGGGCTGGTGGTGGTATTATTTCTCCGTTATATCCGTGGCGTTATCCGGATTCTGTAACTCGTCTTGCGCAATACAGTCAGCAGCATTACCCGGCATTGCTGGATACGCTGCAACTTGAGTCCGGCATTGATCCCCAGTATCAAAAAAGTGGTTTATTGATTCTTGATCAGGAAGAGAATGCTCAGGCTGTTGAATGGGCAAAGCAATGGAATGTTGATCTGACCTTACTCGACAACGGCATGCCGGGTGAGTGTGAACCTGCACTTGCGCAACATATCGATAAAGCCATCTGGATGCCACAAGTAGCCCAGCTTAGAAATCCACGACTGGTCAAAGCGATGAAAGCCATATTGAGCAGTCGTCGTATTAAAGTAAAAGAACAGACAGCTGTTTCATCCATTCGTATTAAAGATAATAAAGTGCTGGGCGTTGTAGCCGGTGATGAAAACTTTGATGCAGATCGTGTGTTGATAACAGGCGGAGCCTGGAGTGGGCGTATTCTGCAACAATTAAAATTGCCGAGTACTATTCAGCCGGTGAAAGGCCAAATGATTTTATTAAAAGGTCGGCCAGATCAGGTTAAAAGAATTGTGTTGTCATCAGATCGGTATATTATTCCGCGAAGAGATGGCAGGATTCTGGTGGGCAGTACTCTGGAATATACCGACTTTAAAAAAGAGCTGACCCAAAACGCAAAAGAAGAACTGTATCAGTCAGCCATAGAAATAATGCCATCGTTGTCGGGTTTAGATATTGAGCATCACTGGGCAGGTTTACGCCCCGGCACCGATAATGGTGTGCCTTATATTGGTGAGCACCCACAGGTGAGTGGCTTGTATTTCAATGCCGGGCATTTTAGAAACGGTATTGTCCTCGGCCTGTCCAGCGCGCGCCAGGCAGCTGATATTATTCTTCAGCGTGATACGCTTTTTGATTCTATGGACTATGGTATAGAAGCCGAACATTAATTTTCACCGGAAATTAACACCCTGTCAGGACGACAAAACCAGAGTTATTCTGGTTGCTGTAAAAAAACCTGACAGGTCATTACCGCTTATCTGCACTTGATTCTCGCCTAATGATCACGTCAATCCGTTTTACAATTGTTGTGATATAACATAATCATGAAAAAGAAAACGCAAGCATTTACATTACTAGAAGCCATGGTCGTTGTTGCATTGATCGGAATCCTTACTGCTTATGGTTTGCCCCGTTTAGCAGGGTTTACTACCAACACCGGTTTGACGACAAATAACAATGATCTGGTTACCGCCTTACAGTTTGCACGCAGTGCATCGATCAGACTTCAGGATCGAGTGGTTGTGTGTACCAGCTCTAGCAGTATGCAGCCGGCGCCGGTTTGTGGTGCTGTCGATACGCCATGGCACGATGGCTGGATTATATTCCATGATCTGAATGATAATAATCAGTATGACGCTACTGATGAAATTCTGCGCGTGCATCCGCCGGTTACTATTGACGGTATTACGATTACTCCAGTCGATTTAGCCGGCACGCCAACTAATATTGTTAACTTTGTTTCATTTGGTCCGCCGGCAGGCGAACCAACGCTTCCTAATGGTGCGGCGCAGTCAGGTATTTTTAGAATTTGTTCAAATGCCGATTTAACCCGACAGCGCGGAGTGCTGTTGAACTTTTCAGGACGGATATCTTCGACACGTGATCAAACAGTTATTAATAGTGCTTGTATAGCGCTATAGGTATAGGCCCAAGATATGAAAATGGTTAGTAATTTTAAAAAACAAGCGGGCTTTAATCTGATTGAAGTGCTGCTCGCATTTTTGATCTTATCAATAGGTCTGTTAGGTGTGGCTGGTTTGCAAACCACCGCCGTTAAGGCAAGCCATACGGCAATGCTTAAAACGATTGCTATCAGTAAAATTCAGGAAATAGCCGATCGTATTCGCTCGAATACCAGTGCTGAGCTAAAGGAATATGATTTGCCGTTAGGTAGTGTGGGTCTGGATAAAAATTGTGATGACCGGGGCAGTCCTGCAGCTGTTGAATGCTCTCCAGCTGATCTGGCAAAAAATGATTTATTCGTCTGGGAAAACTCAATGATTAATGGCGCGTTACCTGTGGTAGGTACAGATGCCTCGATTGTTGTTGACGAAACTGTGGACCCACCTGTTGCAGTGATTACGATCAACTGGATTGAGCGAGGCGAAGACATGACTTACTCGACATACATTCAACAATTATCACCGGTGGCTCCATAATGAGACGTTCATCCATGCAAAAACTACCTATACAACATCGACATGTCGCCGGTTTTACCTTGCTTGAATTAATGATTGCAGGTGCTATTGGCAGCTTTTTAATAGCGGGTGTGTTTACTGTTTTTTCAAATGGCCGACAAACACAGGGCATGGTTGAGGCACAAACACAGTTAATTGATGACAGCCGTTTTGCAATGCGGACGCTTAATTATGATTTACGTCATGCCGGTCTCTGGGGTAAGACGAATAAATATTCAAACATAGGTGGAGCAAAAGACGTAACGCAGGATCAGACACCTGTCGATCCGATGCCTGTTATGGGGCCGATCGGGGGTGATTGTGATGTTGACTGGTATCGTGATTTAAAGCAATCGTTCTATGTTAAAGATAATTCAAACCCTTACGCGGCGTCCTGTATTCCGAATGGTGAATATCGACTTAATACAGATGTGCTGGTGACTAAATATGCACCGCCAACACCGGTTGCTGACGGCGATCTGGGTACAGGTGTCGTCTATGTGTATGCCAATCATTTTGAAGGTGCCTTGTTTATTGGTCCGACACCGCAGGACTATAAAAAAGGAAAAAAAGATGAGCCTGAGAACTTTGTGTTGAGAAACAGAGCTTATTTTGTCAATGAATTTACCTACGCAAATGGTGATGGTTATCCGTCTTTGCATCGTGTCGAGCTGATGGCTGGTCCCGAATTAACCAATACGATGCTGATTCCTGGTGTTGAAGATTTTCAAGTTCAGTTAGGCATAGATGACACAGGTGATCGATCAGTAAATAGATATGTTGATGCTAGTTACTCTGATGATAATCCTGAACTGAAGAAGGTTATTTCGGTGCAATACTGGCTGATGCTGAGATCTCGTGATAAAGAATTAAAAGGTACTGAAACACAGTCTTTAAGCATGGCTGGTCGTGCGCCGGTTGTGTATAGCGATGGATATCGTCGTGTGGTTGTTTCATCTGTGGTGAAGTTGCAAAACAGAATACTTTTAAATAAATCTGCCGGGAGCTAGCATGAATTTTCAAAGACAAAAAGGCGTAGCGCTGGTAGTTGGACTGGTTATGTTGTTAATGCTTACAATCATGGGTATTTCCAGTATGAGCAATACGACGCAAGAGTTGAAAATTGCTTGCAACTTTCAGACACATAATGATGCTTTCCAGAATGGATTATCTTGTGTCGACTATGCAATATCCAAAACCTCGCCAGGTGCCGATTATCCGCTTGATATCAGATGTGAAATTGTCGGTGCTAATGGTGCTTCTGATGTTACGGTCGATTATCTCGGTTGCAGAACCGGCTATGGTTCGAGTCTTAAAAGCGCTGCTTATGAAAATGTATATGGCGTAGATACCAGTGCGATTGCGACCGGTTGTGGTGGTGAGGCATTTAGTCACATCGTACAGGCAATCGCCATTAAAACACCAAAACCTTGTGCAGAAGACTGATACAGGCCAGTGAGGATCTATAAAATGAAAAAAAATATATTGTTAATGCTGGCATTGTTTTTTGTAGCGGGACATTCATCAGCGGTTTTTTCAAAGCCGGTTGTTATGATTGAAGAAGCTATAGAGTCAGAATCGCTCACCATAAAAATGAGTAAAGATTTTACCGGTGTAATTCGCGGCAAGGTTTGTCAAAGTTGTGAGCTTATTGTGGTCAGAATTACACCGCAAACAAAACTTTTTATTAAAGGTAAACAGGCTGATTTGTCTGAGGCATCAGGTCGTTCAGGGAAGCCAGGTACGGCTATATTTGATATTAAATCACGCAACGTAACCAGAATTTATTCAGATTAAGTTCGGTTTTTTAACTTATGTTTGCGTCAAAGACAAATCAGAATTCGAGGTTACAGATGAAGATATCTAAACAACAATTAGGGCAATATTGCATTGGTATGCTGCTGGCAATGCCGTTTGCGAGTCAGGTGCTTGCAGATGATATTGAGATTTATGTAGGCAACGCCAAGACCACTGCCGAAGTGCGGCCTAATCTTGTTTTTATTGTTGATACTTCAGGTAGTATGTCCAGTAACGTTGTGAGCCAGGATGGTTATGATATTAGTGTAGACTACAAGGCATTAGATCCGGCAAAAGGTTGTTTTCAGACAGATAAAATTTATTTTTCAACAGGAAGGCTGCCCACCAATTGCGGCACCAGTAACTACTTTAATAAGAGTGCGCTGAAATGTGATGCCGCGCAAAACCCTCTGTTTAATGCGGTGGCGCCTGTTGTTGATACTGATCCTGCTCTGGCTAGTGGCTGGTATCAGGATCGTATTGCCAGATGGAGAGATGCGAGTGGTACTAACCGGGACTACTGGACAACACTTTCTGGTAGTCGTAAAGATGACTATGTTGAATGCAAAACCGACTCGGGTGAGCATGGTGTAGATGAGACCAGTTCCAGAAAATATGCGGCTAACTATGCCAAAGGGCCGTACTCAAATTTATCGACAGAGTCACTTGACTGGAATGCAACTGGTCGTGGTTATGTTTTGTATACAGGTAATTACCTGAACTGGACAAAAACATCCCCGGAAGTCGTCTCTACACGAATCGAAGTGGTTAAAGATGTAACCTATAACGTGGTTGATAGTTCTAATAACATCAATATTGGTCTAATGCGCTTTGATAAAAACTCACAGGGTGGTTCGGTCCGATACCCGGTTGAGGATGTAAATGCAGCGCGTGGTGATTTCAAATCACGTCTGAAAAACTTTACAGCTTCAGGTGGTACACCGTTATCAGAAGTCCTGTATGAAAACTATTTATATTGGGCCGGTAAAGATGTTTATTACGGTAACACAGCTTTACCTTCAAATGCGGTCGGTGTTGCAGTAAATGGTTCAGGCAATAAAACTTACCAGTCACCGATTGAGTATACCTGTCAGAAAAACTTTAATATTTATCTGTCTGATGGTGAAGCCACAGTAGATGGTGATGCTGACGGCAAAATTCAGGCGTTACCTGGTTTTCTGACCAAGGTTGGTGCTTGTGTAGGAAACTGTCTGGATGAACTTGCAGAGTATATGCATGAGACTGATATTTATGACCTGATGGATGGTGAGCAAACGGTAGCTACATATACAGTTGGTTTTGCAATTGATCATGAACTGTTGAAAGATACCGCGCGTCGTGGTGGTGCTAAATATTACACGGCTGATACCGCGGCAGAGCTTGCAGAAGTGTTTAATCAGATCATTGCTGAAATACTCTCGGTGAATACGACATTCTCATCACCTGCTGTATCTATTAATGCTTTTAACAGAACAACACACAGAAACGATTTGTACTTTACTTTGTTTAAGCCTGCTGTGGGTGCCCACTGGAATGGTAATCTGAAGCGTTTTAAGCTGGTTTTTGATAGTAATAATTTACCTCAGATTGTTGATGCGAAAGATGAGCTGGCTATCAACGATATTACGGGCTTCTTCAAAGATGGTGCTTATAGTTACTGGACGGATCAGGCTGGTGATCCTGATGGTGGTGAAGTTTCTCTGGGTGGAGCTGCCGGTCAGATTGGTACAAGAACAGTTTATACCTATACAGGTGCGACAGTTGCAAATAATGAAGACCTTTCTGCCAGCACTAATGAGTTCCATGAAAACAATACAGCCTTAACCAAAACATTGCTGGGTATTGATGCTGAGGATGATGCGTATCGTACCCGCCTGATTCAGTGGGCGAGAGGTATTGATGTTTATGACGATGATGCCGATGGTTCAATAACAGATCCTCGTCAGCTAATGGGTGACCCATTGCATGCAGAGCCTGCTCTGGTTCAATACGGTGGTACTGATGCTGATCCGGATATAACTTCTTATATTGCTACAAATGATGGCGTGCTGCATGCGATTGATACGAAAACAGGTAAAGAAATATTTTCTTTCATTCCTCAGGAAACATTAAAGCTTCAGGACACTGTTTATAAAGATGAGGCAGGGTCAGGAAAGGCATATGGTCTGGATGGTTCTGTTGCCGCACTGGTTATCGATGATAATAAGGACGGCGTAATTGCCGGTGTTAATGACAAAGTGTATATCTACTTTGGTCAACGACGTGGTGGTAATCATTATTTTGCTATGGATGTGACGAACCGTAATGCTCCAAAATTAATGTGGGTTATAAACGGTGGTGCGGGCGATTTCGCTGAGCTTGGACAAACCTGGTCGAATATCCAGATTAAAAAGATTCTGGTTAAAGGTATTGAGAAACGTGTCGGTGTTTTTGCTGGTGGTTACGACTTAGATCAGGATACAACAACCGTCAGAACAGCTGATAGCATTGGTCGAGCAGTTTATATGATTGATGCGTTAACTGGTGAGCGTTTATGGTGGGCAGGCGGTCCTGGTTCGGGTGCCGATCTTGAGCTAGCCAATATGATTTATAGTATTCCGGCAAAATTCACTGCTGTTGATGTGCGCTCCGATGGTTATCTGGATCGCATGTATTTCGGTGATATGGGTGGCCAGATCTGGCGTGTGGATATCGCGCCAGGTAAGCAGCCATCAGATGACTTTAGTACCATCATGTCTGCACAGCGTATAGCTGATCTGGCTGACGGAACAGCTGAGGGTAACCGGCGTTTTTACTATGCGCCTGATGTTGCCTTTGTTGTTGAAGAAGGTAAATCGCCTTACCTAGCGCTGGCGGTAAGTTCAGGCTATCGTGCGCATCCTTTAAATACGACTGCCCATGACCGTATCTATATGTTGAAAGACAGTTATATTTATTCAGCGCCTCCAGTTAATGCCTATGGAACATTGACAACGGGCATAACAGAAGCAGATTTATACGACGCTTCACTTAATATTATTGGTCAGGGCGATCAGACTGCGGTTGACTTAGCAGTAACTGAGCTTGATTCGAAAGATGGCTGGTTTATTGAGCTCAAGGAACCTAATGGTAGTTATATAGGTGAAAAAGGATTATCAGAAGTTTTAATTATCGAAGGTCTGGTAGTTGCTACAACCTACATACCAGCAACTGGTGATGTTGAAGCTTGTAAGCCAGTAGATGGCTTCGGATATGTTTATTTCATGTCATTAACGGATGCGACACCTAAGTATAATTTTGATACGGTTGTTGATTCTTCTGATAACTTAACGGCAGAAGACCGACGCAAGAAACTGACTCGTGGTGGTATTCCACCAAACCCTGCGCCTATATTTACAAAGGATGGTAGTGCAATTATTGTAGGTACAGAGCCAGTAGATAATCCGGGTGATGACAGACCTAAAAAGCTGTACTGGTACGAGGATCCTAAGAAGAATCCACCACCACCAGCACCTTAGTTTTGAGAATTGATGAGAGACGATTATGAAAGCATTTAGATCAAAAGGTTTTACTTTAGTAGAGGTAATGATTACGGTTGCAATTCTGGGGATTTTAGCAGCGATGGCTGTTCCTCAGTATCAGAACTATATGCTTGTGACCAGCAGGAGCGATGCGACTAAGGCATTAGGTAAGCTGGTTGATTTGCAGGAGCATCGTGTGTTGCGGACAAATGCAGGCAGTTATGATGCTGGTATGACAATGGAAACAGAATTTGGCTATTATAAAGTCACTACCATTAGTGCTGATGCTAAAGGTTTTGTGCTTGAAGCCAGAGCAATTGCTGGAGAGGCGCAGGAAGGTGATATAATAGACGGTGTGGATTGTACGGTTTTAACGATTAGTAGTACGGGTGTAAAAACACCACCAGAGTGCTGGGTTAAATAATAAATAAGTTTTAGCTTTAACGGTTTATAAAAAAGGCAGAATTTTTTCTGCCTTTTTTTATAAATTATTTATTATTAATCTGTTCGTAATTCTTTAGGTAAGGAGAAGACGACGTTCTCGTTAATTTCACCGTCGCAGTCTATGCATTCGCAATTATTTTTTTCCAGTAATGTAATAACTTCACGAACTAAAATTTCCGGGGCTGAGGCGCCGGCAGAAATCCCGATATTATTAACGCCTTTTATCCAGTCCAGGTTTATCTCAGAGGCGTCATTAATTAAATAAGCGGTGGTGCCGAGTTTTTCTGAAAGTTCTTTTAAACGGTTAGAGTTGGAGCTGTTTGGAGAGCCAACAACCAGAATTAAGTCTGCAGTTTTAGCCAGAGTTTTAATTGCATCCTGCCTGTTTTGTGTGGCATAACAGATATCATCTTTTCTCGGCTCAATAACATCAGGGAAAACTTTTTTAAGCTCAGAAATAATATCAATAGTTTCATCGACGGATAATGTGGTCTGAGTAACATAGGCCAGAGATTTTCCTTCGGCAATATTTAATTTAGCAACATCATCAATCGATTCAATTAAATGAATTTCACCGCCGTATTGATGGTCAAAACGCCCCAGTGTGCCTTCAACTTCCGGATGGCCTGCGTGGCCGATTAAAACGATGTCGTGACCAGCTTTTGCATGGCGAACAACTTCCATGTGTACCTTGATAACCAGCGGGCAGGTTGCATCAAAAATCTGCAGGCCGCGTGCTTTGGCTTCGTCTTCTATTATTTTTGCAATGCCATGAGCGCTAAAAATAACAGTTGCATCATCAGGAATCTCATCAAGTTCCTCAACAAAGACTGCACCTTTGTTTCTCAGGTCGTTGACAACATGCACGTTATGCACAATTTCATGGCGGACATAAATGGGGGCGCCGAAATTTTTAATGGCACGCTCAACGATTTCAATGGCACGATCAACACCGGCACAAAATCCTCGTGGTGATGCCAGATTAATTTTAATGCTTGAATCAGTCATTGCTAACCTTAAGAATTTCGACCTCAAAAATCAGATTGTTGCCGGCCAGAGGGTGGTTGAAGTCGACAGAAATTTTCTCATTCGTCACTTCTAGTACAACGCCGTTGATTTCATCGCCAGCAGGTGTATCGAAGGCAATAACCTGGCCGCGTTCAGGACTAATATCTTTAGGAAAATCAGCCGGTGCTAAACTGTGAATGTTGTCAGGATCACGATGACCATAAGTCTGTTCAGGTGTCAGTGTGATGGATTGTTTGTCGCCGGTTTTTAAATCGAGCAGAGAGAGTTCCATGCCTTCAGTCAACATGTCTTCACCCATGGTGAATTCTAAGGGCTCGTCGCCAAAGCTACTTTCAAGTTCGGTTTTATCTTCAAGTGAAACGCGATAGTGAAGCGTCACATGGCTATGCTGGTTGATCGTATCAGACATGTAATTAACCTTTGTCTTTATCCGGGCTGTGCATAAAAGTAGCCAGTATTAATAATGCAACACCACCGCTGATGGCCATATCGGCAATATTGAATGCAGGCCAGTGATGTGTCTTGTAATAAACATCAAGAAAATCGATGACGTGTCCGAACAATGGGCGATCAATCAGGTTGTTACCGATTGCACCGCCGAGCACCAGGCTGATGGCCCATTGCTCCAGTTTATTATCTGTTTTAGTTAGCCAGATAATCAGAACAGTGCTGATGATTAAGGTGAGTACAACAAAAAACCAGCGCTGCCAGCCGCCGGCATCAGCTAAAAAACTGAATGCTGCGCCTTCATTGTACGCCAGTGTAATATTAAAAAATGGTATGACACTGATTCGTTCATAAAGCTGTAATGAATTTTCGGCCAGCTGTTTGGTTATCTGATCAAGTATTACGACAACGGCTGTGATACTGAACCATTTTAACAAAGGGTATTGCTTCATCATTTATGCAAACTCACGTTGTTCGCCATCAGCGTCAACATTTTCAATGCAGCGGCCGCAAAGTTCATCATGTTCAGCATGCTGGCCTACGTCTTCGCGGTGATGCCAGCAGCGTGTGCATTTTGCGTGTTCAGAGGCTGTGGTCTTGATCCAGATAGTCTGGTCATTAATCTCAGCGACTTCCGAGTCGGCAGGCTGAGTATCAGTAACATGAACACGCGCATAAGAGGTAATTAAAACAAAACGTAGTTCATCACCTAGCTGATCCAGTTTTGCTTTCATTTCCTGGCTGACATATAAATCAACTTCAGCATCCAGTGATGAGCCAATGGTTTTTGACGAGCGTAAAGTTTCGAGTTGTTTACTGACTGCAGTACGAACCTGTAAAATCGTGTTCCAGTATTCATGATTGAGTGTGTCGTTATCATTTAACTCAAATAAATCTTCATACCAGTTTTTAAGGTGTATAGATTCGTTATTACTACCCGGAATAGCGGAGGCAATATCTTCTGCGGTAAAACTTAAAATAGGTGCCAGCCAGCGACTCATGGCTTCAATGATATGGTAAAGCGCCGTTTGTGCAGAGCGTCTGGCAACACTGTCTGCTTTTGTGGTGTACTGACGGTCTTTAATGATATCAAGATAAAAACCACCGAGTTCACTGGCGCAGAAATTATGTAGTTTCTGATAGATGCTGTGGAAATTATAGGTGCGATAAGCTTCAATAATTTCATTTTGTAATCTGGCGGTATGTGAAACAACCCAGCGATCAAGTGCCAGCATGTCATCGGCTTTCAACATATCTGTTTCAGGATTAAAGCCGTTTAAGTTAGCCAGCAGAAAACGTGCAGTATTACGAATGCGGCGATAAGAGTCTGCGGTGCGTTTGAAAATTTCATCAGACACACTCATCTCAGCAGAGTAATCGGTTGATGCAATCCAGAGGCGTAAAATATCTGCGCCCAGTGAGTTGCAAACTTTTTGTGGCTCAACCGTGTTGCCGATAGATTTCGACATTTTTTTGCCATCTTTATCAACCGTAAAG
>Ga0316205_10004530_pt1 | contig 12083 bp, 15 predicted proteins | sample 3monthpyrite_MG_FD_204941 | JGI IMG/M metagenome (GOLD analysis project Ga0316205, IMG submission 204941) | Microbial mat bacterial communities from mineral coupon in-situ incubated in ocean water Damariscotta River, Maine, United States -... | ecosystem: Environmental > Aquatic > Marine >... | reverse complement strand
GCCCGCGCGCGAAATTTCGCCCAAGGATCCGCGAAACAGGACCCGGCGCCAGGAAATGTCGGTCCAGTCCACCTCCCAGATGGTCAGCGCGGCGCCGTCATAGCGCCCCGCCAGAATATCCGCCTCGGTCAGGCCGGCGTCCGACAAGGCGCCCGCGGCTTCGGTGTTGTCCACCGCCAGCCCCGTGGCCTGCACGATCGCGCTGGCGCTCATGCCCGTTCCGGCGTGGAAGATCACGCCGCCAAAGGCCAGATCGCGGTCATGATCGGTGAAACCCATGGTCACCCCGTCGCCACGGACCAGGGCCCAGACGCGGGCGCGTGTGGTGGTCAGATCGCTCATTCGCGCACCTCGATCACCGGCACCTTGGGCACGTCACCGGCCTGAAAGCTGGCCACCGACACCTGGATCAGATCGGTGTCGAACCGGACCGGGACATCGAACTCGAAGCCCACCGTGACCTCGGCCCCCACGGCAGGCGGCACCCTCAGCGCGACCGCACCGCTGGCCTGGTCAAGCGTCCAACCTTCGCCTTCGGTCAGTTCGGTCCCGCCGACGCCGACCCGAACGGTTCCGGCGACCGGCCGGGTGATCTGGCGCGCGGTCTGCCAGTCCCCGGACACGTAGGTCTTGGTCAGCCCGAAACCGACCCTTGCCCCATCGCCAAAGCCCAGCGACTGATCCAGCGCCGATACATCGCGCGAAGCGGGGCAGGATTTGAAATCCGCCCAGTCCTTCCAGCGAAACCCGTGCAACATGCCTTGCCGCGCCTCGAAAAACGCGATCAGCCGCTCGACATCATCCAGCGATCGCAGCCCCAGCCCGGCGTCATAGCGCCGGCGGGCCTGCGCCCAGGGGGTGTTGCGCTCCTCGTGACCGCTGGCCAGCGTCACGATCTCGGTGCGCCTTTCTGGCCCGCCGAGCGAGCCGAAACTCAGGTTCGAGGGGAAGCGGATGTCATGAAATGCCATGGCTCAATAATTCCTTTGCCCACGCGCCAGAAGGCGCTGCATCTGCGCGGCGATCTGCGTCTGGCTGCGCTGGAAGCCGGCGACATCCGGGGTGGCGATGTTGATCGTCACATTGACCGTCTGCCCGCCGCCGCCGGACCGCACGCCCAAACGGCCATCCGCGCCCCGCGCGAGCGGCAGGATCGCCTCGGGTCCGGCTTCGCCCATCAACCCGGTTCCGCCCCGCATGGGGAAGCTGACGGGGGACGACACCACACCGCCCTGCGCGAAGGGCATCACCCGGCCCTGGCTGAACGATGCACCCTGCGCGAAGGGCAGAACGCCGTTCATGGCGCCGGTGATGACCGACGACAGCGCCCCGCCCAGGGCGGATTGCACGGGGCGCATGGTGGCAGAGTAGATTGCATCCGAGATCGAGCGCCCCAGCGAGCGCATCGCATCCGACAGGCGCATCCCGTCGAACACCACACCATCGAAGGCACGGCGCAACCCGCCGCCCAGCGACCGGGACAATCCGGCCATCTCGCGGTTGGTATCGATCAGGCTGCGGCCCATATCCGCCAATCCGCTGTCCAGGCTGGCCACCATGTCGGTGGTCGCCGCCATGCGCGTTTCCAGTTCGCTCAGTTGCGTGCCCAGGTTATCCATCGCTGGCATTGTCTGCCCCCTTTTCGCGTGGCGGTGCGTCGGGATACTGGCGCAGCAGGCTTTCCAGCCGGTCGCGCGTGAATCCCGACCCGGCCGCCTGATCGCGGCCCAGCATCACCATCAGTTCAATCGGTGTCAGCGCCCAGAATTCGGCAGGGCGCAGGCCAATGCCATGCAGGCCCGCCTGCATCAACCCCGGCCAGTCCAGTGTCGCGCGCGTGGTCACGTCGCCTCGTCCGGCAGCGCGAAGGCCAGCGCCAGCAGACGCGCGGCAACCCGCGCGGCTTCGACAGCACCGCCCTGGATGTCGGCGTTCAGCAGCGCCTGCGCGCTCATCGCATGACCACCGCCATGCAGCCCCGCCAGGATCAGTGCCATCACGTCCCGCGCCGAAAACCCCCCGGTTTCAAACCGTTCGACCAGCGCGACCAGGCTGTCGGCGCCCAGCGCGCCTTCCAGTTCGGCCAGCGCGCCCAGCGTCAGCTTCAGCACGTGCCGCTCGCCGTCGATGACCAGCGCCGCCTCTCCGGTATAGGGGTTGCCCATCAGGCCACCGGCGGGATGTAGTCAACCGGCGCCTCGGCCGGTGTCGTGGCCTCGACGAAGCCCAGCGCCCCGGCCGAGGCCAGCGTCATCTCATACGTCGCCTCGCCGTTGTAGGATCCCGCATATTCGATGCCCGAGATCTGGAACGGCCCTTCCACCGTGCCGAAATCCGGGATGATCACCTGAAAGGCGGGGATTTCACCGTTGAAGAACACGGCCCGCGCCCGTTCATCCGTCGCCGCGTCCCGAAACACGCCCGAGCCCGAGATCGACGCCGCCTTGACGCCCGCGCCCGCCAGCAGTTCACGCCAGCCGCCCAGGCTGTCCAGGCTGGTGACATCCACCGTTTCAGCGTTGAAACTGATCCGCGAGGCGCGCAGCCCCGCGATGGTTTCAAACTGACCGGCGCCGGTCATGTCCATCTTGATCAGCAGATCCTTGCCGCTTTGCACCGCCATGTCGGCACCTCCTTGTTTTGATTTCAGCTTTCGACGCGCACGCGGAACCGCAGGTCGATGCGACGGACCGCGCCGCCCTCGACCCGGCGCGCGCGCGCCTGATGGAACCAGATCGCCACGACCCGCCCGGTGGCGAGCACCGGCTGCGTGTCGGGCAAGACCTGGGAAATTCGCGCCGCCGCGTCCTTGGCGGTCATGAAGCCCGCCGCGTCCGAAACCACGCTGATGACCACGCGATGCTCGGCCCCCGGGCCGGTCACGTCCGAGCGGTCGATGACCTCCTCGGTGCCGATCACCCCATAGGTGCCCTGCGGTGTGCCCGGTTCGGGCGCGTCATGGATACCGCCGGGCAACAGCCCCATCAGCGTGGCATCCCCGGTCAGCGCACCATACAGCGCCTGCTGCAACGCGCTTGCCGCCTGATAGCTCATGCCGGCACCTCCTCCTCGACGTGGCAGACCAGGAACCCGCCTTGCGGATCGGCTTCGCTGACGGCCAGAATGGTGAATATCCGCGTGCCCTCGCGCAGACGCTGATCCGGGCGCGGGCGCTGCGGGCTGCCTTGCGGCGCCGCGCGCATATAAAGGCGGAACCGCATGCGCCCCTCGGGGGCGATAGCGCCGCGTTGCTCGGTGCCTGAACCGGCCCGCAATTCGGCCCACAGGGTGCCCAGCGCCTGCCAGCTGGTGGCATAGCCCCCCGCGCCATCGGGCGTGGTTACCGCTTCCTCCAGCACCATCGGTCGGTTCAGGACATAGCGCATCAGCGATGCCCCCCCGCCGTCACCCGAACCGGGGCCCAGCGCGCCAGCAGCGCCTGAATCCCTGTCGGAAGGCCCGCATCCCCTTCGGCACGATGCTCGTAATACTGCGCGGCCAGCAGCATCACCGCCTGCCGCAGATCGTCCGGGACCGCATCCCAGATCGCGCCGAAACCGGCGGTGAATTCCACCTCGACCTTGCCTTTGGCGGGCACCATCGGCAACACCGCGCCGGTGGCCGCCAGTTGCGGGCGGTGGCGGTCCTCGACCAACCGATACCTGGACGGATCGACCACCGACGGCGCGCCGGTCACGTCGCGCAGGGTGACCGCGATCACCGCGCTGACCGGCGCGACCGGCAATGCCTGCGCATCGGTCCAGCGCCAGCGTGGCAGCGTCAGGCGAAAATTGCGGCGCATCAAGGCCTTGCCGGTGCGCGCTTCGATAGCCGCAATGGCCGCGCGCAGATAGTCCAGCAACAGCGGATCGCCGCTGGCCTCATCAGCGAACCCGGCCCCCAGCCGAAGATGCGCCCGAAAATCCACGACCGGCAGATCGGCGTCATTCACGGTGGTTGTCTCGATCAGGTCCATGCGTGCCTCCTGTGTTCACTGTCCGGCCTTGGAATCGGCGCAGGCGCTTCCCCGCACCGCTCGCACGGATAGGGAGCAGCCGGACGATGCGGGGCCGCATCCCGCCAACGGGAAGACATGCCGCGCCTGCGCCGTCACCGGACCAGCCCCGCCCGATGGGGCTGATCCAATCTCAACCTGGCTTCAGGGCCTTACGACACCGCGAATTTCAAAAGCTTGATCGCGTTGAAGTCGGTCACGTCGCCGCCGACGCGCTTGGTGGCATAGAACAGCACATGCGGCTTGGCGCTGAACGGGTCGCGCAGGACGCGCAGATCCGGGCGTTCGGCCACGGTGTAGCCGGCGCGGAAATCCCCGAACGCAATCGCATGGGCATCGGCGGCGATGTCCGGCATGTCCTCGGCGATCAGCACGGGATAGCCCATCAGGCGCGCGGGCTCGGCCGCAGCCAGGCCATCGGACCACAGGAACCGGCCATCCGCATCCTTCATCTTGCGCACGGCACCCGCGGTTTTCGAATTCATCACGAAAGCCGCGTTGGCACGGTAGCCCGCCTCCAGCGCATAGACCAGATCGACCACCGCATCGGCCGGGTTAACGGCATCGAAATCGCCCGCCGTGCCGGTCGCCACATACCCCAGTTGACCCCAGATTTCGGTGCCATCCGCAACAATGGTGTGGTTCAGAATGCCGCGCGGCTTGTCAACACCATCGCCCGAGATGAACGCCGCCGCTTCGGCCCGCGCGAATTTCTGCGCGATACGATCCGCCAGCCAGCCCTCGACATCAAAGGCGCTATCCTCCAGCAGGCGCTGGCTGGCCTTCGGCATCGCCGACAATTCGTGCAGCTTGATCGAGATCCGATCGATCGCCGCCGTGCCGGTTTCAGCCACCGGCCCGGCCTCGACCGCCCAGCCCGAGCCGACATCGCCGTGATCCACCAGCACATCGAACGAGCCCGCCTCGACCTGCACAACGCTGGCAATCGCCCGGACCGATGCCGAGGAATACAGCACCCCCTGGATCCGCTCGCTGGTCTGCGGGTCGATCAGATAGCCGCCTTCGGAACTGACGGCGGTATTCAGGCCCTTGCCTTCCAGCACCAGCCCGCGCAGCGCGTCATCGTCGCCGTTGCGCAGATAGGCGTCAAAGGCTTTCAGATGCAGGCCTTCGCCAGCATCGGCTTGCGCCAGCACGGGGCGCTTGGTCGGGGTGTTCTGTTTACGGTCCAACATGGTCAGTCGCTCGTCCTGTTGTTTCAGATTGCTCATCACGTCAGCGCGGAAGGTCTTGATTTCGGTTACGAAACCCTCCATCGCCATCTTTAGCTGCATGGCTTCGCCCTCCGGCTCAAACGCCGCGCCCTGGTCCTGCCCCGACGAATGCCGGGGATCGGGAACTTCGCTGCTCATCCTGCGTGTCCTTTCCTGAGTGCCATGGTTGCCCTGGCCATTGTTCCGGCAGGCCGCACCACGGCACCCGCCCACACCGCGCGGGCAACACCCCGCACGCCGTTCCCATCATCGACCGATGTCATCCCCGCAGGGCCCGTCGTGCCGCATCCAGCCCCTGCGCCAACAGCCCCAGCGCACCCGGCGCGCCGCCGTCGCCGTCGCCCTTGGCCGAGACACGGGCTACGGGCAGCATCGGAAACGTCACCAGGGACACTTCCCACAGATCCAGTTCGATCAGCTTGCGCCCGCCCTGCGGCAGCTTCTCGGCGCGCACGGTGCGGTAGCCGATCGACAGCCCGTCAACCGCCCCCGCCTGCATCAGCGCCAGGGCTTCGCGACCCTTGGCGACATCGCCCAGCAACCGGCCCGAGACACGCAACCCGTGCGCGTCCTCGACAACCTCGTCCCAGACGCCGATCGGCTGGCCCTGGTCGTGCTGCCACAGCATGCGCACACGCCCGCCCGTCGATGCCATGCGCGCCAGACTGGCGGCATAGGCGCCGGGCATGACGATATCGCCCCCCCGGTCCCGCACCCCGAAAACCGAAGCATAGCCCTGGATCTTCGATCCTTCCGACACAGCCACACCGGGTTGCGTGAATTTGAATTCCAAATCGATCATCGCCATCCCTCAGATCCGAGTTGCCAACAGGGCCAGCGCCCCATGCAGGATCACGCCCGACGCCACCCCGTAAACCGCCAGCCAAAGTCGCCGCTCCAGCCGTTCCAGTGTTTCCTCGATACGCCCCAAGCGAAATTCCAGCCCCGCCCGACGCTCGGTCTCCACGCGTTCCTGTGCGTCCAGCCGCGCCTGCGTCAGATCGAAACTGTCATACAGGAACCGAGATCCCCCGACTGCGCGACGCTGGGCGTTCATGCACCCTCCGACAGTGGCGGCAGGCCCAGCAGTGCACGCTTTTCGGCGTCGCTCAGGAAGGCCGCGTCAGCGACACGGCGCCAATGCTGATCGCGCTCGACCGCCAGCGCCGGCACCTGATCCAGATCGGGCCTGATCGACAGCGCGCTGCCCGCATGGCCCGACAACCAATGCGCCAGCGAATCGGTCACCTTGGCGGCCAGCGGCAACACGGTCAGCCGGAAGAAACCGCGATTGGCCTCCTGGTAATTGGCATAGGTCGCGTCGCCCGGAATCCCCAGCAACATCGGCGGCACCCCGAAGGCCAGCGCGATCTCGCGCGCTGCGGCCTCCTTGGTCTTGTGAAATTCCATGTCCGAGGGGCTGAACCCCATCGGTTTCCAGTCCAGCCCGCCCTCCAGCAGCATCGGCCGGCCGGCGTTGCGGGCCCCCTGGTGATGCAGCTCCATTTCGGCCTGCAACCGCTCGAACTGCTCGGGCGTCATGGTCGATTGCGCATCGTCGCCGCGAAACACGATCGCCCCCGAGGGCCGCGCAGCGTTGTCCAGCAGCGCCTTCGACCATTTGCTCGCGCTCGAATGCACATCCAGCGCGGTGGCGGCGGCTTCCAGCGGGGACAACCCGTAATGATCGTCCAGCGGGTGATAGGCCCGCACATGGCAGATCGGCCCGGCGCCGTCCTGCATCTGGAACCGATGCTTGCGCCCGCCCACCGCGTATTCATAGGCCGCAGGCCAGCCATCGGCCCCGGGAACCACGCTCATCCGGTCCGAACGCAGCACATGCAGCTCAACGGGAAGGCCCGTCTCTGACCCGGCAACGGCCTCGATATAGGCACTGCCCGACAGCAGGATCTGCGCATAGACCGCTTCCAGGAACTCGGCCCGCCCCTGCGCCGGGTTCGGGCGCCGCAGCAGCGACAGCAACGGATGCTCGTCATAGCGCCGCTCGGCGTCCTGCAACACCAACGGCAACGCGGCGGCGGCTTCGGAAATCAGCCGCACGGCGCGAAAGCCCACGGGATTGCCCTGAAAGCCCGCCCGCGTCAGCGACACCGTATCGCGCGCGGTCCAGCGCGGTTGCGTCGCCGCCTGAACGGCGGCCATGCGGCCCAGACCGCCCGCTGTCAGAGGCCCCACGGCCGAGGCCTTGCCCTCGGTCGCCACCTCTGCCTTGCGAAAGAAATCGAACATGCACCTGCCTCCTTGTCGCGGGGCGCCGGTTGATGCCCGGTGCCTCGGCCTTGCGAACACTTATCGCCGCAATGTCTTGCCGTTTGGCGCAGCCGCCGCACGGTGCCCGGTCGCCCGCGCAACACCGCCAACAAAACGGGGGGCCGAAGCCCCCCCTGAAACCGCGTCACCATGCGCGCTCACAGCACCCGCATGCGCGGTGTGCGGCGCCGCGCGGCAGGCTCCAGCATCAGCGTGTGCAGGGCCCAGACCAACGCATCCAGCCGGTCCGGGCTTCCGCTGCCCCGATAACCCTGCGCGGTCATCTGTGCCATCTGCTCCTCCAGCGCCTCGAGCCCGCGCGCATGGCGCACCCGCCCCTGCTCGTATAACGCAGCCACCGGCTCTGCCCGGGCCAGCTTGCCATGCGTCGCCCGCACCGCCTTGTAGGGCACCAGCGGATCGACCTGCCGCAGGACGCTGGCCACCAGATCGCCCCCTTGATTGACCTCGGCGATCAAGCGGTCCGCGCCGTGTCGCCCCATCGCATCGATCGCCGCCCGCGCCCATTCCGACGGGCTGCTGGCCCGCACGCTGGCGTCCTCGAGCACATAGGCCCGCCAATCGGCCACCGGCCCCCGCGTGACCGCGCCCACCACGACAATCCCGCACAGATCCGACCCGGCATGACCGGTAACCGCCGGATCGACGGCCACCACCACCCGGTCCAGCTCGGGCACCCGTTCGACCTGGCAGTTCTCCAGCAACGCGCCGGGAAACAAAGACCCCTCGGCATCGGCCAGCATCACGCCGTCCAACTCCTGCCGCCCCAGCCGCGTGCCGCCATAACGCGCCTCGATCTCGGTCAGGAAACTGTCCGCCAGCCAGGCGCGGTTCGCCTGGGTCGCGGCTTGCGTCACCACCGTTGACGGGCTGTCCAGCAGCGCGATCAGCCGATCCTGCCGCCGCGGCGTGGTGGTCACCACGCAACGCGGATCCTGCCCCAGACGCAGCGCGAATTGCAGCATGTCCCAGACCTCGTCGGCCTTTTTCCACTTGCCCAGTTCATCCGCCCAGGCGGCGTCGAATTGCGGGCCGCGCAGCGCCTCCGGCTCGCTGGCCGAAAAGCATTGCGCCACCGCGCCATTCGGCCAGACCAGCCGCCGCCGCGTGGCCTCCCATTTCGGGCGTCTGTCGGGGGGCGAACTGGCGATGATCCCGCTGTCGCCGAAGACCATCACATCGCGCACCTGATCGTAGGTCTCGCCGATCAAGGCCACGCGCCGGGCGCGCCCCTGGTCGCGCGGACCGGCCCCTTCGACCTGGGTCCGCACCCATTCGGCCCCCGCGCGGGTCTTGCCCGCGCCGCGACCGCCCAGGCACACCCAGCTGCGCCAATTGCCCGCTGGCGGCAGCTGGTGCGGCTGCCCCCAGAATTCGAACATCCACGGCAACGCCAGCAGCGCCGCGTCACTCAGCCCGGTCAGAAAGTCCGCTCGCAGCGTTGCTGGCGCGCAGGCGATCCAGTCTGCCTCGGACCTCGGCCCTGGCGGACTCGAGATCCAGCTCTCCGGTGACATCTCCATGATCTTGCTCGAACTTTTCAAGTTTTGCGCGTTCACTGAACACCGCCTCCAACCCTTTGCGCAAACCGGCGACAGCGGCAGAGAGATCCTTTGCCGCCCCCAGTTTGCCTGCCCTGATATCCGCAATCATGTCGTCCAGCGCCGTGCCGGCAGCCCAAAGCTGCCGCTCGGCCTGCGCCACAAGATCGCGCCGATCCTCCACCCCCGATGAACAGGGTTTCTTGTTTTTCATGCGTGTAACCCGCTGTTTCGCCACTCCGTGCGAGGGAAACGGAAAAGCGGCGACAGGTTGCCCCGCGCCGCTTGCCCAATTCTTCCAGCTTGCCAAGGACACTACACCCTAACGCGCGCAATGTCAAGAATTTCGCCTCTTGCGTGTATCGTCAGATCCCTAAAACCTTACTGATTTTGATCCGCTTCGATCTGCCGCCACAACGCCACGTTGCGGTTATGTTCAGCCAGCGTCGCCGCAAAGGCGTGCCCGCCCGTGCCATCCGCCACAAAGAACAGAAACTCCGTTTCCACGGGATTCAGCACGGCCTCGATGCTGGCGCGGCCCGGATTGGCGATCGGCGTCGGCGGCAATCCGTCGATCTGATAGGTGTTGTAAGGCGTTCGCGCGTTCAACTCGGAGCGGCGCAAGCCCCGCCCCAGGATTCGCCGCCCCAACGTGATGCCATAGATCACCGTCGGGTCGGTTTGCAGACGCATGGGCGCACGCAACCGGTTGATGAACACACTCGCCACCACCGGGCGCTCCTCGGCAAGACCGGTTTCCTTTTCCACGATCGACGCCAGGATCAACGCCTCGTCCGGAGTGGCCAGCGGCAAGCCTTCAGCGCGCGATTCCCAGGCGGCGCTCAGGGTCGCCACCTGCCGTGCCTGCATCTCGCCGATCAGTTCCAGTCGGTCCGCCCCGCGTCGCACCTCGTAGCTGTCGGGTGCCAAGGTGCCCTCGGCCGGATCTTCGTCGATGGAACCGGTCAGGAATTCGGCATTCGTCAACGCAAACCACACCTGGTAGCTGGTCGTCCCTTCGGCAACGGCGATCCGGTAGCGCGTATCGGGCAATTCGGCAATTTGCTGGTATCGCTCTGGCAAGGCTTCGGTTTCCAGCGGCAGGGTCATGACCTCGCCAAACCGGCTCGTCACCGGGTCCAGTTCGCGAAGCTGATACTCGGTGTTCGTCACACCCACCCGAAGAACGATCTCTGTGCCACAGGTCGAAGCCCCGCCGCGTGTGACAATATCCAGAATCTCGTCCATCGACGCGCCAGCGGGCACCAGATAGGATCCAAACCGCAGCCCCCGGTCGCGCCCGTCATACTGGGCGCCGACGCGAAACAACATGCCGCTGGAAATCGCGCCCTCCGCCTGCAATTCATCAGTCACGCCGCGCAGATTCGCGCCGCGATCAACGCGAAAACAGATCGCCTGTTCCAGCGGCCCCTGCGCCACGAAGGCGCGTTGGGCGATGCCCACCAGCCCGGCCAGAACCACCAGGCCGGCGATCAGCAATGTCAGCGCATTCGCCGCAATATGCCTCCACATCAGTCGGCAACCTTTCGCATGACCAGACAGGCATTGGTGCCGCCAAACCCGAAAGAATTCGACAAGGTCACGTCGATCCTGCGGTGGCGCGCCTCGTTGGCCGCCAAGTCCAGCTTCGGTTCCACCGCCGGATTGTCCAGGTTGATCGTCGGCGGAGCCACCTGATCGCGGATGGCCAGAACGCAGAAGATCGCCTCGACCGCACCCGCGGCCCCCAGCAAATGGCCGATCGACGATTTCGTCGATGACATCGTCGTCGCCGACGCAGCATCGCCCAGCAGGCGCTCGACCGCGCCCAGTTCGATGGTGTCCGCCATGGTCGATGTGCCATGGGCATTGACGTAATCGACATCCGCCGGCTCCAGGCCGGCCCGGTCCAGCGCCGCCGTCATCGCGCGGAACCCGCCATCACCGTCCTCCGCTGGCGCGGTGATGTGATACGCATCGCCTGACAATCCATAGCCGACGACCTCGCAATAGATCTTCGCGCCGCGCGCCTTGGCGTGCTCGTATTCCTCCAGCACCACGACCCCGGCACCCTCGCCCATCACGAACCCGTCGCGGTCACGGTCATAGGGGCGGCTGGCGGTTTGCGGGCTGTCGCCGCGCTTGGTGGATAGCGCCTTGCAGGCGTTGAACCCGGCGATGCCGATCTCGGAGATCGGGGCCTCGGCACCGCCCGCGACCATCACCTCCGCGTCGCCCCACTGGATCAGACGTGCGGCATCGCCAATCGCGTGGGCCCCGGTCGAACAGGCCGTCACAACGGCATGGTTGGGGCCCTTGAAGCCGTAGCGAATGCTGACCTGGCCGGAAATCAGATTGATGAGCGCGCCCGGAATGAAGAACGGAGACACCCGCCTGGGGCCCCGCTCCTTGATCAGAACGGCGGTCTCGGCGACGGTGGACAACCCGCCGATCCCCGAGCCCAGCAACACGCCGGTGCGCAGACGGCTCTCTTCGTCCTCGGGCATCCATCCGGCATCCTCGACCGCCTGCTGTGCGGCTGCCACGCCATACAGGATGAAGTCATCCACCTTGCGGCGCTCCTTCGGCTCCATCCAGTCATCGGGGTTGAAGGTGCCGTTGCTGCCATCGCCATAGGGGATTTCGCAGGCATAATCCGTCACCAGCCGGCTGGCGTCGAACCGGGTGATCGGACCGGCCCCGGATTGCCCGGCCACCAGCCGCTTCCACGTTTCCTCGACCCCGCAGGCAAGCGGCGTGACCATTCCCAGACCTGTCACCACAACTCGGCGCATCTGCATTCCTCCGTCTGAACCATCAACCGCCTGATACACAGTGTTGCCCGTCCAGAAAAGACCGTCCGACACCATTGCCCCGAAACCCGCCACTCCGCAGATCCTCTGGCGCCTCGCGGACACCCCTGCTAAAACCGCGCGGCACGCCCAGAACCCCCGTTTCATCTTGCCCGGCAATACTCCGGGGGTGAAGGGCCGCAGGCCC
>Ga0316205_10004529_pt1 | contig 12089 bp, 6 predicted proteins | sample 3monthpyrite_MG_FD_204941 | JGI IMG/M metagenome (GOLD analysis project Ga0316205, IMG submission 204941) | Microbial mat bacterial communities from mineral coupon in-situ incubated in ocean water Damariscotta River, Maine, United States -... | ecosystem: Environmental > Aquatic > Marine >... | reverse complement strand
TGATGACCCGCGACCACCGCTAACCAAAGGCCTGTTTGTCGAGGTTGTGCTGACGGCACCGCCGATAACCGGTGTTGTTCTGCCGCGCGTTGCGCTGCTTGACGGGCAGCTTCATCTTGCCAGCGATGATAACCGCCTACGCATTATCTTGGCCCGGCCAACCTTGCTGCAAGGTGAGGTTGCGCTGTTCACAGGGGGTATTGAAGTGGGCAGCCGGGTGGTTTTGAGCACGCCAGATCCGGTGATTGACGGCCTGTTGCTGGACCCGCAAATAGATACTGCCTTGATACCGCGCCTGCTGAGCGAGGAAGCTTTGAGATGATCCGGTTTTTTGCGGCGCATCCGACAATTGCCAATCTGTTGATGATCCTGTTTCTGGCCGCCGGGCTTTTTGCCGGCCCGACCCTGCTGCGAGAGACCTTTCCGCGCGCTGCGCCGAGCGAGGTGGAGATCAGCGTGCCCTATCCCGGCGCGCGGCCCGAGGAGGTGGAAACAGCGATCTGCGCGCGGATCGAAAACGCACTCGACGCGGTCACCGGCATTGACCGGCATTCCTGCGAGGCGCGTGAAAACTCGGCCCGCGCGGTTGTGCGCATGCGTGAGGGCGGTGACTTTCAGGCCTTCGTTTCCGAAGTCAAATCCGAGATCGACGCTATTACCGATTTTCCGGCCCGCGCCGAAGCGGCGCAAATCAAGCCGGTTGGCCTCACCGATTTTGTGGCGTCGGTGGCGATCACCGGCCCAAAGAGCCGCACCGACCTTAGCAATTATGCCGAGCAAATCCGCACGGCTATGTTGCGCTGGGGCGGCATTCCCAAAGTCGATATTCGCGGCTTTTCCACCCGCGAGTTACAAATAGATTTCCGCCCCGGTGATCTGCAGAAATTCGGGGTTTCTGTTGCGGATATTGCCCGTGCCATACAGTCCGGCAGCCTTGACCTGCCAACCGGCAGCATCGACAGCACAACCGAAACCTTTTTAATCCGGGTGGCAGAGGAGCGGCGCAGCGTTGAGGCGCTCGCGGCGTTGATCGTTCGGTCGTCGGCGCAGGGCGGACAGGTCCGGCTCGGTGACATTGCCAGTATTTCGGAGGGTTTTGCCGCCGATGACGATGTGATCCTGTTTGATGGCCAGCCTGCCGCCATTCTCGACATTACCAAAACCCGCTCGGAGGACAGCCTGCGCACGCTCGACGCACTCAAGGCGTTTTTGGCAGCCGAGCGCGCCCAGGCCCCGACGGGTGTAACCTTGGCGATCACCGCCGACGGGGCTTCGGTGGTCCGTGAGCGGCTGACTCTGGTGGTGGTGAACGGATTGCAGGGGCTGGGGCTGGTGTTTCTGGTGTTGTGGCTGTTCTTTGGCTTTCGGTTTTCGTTTTGGGTGGCGATGGGGCTGCCGGTGTCGTTTATGGGCGGTGTGGCCCTTATGGCGATGGTCGGCTATTCGCTGAACCTGATGACAACGCTGGGCCTGTTGATTGTGATCGGCTTGTTGATGGATGATGCCATCGTGATCGCCGAAAACATTGCCCGCTTGCGCGAAAAGGGGCGCAGTGCGCTGGAGGCGGCGGTTGAGGGTGCAGGGCAGGTGTTTCCCAATGTTTTGGCCTCGTTCGGCACCACGGCGATGATCTTCGGCTCGCTCGCCTTTTTGTCCGGCGATTTGGGCGCGGTGCTGCGCGTGGTGCCGGTGGTGATGCTGTTTGTGCTGATGGTCTCGCTGGTCGAGGCGTTTTTGATCCTGCCGCATCACCTTATTCACAGTTTGGAAGAGGCAAAGCCCGATACCGGTGTGCGGGCCAAAGTTGAGGCCGGTGTGGAATGGGCGCGGGAACGGCTGGTTGGGCCATTCGTTGATCTGACCATTCGCTGGCGCTACGCCGTAACCGGGTTGAGTATCGCGGTGCTTTTGGTGTCCATCAGTATGTTGGCGGGCGGCTATCTGAAATTCACCGCCTTCCCCGAGCTGGATGGGGACACCATTGTGGCGCGGGTGCTGTTGCCTCAGGGCACGCCGCTATCGCGCACTGATGATATTGTGGCACAACTGGAGGCGGGTTTGGCCGAGGTCGATGCAGCATTGACGCCTGTGCAACCAGATCAATCACCAATCATTCAGCATGTCTCGATCTTTCACGGGGTGAACCGGGATGCCTTTGAAACCGGCGCCCATGTGGTGACGCTGAGCGTTGATCTTTTGCCATCGGCCGAGCGGCTCAGCAGCCCCGACGAGATTATGGAACTTTGGCGCCTGGCAGTTGGCCCGGTCGCTGATGTGATCAGCCTGAAATTCGCCGAGAGCACCATCGGCCCTGCCGGCATCGCCATTGATCTGCATCTTAAAGGTGACGATTTACTGGCGCTCAAAGCCGCTTCGACCGAGTTGCAGGACTGGCTCTGGCAATATCAGGGTGTGACCTCGATTCTTGACGACCTGCGCCCCGGCAAACGCGAATTTCGCCTGACCCTGAAGGAGGTGGCGGGGCCGATGGGCATTACCGCCGCCATGGTCGCAGACCAATTGCGCGCGGCCTATTTTGGCACCACCATCAGCGAGATGCAGATTAATACCCGAACCGTTGAAGTAACCGCCCAATTTGGTGACGCCGACCGCGCCAGCCGCGATGTGTTTGAGGGCTTTACCATCACCCGCCCCGATGGCAGCTATGTGCCGCTCAGCGTGGTGGCCGATGTGGATATTGGCCGTGGCTATAGCCGCATCAACCACGAAAACGGGGTGCGTAGTGTTACTGTTCAAGGCACGATAGACACCCGCCTGGCCAATGCCAATGCCATTGTCAGCGACACGCTGGCGCGGTTTGTGCCGGGGCTGCTTGAGCGGAATCCGGGCGTGTTGCTGGATGTTGAAGGCCAAAACGCCGAGGCGTCAAAAACCCAGAAATCAATGCTGATGGGGTTTGTGATCGGGCTTCTTGGCGTATTTTTACTGCTGAGCTTCCTGTTCCGGTCCTATCTGGAGCCGATTGTGGTGATGCTGGTGATCCCGCTATCTCTGCCCGGCGCGATTTTCGGCCATATGGCGATGGGGCTTGATTTCTCGATGCCCAGCATGCTCGGGTATATTGCGCTGGCCGGAGTTGTGGTCAACAACTCGATCCTGCTGGTGGATTTTGTCAAACATGAGCACGCCGGGGCAGGAAGTGTTTCGCAAGCCGCGGCGCGGGCGGCGCGGGCGCGGTTTCGGGCCATTTTCCTGACCACCACCACCACTTCTGTGGGCCTGCTGCCTATCCTGATCGAAACCAGCCTGCAGGCGCAAATTCTGATTCCGCTCGTGGCCAGCCTTGTTTTCGGGTTGCTCACCGCCAGCCTCGTGGTGCTGTTCGTGTTGCCCGCAATCTACGCCATTCTGGATGACCTCGGCCTGAGCACACTATCCAGATGAGGAAAAACACCGCGCCGAGGCTTCGGCCAAGTGGTTTAAATGCTCTGTGAACACACAGCCGCCGCACTGTGCGGCGGCCGGTTTGGGCAATGCTATGCGTGCCGGTAAAAATCAGGCCCTTTTGGCCTTAAAGCTGATGCCTGTGATTTCAGCATCTTTTACCAATTCCCCGACAAAGACATTGGCTGCACGTGCCCAGTCAGCCTTTTCCAGCATTTCCGAGATTTGCGGCTTTACCGTCTCGAAAGGTAGCAACTCGCCTTTGGCTATCGCATCCAGCCGCAGGATATGCAGCCCGAAGCGGGTGGGCACCGGGGCGGAACTGATCTCGCCAACCGTCATCGCATCCATCGCCGCCTCAAATTCCGGCACGGTATCACCCGTCACAATCTGCCCGAGCTGGCCGCCATTGTCTTTTGAAGGGCAGTCGGAAATTTCCTGCGCCAGCGTACCAAAGGCTTTGGGCTGTTTGGCCAATGTCGCCAACGCCGCCGCTGCCTTTCTGGCGGCGTCCTTGCAGGCTTCCGCATCAGTCGGATCAGCTTTGAACAGGATATGGGACGGCTCGTAAAGCGTCGGCGCGCAAAACATATCCGGATTTTCAGCGTAAACCTTGGCGATCTGGCTGTCTTCCGGCGCATCGGGAACCACAGCCGCCTCCAGCAAAAGACGGATCAGTGATTCATCATCGGTTTCAAACTTGCCCGGGTCCAGCTCCTTAGGGGCTGGCTTCAGATCACGCCGCGCGGCTTCCTGCAACAACAATTCGCGAATGGCCAGCGCTCGCGCCCCGCTTTGCCATGCCCAGCCGGGCTTATCTTTCGGGGCATTGTGGTTTTGCGCCTCTGCCGCGATTTCCGCGGCAGAGATTTCCACACCATTAACAGTAACGGCAGGAAGCAGGGGTTTTGCCGCGCTCATTTTGACGCTCCTTTACGGGTGCGCACAATCTGGTAGCCTTTACGCAACGGGGTAACATAGCGGATCGGAGCGCTGAGCATGTGCACCAAGCGGGTGAACGGGAAGATCAGGAAGATGGTCAAGCCAAGGAAAATGTGCAGCTTGAAGATGATCGAGGCTTCCTCGATATAGCTGGCTGCCGCGCCATCAAAGAAGAATATTCCCTGCGCCCACGCCATGAATTTAACCATTTCGCCGCCATCCAGATGTTGCAGCGAAATGGTGATTGTTGCCAAACCCAGCACCAGTTGCACCAGCAACAGCACCAGAACCACGATATCCGCCAAGCTCGAATTCATCCGGATGCGCGGATCACCCAAACGGCGGAGCAAGAGCATAATGCCGCCAACCAGCGCCATCACACCGGCAACGCCGCCAGCCGCCACGGCCAGCGTTTGCTTGAACTCGTTGCTGATGCCGAGCGCATGAAAAATGCTCAGCGGGGTCAGCAGCCCGATCAGATGGCCAAAGAAAATTACCAACACGCCTACATGAAACAGCACCGAACCGATGATCAGCTGTTTGCGCCGCAATAGCTGGCTTGACGAGCTTTTCCAGGTGAAAGGGTCACGCTCATAACGGGCGATTGAGCCAATGGCCAGCACCGATAGCGCGATATAGGGATAGGTTCCAAACAGAAATTCATTCATGTTCTGTCTCCTTATTGGGCCGCTGCGGGCGGCTGGTTACGGGGGGTGTCCATATTGGAGAGCATATCGCGCACCTGTGGGCAGCCAGCGTTGGGGTCGGGGCCGAAAGTCACTTCGGATTCTTCCCAAACCTCGTCCAGCGCCTCCAAATCCTCGGGGTCGGTATCTTTCACCGCGAGCAACTCGGCCAAAGCAGCCTTGTCAGCCTTGGCACCGGAAATGTGCAGGAGGGCGGCAAACACCGGCGCATATTGGCTTTCACGGCGATTCAGGCGGACCTGAAGCCCTTCCAGAATATGCGCGGCATCGGCCAGCACCTCCCGCGCCTCGCCAAGAGGGCGCAAGGCGAGGAACTCAAGCAACACCGGCAAATGGTCGGGCAATTCCGAGCTTTGAGGCTCAAAACCTGCGGCGCGGTAGTTTTCAACCAGATCAACCATCGCGCCGCCCCGGTCACGGCTTTCACCGTGCACATGCTCGAACAGGTTGAGGCTCAGGGTGCGAGAGCGGTCAAACAATGCCACATAGGTTTCCTGCAGGTCATAAATATCGCTGGTTGCGATGGTATTGATCAGGGCGGAAAGCTCTGCGACATTTGCGGCGGGCAGCAGGTTATCCTGCTGCAACGCCTCGATAAGTTCGGCGCTCGCACCCTGCAGTTCAGCCGTTGGGTAGCTGAGCAAGGCCGAGATGGCTTTAAGGGGCATAAGCATCAAAAAACCTCCCGGGCTGCGGCGGGCATGGGTGGCACCTTGAAGCCTTTATCGGGCTTGCTGCCACCAAACATCGAGGTTTTCGAAGTGCCCGATGAGCAGCCATTACCATCGGTAAAGCCACAGCCGGTGCGGATATCCATACCGTCTTCAACGACCTCGCGATGCGCGGTTGGCACCATAAACCGGTCCTCATAATTGGCAATCGCCATGATTTTATACATGTCTTCAATGAGGTCCACATCCAGCCCAACCCGCTCGGCAATGCCGGCATCAATAACACCGTCAATGGTTTTGGAGCGCATATAGGCGCGCATTGCCAGCATCCGCTCAAGCGCGGTCACAACCGGGGCTTCATCGCCTGCCGTCAGCATATTGGCGAGGTAACGCACCGGAATGCGCAGAGATTTCACATCCGGCATATCGCGGTCAATCCCGATAGCGCCGGCTTCGGCGGCATTCTGGATCGGCGAAAGTGGCGGGATATACCAAACCATTGGCAAGGTGCGGTATTCAGGGTGCAGCGGGAACGCGATTTTCCAATCCATCGCCATCTTGTAAACCGGCGATTTTATCGCCGATTCCAGCCATTCCTGCGGCACACCGTCTTTCAGCGCCTGGGCCTGCACGGCCGGGTCTTTCGGGTCAAGGAACACGTCAAGCTGGGCCTGATACAGGTCCTTTTCGTTTGACACATTGGCCATTTCTTCCACACGATCGGCATCATAAAGCATCACACCAAGGTAGCGGATGCGGCCGACACAGGTTTCGGAACACACGGTCGGCTGGCCGCTCTCGATGCGCGGATAGCAAAATGTGCATTTTTCCGATTTGCCGCTTTCCCAGTTGTAATACACCTTTTTATAGGGGCAGCCGGAAACGCACATGCGCCAGCCGCGGCATTTCTCTTGGTCGATCAGCACAATGCCGTCTTCCTCGCGCTTGTAAATAGCGCCGGAAGGGCAGGAGGCCACGCAAGCCGGGTTAAGGCAGTGCTCGCAAAGCCGGGGCAGATACATCATGAATGTATTCTCGTATTCCCCGTATATCTCCTTTTGGATGCCCTCGAAATTGTAATCTTTGGAGCGTTTGGAAAACTCGCCGCCAAGGATTTCCTCCCAGTTCGGGCCACCGACGATCTTTTCCATGCGCTCGCCGGTGATCACCGAACGCGGGCGCGCGGTGGGGAAGGCAGGCATATCAGGCGCCGATTTCAGATGGTCGTAATCAAAGGTGAACGGCTCGTAGTAGTCATCAATTTCCGGTAGATCAGGATTGCCGAAAATCTTCGCCAGTATCCGCCATTTGCTGCCCTGTTTGGGCTGGAGCTTGCCGGATTTCGTGCGTTCCCAGCCGCCATTCCACTTGGCCTGATTTTCCCAGTCTTTCGGGTAGCCAATGCCGGGCTTGGTTTCAACATTGTTGAACCATGCATATTCAACGCCCTCGCGCGAGGTCCAGACGTTTTTGCAGGTCACCGAGCATGTGTGGCAGCCGATACATTTATCAAGGTTCAGCACCATGCCTATTTGAGCGCGGATTTTCATGTCAGTGCCTCCGTTTTGGTAAGCGGCGTGTCGAGCCAGTCGACATTTTTCATTTTACGGACAATCACGAATTCGTCGCGGTTGGAACCAACAGTGCCGTAGTAATTGAACCCGTAAGATTGTTGGGCATAGCCGCCGATCATATGGGTTGGTTTTACCGTGGTGCGGGTCACCGAATTGTGGATACCGCCGCGATGACCGGTTTTTTCAGAGCCCGGTGTATTCACGATCTTTTCTTGTGCGTGATACATATAGATGGTGCCCTCTTTCATCCGCTGGGAAACAACCACCCGCGCGGTGAGCGCGCCATTGGCATTATAAACCTCGACCCAGTCGTTATCTTCCAATCCGGCGGTTGCCGCATCGGTTTCCGAGACCCAGACCACAGGGCCGCCACGATTGAGCGTCAGCATGGTGAGGTTGTCGGAATAGGTGGAGTGGATGCCCCATTTCTGGTGCGGGGTGATAAAATTAAGCACCACATGCGGGCTGTCGCCCTCGGTGTTGAAGTCGCCAACAATGGTTTTCAGGTCTACCGGTGGGCGGTAGGTGCAGAAACCCTCGCCAAAGGCCAGCATCCAGAGGTGATCCTGGTAAAGCTGCTGGCGGCCGGTAAGGGTGCGCCACGGGATCAGCTCATGCACGTTGGTATAGCCCGCGTTATAGCTCACATGCTCGCTTTCGATGCCCGACCATGTCGGCGACGAAATGATTTTGCGCGGCTGGGCGGCAATATCGCGGAAGCGGATCTTCTCGTCCTCTTTGGGCAAGGCAAGGTGCGCGTGTTCACGCCCTGTGGCTTTGCTGAGCTCGTTCCACGCCTTCACGGCCACTTCGCCGTTGGTTTCCGGGGCCAGCATCAGGATCATCTCGCAGGCATCGACTGCCGTGTCGAGCTTTGCCATGCCTTTGGCAACGGTATCTTCCAGCACAACACCATTTAGGTCACGCAAATGCTGGACCTCGATATTGGTGTTCCAGTTAATGCCTTTGCCGCCATTGCCGAGCTTGTCCAAAAGCGGGCCAACCGAGGAGAACTTCGCATAAATCTGCGAATAGTCCCGCTCAACCGCGATGTAATTCGGTGCGGTTTTACCGGGGATCAGCTCACATTCGCCTTTTTTCCAGTCTTTCACCTGATCTTGCGCCAGCTCTGCCGGGGTATCGTGCAGGAGCGGCAGTTGCACCACATCGGTTTCAACCCCCAAAATTTCGGGCGCAATTTCTGAAACCTTCTTGGCAAGGCCCTTGAAAATCTCCCAGTCCGAGCGGCTTTCATAGGCCGGGTCCACCGCCGCTTGCAGCGGGTGGATGAACGGGTGCATGTCCGAGGTGTTCATATCGTCTTTTTCATACCAACTGGCGGTTGGCAGCACGATGTCGGAGTAAACGGCGGTGGTTGACATGCGAAAGTCAATCGTGACCAGAAGGTCAAGTTTGCCTTCCGGCGCTGCCTCGTGCCATTTGGCTTCCTTGGGCATGCGGCCGCCTTCTTCACCAAGGTCTTTGCCAAGCACGCCATGATCGGTGCCAAGCAGATGCTTGATGAAATATTCATGGCCCTTACCGGAAGCGCCAAGCAGGTTGGAGCGCCACACAAACAGGTTGCGCGGCCAGTTTTCCGGTGCATCCGGGTCTTGGCACGACATTTCTAGATCACCCGAGGTAAGCTGGGCGGCTACAAATTCCGGAATGCTTTTGCCAGCGGATTTGGCAGCTTTGCCGACCTCAAGCGGGTTGGTTTTAAGCTGGGGTGCACTTGGCAGCCAGCCCATGCGCTCGGCGCGGATGTTATAGTCAATCAGGCTCGCATCCCAGTCACCTTCAGGCGCGGTTGGCGAGAGGATCTCGTTTACATCCAGCTGCTCATAGCGCCACTGGTTCGAGTGCGCATACCATGCCGAGGTCGAGTTCATGTGCCGCGGCGGACGCGACCAATCAAGCGCGAAGGCCAGGGGCTGCCAGCCGGTTTGCGGCCGCAGTTTCTCTTGCCCTACATAGTGGCTCCAGCCGCCACCGGATTGGCCGATACAGCCACACATCACCAGCATATTGATGATACCGCGATAGTTCATATCCATATGATACCAGTGGTTCAGACCAGCCCCGAGAATAACCATGGATTTACCCTTGGTCTTTTCGGCATTGGTGGCAAACTCACGCGCCACCGCTTCAATTTTACCGGCTGGCACGCCGGTTATTTTTTCGGCCCAAGCCGGAGTATAGGGGATATCCTTGCTATAATCACTGGCAACCCAATCACCGCCGAGGCCACGATCAAGGCCATAATTGGCGCAGAACAGGTCAAACACCGTGGCAACAAGAATTTCCTTTTTGCCGGATTTAATGCGTTTGACCGGCACGTTTTTGGTCATCACATCGGGGTGCTCGCATTTCACGAAATTCTCGGTGGCCTGACCGCCGAAATACGGGAAATCCACACCGAGCACATCATCACGGTCGTCATCCTGAATGAAGGTCAGCGCCAGCTCGGTATCCGCCCCTTTGGCGCGTTCTTCGAGGTTCCATTCACCGTCTTCGCCCCAGCGATAGCCGATGGTGCCATTGGGCGAGCACAGCGCACCGGCTTTGCTATCCCATGCCACGGTCTTCCATTCGGGGTTGTTTTTCTGACCGAGCTTGCCTGCCAGATCATTGGCGCGCAAAAAGCGGCCCGGCACCAGCTTGCCGTCTTTTTCTTCCAGCTTCACCAGCATCGGGAAGTCGGAATACCTGCGGGTGTAATCCTCGAAATATTCGGCTTGGCGGTCGAGGTGGAACTCGCGCAAAATCACGTGGCCCATGGCCATGGAAAGCGCCGAGTCGGTGCCAGCCTTTGGGGCCAGCCAGATATCGCCAAATTTGGCGGCTTCCGAGTAATCAGGGCTGATAACCGCACTTTTGGTGCCCTTATAGCGCACTTCGGTATAAAAATGCGCATCAGGCGTGCGGGTTTGCGGCACATTGGAGCCCCACAGCAGAAGGTAGCCCGCGTTATACCAGTCAGCGCTTTCGGGCACATCGGTTTGCTCGCCCCAAGTCATCGGCGAGGCAGGCGGCAGGTCGCAATACCAGTCATAAAATGACATACAGGTGCCGCCCATCAGGCTCAGATACCGCGAGCCAGCGGCGTAGGAAACCATAGACATCGCAGGGATCGGCGAGAAACCGAAAATCCGGTCGGGGCCGTGGGTTTTGGCGGTGTAGGCGTTGGCGGCAGCGATTATTTCGTTGGCCTCGTCCCATGTGGCGCGCACAAAGCCGCCTTTGCCGCGGGTTTTGGTGTAGGAGGCCCGCAAGATGGGATCATCCTGCAGGGCTTTCCAGGCGGCGGTGGCGCTCATAGTGGCACGCAAACCGCGATAGGCCTTCATCAATGCGCCGCGGATCAGCGGGTTTTTCACCCGGTTGGCGGAATAAAGATACCAGCTATAGCTGGCGCCACGGGCACAGCCGCGTGGCTCGTGGTTGGGCATATCGGGGCGGGTGCGCGGGTAATCTGTTTGCTGGGTTTCCCAGGTTACAATACCCGATTTCACATAGATTTTCCATGAGCAGGAACCGGTGCAATTTACCCCGTGGGTCGAACGCACAATTTTATCATGGCGCCAACGGTCACGATAGACATCTTCCCAGCCACGATCTTCGGCGGTTGTTTCACCAAAGCCGTTGGAAAAGGTATCCAGTTGTTTTTTCTGGAAGAAATTCAGGCGGTCGAGCAGGTGGCTCATGGGGTTCACTCCTCAGATATTGACGGGTGCCCCGGCCACAGGTGGCCGGAGCAAAGTTATGCTTATGGGTTTTTCACATAGGCGTTGGGCCGCATGTAGAACCACCAGTTGATGGCGATACATACAGTATAGAATATCGCAAATCCGTACAGTGCGTATTCCGGTGTGCCGGCGCCCATCTGTTCACCAAAAACTTTGGGGATGATGAAAGCACCGTAAGCTGCAACAGCCGAGGTCCAACCCAATACCGGTCCGGTTTGTTCTGCATTAAACACCATGCCGATTGTGCGGAAGGTCGAGCCATTGCCAAGGCCGGTGGCCGCAAACAGGATCAGGAACAAGGCCATAAACGGAATGAAGTATTGTTCCGGTGTGGCAGAGGCATAGGCCTGTTGTATGAAGTAAGCGACGCCAAGAGCCGAAATCACCATAACAACCGAAATCCACTGGGTCACGCGTGCGCCACCCAGCTTGTCAGCCAGCATACCGCCAACGGGGCGGATCAGCGCGCCGATGAAAGGCCCCATCCAGGCAAACATCAGGGCCGAAGGGCCATTGGCATTTGCCACATCATGGGTCAACACACCGTCTACCATCAGGTGCTGATAGCCGAACACTACTTTGATGGTCAAAGGCAAGGCCGCCGAATAGCCGATGAACGAGCCAAAGGTCATGATATAGATGATGGTCATCGCCCATGTATGCTTGTTTTTGAAGATGGCATACTGGCGTGTCAGGTTTTTACCCACCGCGCCGGGGATCATTTTCAACAGCACCACTGTCAGGATAATAACAATCGGCAGCACAAGCCATTTGGATACGCCAAAACCAGAGCCACCGGCAGCGGCAGGCAGCATCAGCCACAGGCCAAACGTGGCAGTAACCAGACCGATCAGCAGCATGAAGGTCATGATACCAAAAGCGCCGAGCGGGTTGGGAATGTCGGGCGATACGTGCTCGTCACGAATGTTGTTCATGCCAAACCAACCAAGAACGGCCAGCGGAATGAGCAGCAGCAACCACACAAAACCGGCGTTTTGGATGTAAGTTTCGGTGCCGGCCGGAATTTTGCCGATCAGGGTG
>Ga0316205_10004528_pt1 | contig 12091 bp, 6 predicted proteins | sample 3monthpyrite_MG_FD_204941 | JGI IMG/M metagenome (GOLD analysis project Ga0316205, IMG submission 204941) | Microbial mat bacterial communities from mineral coupon in-situ incubated in ocean water Damariscotta River, Maine, United States -... | ecosystem: Environmental > Aquatic > Marine >... | reverse complement strand
GGAAAAAGAAATCTTAAAAAAAGCGACGGTCTTCTTTGCCAAAGAAACAAAGTGAAATACTTGTTTATAACCCAGCATAAGAAGACCTGGCCGATCGACTTGATGTGTCGAGTTTTGGGTGTTAATCGGAATAGTTTTTACAGTTATCAACGTCGTCAAGCCAACAAAGTTGATGATCCGTTGCATGATGAAATGGTGGAATGTGTGGAGCAAATCGTTAAAGGAAGTGACTATACCTATGGCCGCAGGCGGGTCAAAGAAGCGATGGAAGCTTTGAGTTATCCAATGAGTTGTGACAAGGCGAGTAAGCTGATGAAAGAAGCAAAGGTCGAGGTTCGTCACAAGCGCAAATTTAAAGTGACGACCAATAGTAACCATAAGTTGCCACTGTTTGATAATTTATTAGAGCGGCAATTTGAAGTTGATCAGTCGGACACTGTTTACGCTTCTGACGTGACCTATATCTGGACTCAGGAAGGTTGGCTTTATTTAGCGGTAGTGATCGACCTGTATTCACAAAAAGTCGTTGGGTGGAGCATGAGCTCTCGAATGAAAGCCAGTTTGGTTTGCGATGCGTTAAAGATGGCCATCTGGCAACGACAACCAAAGCCAGGATTAACCCATCATTCGGATCGTGGCTCTCAATATGCGAGTAAGGCTTTCAGAAATTTGCTTAAGGTTCACAAATTCAAAGGCAGCATGAGTAAAAAAGGTGACTGCTGGGATACGGTGGTTGAAAGCTTCTTTGGTACTTTGAAGCAAGAGCGAGTTCATTGGCGCCACTACCAAACTCGATACGCTGCACAGCAAGACATATTGCAAATTACGATGTTTTATAATAGCCTCAGAATGCATTCATATTTAGGATACAAAAATCCGAATCAATTTGAGAAAGAAAACTTAGAAATGAAAAAAGCTGCTTAATTGGGGTGTGTCAAAAATCTTGACCAGGTCAAAGATTGGTTTGAACCAATTATTCGACTTATTGCAAGAATGGAAAGTAGTCTTGCAAGATACATCTTTGGATAAGAGCACATCGTAAAACCATCCCCCCATCACTATCGCCTTAAGCAACCTTAAGCATCAATTATGCAGGTAATTACGGTTAATTTAGGGTTGATTTACGGCTAATTATCGGCTAGTTTAAGGCTATGTCATGGAATCCAAAATATATCATAAGCAATAAGCTTTTGCTGACTATCCGAGAAATCGGAGAGTCCATCGGCGAGATCAAAGCATTGCATCTTACTGATACTGCATTAGCAAAATTAGAGCTAAGCGCCAGAGAGCTATCATCTTATGCGTCTACTAGTATAGAGGGTAACCCATTACCACTTACCGATGTAAAACGATTGCTGAAAACCCGTAAAGAAAGTATTCGAAATACCGAACGAGAGGTGCTTAATTACAATAGCGCGTTGCAATCACTGTTTAAATCCGTCCGTCAAAACCGCTTTGAGTTGAATGTTAAAACCTTAGAGCAGGTTCAAGGACAAGTTGTAGAAGGGTTGATGGATAATCCTTCTCATTGTGGTGCTTTGCGCCAAGATCCCGTTATTATCCGTAATCCGCGTAAGCTTGATGAAGTTGTTTTTATCCCCCCTGATTCAAAAGACGTGAGACAACTTACAAAAAATCTTATGGGCTTTGTGAATAACAATATTGGAAAAATTGATCCTGTTATTCTAGCAGGTATTTTTCATCGCCAGAATGTCATTATCCACCCGTTCATAGATGGCAATGGTCGAACAACTAGACTGTTAACGACGGCTATATTGGGGAGCGCTGGACTTGACCTGTTCGAAATATTTAGTTTTGAAGATTATTACAATCATAATATTACCCGCTATTTTAGAACAGTTGGTCTTGAAGGTGATTATTACGATTTGAAAGATGATATCGATTTTTCTGTTTGGTTAGAATATTTTGCAGAAGGTATATTGGACGAACTACGTCGCGTTATAAAAATATTGCCGGAACAATCACAAGTCAAACCAAGATTAGAATCGCACCATCAACAAATACTGGATTATATTCACGAACGAGGCAGTATTACACAACGAGAATACGGCGATATATCTGCTCGTAGTTTAGCATCGCGAAAACTGGATTTTGAAAAACTCATTCAGTTGAACTTAATTGAAGCCAACGGTATAGGACGCGGTACCTATTACGTGCTTTGTCGACCATATAGTTTCATTGATACCTAAAAAGGACTTGAACCAAAAACTATAAAATTCAAGGGGTTAAAATCTTCTGTATTCAAGGATCACTGCTGTTTGCAGAAAAACTTATTAGAAATAATACAGTTAAGAATATGGTGCCCGGGGCCGGACAAATTGGTCTGGAACCAAATTTGAACATCAGCTTATTTACCGCTGATGGCCCGAAGGGTGAACTACAAGGATGTAGTTCATAATCTAACCGGATACCGGTTAGATTCTACATACCGCGAAGGCAGTTAACCAGCTAAGGGGAAACAATAAATTTGGGATTAAACAATGGTGCCCGGGGCCGGACAAATTGGTCTGGAACCAAATTTGAACATCAGCTTCTTTACCGCTGATGGCCCGAAGGGTGAACTACAAGGGTGTAGTTCATAATCTAACCGGATACCGGTTCGATTCTACATACCGCGAAGGCAGTTAACCTGCTAAGGGGAAACAATAAATTTGGGATTAAACAATGGTGCCCGGGGCCGGAATCGAACCGGCACGACCAGAAGTCGCAAGATTTTAAGTCTTGTGTGTCTACCAATTTCACCACCCGGGCATCGGGAGGATTTTTTGCCTTGAATTGACTTAGCCTCTAAATATTTGAGCTATAGCCGATGTAGGCATTTACCTTTTAAAGCGATAGATGGCTTTAAAATTTGGAGGCTGAGGTCGGAATCGAACCGGCGTTAACGGAGTTGCAGTCCGCTGCATGGCCACTCTGCCACTCAGCCTTAACTTTGGTTTTCTGGAATTAACCAGATTTTAATACTAGCTTGCTTTACTCTAAAACGCACGGCTAAATATTAAAAAACCCCGGTAATATTTGACTAAAACCGGGGCTTAGAATACTTGGAGCGGGAAACGAGATTCGAACTCGCGACCTCAACCTTGGCAAGGTTGCGCTCTACCAGCTGAGCTATTCCCGCGTCGAGTGCAGGGCATTCTACAGTAAGATTTTTATCTGTCAAGCGTCATTATCAGAAGATTTAGATCTTTTTTAATACAAGCTTCAAATACCTTAAAACAACGGTCTGACAGGCGATTAGTGGTTAATCTTTGTGCAAAACATCCTGATTTGTTGACCATTATCTATCATCTTTGTCACTATTTAACTCGATATTGAAAAACAGAGTAAGTTGAATTCTTACTCATCTTCTTTGTTCAATAATGGCCAGGTCACTTTTAGATAAATAAACATCGTCCATAATGTCAAAGCGACCGCAACATACATAAAGATATAACCCCAGATATACAACCAGGAGTGGTCTAAAATGGTGCTAACGCTTGCTTCCTTACCCGCAAGCAACAAGAAAAATATGGCGGATAGTTGCATCAAGGTCTTAATTTTAGCGATGTTGACCACTTTTATCGCCGAGCGTTCCCCATACTCCGCCATCCATTCTCTCAGCGCCGATACCGTGATTTCCCGGCTGATGATGACTAGTGCCGGTACTGCTATCCAAAAGGTGGCGTGTTGTTCAACTAACAAAACTAGAGAAGCGGCGACCATTAACTTGTCTGCCACAGGATCGAGAAACTCGCCAAGTTTGGACTGCATATCAAAGGTTCTCGCCACCCAGCCATCAAACCAATCAGTCCATCCAACCACTGCAAATATTAGGGCCGCGGTGGTTTGTCCCCAGCTCACTGGTAAATAGAAAAAAAATACCAGCAAAGGAATGCAAAGAATTCTAAAGGACGTCAGTAGGTTGGCAATATTCATTTTATAGTAGCAATTCGAGGTCGCGAAACTTAATTGAAGTCATTCTAGCATTGATAGACGCAATTGCTAATGCAAAAAGTCATATATTATTTCCGCCAAACCAGCATTGATACCTTCGACCTGTTTTAGATCTTCCACCCCTGCGCGTTTAACTTCCTGTAGGCCGCCAAAATATTGAATAATTGCTTTGCGTCGCTTGGCGCCGACACCGGCGATCCCTTCTAAAGTGGAGGTCTTACGTTTTTTATCACGTTTACCACGATGACCGGTGATCGCAAATCGGTGTGCCTCATCACGAATAGCCTGGATCAGATGCAGCCCTGAGGAATCTTCCTCCAACCGTCTGGCGATAGCTTCTGAGGGAAAAAATATTTGCTCCATACCTACTTTGCGATCGCTGCCTTTGGCAACGCTGATTAAGGTAACCTGTGGCAAATCTAGCTCTTCCAGTACTTTTTGTGCTTGGTTGAGTTGCCCTTTTCCACCATCGATAATCAGTAAATCAGGCAGTTTTGCCTGCTCTTTCACCAGTCGTTCGAATCGTCTTCTAACCGCTTGTTCGATTGCTGCATAATCATCTCCTTTGGCGACATCCTTAATATTAAATCGCCTGTAATCGGACTTTTTGGCTTGGCCTTGTTCAAAAACGACGCAAGATGCAACGGTTTCTTCTCCTTGGAAATGACTGATATCGAAACACTCCATACGAAGTGGCAATTTATCCAATGACAGTTCATTCATTAGCGTTTGCATTCGTTTTTGCAGATGACTCCTGGCTAACAACTTTGATTGCAGTAGTTGCTCAATATTATTATTGGCCATTTGTAGCCAGGCGGCTTTATTAGTTTTGACCTGATGACTGATTTTAACTTTTCTTTCATTGATGTTGGACATCAGTTTTGCCAGCGACTCGGCATTATCCAGTTCGATACTAGTGACAATTTCATGCGGGATTTCGTTTTGATTGTGGGGATAATAGTGGTTAATAAAAGATTGTAGGATTTCTACATCGGTGGTGTCAGCAGGCATTTTGGGGAAAAACTGTTTGCTGCCTTGGACTAGCCCGTTTCTAACGTGTAATAAAAATACCACAGCAGTTTTTTCCTGGCTTTTAACAGCGATAATGTCGATATCGGATGTTCTATTGGCGTTTAGATTATTTACCGACTGTTTTTCAAGGACTCGCCGTAAATTAACGATCTGATCACGAAAGTTCGCCGCTTTTTCAAAATCTAGATTACCGGATGCAGCATTCATGCGCGTAGTGAGCTCCCCAACTACCGATTCATTTTGGCCACGATAAAATAATCGCACCAGTTCCACATCTTTTTGATAATCGTCAAAACTGATTTTATCCACGCAAGCCCCGCTACAGCGTTTGATCTGGTATTGCAGGCAAGGCCTGGATCGATAATTAAACACACTGTTTTCACATTGACGAATTGCGAACAACTTCTGCATTAACGAAATACTGTATCTGGCCGCCGTTGAGCCGGTGAAAGGGCCAAAGTAATCGCCTTTTCTATTTTGCCGACCACGATGAATGCTGAGCCGGGGGTATTTCTCGTCTGACAGGAAAATATAGGGGTAGGTTTTATCATCTCTGAAAATAACATTATAGCGAGGTCGATATTTTTTGATCAGCTGGTTTTCCAGGATCAACGCTTCGTTTTCACTACCGGTGATCACCACTTGAATATCGGCTATTTGCGCCACCATCACTTTGGTTTTGGGTGGATGATCTTGTTTTTGAAAATAGCTGGAAACTCTTTTCTTCAAATTCTTTGCTTTGCCCACATAAATAATTTCATCACTTTGATTGAGCATTTGATAAATACCCGGACGACTAGTTAAGTGAGTAAGATAATTTTTGAAATCGAAGGCTGGCATGAAAGGAACTGTAGCATCTGGTTGAATGAGCTAAAAGAAAAAATTAAGAAACAAGTGTTCTAATAACGATTCAAATTACCAGACATAGTGAGTAGTTAATCAGGTTGCCTTCAAAATGTGTCAGATCAAGGCAACCTGATTAATTACGGCTATTCGATTTTTTCTGAGATAATAACCCCATGTCGGATCGCCAAATGAGTCAGCTCCACATCATTTTCGATATCCAGTTTTTCAAATAATCGATAGCGATAACTATTGACCGTTTTGGGACTTAAAAACAATTGATCGGAAATATCCTGTACTTTTTGACCTTGAGTGATCATTAACATCACTTGCATTTCTCTCTCGGAGAGAATGTCAAAGGGTGACTCACTATCTGGATTCAATGCCTTTAATGCCATTTGTTGAGCGATATCGGGCGTGATATAGCGTTTGCCGCTGTTGACCTGACGGATGGCAATCACCATTTCTTCAATATCCGCACCTTTAGTGACATAACCTGCTGCCCCAGCTTGCATAAACTTAGTTGGGTAAGGTTCTTCATTGTGCACAGTGACCGCAATAACTTTGATATCCGGGTCGAATCGAATTAATCGTCTGGTCGCTTCAAGTCCACCGATCCCCGGCATATTTGCGTCCATGAGTACCACTTCGGGCCGCAGTTCACGCGCTTTGGAAACGGCTGCTTCACCACTTTCTGCCTCTCCAACAACTTTGATTTTATCAAAATCAGCCAATAATCGACTAATGCCGGTTCGTATTAATTCGTGATCATCAACTATAAGAACTTTTATCAAAAGATGCTCCGCTATCATGTGTCGCCGCAAATATTACTATTAAGCTTACCATTTTGCGACAGGTTGGCAAGTTCTAAACTATCTCGTATCTCAAAATGAGTTATATACCCATCCCACCTCAAATTGCTTCAATGCAGAGTGATTTTAAATTCTAAAAAGAGCGCACAAGCAATCAAGACTGAATAGAGCTCGACAATCTCTTTTGGCTTTTGCCTAATTAAGGTAAAATCGCAAACTTAAATCTCCACAAAGGAAACAGCATGCTTCAATATCAAGCGCCCGCAGATCTTCTTAAAGACAAAGTTATTTTAGTGACTGGTGCCAGCGATGGAATTGGTAAGACAATTGCCAAGAGTTACGCCGAACATGGCGCTACTGTTATTCTTCACGGTCGCAGCATTGAAAAGCTCGAACAAGTCTATGATGACATTGTTAATAAAGGTGGCGCTCAACCAGCTATTTTGCCATTGGACCTGCAAAACGCCGCCCAACAGCAATACATTAGTTTGGCAGAAACCATCCAGTCGGAACTGGGCCGACTAGATGGCATTTTACACAACGCGGCGAAGATCAGTGAACTGTCACCAATCGAATTTACCGAAGCAAACCTCTGGCATGAAATGATGCAAGTTAATATTAACGCTATTTTTATGCTGACTCAGGCTTGTCTGCCTTTATTAAGAGAAGCCCCTGAAGCCTCGATTATTACCACCACTTCAGGTGTCGGGCGAAAAGGTCGGGCATTTTGGGGACCCTATGCCGTTTCAAAGTTTGCCGTAGAAGGCTTCACTCAGGTGTTAGCAGATGAATTGGAAAGTTCTAATATTCGAGTTAACTCGATAAACCCTGGCCCCACCCGAACCAAAATGAGGGCGACGGCTTATCCTGCCGAAGATGCCAGTCGATTGGCCTCGCCCGCCGAGTTATCTAACCTCTATCTTTATTTGATGGGTAATGACAGTCATTCGGTGCACGGTCAGTCAATCGATGCCCAGCCGTAGCTGTTCAGTTTGCAGTATTATTTTTTGACAGGTCGATTAATAATTTTTCTTAAGAAGTCGTATTCATAGGCGGCAATATAGCGCCGTTTAATTGACGTATCGATAGCCGCTTTATATTGAAACAGTGTAACCAACTGTTTTTATTGAGTTTATATATAGTGGCACAGTGATTGCTTTATCTTTAGTAAGTGTTAAATAGAGTTGATGGTTATTGACGCTATTTAGAAGTTCTTATTAGGATAATGTTCAAACATGAATACAACATCACCGGCTAAAGTCATAGGTTTAGACAGTTACCGAAATCATACCCATGGTGAGGATGATCTTACCAGTATTTCAAGATTGGCATTAAAGCTTCAACAATCCATTGAGATAGAACTACTATTAGGAACCTTTTGTGAAGAAACCAGCTTGTTGGTTCCTTGCGACTCTGTCAGTTATGGAAATGACAATCAATCTCTAAACTTCCAATCAGGAAAACCTCAAGCTCACCATTGCAAATATAGCCTTGATTTACAGGGCGAAAACCTCGGTGAAATCGTTTGTTCAAGAAACAAGCCATTTAGTATTCGCGAAACCAACTTGATCGAAAGGCTGTTGTCCTTATTGATTTATCCTCTTAGAAATGCACTTTTATATCAAAAAGCACTTACTCAGGCGCGCAGAGATCCATTAACTGAAATCTGCAACCGCGCCGCTTTTGATGAAGCCATTAATAAAGAATACTCTTCTTATCATCGTCATCAAGCCGATTTTTCATTGATGATTATCGATATTGATCATTTTAAAGCCGTCAATGATACTCATGGACATATTGCTGGAGATAAAGTTTTAAAATCCGTGGCAAGTCTTATTCGATCAACGATTCGTCGTTCCGATGAAGTTTTTCGTTACGGCGGAGAAGAATTTGTGGTTATTTTGAGCAATACCAAACAAGGTGGCGCTAAATTTATTGCAGAAAGAGTACGTAAAGAAATTGAAAAACTAACCGTATCACTTCGCCAGGAAATTAAAGTAACCGCGTCAATTGGTATCGCTTCTAGCGAATTGATGCAAAATGTAACAGATACTTTAGAGTTCGCCGATAAGGCTTTGTATCAGGCGAAAGAGCAAGGTCGAAACCAGGTAATAACTTGTCCTTAAGATTTTAACATTGTCATTCAGGCCTTACCCCCCCATTAATCGATTGATTTTAAACATGACATTGGCGTTTATCTTCAATAACTATGCAAGTCAATTAATCCTGGCCAACGGGCTTGCTCATTAAGTCTTTCCTTTTTCAGTTTACCGCTTTTCTAAAAATATGTGACATTTTACCTAAAAAACACCTGTCATATCGTGTTAATATTTATCGGTAATAATAATTATAAATTTTGTTCGCGTGGGTTATATCCCACCATGTCTTGTCCAAAATTCCAACTTACTTCAATAATAAGGAATATCAGATGCGTGTACCATTTTGGCCTGAAGAACAGGCGCTCAGTCGATCACATCCCAAAAATACCCAACCCATCGCAAGATTAAAGCGATCGGTATTGGCCGCGACCCTTTGCCTTTCCTTTTCACCATTGGTATCTGCGGGTGTATTCATCAATGAAATTCACTACGATAATAGCGGCAGTGATATTGGCGAAGCATTTGAGATAGCGGGTGATTCAGGAACCGATTTAGCCGGATGGAGCGTTGTGTTTTATAACGGCAGTAATTCCAGCACCTACCGTACCACTCAACTAACAGGCACTTTAGCCAACCAACAAGATGGTTTTGGTACACTAATATTTAATCTACCGACCAATGGTATGCAAAATGGCGCACCAGATGGTCTGGCATTAGTTGATGCCAGCAATCAAGTGGTGCAATTTATAAGCTACGAAGGTACCTTGACCGCGGCCAATGGGCCAGCTGTAGGCATGACCAGCATCGATATAGGTGTTGCAGAATCCAGTAGCACTCCGGTAGGAAATTCTCTGCAATTAACCGGAATGGGCAGCGAGGCAAGCGATTTTGTCTGGGCTGCAGACAGTGCCAATACTTACGGCAATATTAATACCAACCAAATATTTGGTGGTGGCGGACCAGCAGTTGACAGGCCACCGTCTATCACCGCGACCACACCTGCAAGTAATACCGGCGTTAATGCTCTCAATGCTAATATTGATATTAGTTTTAGTGAAGGCGTTAGCTTATCCGGTAATTGGTATGATATTAGTTGTAGTAACAGTGGCAATCACAGTGCCACGCTTTCCGGCGGACCTCAGCATTACAGTTTAGATCCCGATAGTGATTTTGCTAACAATGAAGTTTGTACTTTAACCGTTGTTGCCGCGATGGTGAGCGATCTTGATAGCAACGATCCACCGGACAATATGGACAGCGATTTTAGTCTCAGTTTTGCGACTGTGGTTAATTCCCCAATTCGAATTAACGAAATCGATGCCGACACTATCGGTAGCGACAAATTAGAATTTATCGAGTTATATGATGGCGGTATCGGCAATACTCCTTTAGATGGTTTGGTGCTCGTTTTATATAATGGTTCCGACAGTCGCTCTTATAATTCAGCGTTTGATTTAGATGGTTTTTCTACCAATTCGGAAGGTTTCTTCGTGCTAGGAAATGCCGCCGTTTTACCAACTCCAGATATGGTCATCAATGATAATAGTCTGCAAAATGGTGCTGACGCTGCTGCCATTCATTTAGGCAATGCGGTTGATTATCCAAACGACACACCGGTTTCAGGTATCAGCCTAATCGATGCGGTTGTTTACGATACCAACGACAGTGATGTACAAGGTTTGTTGAATGTACTAACGCCTAATCAACCCCAAGTTAATGAAGATTCCGCAGGTGATAAAGACACACATTCGAACGCAAGAATTCCGGATGGCGGTCAGGCAATAATCACCACTCTTTATAACGCCCAACAACCGACGCCAGGTGTAAGTAACGTTACTGAAGCTGAGATCTATGCGATTCAAGGTGCTGGTATGAGCTCGCCATTTGATGGCAGTTATGTGCGCACCTTAGATAACGTAGTAACAGCGATTGATAACAATGGTTTTTTTATGCAAACGCCAGAGTCGAGAAGTGATGCCGATGAAAATACCTCTGACGGAATATTCGTTTTTACCGGTGCGGCACCAAGTGTAGCAGTAGGTGATATGGTCGACGTTGAAGGTCGTATTGTTGAATTTTTCAACTTCACCGAATTTGCTGTCGGTTCCTTAGTTACAGTCACCAGCGGCGGAAACTCTACGCCTGCGGTGATCGAATTTAACGAGACCACACCATCGCCTTTTCAACCACAACCGGAAAATGAAATTGAACGTTTCGAGGGCATGATCGTTTCTTTTAATGGTGTTGCAACGGCTGCGACCGATCGTTTTGGTGATACCAAAGTCGTTACTGGTCATCGAAGAGCTTATCGCGAAACAGGCATTGCTTATCCCGGTATTTCAGGTTTACCAGTATGGGACGGAAATCCAGAAATATTTGAAGTAGATCCCGATGCACTTGGCGAAGCGGACATGGCTTTGTTTGCTGGTCAAAAAATTGAAGCAACCGGACCACTCGGCTTTTCTTTTGGTGATTATCAAATTTGGCCCACTAGTATTCATGTAGAAAGCCCCCCTCACCATCTTACCGATAAAGTACATTCAGAGCATAAAGCAGATATGTCGATTGGTTTTCTCAATATGTTTCGGTTATTCGATAGCATTGACGATCCGTTAGTTGATGATCCAATTATCTCAGCAACCGAATATGCCACTCGACTAACAAAAATATCGGGGTTCATCTTAGATGTTATGGCAGCTCCTGATATCCTTGCAGTAAGCGAAGTAGAAAGTCTAAGCGTATTGGAAACATTAGCAGCGCAAATCACCACTGACGATCCGCACGTTCAATATACAGCCTATTTACAAGATGGAAATGACATTGGCGGAATTGACGTTGGTTTTTTAGTCCGTCGTTCGATTGAAGTTGATCAGGTTACCCAGTTTGGCAAAGATACAATATTGGATTTCGATGGTTCATTGTTAAATGATCGTCCACCATTACTGCTTGAAGCACGCGAAATATCAAACGGTAGTAACTTTCCTCTTAAGGTGTTGGTTGTTCATAATCGATCTCTCAGTGGAGTTGATAACGGCAGCCGGGGTGCCAGAGTAAGAGCGAAAAGATTAGCACAAGCGCAGTTTGTCGCAAATCTTGTGCAAGATCTGCAAACTGAAGACCCTGATGTTAATTTAATCGTCGCCGGTGATTTTAATGCTTATCAGTTTACCGATGGATACGTGGATGTTGTCGGGCAAATTACTGGTCAATCAGTTGAGGCTGACAATTTGTTGTGGGAGCAAAGCCCCGTTGATCCCATGCTGACAAACCAGGTTGATGAAATAGCAGCAGATGAACAGTATTCGTTTGTATTTGGTGGAAGTGCGCAAGTGCTTGATCACGCGTTGA